>JAESGL010000149.1_pt1 | contig 84995 bp, 77 predicted proteins | sample 9269711 | NCBI WGS metagenome assembly JAESGL01 (sample SAMN14515918, study PRJNA621676) | algae metagenome | isolation source: Kastovskya adunca ATA6-11-RM4 and co-occurring heterotrophs from soil and... | place: Chile: Atacama Desert | collected 2011-06-27 | reverse complement strand
CTCCCGCGACCGCGTGGAAGATGCCCGCAACGTGCTGAAGGAAGGCGACGAAGTCACGGCCGTGGTGGTGAACGTGGATCGCAAGACCCGCAACATCCAGCTGTCGATCAAGGCCAAGGACATGGCCGACGAGCAAGGCGCCATGGCGTCCCTGTCGCAGCAGTCGGCCCGCGAAAGCGCCGGCACGACCAGCCTGGGCGCCCTGCTGCGCGCCAAGCTGGACAATTCCGACAAGTAATCGGAACCTACCGCCCCGCAAGGCGACGGAAGGCCGTGTTCACCGCACGGCCGCGAGCGGCGGGCGCCTCGTGCGCCCGCCGCTTTTTTACAAGTGAGCATTCCATGACCCGATCAGACCTCGTCGAAGAACTCGCCGCACGTTTCGGCCAGCTCACGCAGCGCGACGCCGAAGCCGCCGTCAAGACCATCCTGGATGCCGTGGGCGACGCCCTGGTGCGCGGCCACCGCATCGAGGTGCGCGGATTCGGCAGCTTCTCGGTCAACCGCCGCCCGCCCCGCATGGGCCGTAATCCGCGCAGCGGGGAAGCGGTGCACATTCCGGAAAAGCGCGTGCCCCACTTCAAGCCCGGCAAGGCGCTGCGCGAAGCCGTGGACCGGCGCACGGCCGAGATGGGCATCGGCACGCCCGGCGACACCGGGGCCGGCAAGCCCTGAGCCACGCCCGCCGGCCCTTCGCGGCCATGCCCTGCCCGTAGAATCGCCCCACCCTCGGGGAGACGCATGAAATACTTCCTGTGGCTGCTGAAGGCAGCCATTTTTTTCACCCTTTTCGCCTTCGCCCTGAACAACCAGCAGGACACGACGGTGCATTTCTTCTTCGGCACGCGCTGGACCGCGCCCCTGGTGCTGGTGGTGCTGGCCGCTTTCGCATTGGGCCTGGTGGTCGGCGTGCTCGGCATGGTGCCGCGCTGGTGGAAGCACCTGCGGGCCGCGCGGCGCGCGGAGGCCGCACTGCCGGCCACCGCTCCCGCCGCCGCGGGCACGGCCGCAGCGCCCGGCCCCGCCGCCGCCCCTGCGGTCCCCGCGGTCGATCTGCAGCAGCAGCCCCCCATCCATGGAATTTGACCTGAGCTGGCTCCTGCTGGGGCTGCCGCTCGCCTTCGTGCTGGGCTGGCTGGCCTCCCGCTTCGACCTGCGGCAGCTGCGCGAGGAGAACCGGCGCGCACCCAAGGCGTACTTCAAGGGCCTGAACTACCTGCTCAACGAGCAGCAGGACCAGGCGATCGACGCCTTCATCGAGGCGGTGCAGAACGATCCGGACACGTCGGAGCTGCACTTCGCGCTCGGCAACCTGTTCCGCCGCCGCGGCGAATACAACCGCGCGGTGCGCGTGCACGAGCACCTGCTGTCGCGGGGCGACCTGAACCGCACCGACCGCGAGCGGGCCCAGCATGCGCTGGCGCTCGATTTCCTCAAGGCGGGCCTGCTGGACCGGGCGGAAGACGCGCTGCAGCGCCTGGAGGGCACGCCCTTCGAGAGCCAGGCGCGCCTGGCGCTTCTGGCCATCTACGAGCGCTCCCGCGACTGGCCGCAGGCCACCGCCATCGCGCGCAAGATGCACGATTCCCAGCAGGGGGACTTCAGCACCCGCCAGGCGCACTACCTGTGCGAGCAGGCGCTGGCGCGCGCCGCCCAGGGCGATCTGGACGCGGCCCAGGCACAGTTCGAGGAGGCCATGGTGTCCGCTCCCGATGCGCCGCGTCCGCGCATCGAGCTGGCGCGCCTGCAACAGCGCCGCGGCGACGCGGCGGCGGCCCTCGCGACGCTGCAGGCGCTGGCACGGCAATCGCCCGGCGCCCTGCCGCTCGCGGCGCCGCTGCTGATCGAACTGGCCGCGGCGACGGGCCGGCAGGCCGAGGTCGCGCAGATGCTCGCAGAGCACTATGCCCAGGCCCCGTCGCTGGACGTGCTCGACGCGATCGTGGCGATGGAAACCGCCGCGGGCGCGGCCGATGGAGCGCCGCGCGACTGGTACGTGCGCCATCTGGAGAAGGAGCCCTCGCTCGTGGCCGCCGCCAGGTGGCTGGCCCAGGAGCGGCTGGAGCACGAGGAGTTCCATCCCCAGGTGCAGCGGGCGCTCGACCAGGCCGCCAAGCCGCTCACGCGCTACCGCTGCGCCGCCTGCGGCTTCGAGGCGCGCCAGCACTTCTGGCAATGCCCCGGCTGCCAGAGCTGGGACAGCTACCCCGCACGGCGGGTGGAAGAGCTGTGAACACGGCGGCCGCCGCGCGCTGGGCGCTGCGGTCCAGGTCACCCCGCCGGGGTGCGCCCATACACCGGAGTCTGCTCGGGTTTTCATAGCGGTCGGCGCGGACCTTGCCCGTAGAATGGTCCGCGCATGTCCCTCATCCTCCTCGTCCTCCTGCCCTTCGCAGGCAGCCTGCTGGCGGCCCTGCTGCCGGCGAACGCGCGCAACGCCGAGTCCACGCTCGCGGGCGCCGTGGCGCTGTTCTGCGCGGTGCAGGCGGCCCTCTATTTCCCGGAAGTGGCGGCGGGCGGCGTGGTGCGGCAGGAGATTTCCTGGCTGCCCTCGCTCGGCCTGAACCTCGTGCTGCGGATGGACGGGTTCGCGTGGATGTTCTGCATGCTGGTGCTGGGCATCGGGGCGCTGGTGGTGCTGTATGCGCGCTACTACATGTCGGCCGCCGATCCGGTGCCGCGCTTCTTCGCGTTCTTCCTGGCGTTCATGGGCGCGATGACCGGGGTGGTGATCTCGGGCAACCTCATCCAGATGGTGTTCTTCTGGGAGCTCACCAGCCTGTTCTCGTTCCTGCTGATCGGCTACTGGCACCACCGCAAGGACGCGCGCAGCGGCGCCCGCATGGCCCTGACGGTGACCGGCACCGGCGGCCTGTGCCTGCTGGCCGGTGCGTTGGTGCTGGGCCACATCGTCGGCAGCTACGACCTGGACCGCGTGCTGGCCGCGGGAGAGCTGGTGCGCGGCCACCCGCTCTACCTCACGGCGCTGGTGCTGGTGCTGCTGGGCGCGCTCACCAAGAGCGCGCAGTTCCCGTTCCACTTCTGGCTGCCGAACGCCATGGCGGCTCCCACGCCCGTCTCGGCCTACCTGCATTCGGCCACGATGGTGAAGGCCGGCGTGTTCCTGCTGGCGCGCATGTGGCCGGTGATGGGCGGCACGGAGCCATGGTTCTGGATCGTCGGCGGAGCCGGGCTGCTCACGCTGCTGGTGGGCGGCTATGCCGCCATGTTCCAGCACGACCTGAAGGGGCTGCTGGCCTATTCCACCATTTCGCACCTGGGGCTCATCACCCTGCTGCTCGGCCTCAACAGCCCGCTCGCGGCCGTGGCCGCGGTCTTCCACATCATGAACCACGCCACGTTCAAGGCGTCGCTGTTCATGGCGGCAGGCATCATCGACCATGAAAGCGGCACGCGCGACATCCGGCGCCTGTCGGGGCTGCGGCGCATGATGCCGGTCACCTCCACGCTGGCGACGGTGGCGAGCGCGGCGATGGCCGGCGTGCCGCTGCTCAACGGCTTCCTCTCGAAGGAAATGTTCTTCGCCGAGACCGTCTTCCTCGATGCCTCGCCGATCGTCGCCACCGCGCTGCCCGTGGCGGCCACGCTCGCCGGGGTGTTCAGCGTGGCCTATTCGCTGCGCTTCACCGTGGACGTCTTCTGGGGCCCGAAAGCGCAGGATCTGCCGAGCGAGCCGCACGAGCCGCCGCACTGGATGCGCGTTCCAGTCGAATTGCTGGTGCTGGCCTGCCTCGTGGTCGGCATCTTCCCGGCCTGGTCGGTGGGCCGCTACCTGGCCGCGGCGGCCCTGCCTGTGGTCGGCGGCGATCTGCCTGAGTACAGCCTCGCGATCTGGCACGGCTTCAACACGCCGTTCGTGATGAGCCTGGTGGCGCTCGCGGGCGGCACGGCGCTCTACCTGCTGCTGCGCCGCCAGCGCGAGGCGGGCCGGATCGACGCGCCCCCGCTCATCTACCGCGTGAGCGGCAAGCGCATCTTCGAGGCCGTGCTCACGGTGGTGACGCTGGCCGGCTACCGCGGCCGCCGCATGCTCGGCACGCCGCGGCTGCAGTGGCAGATGCTGTGGCTGGTGCTGGCGGCGCTCGTGGCGGGCGCGCTGCCGCTGTGGTCCCGCGGGCTGCAGCTGGGTGATCGGGGCACGCTGCCGCTGTCGCCCGCCTTCGTCGCGATCTGGGTCGTCGGCTCGGTCTGTGCCGTGGGCGCGGCCTGGCAGGCGAAATACCACCGGCTGGCCGCGCTCACGCTGCTGGGCGGCGCCGGGCTGTGCACCTGCATCACCTTCCTGTGGTTTTCCGCGCCCGACCTCGCGCTCACGCAGATCGTGGTGGAGGTCGTCACCACGGTGCTCGTGCTGCTGGGCCTGCGCTGGCTGCCTCGGCGCGACGAGCGGCTGCGGGAAGTGGCGCCGGTCGTCGGGCTGCCGCGGCTGCGGCGCGCGCGCGACCTGGTGATCTCGCTGTTCGCGGGCGGCGGGCTGGGCTGGCTGGCCTACGTGATGATGAGCCGGCCGTTCCCCGAGAGCACCTCCACCTTCTTCCTGGAGCGCGCGCAGTCCGAAGGCGGCGGGACCAATGTGGTGAACGTGATGCTGGTGGATTTCCGCGGCTTCGACACCTTCGGCGAGATCGTGGTGCTGGGCATCGTGGCGCTCACCGTGTATGCGCTGCTGCGGCGCTTCCGCCCCGCGCGGGAGGCCATGGACCTGCCGGAACAGCAGCGCAACATGCCCGCCGACCTGCAGACCGACCTGCTCAACCCCCGCCATGCCACGGACACCGCCGTGGGCTACCTGATGGTGCCGGCGGTGCTGGTGCGGCTGCTGCTGCCGTTCACGCTGCTGGTGTCGTTCTACATGTTCATGCGCGGCCACAACCAGCCCGGCGGCGGCTTCGTGGCGGGCCTGGTGCTCTCCGTAGGCCTGCTCATGCAGTACATCATTTCGGGCACGCAGTGGGTGGAGGCCCACCTGGCCCTGTACCCGCGCCGCTGGATCGCCACCGGGCTGCTGTTCGCGCTCGGCACGGGCGCGGGCGCGCTGTTCTTCGGCTATCCGTTCCTCACCAGCCACACCGCCCACCTGCACCTGCCGGTGGTGGGCGAGATCCACGTGGCCAGCGCCCTCTTCTTCGACATCGGCGTGTTCGCGCTCGTGGTCGGCGCCACGCTGCTCATGCTGACGGCCATCGCCCACCAGTCGGTGCGCGGCCACCGCTTCCACGCCCGCCTCGCGGAGGAGCGCGAGGCGGAAGAATCGGCGCAGTCCGCCCAGGCGGCCCAGGCCGCTGAAGGCAAGCTGCCGGCGGCGCTGGAAGGCGCGCGCGGCGGAGCCGCCGCCACGGCACCCGGAGGGAATCCCTGATGGAAATCGTTCTGGCCGTCGCGATCGGCGTGCTCGCGGGATCGGGCGTGTGGCTGGTGCTGCGCCCCCGCACCTACCAGGTCATCATGGGGCTGGCGCTGCTGTCGTACGCCGTGAACCTGTTCATCTTCAGCATGGGCCGTCTGGGCCTGGCCGTGGGCAAGGAGCCGGTGCTCGCCGAAGGCGTGCCGAAAGACCTGCTGCACTACGCCGACCCGATGCCGCAGGCGCTGGTGCTGACGGCCATCGTGATCGGCTTCGCCATGACGGCGCTGTTCCTGGTGGTGCTGCTCGCCTCGCGCGGCATGTCGGGCACCGACCACGTGGACGGATCGAACTCGCGCGACGTGCAGGAGATGCCATGACCGACGTGCGCGCCTCCACCCACCGCCGCCGCCGCCGCCAGGCCGGGAGCCGCCGATGAACGCGGCCATGCAGGCACAGTTCTCGCAGTGGATGGCGGCCGCGATGCCGCACCTGATGCTCGTGCCCATCATGCTGCCGCTGCTGACGGCGGCGCTGATGCTGCTGCTGCGCGAGGAGCGCCAGCGCCTCAAGATGGGGATGAACCTGGTGTCCACCCTGGCCGGCCTGTGCATCGCGGTCGCGCTGCTGTTCTGGACGCACCTGGGCGGCAAGCCCGTGACCATGGGCGTGTACCTGCCGGGCAACTGGCCCGCGCCGTTCGGCATCGTGCTCGCGCTCGACCGGCTCTCGGCGCTCATGCTGGTGCTGACGGGCGTGGTCGCGCTGTGCTCCATCGTCTTCGCCGCGGCCCGCTGGCACCGCGCGGGCGTGCATTTCCATCCGCTGTTCCAGTTCCAGCTCATGGGTCTGGCGGGCGCCTTCCTCACGGCGGATCTCTTCAACCTGTTCGTGTTCTTCGAGATCATGCTGGCGGCGTCGTACGGGCTGCTGCTGCACGGCTCCGGGCGCACGCGGGTGCAGGCGGGTCTGCACTACATCGCGATCAACCTCGCGGCCTCGTCGCTGTTCCTGATCGGCGTGTCGATGCTCTACGGCATCACGGGCACGCTGAACATGGCGGACCTCGCGCAGACCATCCCGCACGTGGCCGATGCCGACCGCGGCCTGCTGCACGCGGCCGCGGGCATCCTGGCCACGGCCTTCCTCATCAAGGCGGCGGTCTGGCCGCTGAACTTCTGGCTGGCGCCGGCCTACAGTGCAGCGAGCGCTCCCGCAGGTGCGCTGTTCGCGCTGATGACGAAGGTGGGCGTCTACACCATCCTGCGCCTGTGGACGCTGATGTTCGGCGCCGAGGCCGGGCCGTCGGCGCTGTTCGGCAGCCTGTGGCTGATCGGCGGCGGGCTGGTGACCATGGCGTTCGGCGCGATCGGCATGCTGGGTTCGCAGCGCATCGGCGTGCTGGCGGGCTATGCGGCCATCCTGTCGTCGGGTACGCTGCTGGCGGCCGCGGGCTTCGGGCAGAACTTGCTCACCGCGGGCCTGCTCTTCTACCTGCCGAGTTCCACGCTGGCCATCAGCGCCCTCTTCCTGCTCACCGACCTGATCGACCGCTGGCGCAACGACGGCGCCACGCTCGCACCCCACGAGCTGGACGACGATGCCCCCTTCCTCACGCCCGAACTGGTGCCCGCCCAGCGCCTGAACCTGGATGAGCAGGAGATGGTGCTGGTCGGCCGCGTGATTCCGGCGGCGGCGGCCTTCCTGGGCCTGGCGTTCCTGGTGTGCACGCTGGTGATCGCGGGCCTGCCGCCGCTGTCGGGCTTCGTCGGCAAGTTCGCGATGCTCACGGCGCTGCTCAATCCGCTGGGGCTGGGCGCGTCGTCCGGCATGCGGGCCGGCACGGTCGGCTGGGTGCTGTTCGCCATGCTGATCGCCACCGGGCTGATGGCGCTGCTCGCGCTCACGCGCACGGGCATGCGGCATTTCTGGACCACGCACGACCGCGCCGCCCCGCAGCTGCGGGTGCTCGAAGGCATTCCGATCGCGCTGCTGCTGGCCTGCTGCATGGGCCTCACGCTCCTGGCCGGCCGGGTGATGGACTTCACGCAGGCGACGGCGAACGCGCTGCACGCGCCCGGAGGCTACATCGACGCCGTGATGTCGGCCCGGCCAAAGCCCGGCCCCGCCACGCCCGAAGGCGCGGGGGCCGGCGCCACCGTGCGCAGGATGCCGCCCGCGCCCTCACCGTCGCCGGCGGGCGCTCCGGCGACCGACGTGGCGGCACGGCCGGTGGCTGAACCGAAGGCCGTGCCATGATGAAGCGCCTCTTCCCCGCTCCGCTGCTGTCCGTCGCACTGGCCGGCATGTGGCTGCTGCTCAACCACTCGGCGAGCCCCGGCCACCAGATCCTCGCGGCCATCGTGGGCGTGGCGATTCCGCTGCTCACGCGCGGCCTGCGCCCATTGCCGGTACGCGTGCGCCGTCCCGGCGCGATCCTGCGCCTGGCATGGTCGGTGATGGTGGACACCTCGCTCTCCAACCTGAACGTGGTGCGTTTCCTCGTTTTCAAGTCGCAGCGCAAGCATCCTCCCGGCTTCGTGCAGATCCCGCTGGACCTGCGCGACGCGAACGGCCTGGCCGTGCTGGCGGTGATCGTCTGCATCACGCCGGGCACCTCGTGGGCCGAGCTGTCGCTGGACCGTTCCATCCTGATGCTGCACGTGCTGGAGCTCGACAGCCACGAGGCCGTGATCGGCCACATCAAGCAGCGCTACGAACGCCCCCTGATGGAGATCTTCGAATCATGACGATGACCACCAGCCCCGTGCTCTCCTGGGCCCTGCCCCTCGCGCTGGCCATGCTCGCGCTGGCGATCGTGTTCGCGCTCGTGCGCATCCTCAAGGGCCCTTCCGCGCAGGACCGGGTGCTGGCGCTGGACTGCATGTACCAGAGCGGCATGCTGGCGATGCTGGTGCTGGGCATCTACTACGGCAGCACCAATTACTTCGAGGCGGCGCTGCTGATCGCGCTGCTGGGGTTCGCCAGTTCCACCGCCATGGCGAAGTTCCTGCTGCGTGGCGAGGTGATCGAATGACGCAGGCGATCCCGCTCTGGGCCGAAATCGCCGTGGCCGTGCTCGTGCTCGTGGGCGCGGCGATCGCGATGCTGGGCTCGCTCAGCCTGCTGCGGCTCAAGACGTATTTCGAGCGTGTGCATGCGCCGTCGATCATCGCCACGATGGGCTGCTGGTGCATCATGCACGGCACGCTGCTGTATTTCTCGGTCGCGGGCCATGGCCTCGCGCTGCATCCGCTGCTGATCGCGCTGTTCGTCGCGGTCACGGTGCCCGTGACCAACATCTTCCTCATGCGCGCGGCCCTGTTCCGCGCGCGGCGCGCGGGCCGCGACGTTCCGCCGAGCCTGAGCCGCCAGGCCGACCAGGCCAGCGAGCGCGACTCTTGACGGGCCGCGGGCCCGTCGCAGCCGAAGACTGCAGCCTGGTGCTGCAGCCCCTGGCCCTCAGCCCCCGTGGCCGAATCCCCCCCCGCCCGGGGTATGGATCTCGAACACGTCGCCCGGCTGCATGTCCACCTGGCCGATGTGGTCCAGCGCCTCCACTCGGCCGTCCGCGCGCACCACCCGGTTCACCCCCGGCTGGCCGGCCTCGCCGCCGGCCATGCCGAAGGCACCCGTCTTCCGGCCGTTGGAGAGGATGCTGGCCGTCATAGGCTCGAGGAAGCGGATGCGGCGCACGCCGCCGTCCCCGCCGCGCCAGCGCCCTGCGCCGCCCGAGCCGGCGCGCAGCGCGAAGCTCTCCAGCCGCACGGGGAACCGGAATTCCAGCACTTCCGGATCGGTGAGCCGCGAATTGGTCATGTGCGTCTGCACCACGCTGGTTCCCGGGAAGCCTCCGGCCAGTGCGCCGGATTCGTCGAAGAGCCCGCCCGCGCCGCTGCCGCCGGCGACGGTCTCGTAGTACTGGAACCGCTCGTTGCCGAAGGTGAAATTGTTCATCGTGCACTGGCTGCCCGCCGACACGCCGAGGGCGCCCAGCAGGGCATTGGTGATGCAGGTGGACGTTTCCACGTTGCCGGCCACGACCGATGCCGGCGGCAGCGGGTTCAGCATGGAGCCCGGCGGGATGATGACCTGCAGCGGCTTGAGGCAGCCCGCGTTCAGCGGGATGTCGTCGTCCACCAGGCAGCGGAACACGTACAGCACCGCCGCCATGCACACTGCGGTGGGCGCGTTGAAGTTGTTCGGCTGCTGCGGCGAGGTGCCGGTGAAATCGATCACCGCGCTGCGCCGCGCCGCGTCGATGCGCACCGCCACCTGGATGCGCGCCCCGTTGTCGAGGGGGAGCGTGTAGGCGCCTTCGGGAAGGCGCGAGGCCAGCCGTGCGATGGCCCGGCGCACCGACTCCTCCGCGTTGTCCTGGACATGGCCCATGTAGGCCTGCACGACCGGCAGGCCGAACTGCGCGACCATCCGGCGCAGCTCCTGCGCGCCTTTTTCGTTGGCCGCGATCTGGGCCTTCAGGTCGGCGAGGTTCTGCTGCGGGTTGCGGGCCGGATGGTCGCCGCCGGACAGCAGCGCCAGCATCTCGGCCTCGCGCAGCACGCCGTTCTCCACGAGCTTGACGTTGTCGATCTGCACGCCCTCTTCCTCGATGCGCGTGGAAAAGGGCGGCATCGAGCCCGGCGTGGTGCCGCCGACGTCTGCATGGTGGCCGCGGCTGCCGACGTAGAAGGACGGGCGGCCGGACGCGGCCTCCGCCCCCTCTTCCAGGTACACGGGGGTGATGACGGTGATGTCCGGCAGGTGCGTACCGCCATGGTAGGGGTCGTTCAGCACGTACACGTCGCCGGGCTGCATGCGGCCGGCATTGCGCGCGATCACCGTGCGGATGCTCTCGCCCATGCTGCCCAGGTGCACCGGCATGTGGGGCGCGTTGGCGATGAGCTGGCCATCGGCATCGAACAGCGCGCAGGAGAAGTCCAGCCGCTCCTTGATGTTGACCGAGTGCGCGGTGTTCTGCAGCTGTAGCCCCATCTGCTCGGCGATGTTCATGAACAGGTTGTTGAAGACTTCCAGCAGGACCGGGTCCACCGTCGTGCCCACGGCGTGGCGCACCGCGCGCCGGGCCCGGCGCTCCAGCACGAGATGGTCCTGCGCGGTGAGGCGGGCCTCCCAGCCCGGCTCGACCACGGTGGTGGACGTGCGCTCGGCGATGATGGCGGGCCCCTGCAGCACATCGCCCGCGCGCATGTCATCGCGCACGACCAGCGCGGCGTCGTGCCAGCGCACGGCGCCGTCCGGGTCTTCGGTATACACGCGCACGGTCTCGCGGCGGGGCACCTCGCGCGGCGGATGGAGGGCGTGCAGGCGCTCGGCGGGAGGCTCGCCGGGTGCGATGGCCTCCACCGACACGGCCTCCACCACCATCGCCCGGCCCGCCATCAGGAAGGCGAAGCGCTGCCGATAGGCGGCCTCGAAGGCGGCCCGCACCTCCGCGGGCGTGCCGAAGGGAACGGCCAGCGCGGTGTCGGAGCCGGCATAGCGCACGTGCATGCGGCGCAGCACGGCGGCCGCCTGGGGCTGCGATGCCGTGCCCTGGGCCTGCAGCTCCTCCTGGGCGCGCGCGGCGAGCAGCGCCAGCGCGTCTTCCACCGCGGGCCACGACGGCGCGTCCAGCGGCACTTCCAGCGCCTGTTCGCGGATTACGCTCTGGTCCGCCAGGCCCATGCCGTAGGCGGACAGCACGCCGGCGAGCGGATGCACGAAGACGCGCTGCATGCCCAGCGCATCGGCCACCAGGCACGCATGCTGGCCGCCCGCGCCGCCGAAGCACTGCAGCGTGTACGAGGTGATGTCGTAGCCGCGCGCGACCGAGATCTTCTTGATGGCATTGGCCATCTGCTGCACGGCGATCCGGATGAAGCCGTGCGCCACGTCCTCCGGCGCGCGGCCGGTGCGCGCGGCCCACTCACCGAACCGCTCGCGCACCACGCCCGCATCGAGCGGTGCATCGCCGGCCGGCCCGAACACCTGCGGAAAGTGCGCGGGCTGGATCTTGCCCACCATGACGTTGGCATCGGTCACCGCGAGCGGGCCGCCGCGCCGGTAGCACGCCGGGCCGGGATGGGCGCCGGCGCTCTCGGGCCCCACGCGGAAGCGCGCGCCGTCGTAGTCCAGCAGGGAGCCGCCTCCGGAGGCCACGGTATGGATGCCCATCATGGGGGCACGCATGCGCACGCCGGCCACCTGCGTCTCGAACTCGCGCTCGAACTCGCCCGCGTAATGGCTCACGTCGGTGGAGGTGCCGCCCATGTCGAAGCCGATCACCCGGTCGAAGCCGGCTGCCGTGGCGGTGCGGGCCATGCCCACGATGCCGCCCGCGGGGCCCGACAGGATCGCGTCCTTGCCCTGGAAGCGCCGCGCATCGGCGAGCCCTCCGGACGACTGCATGAAGTAGAGCGGCACGCCCGGCATCTCGGCCGCGACCTGCTCCACGTAGCGCCGCAGGATGGGCGACAGGTAGGCGTCCACCACGGTGGTGTCGCCGCGGCTGACGAACTTCATCAGCGGGCTCGTGGCGTGCGACGTGCTCACCTGCGTGAAGCCCACCTCGCGCGCGAGCCGTGCCGCGGCGGCTTCGTGGGCGGTGAAGCGCCAGCCGTGCATGAACACGATGGCCACGCTGCGCAGCCCCGCGTCGTGCGCCGCCCAGAGGCGCTCGCGCAGGTGGGCCTCGTCCAGCGGCTGCTCGATCTCGCCGTGGGCACCGACGCGTTCCTGCGCTTCGATGACGCGTTCGTAGAGCAGCTCGGGCAGCACGATGTGCCGGTCGAACAGCCGCGGCCGGTGCTGGTAGGCGATGCGCAGCGCGTCGCGGAAGCCGCGCGTGGTCACCAGCAGCGTAGGCTCGCCCTTGCGCTCCAGCAGCGCGTTGGTGGCCACGGTGGTGCCCATCTTCACGCACTCCACCCGGTCGGGCGTGACCGGCGCGCCGGGCGGCAGTCCGAGCAGGTGGCGGATGCCCGCCACGGCCGCGTCGCGGTACTGCTCCGGGTTTTCCGACAACAGCTTGTGGGTGGCCAGGGTGCCATCCGGGGCGCGCCCGACGATGTCGGTAAAGGTACCCCCGCGGTCCACCCAGAACTGCCAGCCGTTTCCTGCCATAGTGCGTCCTCGTCCAGATTCCGTTGTTGGGGCGCGTGCATGGCACGGCCTGCGATTTCCATAATGTAGGGGCCGATGGGCCCTTCCGCTGTCCCGCAGGGATCGTGCCCGGTGCCGCCCCCCGCCTTCCGCCCCTTCTTCGCTGCCATGAAACCTGCCGACCCCGCCCCCACCGCGACACTGCTGCTCGACGCGACGGAACCCCGCACGCTGGACGAATGGCTTACGCGCTTCGCCACGCCGCAGTGGCGGGGGTGCTTCGTGGAAGGCTGGCTGTTCGAGGGCGCCGAGGCACGGCGCGCGGCCGAAGGGCGGCTCGCCGCGGCCGGCGTGCAGGCGCGCCTGCGCAGTGCCTACAAGCCGCTGGTGCACTGGTTCCTCGAGGAGCTTCCCGCATGCTCCGGAGGCGAGCGCCCGGTGGCCGCCGTGGTGCGTTATCCGGTCCATCCTGGTGCGGGCGCGCAGCGCTTTCTGCTGGAAGCCTATCCGCTCGCCGCACTGCTTCCCGGCTGCGCACTGGACTTCGAGGCGGGCGCGGACACGCTGCACTACGAAGTCGCGCTGACCTTCGCCGGCGGCGCGCAGCAGACGCACCGGGTGTTCGCCCCGAACCAGCTGCGGCCCGACGTGCTGGGAACGGTTCAGCTCTGCCCCACCGGCTGGCTGCGCGCGGGCCGCTCGGAAGGCGCGGGCGACCTGATCGATACCGCGCAGGCCACGGAGTTCGAGAACCTGTTCTGGCGCGCGGTGCAGGCCGTGCAATCCCACCCCTGGCCGCCGCAGGAGCCCTACTTCGAGCGGCTGGACCTGCGCGTGGACCTGCCGGGCTACGAACACCCGCTGGACGTGCCCCAAGAATGCATCAGCACCTTCGAGGCCTTGCACGAGGACCTGTACTTCGGCCTGCTCGAGTTCTTCCAGCGCCACTCGGGCCGCCCGCCCGGCGATCGCCTGCTGCAGCCGGGGCAGCTCGTGCCCGACGTGCGGGCGTGCGCTGCCGGCGCGCCGCCGCGCGTGCGCGTCGAGGCCCGGCCGTTCGACACCGCCGCGCAGGACGCCGCCGCATGGAACGACACCGGTGCCGGGCAGCCGCTGGACGCCCTGGACAAGGCCCCCTCGCCGGAGCGCATCGCGCACGAGCTGGAGCTGCTGGGCGGCGAGCCGTTCGGCGCGCACTCGCGCCAGGGCCGCGACGTCCGGGGGCGCTACCTGCGCGGCAGCCGCGCGCCCGTGCTCGTGAGCGGGGGGCAGCATGCCAACGAGACCTCCGGGGTGGTCGGCGCGCTGCGGGCGGCCCGGGCGCTGGCGGCACAGCCGGGCGCGCACTTCGCGCTGCTGCCGCTGAAGAATCCCGACGGCTACGCGCTGCACCGGGAGCTTGGGGCCCAGCACCCGAACCACATGCACCACGCCGCGCGCTACACCGCGCTGGGCGATGATCTGGAGTACCGCGCAAGCGCTCCCTGGTACGAACGCGAAGCCCTGGAGCAGGGCCTGGCGCTCTCCGGAGCACAGCTGCACCTCAACCTGCACGGCTACCCGGCCCACGAATGGACGCGACCGCTCACCGGCTACGTTCCGCGCGGCTTCGATCTGTGGACGATTCCCAAGGGCTTCTTCCTGATCCTGCGCCACCACGCCGGATGGGAAGCGCGCGGCCGGGCCCTGCTGGAACGGGTGGCGGCCGCATTGCGGCAGGTGCCCGGCCTGCCGGAATTCAACGACCGGCAGATCGCTCTCTACCAGCGCCATGCGGGCGCGCTGCCGTTCGAGCGCATCCACGGCACCGCCTGCATTCAGTCCGAGGTGCCGCGCGGCGCCCCCGTCACGCTCATCACGGAGTTTCCCGACGAGACCCTCCACGGAGCGGACTTCCGGTTCGCCCACACGGCGCAGTGCGCCGCGGTGCTGGCGGCGGAGCGGGCCTGGCAGGACATCATGGCCGGCACCTGATGCCGCGGTCCGTCCCGGCCGGCCCCGACCTGGCACGGCACATGCATAGCACTGGCGCGGCACAGGCAGCATCCGGGTAGCACCCGAGGCGACCTTCCCCGTCACCCCGCTTACATTCGATGCGCCCCCTGGCGGCCGCACCGGTGTTCGCGCGGTGCCGGGCCGCACAGCCCTTCCTGGATGACCTTTCCTTCCGGAGCCCCTATGCAGCGCAGAGCCGTTCCCTTCCTCGCCCTGGCCCTGGCCGGCGTTCTTTCCGCGGCGCCGTCCGCCGCGCAGGTCCGCTGGGACCTCGCGGCCGCGTACCCGGCCAGCAACTTCCACACCGAGAACCTGGTGCAGTTCGCCAAGGACGTGGAAGCCGGCACCGGCGGCAAGCTGCGCATCACGGTGCACGCGAACGCGTCGCTCTTCAAGGCCAACGAGATCAAGCGCGCGGTCCAGGGCGGCCAGGCGCCGGCGGGCGAGATCCTGCTGCCCAATTTCGAGAACGAGAACGCCGTCTTCGGAGCGGACGGCATCCCGTTCCTCGCCACCTCGTACGCCGAGTCGCGGCGGCTGTACGAAGCCCAGAAGCCGGTGCTCGAACGCCTGCTGGGCGCGCAGGGGCTGCGCCTGCTCTACACGGTGGCCTGGCCGCCGCAGGGCATCTACAGCAAGAAGGAAATCGCCTCCGTGGCGGACCTGCGCGGCATCAAATGGCGCGCCTACAGCCCCGCCACGGCGAAAATAGCGGAGCTCATCGGCGCGCAGCCGGTCACGATCCAGGCCGCGGAACTCTCGCAGGCGATGGCCACCGGCGCGGTGGAATCGATGATGACCTCCGGCTCCACCGGCTACGACAGCAAGCTCTACGAGAGCATCAAGTATTTCTACGACACGCAGGCCTGGCTGCCGAAGAACGCGGTCATCGTGTCGCGCAAGGCCTTCGATGCGCTCGACAAGCCCGCGCAGGACGCGCTGCTCAAGGCCGCCGCGGAGGCCGAGGCGCGCGGCTGGAAGCTGAGCGCGGACAAGAACGAGTGGTACAAGAAGGCCCTCGCCGACAAGGGCATGAAGATCCTGCCGCCGCCGGCCAAGCTGACCGCGGACCTGCGCCAAGTGGGCGACGTGATGCTGGCCGACTGGCTGCGCAAGGCGGGCCCGGACGGGGAGGCCATCATCGCGGCCTACCGCAAGTCGGCGCCTGCGGCGGCGGCCGCGGCGAAGTGAGGCGGCCGTGCGGCGCTTTCTCGACCGGCTGTACCTCGCGGCGGGCGCCCTGGGCGCCGCCTGCGTCGCGCTGATCTGCGCACTCATGATCGCCCAGAGCATCCTGCGCGAGGTCGGCGTGCGCACCGGCGCGCTCAACGACGTGGTGGCCTGGCTGTGCGCGGCCGCCGCGTTCTTCGCCATGGCCCATGCCTTCAAGCACGGCGATTTCGTGCGCGTCACCCTGCTGCTGGAAAAGCTGCCGCCCCGCGCGCGGCGCGCGTTCGAGCTGGCGGCGCTCGCCATCGGCACGGTGGCGACCGCCTACCTCGCCTGGTCCGCCTGCCTGTTCACGTACGAGAGCTGGGAATTCAACGACGTGGCCCAGGGCCTGCTGCCGCTGCCGATGTGGATTCCCCAGATGAGCTTCGCCATCGGCTCGGTGCTGCTGCTCGTGGCCGTGCTGGACGAATTCCTGATCGTGCTGCGCGGCGGCACGCCGAGCTTCGTGCGCGCCGTCGAGGAACGCCACGCGCGCGGCGATTTCTCCGCCGACATCTGAGGCGCTCCCTGCCGCGCCATCCTTCACCCACCCCGCCACCGCTTACCAGAACCCGAGCCTGCGCCGCCGCGCGCGGCAGAAAGACCTGTGCCATGGATATCCTGATGGTGGGCGGCATCCTGCTGCTGCTGATGATCGTGCTGCTCGCCGGCGGCGTCTGGATCGCGATGACGCTGGCCATCTGCGGCTGGGTGGGCCAGGCCTTCTTCACCAGCACGCAGCCCGGCAAGAACCTCTTCTCGGCCTTCTGGGAAAGCAATGCGAGCTGGGAGCTGGCCGCGCTGCCGCTCTTCATCTGGATGGGCGAGATCCTGTTCCGCACGCGGCTGAGCGAAGAGATGTTCGAGGGACTGCGGCCCTGGCTCAACCGGGTGCCCGGCCGGCTGATGCACACCACCATCCTGGGCTGCGGCATCTTCGGTTCGGTATCGGGTTCCTCGGCCGCCACCTGCGCCACCATCAGCAAGGTCGCCCTGCCGGAGCTGCTGCGGCGCGGCTACGACGAGCGTCTGGCGCTCGGCTCGCTGGCCACGGCCGGCACGCTGGGCATTCTCATCCCGCCCTCCATCACCATGGTGGTGTACGCGGTGGCCGCCGACGCCTCGATCATCCGCATCTTCCTGGCCGGCTTCCTGCCGGGGCTGCTGCTCATGCTGCTGTTCTCGGGCTACATCGGCTGGTGGAGCCTGCGGCATCCCGACCGGGTTCCGGCGGCCGACCCGCCCAGCACGCTGCGCGAGAAGATCCGGCAATCGGGCCACCTCATCCCGGTCACGGCGCTGATCGTGTTCATCGTCTGGGTGCTGGTCGCGGGCTATGCCACGGCCACCGAATGCGCGGCCTTCGGCGTGGCGGGCTCGCTGGGACTGGCCCTCTGGAGCCGGTCGCTCACCTGGAAGAACTTCTTCGAAGGGCTGATGGGCGCGACGCGCACCAGCTGCATGATCATGTTCATCCTGGCGGGCGCGGCCTTCCTCACCAAGACCATGGCCTTCACCGGCATACCGCGCGAGCTGGCCGAATGGGTGGAGTCCATGCAGCTGCCGCCCTATGCCCTGATCGCGGTGCTGACGGTGGTCTATCTGGTGCTGGGCACGGCGCTCGACGGCATCAGCATGATCGTGCTCACCAGCGCCGTGGTGCTGCCAATGATCCAGAAGGCCGGTTTCGACCTGGTGTGGTTCGGCATCTTCATCGTGCTGCTGGTGGAGATCGCCGAGGTCACGCCGCCGGTCGGGTTCAACCTCTTCGTGCTGCAGAACATGACGGGCAAGGACAGCAACACCATCGCCCGCGCCGCCATTCCGTTCTTCATCTGCCTGGTGGTCTGCATCGCGCTGATCACCCTGTTCCCGCAGATCGTCACCGTGCTGCCCGACCTGGTGATGGGCAAGGACGGCGGATGAGCTTCCGGCACGCCCGCGCGTGCTGACATACTCCGGGGCATGCTGCTGAATATCGCCGTCATCTGTCTGGCCGCCTGCGTCGGCGCCCTGATGCGCTGGGGCTTCGCGCTCTGGCTGAATCCGGGCGGGCTGATCCCCTGGGGCACGCTGGCCGTGAACCTCATCGGCGGGTATTGCATTGGCATCGCGCTGGCGGTGTTCACCAGCCGCCCCGACATCGATCCCGCCTGGCGCCTGCTCGTCATCACGGGGTTCCTCGGCACGCTCACCACGTTCTCCAGCTTTTCGGGCGAGGTGGTGACCATGCTGATACAGCAGCGCTTCGGGCTGGCGTTCGGCACCATCGCGCTGCACCTGGGCGGCTCGCTGGCCCTCACCTGGGCCGGCATGCGCACGGCGCTGTGGTGGCTCGCCCGCTGACCTGTCGCACACTCGCCACTGTCTCCCGGCATGGCCACGGCCGTGCCATCTTTCCCCTGCACCATCGCATCCATGGAATCCAACACCGAACTCAACGAAAGCCGGCTGGCCAACGCCTGGGCCGAGCTGCACAACCATGCCGTGAACGGCAACCCGCTGCACGCGGACGCCTACCGGCTCGCCTTCGCCGACCCGGAATTCATGCTGCGCCGCGAGACCCGCGGCATCCGCTTCCAGCTGGAGATGCTCAAACCCGATCTCGGGCAGACAGCCCAGGGCATCGAGAACACCGTGGTGGTGTACGGCAGCGCGCGCTTTCAGGCGCCCGAAGACGCCGCGCAGCAACTGGCCGATGCCGAGGCCAGCGGCGACGCGGACCGCACCGCGCGCGCGCGCCGGGCCGTGCGCAACGCCCGTTACTACGACCTCGCCCGCCGCTTCGCCCGCGTCGTGGCCGATTACAGCCAGCAGCTGCCGCCCTCCGACCGCATCTACATCTGCACCGGCGGCGGCCCGGGCATCATGGAGGCCGCCAACCGCGGCGCGCACGAAGCCGGGGCGCTCAACGTGGGCCTGAACATCGCCCTGCCCCATGAGCAGAGCGGCAACCGCTACATCTCTCCCTCGCTGTCCTTCAAGTTCCACTACTTCGCGCTGCGCAAGATGCATTTCATGATGCGCGCGAAGGCACTGGTCGCCTTCCCCGGCGGATTCGGCACGCTCGACGAGCTGTTCGAGGTGCTCACGCTGGTGCAGACGGGCAAGGCCAAGCCGGTGCCGATCGTGCTGTTCGGCACCGAGTTCTGGAAGAGCGTGGTGAACTTCGAGGCGCTGGTGGAGCAGGGCACGATCTCGGCGGCCGACCTGGACCTCTTCCGCTACACGGACGATCCCGAAGAGGCCTGGGGCTTCATCAAGGCGTTCTACAAGCTGTGACGGCGGGCTGAGAGGGTCGCTGGAAGGCATCTGTCCGGCGACGCGCGCGCCTACCCGGTATTCGCACGGCACGCGCCCACTTCGCATGGCGCGTTCCGCGGCTTCGCGGCGCCGCGAAAAATGGAGGCAATCCACTCCATTCCAGAAAGCCGTCTATGCGCCGCATCTCCAGTCACGCAGCCAGTACGTCCCGCGCCAGCTCGCCGAGCGGCGACGACTCCGACACCTCTCCGCCCCGGGCACGGCCGAGCGCCCGGCACGATGCTCCCGAAGGTCTTCCGCAGCGTGGGGCCGCCGGCTTCAGCATGCCCTCGGCCCGCTCGATACTTCACCATACCTACACCACCACTGCCATCGGATTGATGGCGGCGGGGGCCCACCAGGCCGTGACCAATGAGCGGCGCGGAAACGGAACCGCTGCGGCGCAGGGCGCCCATATTGCGCAAGCGGGCATCACCATGCTGGCAGGGCGCTCGCTCGCCGTCCTGGTGCCTCCCCTGCTGCAGGAAGCCATCGCGGCAATCAGACGGATGTTCGCTCCGCAAATCGACAGGAACCTGATTCTTGGGGCGCTGAACCACGTCGCCGCGACCTCGGAAGACGACCCCGACGACATGACCGATGTGACCGGGCGCCATACCCAGCAGGTGGTCGATCACCTTGCCGACCTGGCGCACGGAGTCGCTGACCAGAGCGTGGTGAACGCGGCCTACGGGGCCAATAGTTCCAGGGAACTGGTACATGTGCTGCTCGGCCTGGTCAGGGGAGACGATGGCCAGCCGGTGCTTTCCGCCCGTGCGACCTCGTCCAGCCACCCCTGAAGGATTCGCGGCGGCGCCTCCCGGGCACGGGCCCTGGTGCCCGTGCGGCCTCGCCCTACTGCCCCAGCCTGGCGGCAGTTCTCGACCCCATCCCCACGACACCGCCCACCACCCAGAACAGCCCCGCCACCCCGATCAGCGCGCCAGCCGAGCCGAACAGCACGGGCATCGCGACGCTGGACGCATTGATCGCCATCAGGCGCAGGCCCAGGGCCTCGCCATGGCGGTGGTGCGGCGTGATCTGGTGCAGCATGCTCATGATCATCGGCTGCACCGAGCCGAGCGCGAAGCCCAGCAGCACCGAGCACAGGCCGAGCGCCCAGGCGGTCGGCATCAGCGGATAGACCGCGAACAGCAGGGCCGTCGCTACCATCGCCCAGGCGACCACGGCCGCTTCCTTAAGATGGGCGGCCACCAGCGGCATGAGGATGCGGATCGCCGCCGCGGCGATGGCGAACGCGCCCAGGATAGAGCCGATCACCGAGGCGGACAGGCCCCGTTCGTGCCCGAGCAGCGGGACCACGAAGGTGTGCACGTCCCAGCAGGACGACAGCAGCCAGTTCACCAGCAGCAGCCGGCGGAAGCCGGCATCGCCCAGCAGGTCCCAGGCGCGGGGCCGGGTGCCGCCTGCGGGCGCGATGATCGGCGGCAATTCCACCGTGGCGCGCACCCAGAACCAGGTCGCCACCGGCAGCAGCGCGGTGAGCGCGAACGCCGCCCGGTAACCCGTGGTGCTGCCGGGCGCGGCGCCCGCATGGTCGATCAGCAGCCCGGCGAAGAACGGCCCCACGAAGTTCGATACGGCCGGGCCGATGGCCAGCCAGCTGAACACCCGCCGCAGCTGCTCGGAATCGTGCGCCGCGCGGCCCACGTGGCGCTGCAGCGCGATCATGGCCGCGCCCGAGGCGCCGCCCGTCATCAGCGCCGCCACGCACAGCATCGGGAAGGCCGGCCACACCAGCGCGCCCGCGGCGCCGGCCGAGGCCACGGCCACGGCCCAGCCCACCGGGCGCTTCAGTCCGTGGCGGTCGGCATAGCGGCCCGCGGGCAGCGACAGGAACACCTGCGTGAGCGCGAACAGCGCCAGCAGCGCGCCCACGGCCGCGGGGCTGTATCCCTCGCGCAGCGCCAGCAGCGGCGCCGCGAGGCGCATGCCCGTCATGCTGGCGTGGATGCACACCTGGCCGGCGATCAGCCGCGCGAGGGCCATGTCCATCTCAGGCGCCCTCCCCCTCCGCCCGGGCCCCCGGGGGCGCGCCGAGCGCAGCGGTCGCACCGTCCTGCGGCGCCGGCAGCTCCTGCACGTCGCGCAGCCGCTTCTGGATGGCCCGCGTGCGCACGCCCACCTCGTCGAAACGCTTGGCCGCGGCGTCGATCGACTTGCGCGTGGCCTCCACCACGTCGCCGAACTTGGCGAACTCCGTCTTCACCGCGCCGAGCAGGCCCCAGACCTCAGACGAGCGCTTCTCGATCGCCAGCGTCTTGAAGCCCATCTGCAGGCTGCTGAGCATCGCCGCGAGGTTCGCGGGGCCGGTCACCATCACGCGGCATTCGCCCTGCAGCGCCTCCACCAGCCCCGGGCGGCGGATCACCTCGGCAAACAGGCCCTCGGTCGGCAGGTACAGCACGGCGAAGTCGGTGGTGTGCGGCGGCGAGACATATTTGGACGCGATCTTGCGCGCCTCCAGCCGCACCGCGGCCTCCAGCGCATTGCCGGCCGCCACGATCGCGGGCTTGTCGGCCGTGTCGTGCGCATCCAGCAGGCGCTGGTACGACTCCACGGGAAACTTCGCATCGATCGGCAGCCAGACGGGCTCCTCCTGGCCGCGGCCCGGCAGCCGGATCGCGAATTCGACGAGCTCGTCGCTGCCCGGCACGGTCTTGACGTTGCGCGCGTACTGCTCGGGCGCGAGCACGTTCTCGATGATGGCGCCGAGCTGCAATTCTCCCCAAGTGCCGCGCGTCTTCACGTTGGTCATCACGCGCTTGAGATCGCCCACGCTGCCGGCGAGCGTCTGCATCTCGCCCAGGCCGCGGTGCACCTGCTCCAGCCGGTCGCTCACCAGCTTGAAGGATTCGCCGAGCCGCTGCTCCAGCGTGGCGTGCAGCTTCTCGTCCACCGTGCGGCGCATGTCCTCCAGGCGGGCGGCGTTGTCGGCCTGGATGGCGGACAGGCGCTCGTGCAGCGTGCCGCGCATCGATTCCGAGGTCTGCGACATCTCCGCCCGGAACGCCCCGAGCGCATCGGCCAGTTCGCGGCGCGCGACCGCCGCATCGGCCTGCACCTGCGCCATGCGCTGGCCCAGGCGGGCCTCGAAGGCATCGAAGCCTTCGCGCAGCTCCGCACGGCCCGATCGCGCATCGTGCACCGCCTGCGCGAGCCGCTCGTCCAGCGCCGCGCGCTGGCCTTCGAGGTGCGCCTGCGTGGCATGGGTGAACCCGCGCAGCTGCTGCGCCATGCCCTCCAGCGCGCCATCGTTCTTGGCGACGGCGAGTTGCGTGGCCTGCGCCACCTGCTCCAGGCGCTGCAGGCGCACGGCCCACTCGGGAGGAAGCTCCAGGCGGGGGCTGCGCAGCAGCAGCATTCCCAGGAGCACGATGGCGACCACGAGCATCGCGATCACCACCAGCCATTCAATCGACATGGAACTCCAGACGTTTCGGTTGCTATGCGTTCAAGAAAAGAATCAGCGGGGCCGGGGCGTGTTCACGGGCGTGAGCGGGCCGCGGCCGTCGAAGAACGCGATCAGGTTGTCGGCCGCGAGGTTCGCCATGGCGCGGCGCGTGGGCACCGTCGCGCTCGCGATGTGGGGCGTGAGCACCACGTTGGGCACCGTGAGCAGGTCCGGATGCACCTTCGGCTCGCCCTCGAACACGTCCAGGCCCGCCGCGGCGATGCGCCGTTCGCGCAGCGCCTGCGCCAGCGCCGCGTCGTCCACGATGCCGCCGCGCGCGATGTTGATCAGGTTCGCCGTGGGCTTCATCTGCGCGAGTTCGGCCGCGCCGATGGCGTGGTGCGATTCGGCCGTGTAGGGCAGCACCAGCACGAGGTGGTCGGCCTCGCGCAGCAGTTCTTCCTTGGAGACGTACCGGGCCTTGCATTCGGCCTCCAGCTCCGGCGAGAGCCGCGAGCGGTTGTGGTAGATCACGTTCATGCCGAAGCCGTGCGCGCCGCGCCGCGCGATGCCCTGGCCGATGCGCCCCATGCCGAGGATGCCCAGCGTGGAGCCGTGCACGTCGGAGCCCGCGAACATGTCGTAGCTCCACTTGTTCCAGCGTCCTTCGCGCAGGTAGATCTCGCTTTCGGTCACGCGCCGCGCGGTGGCCATGAGCAGCGCGAAGCCGAAGTCCGCCGTGGTTTCGGTCAGCACGTCGGGCGTGTTGGTGGCCTGCACGCCCGCGGCGGTGAGCGCATCCACGTCGAAGTTGTTGTAGCCCACGGCCATGTTGGCGACGATGCGCAGGCGCGGGCAGGCCGCGACCAGCGCCGCGTCGATGCGCTGGCTGCCGGTGGTGAGGGCGCCGTCCTTGTCGGCGAGGCGCTCGGCCAGTTCGGCCGGGCTCCAGATCACGTCGTCCGGGTTGGCCTCCACCTCGAAATGCCCGGCGAGGCGGTTCACCACGTCGGGGAAGATGGCGCGGGCGACGAGGATGCGGGGTCGGGTCATGGGCGAAGTTCCTGATGGGCTGGGAGAAACGGGGGAGCAGAAAAAGAATGCGTGCCACGGCGCCGCGGGCGCCGGGAGCGCCGCGCGGACCGGGCGCCGCCGGGGCTCAGGCCGGGGCGGGTATCTCGAACACCTGCCGGAGGTAGGCGAGGTATTTCTCGTCGTCGCACATGCCCTTGCCGGGCGTGTCGGACAGCTTGGCCACGGGCTGGCCGTTGCAGCGCGTCATCTTGATCACGATCTGCAGCGGCTCGCAGCCCAGGTCGTTGGTGAGGTTGGTGCCGATGCCGAACGCCAGCTGGCAGCGGCCATGGAACTGCCGGAACAGCTCGATCGTGCGCGGCACCGTGAGCGCGTCGCTGAAGATCAGCGTCTTGGTCAGCGGATCGACGCGGTTGCGGCGGTAGTGCTCCAGCAGCCGCTCGCCCCACGCGAACGGATCGCCGCTGTCGTGCCGTGCGCCGTCGAACAGCTTGCAGAAGTACAGGTCGAAATCGCGCAGGAAGGCGCTCATGCCGTAGACGTCCGACAGCGCGATGCCGAGATCGCCGCGGTACTCGCGCGCCCACATCTCGAAGCCGTAGATCTGGCTGTCGCGCAGCCGCGGCCCCAGCGCCTGGCAGGCCTGCAGGTATTCGTGCGCCATGGTGCCGAGCGGCGTCATGCCGAGCTTCATCGCATAGAGCACGTTGCTCGTGCCCGCGAACTGGCCCGGCCCCGCGCGCCCGTCGGGGCGGCGGTCGCCGGTGCCCAGGCGCGCGAGCAGCACGCGCAGCACCTCTTCGTGCCAGGCGCGGCTGAAGCGGCGGCGGGTGCCGTAGTCGGCGATCTTCAGCTCGCCCAGCCCGTCCGCCTGCAATTGCGCGATCTTCATTTCCAGCCGGCGGCGGCCCTCGGGGAAATCCGGCACCTTCTGCGTGTTGCGGAAGTACACCTCGTTGACGATCGCCAGCACCGGGATCTCGAACAGGATGGTGTGCAGCCACGGCCCGGCGATGTGGATGTCGATCTCCCCGCTGGGCAGCGGCGTGACGGTGATGTACTTCTCGTTGAGCCGGAACAGGCCCAGGAAATCCACGAAATCGCTCTTCACGAAGCGCAGCGAGCGCAGGTACATCAGCTCGGCGTCCTGGAACTGCAGGCTGCACAGCGACCGGATCTCGTCGCGGATCTCCGCCGCATAAGGCGCGAGCTGCACGCCCGGATTGCGGCAGCGGAACCGGTATTCCACCTGCGCCCCCGGAAACTGGTGCAGCACGACCTGCATCATGGTGAACTTGTACAGGTCGGTGTCGAGCAGGCTGGTGATGATCATGTCGGAGGCATCGGCGCGCGGCATGGCGGCGGGCCATGGCGCGGAACGGAAAGCGGCAGGTGGCGCGGAGCATTGTGGCACCAAGCGCGACGCCGCGCGCGGCAGCGGCCACCCACGGCCGCGCTGCGCCGCCGCGGGCGATGCGCGCGATTCCACGATGCGGGCCGAATGCCCCCGTTCGTGCTCGCCGAAGCCCCTCAGGAAGCATATGCTTGCACGGCGCCCGGGCACGCAGCGGCCCCGGCGCGCCTTACTTTCCTCCATTCAGAAAGCGATTCCGGATGCACACCTTCGGCAAGCTCCACGCGCCCCCCTCCGCCCGCCCCGCCTGGGGCCTCACCGCCGTGCTGACCGCCGCGCTGCTCGCGCTTGCGGGCTGCGGCGGCAACAGCGACGGCCTCGCGACGCTGCCCGAGCAGGACGCCAACGCCTGCGCGGTATCGAGCGACAGCGGCCTGGTCACCGTCGGCTCGGGACTCCCGGGCGATCCTGCGGCACCGGAACCCGCGTCGGGCTACCGCGTCGGCAAGACCGCCGTGTACGCCAAGCGGTACATGGTCGCCACCGCGAACCCGCTCGCCTCGCGCGCGGGCTGCGAGGTGCTGAAGAAGGGCGGCTCGGCCGTGGATGCGGCCGTGGCCGTGCAGATGGTGCTGGGCCTCGTGGAGCCGCAGTCCTCGGGCATCGGCGGAGGAGCCTTCATGCTCCACTACGACGCCGCGCAAAAGAAGGTGCAGGCCTATGACGGCCGCGAGACCGCGCCCGCGGCCGCCAACGAAAACTACCTGCGCTGGGTGAGCGACACCGACCGCACCACGCCCCAGCCGGGCGGCGCGCGCGCCAGCGGCCGTTCGATCGGCACGCCGGGCGCCGTTCGCATGCTGGAGATGGCGCACCGCGACTACGGCAAACTCGCCTGGGGCGACCTGTTCCAACCGGCGACGCAGCTCGCACGCGACGGCTTCCGCATCAGCGGCCGCATGGCTGCGGCGATCTCCGGTTCCGCCTCCGGCCTCTCGCGCGATTCCGAGGCCGTCGCCTATTTCTTCAACGCCGACGGCACGCCCAAGGCCCTGGGCACGGTGCTGAAGAACCCCGCCTATGCCGACACGCTGACGTCCATCGCCAGCGGCGGCGCCGACGCCTTCTACAGCGGGCCCATCGCCCGGGGCATCGTCGACAAGATCAAGACCACCAGCGGCGGCTCGCCGGCCGTGGCGATCACCCCCGGCCTCACGGAGGTGAGCGACCTGGCCAACTACCGCGCGAAGCGCCGCGACCCGGTCTGCACCACCTACCGCGACTACTGGGTGTGCGGCATGTCGCCACCGTCCTCGGGCGGCATCGCCGTGGCCTCGGCGCTCGGCATCCTGGAGAACTTCGACCTCGCTCCGTACAAGCCCACGGCCATCGACATCGAGGGCGGCAAGCCCACGGTGATGGGCGTGCACCTCGTGAGCGAAGCCGAACGCCTCGCCTATGCCGACCGCGACAAGTACGTGGCCGACACCGACTTCGTCCCGCTGCCGGGCGGCTCCCCCGCGCGCATGCTGGACAAGGGCTACTTGCGCACCCGCGCGAACCTGATCAGCACCACGCGCAGCATGGGCACGGCCACGGCCGGCGACTTCGGCACGGGTGCGGCGGGCGTGGTGCCCGTCGAGGAGCGCGGCACGACCCACTTCACCATCGTGGACCGCAACGGCAACGCCGTGGTCATGACCACGACGGTGGAGGCCAGCATGGGCTCGTTCCACATGACGCAGGGCTTCCTGCTGAACAACCAGCTCACGGACTTCTCCGCCACGCCCACCGACGCCTCCGGCGCGCCGGTCGCCAACCGCGTCGAGCCCGGCAAGCGCCCGCGCAGCTCCATGGCCCCGACCCTGGTGTTCCGCAAGGCCGCCGACGGCAGCATGGGCGACTTCGTGATGGGCACCGGCTCGCCCGGCGGCGGCACGATCATCCAGTACGTGGTGAAGACCGTGGTCGGCGCGCTCGATTGGGGCCTCGATGCCCAGCAGGCGACCTCACTGGTGGACTTCGGCGCCAGCAACAGCGCCACCACCTCGGTGGGCGGCGAGCATCCGAACGTCAACACGGCGAACAACGGCAACGACGACCCGCTGATCACCGGCCTGCGTGCGCTGGGCCATACGGTCTCGACCTCGGCACAGTCGAGCGGCACCGCGACGATCCTGCGGGTGAACCGCAACGGCGCGAGCGTGCTGCAAGGCGGCGCCGATCCGCGGCGCGAGGGCGTCGTGCTGGGCGACACCTTCAAGCCCTGACGGCGGGCGGGAAACCGCCGGGCCGGCCCCCGTCCCCCGTGGGCGGGGTGCCAGCAGGCCGCGGCCAGGCGTGCCTCCGGATGGACAGGCCCGCGCGGACGGCCGGACTACGCGCCGGACGGCTCCCGGCGCAGCGGCTCCAGCGCACGGCGCAGCGCCTCCGGGAGCGGACGCGGGCGCCGGTCGGTGCGGTCCACGTACACGTGCACGAAGTGGCCCGCCGCGGCGCACAGCGGCTCGCCACGTGCGAACAGGCCCACTTCGTAGCGCACGCTGCTGCCGCCCAGCCGCGCCACGCGGATGCCGGCTTCCACGGTCTGCGGGAAGGCCAGCGGCGCGAAATAATTGCACTGCGTCTCGACCACCAGCCCGATCGTGTCGCCGCCGTGGATGTCGAGCGCGCCCTGCTCTATCAGATAGGCGTTCACCGCGGTGTCGAACCAGCTGTAGTAGACGACGTTGTTGACGTGCCCGTACACGTCGTTGTCTCCCCAACGGGTGGTGATGTCGCGGAACACGGCGTAGCCGGCACGCGGTTCGGGAGCGCGCCGGGGCGCGGCGGCGGGGGCGGAAGGCGTGGCGTGGGTCATGCGCCGAGATTCTGCCAGCGGGCCTCGGGTAGGCCCGTCACCGGCCGGACCCGCGTTTTTGGAGCCCCGCCTCTAAAAATGCTGCATCGCAACAAAAGGGCTTGCAACCCTGCGGGAAGACCCTAAAATTGGTTCCATGCTGCACTGCAACATCCGATGAAGCGGCGCGGTTCCGTCCAGCCATCTTTTACTTCCTGAGGAGATATCCATGTCCCTGACCCCTGAACAAGTGATCGCCACCCAGAAGGCCCATCTGGACACCCTGTTCGGCCTCACGAACAAGGCCTTCGAAGGCATGGAAAAGCTGGTCGAACTGAACGTGACGGCATCGCGCGCCACCCTGTCCGAAGCCGCTGCGCACACCCAGGCCCTGCTGTCCGTGAAGGACGCCCAGGAACTGCTGTCGCTGCAGGCCGCCTTCTTCCAGCCCCTGGCCGAGAAGACCGCCGCCTACAACCGCCACCTGTACGACATCGCTTCGAGCACCAGCGCCGAATTCGGCCGCGCCTTCGAAGCCCAGGCCGCTGAAGCGCAGCGCAACCTCAGCAACATCGTGGACACCGCCGCCCGCAATGCACCCGCCGGCACCGAAACCGGCGTGGCCGTGTTCAAGAGCGCCGTCTCGGCCGCCAACAACGCCTTCGAAACCGTCCAGAAGGCCGTGAAGCAGGCCAGCGACGTGGCCGGTGCCAACTTCAACGCCGTGGCCAACACGGCTGCCAGCAACGCTGCCACGGCCACGAACGCCGCAGCGGCTGCCGCCGACGCTGCCGCACGCAAGCGCTGAGCCACGAACCCGTTGTCTCCTTGGATCCTCGGGCTCGCGTTCCTGGATCCATTCCAAGCCCGGCACTGCCGGGCTTTTTTTTGGGCTGTCGGTGGCCCCGGTCGGCTGGGGCTGTGGGGTGCGGCACACCGCTCCAGGGAACCATTGCGAGGGGCTGTCATCGAAAGGATTGCAAATGCGATGAATTCGCATTTATAATACTCCATCGCCAACCCACTGAACGCCACTGCCCCATGATCGTCTGTGTATGCCGCCGGGTTTCCGACCGGGAGATCGCACGCCACGCGCATGCGGGTTTGAGCTTCGATGAAATCCAGTTCGAACTCGGCGTGGCCACCCAGTGCGGCCGCTGCGAATCCTGCGCGCGCGACGTCGTGGCGCGCTGCGGTGGCGGGCAGCAGGTGGCGGCGATCCACAAGGAAGAGGCCGTGCCGCAGCCGATCCAGCTGGCACCGTCCATTCTGGAGAGCAAGGCATGGAACTGCTCTGCATCCTCGCTGGCAGCCTGATCTTCGTTCTGGGATCCATGTGGTGGATCTTCCGTAAATAATCCCTCTTTTTCTGCTCAGCTGTTGTGTGCGCCGGTGCCACGGCACCGCCCGGGCGCCGGCAGACCTTTCCCTATGTCCCAGTTTGATCGCTATGGCTCCTCCGGGGGCGTGAGCCGCAATGCGGTGATCGCAGGCTCGGTCGTGCTGCTGCACGTCGCCGGCCTGTGGGCGCTGCAGTCCGGCCTGGTGCGCAAGGCCGCCGAAATCATCGTTCCCGCGGAAGTCCTGAGCGAATTCATCACCCCGCCCGCGCCTCCGGCCCCGCCGGTGCCGCCGCCTCCGCCGCCCCCGAAGCCGGCGCCACCGCCGCCCAAGCCCGCGCCGCGCGCTCCCGCGCCCCGCCCAGCGCCCATGCCAGTGGCCGTGCCCGATCCCGCGCCCGCGCCGAATGCGCCCGTGGGCATCACCGAGCCGCAGCCCCCGGCGCCGCCGATCGCCGCGCCCCAGGCACCGCCGGCGCCGCCCCCGGCCCCGCCCGCTCCGCCGGCGCCGCCGAAGATCGAGCTGCCGTCCAGCGACGCCGCCTACCTGAACAACCCCAAGCCCACCTATCCCGCGATCAGCCGCCGGCTGGGCGAGCAGGGCAAGGTCGTGCTGCGCGTGCTGATCGGCACCGACGGCCAACCCCAGAAGGTGGAAATCAATAAGTCCAGCGGCTACGAGCGGCTGGACCGGCAGGCCGTGGACGCGGTCATGCGCTGGAAATTCGTGCCCGGAAAGCGCAACGGCGTGCCCGAGACCATGTGGAACCTCGTTCCGGTCAATTTCGTCCTCGAATAAGCGGCCGGGCGGAACCTTCCGGTGCCCCGGCGGTTTCCGGCGTGCCCACCCGTTCTCAAATCCTCTACAGCTTCAGGAGTTCTCATGGAATCGCAATTCGGCATCGCCAATGTCTGGGTCCAGGGTGATTTCGTCACCCGGGCCGTCGCCGTGCTGCTGCTCGGCATGTCCCTCGCCTCGTGGATCGTGATCCTCATCAAGGCGCTGGACATCGTCAAATTCAAGAAGCACGCCCGGGCGGCCCGCGATTTCTGGCACAGCGAGGACTTCGCGGCCGGCATGGACAAGCTCGGCAGCGATGCCGACAACCCATTCCGCCACCTGGCGCTCGAGGGCCGCGAAGCCACCGCCCACCACCGCAACACCAAGGCCCATCTGCACGACAGCCTGGACGTGAGCGACTGGATCACGCGCAGCCTGCGCAACACCATCGACGAATTCACCGCGCGGCTGCAATCGGGCCTCGCGATCCTGGCCTCGGTCGGCTCCACGGCGCCGTTCATCGGCCTGTTCGGCACGGTCTGGGGCATCTACCACGCGCTGGTCGCGATCGGCACTTCGGGCCAGTCCACGATCGACAAGGTGGCCGGTCCGATCGGCGAGGCGCTGATCATGACGGCGCTCGGCCTTGCGGTGGCCATTCCCGCGGTGCTGGGCTACAACGCGCTGGTGCGGGGCAACAAGTCGATCCTGAACGGGCTGAACAGCTTCGCCCACGATCTGCACGCCTACTTCGTGACCGGCGCCCGCGTCAGCGCGCCCGCCGACCAAGCCAAGGTCCTGCCCATCAAGAAAGGCTGATGCGCCATGGCATTCGGAACCCAGGACGACGCCGACGAGGTGATGAACGAGATCAACATGACGCCCCTGGTGGACGTCATGCTGGTGCTGCTCATCATCTTCATCATCACCGTGCCCGTCATGAAGCATGCGGTGCCGGTGGACCTGCCCCGCGCTTCGGCCGAGCGCGAGAACGTCAAGCCCGAGACCATCCGGCTGAGCGTGACCGCCGACGGCAAGTACCACTGGAACGAGACCGACATCACCGATGCCGAGCTGGAGCCGCGCCTGAAGGCCGAGGCGGCGAAGGACCCGCAGCCGGACCTGCACATCCGCGGCGACAAGGAAGTGCGCTACGAGCGCGTGGCACAGGCCATGGCGGCGGCGCAGCGCGCGGGCGTGCGCAAGATCGGTTTCGTCACCGATCCGCAGTGAGACAAATACTTGCAATAAAGCCGGGCCGGGCCTTGACGCTCAATTGAGAATGGTTATCATTAATCCATTGCCAACGCACCGAGGACCCCACCCATGCACGCCAGCCTGACCGCCATGTCCCCTTCCGCAGCTTTCTTCGGCGCGGGCCTCCACGACCGGCATACGGACGTGAACGGCCTGCCCGCTTCCGCCCCGGCGGTGGACAGCAGCGATCTGCTCAAGGGCCAGAAGACCGTGGCGATCTTCCACAACGGTTCGATCTACCGGCTGCAGGCCACCAAGCTCGGCAAGCTGATCCTCACCAAGTAAATACATCCGGAAGCAGCCGCAGCGCTGCTCCGACGGTTTCATCGTGGGGCGACTCCCGGGCCACGTTCAGGGCCTGCCGGGTCGTATTCGCCAGCCAACGGTTCGCCCGCGTAGCCAGGCACTTTTTTCCCTCCACGGCTTCCACGTAGAAAAACCGGCCTCGGCCGGTTTTTTCATGGGCGCGCCGCACGGGCAACGCAGCCTTTGGGGGCCCTGCCCCAGGGCGCCCCCTCAGAGGCCGATGGCGGCGATGCCCGCACGGGCGATCTGCGCATCCTCGCTCGACTTCACGCCGCTCACGCCGACGGCGCCCAGGCATTGGCCGTCCTTCAGGATCGGCACGCCGCCTTCCAGCATGCCGTCGATGAACGGTGCCGTGAGGAAGGCGGTGCGGCCGCCGTTGATGGTGTCTTCGTAGAACTTGCTCTCGCGGCGGCCCAGCGCGGCCGTGCGGGCCTTCCCCGGGGCGATGTGCGAGGACAGCGGGGCGGCGCCGTCCAGGCGCTGGAGGGACAGCAGGTGGCCGCCGTCGTCCACGATGGCGATGGTCACGGCCCAGCCGTTGCTGGCGGCCTCGGCTTCCGCGGCGGCGGCGATTTTCTTGACGTCGGCGTATTCGAGTGCGTGTCGGGTCTTCATGGAATGGCGTCGGGAGTAGAGGTGGGAATAAAAAGGGAATGCGGAATGCGGAATGCAGGCCACCGGGGCCGCGGCGGGGCGGTGCGGTGCAGTACCTCGTGCAGGATAGCTGCCGCCGAGGACCGCGCCGGAGCCATTCCCGGCAAAACACTTCATCCCAAAAGGTCGGGAGTGGCCAAGGTTATTTGAAAGCTGTTTGAAAGCCTCCACCTAGAATTTGTCTGTCTGCGATGTGCAGGCCTCAACAGGCAAAGGGAGAGAACGACAATGATGAACGACCGGGTCACCACGTACGGCTCCGCGGGATACGGCATCTCGCAGGAGCAGCGGCACCGCGTGCTGCGCAATACCTACTGGCTGCTCGCGCTGAGCATGCTGCCCACGGTGCTGGGCGCCTGGATCGGCGTGGCCACGGGCATCACGGAGTCCCTGCGGGGCGGCGTGGGCCTCATCGTCTTCCTGGGCGGCGCGTTCGGCTTCATGTTCGCCATCGAAAAGACCAAGAACTCCGCGGCCGGCGTGCCCGTGCTGCTGGGCTTCACGTTCTTCATGGGCCTGATGCTCTCGCGCCTGATCGGCATGGTGCTGGGCTTCAAGAACGGCACCGATCTCATCATGACGGCCTTCGCGGGCACCGCGGGCGTATTCTTCGTCATGGCCAGCCTCGCGAGCGTGATCAAGCGCGACCTCTCCGGCATGGGCAAGTGGCTCTTCGTGGGTGCCATGGTGCTGGTGGTCGGCTCGGTGATCAACGTCTTCGTGGGCTCCTCGGCCGGCATGATGGCGATCTCGGTGGCCGCCATCGGCATCTTCAGCGCCTACATGCTCTATGACCTGAAGCAGATCCTGGACGGCGGCGAGACGAACTACATCAGTGCCACGCTGGCCCTGTACCTGGACGTCTTCAACGTGTTCCAGAGCCTGCTGGCCCTGCTGGGCATCATGGGCGGCGAGCGCGACTGACCGCCCCCGGTGCCCCATGCCGATGCGGGGGCACCGCTCTCGTCCGCACGAAGAAGGCCTCCGCCCCCGCGAGGCCTTTTTCTTTTTTTCGGCGGCGCCGTCACCTCCTTCGCGGCGCTCCGCCCTCAATGATCCGGCCGCACTGCCGATAATGTCGGGAAGATGCCTTATCGCCGTTACCCCCACCGCCCGGCCGCGCCGTGGCCACGGCCACGCGCTGCGTGGGTCGCCGCGTGCCTGGCCGCACCCCTGCTGCTCGCGGGCTGCGACATTCCCGGTCTGGGGCCGGACCCACGCGCCGTGCAGAAGGAGTCCGAGGCCAAGGCCATCGGCGGTGCCTGCCGGCACGCCCTGCGCGGGCTGGAGGATTGCTTCACGCTCAATCCCAAGGCGGCCAAGGCCCAGGTCTTCGCCGGCTGGAAGGAGATGGACCAGTACATGCGCGAGAACAAGCTCGAGGGTGCGCCCTCGGTGCTGAGCAACCTGGAGAAGCCGCCGGCCGCGCCCGCGGCCCCGGCCCGCCGCGGCGAGGCCGAGACGCGCGAAGGCGGAGCAGGACGCAGCCGCAGCTGACGGCGCTGGCGCCGCCCCCCACGGGCCCGGCCTCCCTGCGTGGGCGGCCGGGTTGCGCCGAAGCGCTCAGGCGCGCTCGAACACCGCCATGCTTTCCACGTGCGCCGTGTGGGGGAACATGTTCACCACCCCGGCCGCCACGCAGCGGTAGCCTGCCTGGTGCACCAGCAGGCCCGCGTCGCGCGCGAGCGTCGCCGGGTTGCAGCTCACGTAGACGATGCGCTGCGGCGGCGTCCAGCCTTCGGCCGAGGCCGGCAGGGGCGGCGCGTCTTCCGCGCCGATTCGCGCCTGGTGGATGTCGGCCAGTGCCTTGGCGAGGGCGAACGCGCCCTCGCGCGGGGGATCGACCAGCCATTTGCCCGCCACGCCATCGGCGATCAGCATCTCGGGCGTCATCTCGAACAGGTTGCGCGCCACGAAGGTGGTGGGGGCCAGCGCCTGTCCCTGCGGCCGGCCTTCCTGATTCTTGCGGTAGTTCTCGCGCGAGCGGGCCACCAGCGCCTCGCTGCCCTCGATGCCGACCACCTCGCGGGCCAAGGTGGCGATGGGCAGCGTGAAGTTGCCCAGGCCGCAGAACCAGTCGATCACCCGGTCGGTGCGGCCAGCGCCCAGCAGGCGCAGCGCGCGCGTGACCAGCACGCGGTTGATGTGCGGATTCACCTGCGTGAAATCGGTGGGCTTGAACGGCATGGTGATGCCGAAGTCCGGCAGCGCATAGGCGAGCTGCGGGCCGCCCTCGTCCAGCAGGCGCACGGTGTCCGGCCCCTTGGGCTGCAGCCACCACTGCACGCCGTGCGCGCCGGCGAAGGCACGCAGCCGGTCGAGGTCGGCATCCGAGAGCTGCTCCAGGTGGCGCAGCACCAGGGCGGTGACGTCGTCGCCGCAGGCCAGCTCGATCTGCGGGCAGGTGTCGCGCGCGTCCAGGGAGGCGATCAGCTCGCGCAGGGGCATGAGCAGGGCGCTCACGTGCGGCGGCAGCACCGGGCAGACTTCCATGTCGGCGATGTAGCGGCTCTTGCGCTCGTGGAAGCCCACCAGCACCTTGCCCTTCTTGGCGACGTGGCGCACGGCGAGGCGCGCGCGGTAGCGGTATCCCCAGGCCGGTCCCTCGATGGGGCGCAGCACCATCTCGGCCTTTACCTTGCCCAGGTGCCAGAGGTTGTCCTCCAGCACGCGCTGCTTCACGGCCACCTGCGCGCCGACGTGCAAATGCTGCATCTTGCAGCCGCCGCAGGCGCCCGCATGCAGCCCGAAGTGCGGGCAGCCGGGCCGCACGCGCTGGGGAGATTCACGGTGGATGGCCGTGAGGCTGGCCTGCTCCCAGTTGTTCTTCTTGCGGTGGGTGTTCGCGCTCACCCATTCGAAGGGCAAGGCGCCGTCGATGAAGACGACCTTGCCGTCGGGCCTGCGGGCCACGCCCTGGGCGTCCATGTCCATGGACGTGACCTCCAGCCAGCCGGGCGGGAGATCGGCGGCGCCGGGGGCTGGGGCGGGGAGTTCGGAAATCTGGAGGGTCGCGGTGTTGTCTGTGGGGTCGCTCATCCCCCGATTGTCTCAGGCCCGCTGCGCCGCCACCCGGGATGGCGATCAGCGCCGGTCAGCTGCGAGCCGGGCGCACCAGGCGCGGCGCCGGATCGAACGGGGGCAGGCCCCGGCGCGCCGCGGGCATCGAGGCAGCCGCGGGCAGGCGGTTGAATTCCACCTGGCAATCGCTGGAATCGAGCGAGAACACCATGGTGCTGCCCGGCGCGACGGCCGGCAGCGTCTGGTGGATCTGCCGCGACAAATCGACCGGCGGGGTCTGCGAGCGGTAGATCACCTGCTGGGCGGGCGAATAGACCAGGTAGCAGGCAGCGGACGCGGCGGTGCTCCAGAGCCCCGCGGACAGCGCGGCGGCGTACAGGGCGAAACGGCAGGCGGTCATCGGGAAACTCCTCGGGTGGGGGCGCGGGCGGGAACCGTGGACAAGCAACGCTGCGTCGCCGCGCCGCAAGGTACTGCGGAAGATTATTGCGGACTTTGCGGGCCCCGGGGCGTCAGGCCCGCGTTCCGCGCGTCTCCAGCGCCAGGTGGAAGGAATGCTTCACCTCTTCCATCACCGCGTAGGTGCGCGTCTCGCGCACGCCCGGCAATTGCCAGAGCACCTCGCCGGCGAACTGGCGGTAGGCGTTCATGTCGGCCTGCCGCGTCTTGAGCAGGTAGTCGAAGCCGCCGGCCACCATGTGGCATTCCATGATGGCCGGATGCACCTGAACGGCGGCCTTGAACTGGTCGAACACGTTCGGCGTGGTGCGGTCGAGCAGCACTTCGACGAACACCAGCATGCCGGCCCCGAGCTTCTGGGGATTGAGCCGTGCCTCGTAACCCAGGATGTAGCCCTCCCGCGTGAGCCGCTGCACCCGCGCCAGCACCGCCGTGGGCGACAGCGCCACGCTTTCCGCGAGCTTGAGGTTGGCGATGCGGCCGTCGCTTTGCAGGATCGCCAGGATCTTGCGGTCGATGCGATCCAGTTCCTCCATGGATTCTCCGATTCACAGTGATTTATTCGTCGATACCGCCTATTTTCACGCATTAATTCTTCGAACGGAGACGGATGATGGCGAGAAATCCTCACCACGGTCCTGCCGCCATGAACGCCCCTCTGCCGCTCCTGCATTCCGCCCCGTTCGCCGACTTCGCGCCGCATGCCGGCGCACCCCTCGCCTCGCCCTTGCGCCGGGCCATCGCGGCCGCCTGCCGCATTCCCGAGCCGGACGCCGTGGCGCCGCTGCTGGAGGCCGCACGGATCGACGGGCCCGCGGCCGGGCGCGTGCAGGCCCTGGCCATGCGGCTGGCCGGCGGACTGCGCGATCGCAAGGCGGCCGCCGGGCGCGCCGGCTGGGTACAGGGGCTGCTGCAGGAGTTCGCCCTCTCCTCGCAGGAGGGCGTGGCCCTGATGTGCCTCGCCGAGGCGCTGCTGCGCATTCCGGATGCCGCCACGCGCGACGCGCTGATCCGCGACAAGATCGGCGGTGGCGACTGGGAGGCGCACCTGGGCAAGAGCCCGTCGCTGTTCGTGAACGCCGCCACCTGGGGCCTGCTGCTCACGGGCCGGCTGGTGGCCACGCACAGCGAGCAGGGCCTGGTGGCGGCACTGCGGCGCATCACCGCGCGCGGCGGCGAGCCGCTGGTGCGCAAGGGCGTGGACGTGGCGATGCGCATGATGGGCGAGCAGTTCGTGACGGGCGAAACCATCGGCCAGGCGCTGTCGAACGCCCGCCCGCGCGAGGCGCAGGGCTTCCGCTACTCCTACGACATGCTGGGCGAGGCCGCGCTCACCGGCGCGGATGCCGAGCGCTACCTGCAGTCGTACGTCGATGCGATCCATGCCATCGGCAAGGCATCGGCGGGCCGCGGGCCCTACGAAGGCCCCGGCATCTCCATCAAGCTCTCGGCACTGCACCCGCGCTACAGCCGGGCCCAGCACGCCCGGGTGATGCAGGAGCTGTTCCCGCGCGTGCTGGGGCTCGCGGAGCTGGCGCGCGGCTACGACATCGGGCTGAACATCGATGTCGAGGAAGCCGACCGGCTGGAGATTTCGCTCGACCTGCTCGAAGCGCTGTGCGAGGCGCCCTCGCTCGCGGGCTGGAACGGCATCGGCTTCGTCATCCAGGCCTACCAGAAGCGCTGCCCGTTCGTGATCGACTACGTGGTCGATCTCGCGCGCCGTTCGGGCCACCGCCTGATGGTGCGGCTGGTGAAAGGCGCCTACTGGGACAGCGAGATCAAGCGCGCGCAGGTGGAAGGGCTGGAGGACTACCCGGTCTACACGCGCAAGGCGCACACCGACGTGTCGTACATCGCCTGCGCGCGCCGGCTGCTGGCCGCGCCGGATGCCGTCTATCCGCAGTTCGCCACGCACAACGCCCACACGCTGGCGGCGATCCACGAGCTGGCCGGGCCGGAGCGCTACGCGCCGGGCCAGTACGAATTCCAGTGCCTGCACGGCATGGGCGAGCCGCTCTACGAGCAGGTGGTGGGCGCTGCGGGGTTGAACCGGCCGTGCCGGGTGTATGCCCCGGTCGGCACGCACGAGACGCTGCTGGCCTACCTCGTGCGGCGGCTGCTGGAGAACGGCGCCAACACCTCGTTCGTGAACCGCGTGGCCGACGCCACGCTGCCGCTGGACACGCTGGTGGGCGACCCGGTGGCCACCGTGGCCGCGGAAACACCGCCCGGCCGCGCGCATCCGCGCATTCCGCTGCCGCCGGCCCTCTACGGCACGGAGCGGCGCAACTCCGCCGGGCTGGACCTGGCGAGCGACGCGGTGCTGGAGCCGCTGGCCGATGCGCTGCGACAGCACGCGCAGCATGCCTGGGAGGCGGCCCCGCTGCTGGCGGGCCCGGCCGCAGGCGGGCCGCGCGAGCCGGTGCGCAATCCCGCATGGCATGCCGATGTGGTGGGCAGCGTGCAGGAGGCCACCGAGGACGATGCCGGCCACGCCCTGCAGTGGGCGCAGGAGGCTGCGCCTGCCTGGGCCGCCACCCCGGCCACGGAACGCGCCGCTGCGCTGCGCCGCGCCGCCGATGCGCTGGAGCATCGCATGCCCGCCCTGCTCTCACTGCTGGTGCGCGAGGCGGGCAAGACCTGCGCGAACGGCATCGCCGAAGTCCGCGAGGCGGTGGATTTCCTGCGCTTCTATGCCGCGCAGGCGGAATCGCAATGGGCCGGCGGCGGCTGGGCGCCGCTGGGCCCGGTGGTCTGCATCAGCCCCTGGAATTTCCCGCTCGCGATCTTCATGGGCCAGGTGGCCGCTGCGCTCGCGGCCGGCAACACGGTGCTGGCCAAGCCCGCGGAGCAGACCCCGCTGGTGGCGGCGGAGGCCGTGCGCATCCTGCACGGCGCGGGCGTGCCGCGCGGCGCGGTGCAACTGCTGCCGGGCCGCGGCGAGACCGTCGGCGCGCGGCTGGTGGGCGATGCGCGCGTGATGGGGGTGCTGTTCACCGGCTCCACCGACGTGGCCCGCATCCTGCAGCGCAGCGTGGCGGGCCGGCTGGACGCCGCGGGCCGGCCGGTGCCGCTGATCGCCGAAACGGGCGGGCAGAACGCGATGATCGTGGACTCCTCCGCCCTGGCGGAGCAGGTGGTGGCGGACGCCGTCGCCTCCGCTTTCGACAGCGCGGGCCAGCGCTGCTCGGCGCTGCGCGTGCTCTGCCTGCAGGAGGACGTGGCCGACCGCGTGCTCGAGATGCTGCGCGGAGCGATGGCGGAACTGCAGGTGGGCCGCCCCGACCGGCTGGCGGTGGACGTGGGCCCGGTCATCGACGACGAGGCGCGCGCGGGCATCCTGCGGCACATCGACGCCCTGCGCGCGAAGGGCCGCGAGGTGCACCAGGTGCCGGTGCCGCGGGACGCCGATGCGGCGGGCACCTACGTGCCGCCCACGCTGATCGAGCTGAAGGATCTGTCGGAGCTGGAGCGCGAGATTTTCGGGCCGGTGCTGCACGTGGTGCGCTATCCGCGCAGCGGGCTCGACACGCTGCTGGACCAGATCGCCGCGACCGGCTACGGGCTCACCCAGGGGCTGCACACGCGCATCGACGAGACCGTGGAGCGCGTGCTGCGCCGCGCGCGCGCCGGCAACCTCTACGTGAACCGCAACATGGTGGGCGCCGTGGTGGGCGTGCAGCCGTTCGGCGGCGAGGGCCTGTCCGGCACGGGGCCGAAGGCCGGCGGCCCGCTCTACCTGCTGCGGCTGGTGGCGCAGGCGCCGGCGGACGCGGCGCGCAACGCCGTCGCCGCGGTGGGCGCGGACGCTGCCGCTGCGCGCGGCGCGGCAGGCGAACGAACGGTTCCGGGCCCGCTGCAGGCGCTGGCGGACTGGGCCGCGACGGCGGGCCACGCGGCGCTGCGGGCGGCCTGCGGCGCGTTCGCCCATCGATCGCCGGCCGGCGCCACGGTGCTGCTGCCGGGGCCTACCGGGGAGCGCAACCAGTACAGCGTGCTGCCGCGCGAGCGCATCCTGTGCCTCGCCGGCAGCGATGCCGACCGGCTGCTGCAGCTGGCCGCGGTGCTGGCCGTGGGCGGCCATGCCGTATGGCCGGCTTCTGCAGCTACCCTGCATTCCACGCTGCCCCAGGCCGTGCAGGAGCGCACGGTGCTGGTGGCGGACTGGCAGGCCCCGGCCGTGGCCCTGGATGCCGTGCTGCACCACGGCACGCCCGAGGCCCTGCGCGACGTCTGCCGGTCGGTGGCTGCGCGCCCCGGGCCGATCGTGGGCGTGTCGGGCTACGCACCCGGCGATGCGGACCTGGCGCTGGAGCGCCTGGTGGCGGAGCGGGCGGTGAGCATCAACACGGCCGCGGCGGGCGGCAATGCGAGCCTGATGACCATGGATTGACCGGCATCGCGCCCGGTCCCCGCGAGGGAACGCCGGGGCTCAGGAAGCCGCTTCCTGCGTCCCCGCCCGGGCAAGGCCCCGCATGACGCGCACCACCTGCGGCTGGTCCACCAGCACGCAGGGCTTGCCCGTGCGGCGGCAGTGGTCCTGCACGCGCCAGTAGTCGTCGTGCCCCACGCAGCCCGTCTGGCAGATGACGAAGTCGGCCGCGCGCAGGCTGGCCTCGAGCGCGGCAGGGTCGTCCGGCATGCTGGCCGCGTCCTGCGGAACGGCGGCGGCATCGCGTGCCGATGCGAAGTCCTCAGCGCCACCGAAAGGCTGGGCGACCAGCGCGCCGTGCGGACCCCGGGCGATGCACACCACCGACTGCGGTGCCGGGGCGCGCACGCCACCCGGCTCCGATGCAGCGGCCATCGCAGCGACGGTGTCTGATGCGACGCCGGACGCCGTTCCACGCGCCCCGGCACGCCACTGCCAGTGCAGCACCTCGCGCATCAGGCCCTGCAAGCGGTGCGTGAGCCCCTCCACCTGCCAGGCCAGCGCGCGGCGCCGGCGCAGGCCAGGCAGCGCCTCTTCCTGCAAGCGCCGGTCTTCCAGCGCATAGGCGAGCGCCGTCTCGGCCACGATGGCGCGCGCCCGCAGCCGCACCACTTTGGCCTGCAGATCGTCGATGCGGCGCGCCTGCGCCGCCAGATCGCGGCTGCAGCGCCGCTGCGCGCGACCGTACTCCGCGAGCAATGCGCGGTGCTCGTCGAGCACCGGTTCCGGACCAGCTTCCATGCAACTTCCTCCTGGGCACAGGGCCCGTACGGCGCTCGAGGTACGCGGACGCTCCGCCATTGCCGTACCGCCCTTCCCGATAACCATTCAAAGAATATTTGTATTGATAAGCATTCTCATCCAGTGCTACACTGCCGTCAATCGCCGACCCCACCGCCTCCCACGCGATCGGGCCGGCCGCTCCCAACAGGTTTCATCGTGGGGCGACTCCGGATCTGTCACAGATCCCAAGGGTCGTTTTTGCCAGCCAACGGTTTTCCCGCGTAGCCAGGCTTTTTTTGCGATGATCTGCCAGAGTGGAAGCTGATGGGTTACGGGCTATCTCGGGTGCCCCGACCAGGGACGGCCGTCAGCCCAGGTTCATCACTCGCCGTGAACCACGCCTTCGGGCTGAGCAATCCCTACGCACGGAAAGCCATGATCGACGAGCCAGACTTTCTGAACGCAATTTCGACGTATCGACTTCGCGGCGAGGCGCCTCCCGCTGACCTTGCGATCTTGCTGCAGCACCGGGATGCCCTGGCATGCCACGCGGGTTTTTCCTTCGATGCCTCACCGGATTGGGCACCCTGGCTCGACACCAGCTATCTCACAGAAAGCGATTGGGCCGACCCCGGCATTCGCGCCAACGTGAAGGCGATCGCCGAAGTGTGCGCCCTTATCGACTTCGTAGTGGAGGACGAGGAGCGGAACTATGTCGGCTACTGGCGCGGGCCGGCGCATACTGCCCTCTCGCAGGCTCCCATTGTCCGCCTGGACAACGAAGGTCAATTCGATTTCTGCGGGACTGCGAACATTGCCGGAGCCATCTTGATCGCCGGTGGAGACGATCTCTTCGAAGAGTTGCAGTCTTGGCTGCAGGAAATCGGCATCGGCATGCTGCCGGCCGATCCATATGATTTGCTGGATGTGGATACCGAGATCGGGCCGCGGAAACTTCACGCGGCCCTCTATGAAAAATTCCTGGTAGAGGAGCAACGCGGATAGTGGACCGCCGGCGGCCGGGGGGCCGTCACCGGGGTTCGGCACACCTCACGCCCCGCCTTCGCCCCGCCGCAGCAGCCCGATCACGAAACACGCCCCCAGCCCCGAGGTGACGATGCCCACGGGCAGCTCCTGCGCGCCCAGCAGCGTGCGGGCGACGAGGTCGCTGGCCAGCAGCAGCACGGCGCCCAGCGCCACCGCCGCGGGCGAGGATGCGCCGTGCAGCGGCCCCTTCCAGCGGCGCGCGAGGTGCGGCACCATGAGGCCCACGAAGCCGATCAGGCCGGTGAGCGCGACGCAGCAGGCGGTGGCGAAGGCCGCCACCACGAAGGTCTGCGTGCGCAGCCGCTGCGGGTCCACGCCCAGGCTGTGGGCGGTGTCGTCGCCCGCCAGCAGCGCGTCGAGCGCCCGGTGGCGCCGGGCGACGAACAGCGCCGGCACCAGCAGGCCCGCGCCGGCCAGCCAGAGGTTGTCCCAGCGCGCGAGCCCCAGGCCGCCCAGCGACCAGAAGACGACGGAATGCGCGGCGCGCTGGTCTCCCGCGAAGATCAGCGCATGCGTGAGCGCGCCGAACAGGAACGAGACCGACACGCCGGCGAGCACGATCCGCGCGGGCCCCTGCCCCGCGCCGCCGCGCACGATCAGCAGCACCGCCGCGGCTGCGACGAGCGCGCCTGCGAAGGTGGCGAGCGGCAGCGTCCACATGCCGAGCGCCGTGCCGGCGAGCGTGATCACGGCCACCGCCCCGGCCGAGGCGCCGGACGAGAGCCCGAACAGGAACGGGTCGGCCAGATCATTGCGCGTGGTCGTCTGCAGCAGGCTGCCGACGAGCGCGAGCGCGCTGCCCACCGCGATGGCGAGCAGCACGCGCGGCAGGCGCAGATCGCGCACGATGGCCTGGGCCATCGCAGTACCGGAGTCAGCCGGGGCATCGCGGCCGGCCAGCGCCCACAGCACGTCGCGCCCGCCGATCGGCACGCCGCCGGACATCAGCGACAGCAGCACGAGCGCCACCATCGCGAGCACGAGCAGCCCCGGCATCCAGCGGCGCCAGCCCGCCTGCGGAGCACGCACGTTCACCGCGCGCTCCGCAGCGCCCGGGCGATTTTCTCGATGGCGTCGATGTTGGCCGGCCCGGGCGTCAGCTCGGCATAGCGCAGCACGATGAAGCGGCCGTTGCGCACGGCATCCGTGAGGCGCATGGCGGGGTGCTCCCGCAGCACGCGCTCCAGATGGTCCGGCCCCTGGCCGTTCTGGTAGTCGAGCAGGATGATGAACTGCGGATTGCGCCGCGCCACGGCCTCCCAGGCGGCGTTGCCCCAGCTCATGGGCAGGTCGTCAAGCACGTTGCGGCCCCCCGCGGCATCGATGAGCGCGGTGGGCATGGCGGCCCGGCCGGCGGTGAAAGGTTTGTCCTCGCCCGAGTCGTAGACGAACACGCCCGGCTGGCCAGCGAGCGCGGGACGTGCCGCGGCGGCCACGCGCGCACGCCAGCCGTCCACCAGCTGGCGTGCCTGCGCGCTGCGGCCGAACACCTGGCCCAGGCGCAGCATGTCGCCGTAGAGCAGCTCCATGGTGGCATGCGGCTTGTCGGCGCGGTTCTGCGCGCAGCTTTCGGTCAGCACCAACGTCTGGATGCCCTGCCGCGCGAGCGTGGCGGGCGTAACCTCGCCACCGGGCTGCATGCCGTAGTACCAGCCCGCGAAGAACAGATCGGGCCGCGCGGCCACCAGCGTCTCCAGCGTGGGGTACTTGGGCGCCAGCTCGGGCACGCCGTCCAGCGTGCGCAGCAGGGCCTCGCCGGTCTGCTTGTACCAGCCGGTGATGCCCGTCACCCCGACGAGCACGGGCCGCAGGCCGAGCGCGAGCGCCATCTCCGTCATGTTGAGATCGTGCACGACGAGCCGCCGCGGGGGCCGGTCGATGCGCAGCGGCTCGCCGCAGTTGGAAACCGTCACGGGGTATGGGGCGTCGGCCGCGAGTGCGCCCTGCCCCATCGCCGGTCCCGCAACGTACACGCAGGCCAGGGCCAGGGCCCGGGCCATGACCCGGCGGCGCCATCCGTTCCCCGTCATGCCGCCTCCCGCTCGAACGACCACAGCAGGCCGCCATGCCGCGGATGGCGCGTGTGCACCAGCTCCATGCCGAACACCTGCGACACGCACTCGCCGCGCAGCGCGTCGGCGGGCGAACCCTCCGCGACGAGCCGGCCCGACTGCAGCACCCAGACCCGGTCGGCGAACGCCGGCACCAGCGCCAGCTCGTGCAGCACGGCGACCACGGTGATGCCCAGGCCGCGTACCAGTGCCAGCACGTCGGCGCGCGCCGCGAGATCGAGGTGGTTGGTGGGTTCGTCGAGGAGCAGCAGTTCCGGCGCCTGCGCGAGCGCGCGGGCCAGGTGCATGCGCTGGCGTTCTCCGCCGGAGAGGCCGCCCAGCGCCCGATCGGCCAGTGCCTCCACACCGCAGGTGCGCAGCGCGTCCGCGACGGCGCGGGCATGCTCTGCGGCCGCCATGCGGCCTTCGTGCGGCAGGCGGCCGAGCGCCACATAGTCCCAGGCGCGCAGGCCGCCCTGCGCCGCGTCGTCCTGGCCGAGCACCGCCACGCAGCGCGCACGCTCCGCCGCCGGCCAGCGGGCCACGTCCTGCCCGAGCCAGCGCACCGTGCCCGCCGTGGGCACGATGCGGCCCGCCAGCAGTTTCATGAGCGTGCTCTTGCCGGCGCCGTTGGGGCCCACCAGCGCCACGCATTCGCCGCGCACGGCCTGCACGTCCACGCCCTGCAGCAGCCAGTCGCCGCGGGGCGAGCACCATCCGAGGCCCCAGGCCTGCAATGCCACCGACACGTCCGTCAACCTTCGCCGCTCACAGCGTCCAGCGCAGCGCCAGCTCGACGCTGCGCGGTGCGCCGAGCAGGATCTGGTCGGGGTAGAACGGGTCTGCCCAGGCCGCATAGACCTTGTTGGTCAGGTTGCGGCCGCGCAGCGTGAGCTGGGTGCCCGGCGCGACGTCCACGCTCCAGGAGGCATCCAGCACGCGGTAGGAGGCGAGCCGCACGGTGTTCGCATCGCTGTGGAAGCGCTCGCCCACGTGCCGCAGCGAGGCCGAGACCTGCATGGGCCGGCCCGCCGTGAAGCGGTACGCCGCCCCCACGCTGCCCATCACCTTCGGTGCGTTGGGCGGGGTATTGCCCGAGAACGAGGTGCCGTTGGCCAATTCGAAATCCTCGTAGCGCGCGCGGTTCAGGGCGAGCTGCGTCCACACGCTCCATGCCGCGGTGGGCCGCAGCGCCAGCGACATCTCCGCCCCGCGCGATTGCAGCGCGCCCGCCCGCGCGAGCGACTGGCCACCCTGCCCCGCATAAACGTTGCGGCGCTCGGCGTCGTAGAGCGCGAGCGTCCATTCGCCGCGCTCCTGCCAGAAGCTCTGCTTGACGCCGACCTCGGCATTGCGCGCACGCGTCAGGTCGAGCGGCTGCGTGGGCCCGAGCAGGAAGATGTTGTTGGCGGCCACGTCGGCGCCGGTCGCGGCCTGGGCGTAGAGCGTCGTGCCCGGCGCGGCTTCCCAGGTCAGGCCCAGCCGGCCGGTGGTCGGGTGCCAGGTCTTGCCATAGGGAAAGCCCCGCCGCGCCGCGCCGGCCGCATCGGTGGAGGTGCGGTCCAGCCCGATCGACTCATGGCGCAGCCCGGCGACGAGCGCCACCGCGGGCGTGAGGCGCAGCCGGTCTTCCAGTGCGAGCGCCGTGTTGCGCAGGCGCGTGGTCTGCAGCTGCTGCACGAGCGGGCCGTAGAAGCCGCGGTCGGGCGCCACGAGCGACACGCTGTCGCCCGGGAAATTCGCGGCGCCGGGCCGCGTCAGGTCGGTGTGGCTGAATTCGAGCGCGGCGACGGCGCGGTTCTCCAGCCCCGCGAGCCGCCCGTCCCACTGCAGCTCGGTCTTGTTGCCGATGGTGGTCTGGTCCTGTGCGACGAAGAAGCGTTCGCGGTCCACCAGGCCGGTGCCGGTGTTGAACGCGAGCACCTCGTTGTTCAGCCAGGAACGCGTGGCGGTGTAGCGGTAGAACTGGGTGCGCACCGCCCAGGCCGGGTCGATGCGCCAGTCCGCGCCCGTGCGCAGCCAGGTCTCGCGCGCTTCGTTGCGGTTGTCCAGCACGTTGTAGTTGGTGCGCAGCGTGCGCCGGTCGATCGCCACGGGGCCCAGCACACTGCCGTTGAAGCCCGAGGTGTAGGTGCCCGAGACCACGCCCGCCTGCGGCTCGATGCCCGCGGAGCCGGCCGACACCAGCGGCGTGCCCCAGTACGGATGACCGCGGTCGCGCTGCACCTCCGCCGCCACGAACAATTTGAGCCCCGGCTGCAGGTGCCAATCCAGCCCGCCCGAGAGGTGCCAGAGGCGCTGGCCGGTATCGTGCACGAAGCCGTCGCCGTCCGAGCCGCTGGCGTCCAGCCGGAAGTCCACGTCCTTCCAGGGCGTGGTGCCGCCGGCCCCTAGGGAAAACCGCCGCTCGCCGAACGAGCCGGCGGCGGCCGTCACCTCGGTTTCGACGGGCCCGCGGTGCGGCGCGCGCGTGACGAAGTTCACCGCGCCGCCCGCGGCTCCCTCGCCCGACATCAGCGAGGCAGGCCCCTTGAGGAATTCGACGCGCTCCAGATTCGCCGTGCCCATGACGCGCGAGGTCATGTTCGGCGGCCCGATCTTGATGCCGTTGTAGAGGGTGTTGATCTGGCTGTTGGCGAAGCCGCGCATCGAGAACGCGGCCGGCTCGGCGGGGAAATCCCCGGCCAGCACGCCCACGGCCGCCTGCGCCGCCTCGGACACCGTGCGCAGCCCGCGCTCGGCCAGCACTTCGCGCGGCACTACGTCGATCGAGGCGGGCGTCTCGCGCACGGTGAGGCCCAGGCGCGAGGCCGACGCGGCGGGCTGCGCGAGGCGCGGGGTTTCGGCGCGTTCGCGCACCTCGACCGGCGGCAGGGAGGCCGCCGGAGAATCCTGCGGCGCGGCAGACTGCGCCAGCGCGGCGACGGGCGCGGTGCCCAGCAGGAGGGCCCACGCGCGCGGACCGGAGACGGGAGAAAAAGGCATGGCGTATTGTCGGCGACGCCCGCGCAGGCGCGGGCGGGCGAGCAGGCGCGCAGGCCGCCCGCCGGGGTGTCGGGAAAGTGGATGCCCTGCCCTGGCGTGCGGCCGGGCGGGTGGCGCCGATGTTAACGCAATCAGGTTGCATTAACAAACCCACGTGCCGTGTCGCCCCGGCGCCTCACCATCACCCGCCAAAGCGCTATGTCCCAGCGAATCGCCACTCCGGTCGCGGCCCGTCTCACGGCCCGGCCACGAACACCCGGCTGCCGTTCACCCAGGTCTCCAGCACGGCGATGTCGCGCAGGCCCGCGGCGTGCGGCACGCTCCAGTCCAGCGGATTCTTCGCCAGGATCACGAGGTCGGCCTGCTTGCCGGGCAGCAGCGAGCCGATCTGGTGGTCGAGGTGGCATTGCCATGCCGCATCGATGGTCACCGCGCGCAGCGCCTGCTGCGGCGTGAGGCACTCCTCCGGGTTCAGCACCTTGCCGCCCTCGCCCGTGTGAGCGCCCTTCTCCGCGGGCTTCACCGTGGCCTCCATCACGCGCCCGATCGACTGCTCCATGCAGCGCAGCGGCCCGAGCGGCGTCACGAAATGGTCGCTGTGCAGGCTGATGCGCAGCCCGGCTTTCAGGGCGGAAGCGCAGCGGTCGAGCAACTGCGTCCGCTTCTTGCCGAGGATGGTGTTGCGGAACGCCTGGCCCCAGTAGCCCACGTGGCCGATCAGGAAGCTCGGCGACACGGCCATGCGCGCCATCAGGCCGATCGCGTCGTCGTGCAGCAGCGAGGCATGCTCGATGCGGTGGCGCTTGTCCGCCCAGGCGGGAGTGGCGGGAAGGGATGCCCGGGGCGTGCCCGGCGGGACCAGGGCCGGCACCTCGCTCAGCGCCAGCTGGTAGGCGGCCAGCACGTTGGTGATCGCCTCGTCGCCGTTGGCATGCGTCAGGATCGGCCAGCCCGCGGCGGCCACCATCGCCATCGTGTCGGCGAGCTTGCGCACCGGGTCGTAGTTGAACAGGCCCCAGGGGCCGACGCCGGGCACCGAATGCTCGTCGCAGCAGCGGTAGGGGCGGCTCTGGAACCCGGTCAGTCCCTGGTTCGAGCCGTCGGCGATCAGCTTCATGGCGCGCACCGTGAACAGGGCATTGCCGCCGCTCGCCAGCTCCGGCTCGTAGAAATTCACCCAGGTCATCAGGTCGTTGTTGTTGCCGTACAGCGCGCCGCCCATGCGGACCGTCATCGCGGACGTGGCCGCCAGCGCCTTCAGCAGCGTGACCTCCTTCGGCCCGTTCATGAGACCGACGCTCGCCTCGAACACCGTCGTGATGCCGCGCTCGTTGGCCTGCCGGAAGACCTTCTGCAAGCCGGCGAGCAGGCGGTCCGGCGTGACGGGCGGCATGGCGCCCAGCATCATCGCGGACTGCGTCTCCGTCAGCACACCCGCCGGGAACTGCTGGTCGAGCTTCGCGGCCTGCAGCGCGAGCGTGTTCACGTAGCTGATGTGGCCCGACGCATTGAGCAGGAACACCTTCACGTCGGGAGCGATGCGGTCGAGGAATTTCGCATCGATGTCCGTCCAGACCGCCATCAGCGACGGGTCGACCCCGAAGCCCAGCACCCATGGCTGCGGTGGTTGCGCATCCTTCGCCGCCTTCACGGCGGCCCGCAGGCGGGTCTCGATCGCATCGATGTCGTACCGCGTGTCGAGGTACTGTCCATCGAACGGCGACAGATCCACCCAGTCGGCGATCAGCGCGCTCGTCAGCGTGTGCGCGTGCGGCTCGACCAGCCCGGGCAGCAGCGTCTGGTCTCCCTTGAGCGGCCGTTCGAGCGGATCGAACTTCGCCATCGCCTTGCGCACGTGGTGCAGCCTGCCGCTCGCCACCACCTCGCCGCCCGCGATGCCGATCGCCTCCACGGTTTCTTCGGGATGCTCCGGGTCCGGATGGATGTGGCCGCCATGGAAGATAACGGCCTGCGCAGGCCCCCGGGGCCCTTCCTGCTGCGCCACGTCCGCGAGCAGGTCCTTCCAGGCATCGTGGTCGTGCCGGTACGCCGGCAGCATGCGTGGGCTGCAGCAGGCGCAGCCGAATGAAACGGTGTCCGACATGGGATTCCCCCTCCGTAATGGTGAGTTCGTATGCTCTGCAGACTTCCGCACGGCCCGCTGCGCGGGCGTCGAAGTCCTCGGCCACGATACCGCACACCTGCCGGGCGGCGGGTGGGGGCCGACTACACGGCATTACACGAACAGGAGGCATCCCCTTGAGCATCGCCCACCGCATCCGCATCGAAGACGTCACCACCCTCTCGGACGACTGGTACACCCTGAAGAAGACCACGTTCTCGTTCCAGCGCAGCGACGGCAGCTGGCAGCGCCAGTCCCGCGAAACCTATGACCGGGGCAACGGCGCAACCATACTCCTCTACGACCCGCGCCGCCGCACGGTGATCCTCACCCGCCAGTTCCGCTATCCAGCCTTTGTCAACGGGCACGACGATCTGTTGATCGAAACGCCTGCGGGCTTGCTCGACGACGCGGAACCCGAGGCGCGCATCCGTGCGGAAGTGGAAGAGGAAACAGGTTTTCGCGTGCGCGAAGTGCGCCAGGTGTTCGATGCCTTCATGAGCCCCGGATCGGTGACGGAGCGGCTGCACTTCTTCGTGGGCGAGTACCAGCCCGGCGACCGGCAATCGGCCGGCGGCGGCATCGCATCCGAGGGCGAGGACATCGCCGTGATGGAGCTGGGCATCGCCGAAGCGCTGGCGATGGTCGACTCGGGAGCGATTCGGGACGGCAAGACGATCATGCTGCTGCAGTACGCCGCGCTGCATCTTTTCCCCGCCGCACCGCGGCCGCTGGAAGGCGCGGCCTCCGGCACGGCGACGACTGCATCCGACGCGGGCGGGCAGCGCCGACGGTAGCGGTCGGGCAGTTCCATGGCCGGCTCCCGGGTGGGCCGCGGTCCACGTTCACGCAAGCCGCGCGAGCAGCCCCTGCAGCTCGGCAAAACCCACCGGCTTCACCAGGTGCGCATCGAACCCCGACCGCTCCGAATGCCGGCGGTCATCGTCCTGGCCCCAGCCCGTCATGGCGACTATGGCGATGCCCGAGCCCCATTCGAGCCCGCGGATGCGGCGGCAGGCATCGTGGCCGTTCATGTCCGGCATGCCGATGTCCATCAGGATCACGTCCGGGCGCATCCGCTCGCCGACCTCGATGGCCTCCGCACCGCCGCCGGCCATGCGCACGTCGTGCCCGCCGATCTTCAGCAGCGCCGCCAGCGCGAACGCGATGTCCTCGCTGTCGTCCACCACGAGGATCCGCCGCGCCGATCCCGCCGGGCCGGCACGGGGTGCGGCAGGCAGGTCCTCGGGCCCCGCATCCGCCGGCAGCCGCACGGTGAACACGCTGCCGTGGCCGGGGCCGTCGCTGAATGCCCGCACCGTCCCGCCGTGCATCTCGACCAGCCGGCGCACCAGCATCAGCCCGATGCCGAGCCCGCCCCGGGCCTGCTCCAGCGTGCGGTCCACCTGCGTGAACAGGCCGAAGATCTCTTCGGTCTGTCCCGGAGGAATCCCGCAGCCGTTGTCCTGCATGGCGACCTCGACCTCGCCGCCCGCCGGCTGCACTCGGACTTCGATGTCGCCCCCGGCGGGCGTGTATTTGCAGGCATTGGTGAGCAGGTTCCCGAACACCTGCGTGAGGCGCGCGGCGTCCCCCTGCAGGTGCACGGGCGAACCTGGCAGCACGAGCCGCAGGCGGTGGCGCTGCTGGTCCAGCAGCGGACGGCAGACCTCCACGGCCTGGTGGAGCACCTCCGCCAGCAGCAGCGGCTCCCGGCGCAGCTCCAGCTTGCCCTGCTTGATGCGGTTCACGTCGAGCAGATCGTCCACCAGCCGGACCAGCTGCAGCACCTGGCGCTCCATGACGTCGCGGGCCTTGCGTGCCATCGCCTCGTCGCCCTGCGACCGCTCCAGCACCTCCAGCATGTGGCGCAGGGGCGCGAGCGGATTGCGCAGCTCGTGCGCCAGCATCGCCAGGAAATCGTCCTTGCGGCGCCGCTCCTCGGCCAGTTCCGCTTCGATCTGGTGACGCTCCACCAGCTCCGCGGCCTGGCGCGCCAGGAGATCGATGTAGCGCAACGCATCCGGCGTGGGCCCGCCCGGCCAGCGGTAGTGGTTGTTGAGCATGCCCAGCAGCCGCCCGTCGCGGCTCAGCAGCGGCGTGCACTGGATGGAGCGGATCTGGTCCTCGAGCACGATCTCCAGCCCCAGCGTGCCCTGCAGGCCTTCGAGCTTCTCCACGTCCGGAACGACGAGCCGCTGCACCTGCCTGGCGGCCTCGCCGCAGCTCGCATCCCAGCCATCTTCCCGGAAATGCTCCACCAGCCGCGCGCCGAGCCCCTGGTGCACCACGATCCGCAGGGTCTTCCTGGCCGGGTCGTAGATCTGGATGTTGCCCTTGTCCGTCCCGGAAATGTCCGCCGCCGCTGCGAGGATCTTCTGCAAAAGCGGCACGAACTCTCCCGGCCCCACCAGTTCCGCGCTCAGCTCCTGCAGGCGGGCGAGCGCCGCCATCTCCTTGCGCAGGTGCGCGGCGGCACGGTCGCGTTCCACCACCATGCTGGTCGCCAGGGCGCCGAATTCGGCGACCTTGCGCTCCCAGGCATCGGCCTGCCGGGCCTCCGACAGGCACAGGAAGAACGAGCCGACGGCCTTGCCACCCTGCCCCATGGCCGGGTGCGAATAGCAGGCGAGGATGCCGTTGTCCAGGCACAGCGACCGCCAGCGCTCGGCCCACTGGGGTGAATGCTCCACGTCCGCGCACTCGACGGGGCGGCCCTCGTGGATGGCGGTCGCGCAGGTGCCGATGAGCGCATCCCCGATGGGAAGGCCACGGATCCCGGTCGCGAAAGCGGGAGGAAACTGCGACGAATAACCGTCGCCCATGGTGCGCCGGTCCTCGGCCGCCAGCAGCACGCAGGCGCGGCCGTGGGGAACGAGCCGCCCGACGGCATCGGTGAGCCCATCGAGGCACTGGCCCATGGGCGCTCCGGACGCGATCATGAGCAGGGCTTTCCTCTGCTCCTCATCCAGGCGCGCATCGCGCTGGGCTTGTGCCAATTCTCGGTACACGCGCACCTTGCTGCTGAATCGCCCGGCGCGCCACGAACACGCGCACGGCGGGAAAGGCTTCTGAAGCGAACCGGCCCGCCTGCGAGGTGCAGATGGGCAATGGTTCGGCGAAACACCATGTTCGCATATGTAGCGCCAGATACAGTTGCCACTTGTATCAGGATCTGCGCGCAACTCATCCTTAAATGGGCGCATTTCCCCACATCCCACCGCCGGGCTGCCAAGGCGCCATGGCTGCTCCGCCATCCCCGGGTAATCCAGGGTGCCCTCACCGACGTACAGATCGCTGCAATGACTAGTCCCTCTTCACCACGCACCATGGCCGATGCGCCCATCGCCATCATCGGCGCCGGCCTGGCCGGTTTGTCGTGCGCGCAGGCCCTGCTGCAGGCGGGCCACACCGTGCATGTGTTCGACAAGAGCCGGGGCCCCTCAGGCCGCATGAGTACCCGCCGGGCGGAAGACGCGGCCGGCCCCTGGCAGTGCGACCATGGCGCCTCCTGCTTCGCGGCGAGCACCCCGGAATTCCGTGCCGAGGTGGCACGCTGGCAGGAGGCGGGCGTGGCGGCCCGGTGGGATGCGCGCCTGGCGCGCCGGGACGGCGCCGCGTGGACCGCACCGGCCACGCCGCAGGCGTGCTTCGTCGGCACCCCGCGCATGACGTCGCCCGCCGGGTGGCTGGTGGAAGGCCTGCGGCAGGCGGGCGATCGGGCGCTCGCGCAGTGGCAGACCACCGTGCAGCGGCTGGAGCGCCATGGCGATGGCTGGGCCCTCGCGTCCGCCGAGCACGGGCCGCACGCGGTGCGCTACGGCACCGTGTTGCTGGCCGTTCCCGCACCGCAGGCCGTACCCCTGCTCACGGCGGCTGCCCCCGTCGGAGCCTCGGTGGCGGCCGGCGCGCGCATGCGCGGCAGCTGGGCGGTGATGGTGCGCTGCGCCGCACCGGTGGATCTGCCCTGCGACGGCGCCTTCGTCCACGGCGGGCCGCTGCACTGGATCGCGCGCGACAGCAGCAAGCCCGGCCGCACGGCGCCGGCAGGCACCGAGACCTGGCTGCTGCACGCCAGCCCGGAATGGAGCGAAGCGCACATCGAAGACGAAGCCGGCAGCGTGGCGGCCACCCTGCTGGCCGCCTTCCATGCACTGGGCGGCCCGCCCCCCGCGCTCGTGCGGGCCACCGCGCACCGCTGGCGCTATGCCGACACCGCGCCGGCCCTCACCATCGGCCACTGGTGGGACGCGGACCAGCGAGTCGGCATGTGCGGCGACTGGCTGCATGGCGGCCAGGTGGAAGGCGCATGGCTCAGCGGCCGCTCGCTGGCCCGGGCCGTGGCGGGCTGAAGCCGCCGGCACCCTCACCATCCATCCGAGCCCGCCTGCCCCGCTGGACCGCACCATGCGCAAAAAATCCGATCTCCCGCACAAGACCTGCCTGCACTGCGGCCTGCCGTTCACCTGGCGCAGGAAGTGGGAGAAGGTATGGGACGAGGTGAAGTACTGCTCGGAGCGCTGCCGCACCGAGCGCAAACGCGGCGGCGGCGTGGCGGCGCCCCCGCCCGAGGGCCGCGCCCCATGAGCACCGTGCTGTTCTGGTTCCGCAACGATCTCCGCCTGCACGACCAGCCCGCGCTGCACGCCGCCCTGGCCAGCGGCGCCACCCACCTGCTGCCCGTGGCGTGCCAGCCCGCGCCCGCGGAAACCACGCCCTGGGGCTTCGACCGCGTGGGCCCGCACCGCCGCGCGTTCACCGCCGGCACGCTGCGGGGCCTGCAGGAGCGCATGGCCGCCCTGGGCAACCCGCTGCACGTCTGTCGCGCGCCCGCCGCCACGGCCCTGCCGCACCTCGCACGTGCGGTGGGCGCGGCCGCCGTGGTGTGCGAAGACATTGCCGCCCCCTGGGAGCAGGCCGAAGTGGCCGCCCTGCGCGCCGCCGGCCTCCAGGTGCGCACCGTGTGGCACAGCAGCCTGCTGCAGCCGTCGCAGATGCCGTGGCCGGCCGATCGCCTGCCCGGCGTGTTCACCCACTTCCGCCAGCAGGTGGAACGCGCAGGCATCGCGCCCGCCCTGCCGCTGCCCGCCCCCGAGGCGCTGCCACCGCCGCCAGCGGTGCCGCTGCAGGCGCTGCAGGCCGCGGGCGCCACGGTGGCGCCACCCACCATCACGCCGTGCGGCTGCGACGTGCGGTCCTCCTTTCCTTACGGCACCCCTGCGTTCGACGGCAGCGAAGCGGCCGCCCTGGCGCATCTCGCGCAGTACCTGGCCCGCAAGCTGCCGCACAGCTACAAGGACACGCGCGACCGGATCATGGGCCGGGACAGCTCCAGCAAGTTCTCGCCCTGGCTGGCCATCGGGGCACTCTCGGCCCGGCAGATCCATGCGCAACTGAAGGCCTTCGAGCGCGACCATGGCGCGAACGACGGGACCTACTGGCTGTGGTTCGAGCTGCTGTGGCGCGACTATTTCCGGCTGCTGCACCTCCAGTGGGGCGCGGCACTGTACCGGGCCCGCGGGCTGTCGGAGCAGCCGCCCGCGCCCCATGACCCCCTCGGTTTCGAACGCTGGTGCCGGGGCGAGACCGGCGAGCCGCTGGTGGATGCCGCCATGCGCGAGCTGGCCGCCACCGGCTACCTGAGCAACCGCCTGCGCCAGGTGGCCGCCAGCCATCTGGTGTATGGACTGGGCGGCGACTGGCGCGCAGGCGCCGCATGGTTCGAATCGCAGCTGGTGGACTACGACGTCTACAGCAACCAGGCCAACTGGCTCTACATCGCGGGGCGCGGCACCGACCCGCGCGGCGGTCGGCGCTTCAACCCCGCGAAGCAGGCGCAGGACCACGATCCCGACGGCGCCTACCGCCGGCAGTGGGGCACGCTGTGAACCCGCCGCGGTCCCGCACCCACACGCTGCGGCTGCTGTTGGGCGACCAGCTCAATCCCGGGCACTCCTGGTTCGCCACCCAGGATGAGGGCGTGGTCTACGTGCTGATGGAAGTGCGGCAGGAAACCGACTACGTGCTGCACCATGCGCAGAAGATCCTCGCCCTGTTCGCCGCCATGCGCGCCATGGCGCGCCAGCTGCGCGAGGCGGGACACCGCGTGCGCTACGTCGCAATCGACGACGCGAGCAACCGCCAGTCCATTCCCGCCAACCTGGCCGCCCTCATGGCCCACTACGGCGCAGAGGCGCTGCAATACCAGCATCCCGACGAATGGCGGCTGGACGCGCAATTGCGCACCTGGGGCGTGGAACAGGCCTTCGCCGTGCAGGCCGTGGACAGCGAGCACTTCTACACCCGCCGCACGGAACTGGCCGAGGTGTTCCGTGGCCGAAAGCAGTGGCTCATGGAACATTTCTACCGGCGCATGCGCCAGCGCCACGGCGTGCTGGTGGACGCAGCGGGCGAACCGGAAGGCGGGCAGTGGAACTACGACCACGACAACCGCAAGCCCTGGCCCGGCACCGGGGACGCGCCCGCGCTGCCGCCGGATGCACGCCCCACGCACGACCACGGCGCCCTGTGGGCCGCCATCGAAGCGGCGGGCGTCAAGAGCTTCGGCAGCCCAGAGGCCACGCAATTGCGCTGGCCCTTGAACCGGGCCGAGGCGCTGGCATGGCTCGATCACTTCATCGAATCCACGCTGCCGCATTTCGGCGCGTTCGAAGACGCCATGAGCAGCCGCAGCGAACGGCTGTTCCACTCCCTGCTGTCGTTCGCGCTCAACACCAAGATGCTCGGCCCGCGCGAAGTGGTGGAGCGCGCCCGGGCCGCCTACCACGCGGGCGCCGCGCCCCTGCCGACGGTCGAGGGCTTCATCCGCCAGATCCTGGGCTGGCGCGAATACGTGCGCGGCATCTACTGGGCCCACATGCCCGGCTACGACGAGCGCAATGCATTCGGCCACAGCGCGCCGCTGCCCGAATGGTTCTGGAGCGGCGACACCCGCATGCGCTGCATGCGGCATGCCGTGGGCCAGTCGCTGCAGGGCGCGTACGCCCACCACATCCAGCGCCTGATGGTCATCGGCAACTTCGCGCTGCTGGCGGGGCTCGACCCGGCCGCCGTGCACCGCTGGTACCTGGGCGTGTACATCGACGCCTTCGAGTGGGTGGAATTGCCCAACACCGTCGGCATGAGCCAGTTCGCCGACGGCGGCCTGCTGGCCACCAAGCCCTATGTGAGCAGCGCGGCCTACATCGACCGCATGAGCGACTACTGCAGCGGCTGCCACTACGACAAAAAGCAGAAGCTGGGCGACCGCGCCTGTCCCTACAACGCCCTGTACTGGGATTTCTTCGCCCGCAACGAAGGCATGCTGGGCCGCAATCTCCGCCTCGGCATGGTGTACCGCCAGCTGCGGAAAATGCAGGGGCCGCAGCTCGACGAACTCCGCGGGCATGCGGCCGGCCTGCGCGCCCGCCTCGATACGCTCTGATCCCTCCCCCGGCCGCAGGACCTGACCCATGCACTCCCTTCCCCCCGGCTACCGCGCACTCGTCATCGGTGCCACGGGCGCCATCGGCGGCGCCCTGCTGGCCCGGCTGCAGGCCGACCCGCGCTGCGCACTGGCCGTGGGCCTGGGCCGCCACACCCGCCCGGCGCTGGACCTGGACGACGAAGCCACCATCGCCGAGGCCGCCCATGAGCTGGAGGCCCAGGGCCCCTGGCACTGCATCATCCACGCCGCGGGCGTTCTCCACGGTGCCCACGGCATGCCTGAAAAGCGCCTGGGCCAGCTGAACTACGCGCAGATGGAGGCCACCTTCCGCACCAACACCTTCGGCCCTGCGCTGGTGCTGGCGCACTTCGCGCCCCTGCTGCCGCGCAAGGAACGCGGCCTGCTCGCCGTGCTGTCGGCCAAGGTGGGCAGCATCGGCGACAACCGGCTGGGCGGCTGGTACAGCTACCGGGCCTCCAAAGCCGCCCTCAACATGCTGATCAAAACGGCGGCCATCGAAGTGGCCCGCACCCACCCCCAGGCCGTGCTGGTGGCGCTGCACCCCGGCACGGTCGACTCGGCCCTGTCGGCGCCGTTCAACGGGAAGGACATCGGCCGCCCTGCCGCCGATGCTGCGGCCGACATGCTGCGGGTGCTCGACGGGCTGCCGGCGGAGGCGACGGGCGGCTTCTACGCCTATACCGGCAACGAGCTGCCCTGGTGAACGCCGGGGCGCCTCTCTCGGCCCATCCCACGAAGCGGCACGGCGGCCCCGCAGCGCGACACCAACCTACGTTCTGAACGAACCCGCACAGCGAACAAGGTCACACCCCACACTCATCCCAAAAAGATAGCTAGCTAACTAAACTTCAATCCATGCCCAACGCCCCAGATCCCGATTCCGCCGATCCCGCGGAGCTGCGCCACCTCACCTTTTCCCTCGGCCTGCTGCAGCGCGCCTACCGCGCCGCGGCCGACCGGGCGGTCGCGCCCCTGGGGGTGTCGCAGGCAGGTGGCTGGGTGGTGCTCACGATCGGCCGGCACGGCGACGGCACCCGCCAGGGCGTGATCGCGGACCTGCTGGGCATCGAGGGGCCGACCCTGATCCGCACGCTGGACCAGTTGGTCGCCGCCGGCCTTGTCGAACGCCGGGAAGATACCGCCGACCGCCGCGCGCGCACCCTGCACCTGACCGAAGCCGGCAATGCGATCCTCGCGCGCATCGAGGAGGCTCTGAACGGCCTGCGCGCCGAGCTGTTCCAGGACGTGCCGGCCGAGGACGTGCGCGCCTGCCTGCGCGTCTTCGCAACGCTCTGGGCCCGCCTGGGCAAGGCCGATCGCGGCGGCGCCGCTGCGGAAGGCTGACGTGCCGCTGCCCCGCCTGCTGCCGCGCTTCAGCCCGGCCGAGATGCTGTTTTCCGCCAAATGCTTCGCCGCCGCCATGCTCGCGATGGCGGTCGCGAGCTGGGCCGGCCTGCCACGGCCCTTCTGGGCGCTGATGACCACCTACATCGTGGCCAACCCGCTGGCCGGCGCCGTCCGGTCCAAGGCAGCCTTCCGCCTGGGCGGCACGCTGCTGGGCTGCGCGGCCACGCTGCTCATGGTGCCGGCGATGGTCGATGCGCCCGAGCTGCTCACGCTCGCGCTGGCCGCGTGGGTGGCGCTGTGCCTGTTCGTGTCGCTGCTCGACCGCACGCCGCGCTCCTACCTCTTCATGCTGGCGGGCTATTCCGCGGCGCTGATCGGCTTTCCCGCCGTGAGTGCGCCCACCGGCATCTTCGAGACCGCCTCGGCCCGCGTGCAGGAGATCGGCATCGGCATCGTCTGCGCCGGGCTGGTGCACAGCCTGGTGTGGCCGGTGAGCATGGGCCCGACGCTGATCGGCATGGTGGACCGCACCCTGGCCGATGCCGGCGCATGGCTGCGCGCCATGCTGCAGCCGCCCGACTCTGCTGCTACCGCCGACGCCGGCCGGCCCACCGCGCCCGCGCAGCAGGCCGCGCGCCGCAAGCTGGCGGGTGACATCTCCCAGCTGCGCGTGATGGCCACGCATGTGCCCTTCGACACCAGCCACCTGCAATGGACGGCCGAAGCCATCCGCGCGCTGCAGCACGAAGTGGCGGCGCTCACGCCCTTCGCCTCGGCCGTGGACGACCGGCTGCGCGCCCTGCGCGATACCGACGGCCGCCTGCCGGCGGACGTGGAGCGCACCGTGGGCCGGGTGCTGGCGCGCCTCGCCGACAGCGGCCGCGCGGCGCCGGGCCAGGCCGGGCTTCCCCTCCCCCTCGCCGCCGCCGACGTGGCCGAACTGCACTCGGCGGCCCGTGCGCTGGCCGATGGCGCACCGCCCTCTGCGGATGGCTGGACCCTGGCGCTGCGCACGGGCCTGGCCGTGCGCCTGGAAGAGCTGATCGATGCGTGGGCCGCCTGCGTGCAGCTGCGGGAACGCATCGACGCCGGCCTGGCCGGCCGCCCGCAGCCGCTCTCGGCACGCGGCCACCGCGCGGCGGTGCCCGCCGCGCGCGAGGTGCTGCACCGCGACGTGGGCATGGCCGCGTGGTCGGCCGTGGCCGCGGCGCTGGCGATCTGCCTGTGCTCGGCCTTCTGGATCTTCACCGGCTGGTCCGGCGGCGCGGCCATGCCGATGATGGCGGCGGTCTTCAGCTCCTTCTTCGCCGGCATGGATGACCCCGTGCCGGCCATCTACTCGTTCCTCAAGGCACTGCTGCTGTCGCTGCCGCTGGGCGCGCTCTACGTGCTGGTGCTGATGCCGCTGGTGGTGGACCTGCCCACGCTGGCCGTGGTGTGCGCGCCGGTCTTCCTGGTGCTGGGCGCCTACATGGCGCGGCCCGCGACCCTGCTGATGGCCATGGGGCTGCTGCTGTCGGGCGTGCTCGGCACCCTGTCGCTGCACGACACCGGCCAGGCGGACTTCGCCAGCTTCGTCAACAGCTCCATCGGCCAGGTGCTCGGCGGGGCCACGGCCGCGGTGGTCACGGCGCTGGTGCGTTCGGTGAGCGCCGAATGGAGCGCCCGCCGCATCCAGCGCCGCACCTGGCGCGAACTGGGGCGGCTGCCGCGCGAGGCCGACGCGGCCCAGGCCCGCCTGCATGCGGCCCGCGTGCTCGATCGCATCGGCCTGCTGGCACCGCGCATCGCCCAGGCCGGCGGCACGGTGGCGGGCGTGAACGCCGACGACGCGCTGGTGGACCTGCGCATCGGCACCGACCTGCACGCGCTGCGCCGCCACGCCGCGCTGCTGCCGGCCCGGCTGGGGCCGGACATCCTGGCGCAGGTGTCACGGCTGTTCCGCGACCATCCGTCGCAGTCCACCACCGAGCAGGCCGCGCAGGCGCAGCCGCTGCTCGCCGAGCGCATCGACGAGGCACTGCGGGCACTGTTGCCCCCGCTGCCCGCCCCACAGGCGTCGGCAACCCCCGGCCCGGACGCCGGCACCTCTGATGAGCGCCGCCGGGTGCTCGCCGCGTTGGTCGGCCTGCGCCGCAACCTGTTTCCCTCGCGGCCCTGGCCAGCCGCTCCCATCCCCGAGCAGGAGGCCCTGGCATGACCGGCGAAGCGACGTTCTATGGCGTGTACATGCCCTGGCTGCTGGTGCTGGCCGTGCTGGCCTGGGTGCTGTGCTGGGGCGCGCGCCGGCTGCTGGGCCGCCTGGGCGTATACCGGTGGGTGTGGCATGCCGCCCTGTTCGATACGGCGCTCTACGTGCTGATCCTGTTCTCGCTCACCCGGCTCACCGCGCCGGGAGGATTCCTCTCATGACAACCACTTCAACGAAGACCCAAACCAAGACGATGAGGACGCGGGCCCGCGCCTTCGCGGTACCGCTGGCCCGCGTGCTGCTGACGCTGGGCATGGTCGCCCTGGCCGCCTGGGCCGCCCTGCGCCTCTGGGACCACTACGAACTCGCGCCCTGGACCCGCGACGGCCGCGTGCGCGCCAACGTCGTGCAGGTGGCCCCCGACGTGTCGGGCCTGGTGCATGCGGTGCAGGTGCAGGACAACCAGCCCGTCAAGGCCGGCCAGGTGCTGTTCGAGATCGACCCGGCGCGCTTCACGCTCGCCGTGCAGCAGGCGCGCGCCGGCGTGCAGTCGGCCCGGGCCAGCCTGGCGCAGGCGCGCCGCGAGGACGCCCGCAACGACAGCCTCTCGGACCTGGTGCCGCGCGAGGCGCGCGAGCAGTCGCGCGCCCGGGTGGAAGCCGCCACCGCCGCGATGGCCCGTGCCGACGTCGATCTGCGCGCGGCCGAACTCAACCTGCAGCGCGCCACGGTGCGCGCACCGGTGGACGGCTGGGTCACCAACCTCGACCTGCGCACGGGTGCCTACGCCGCCGCCGGCCGCGGCGCCATGGCGATCGTCGATCGCGGCTCCTTCTACGTCGAAGGCTATTTCGAGGAGACCAAGCTCGCGCGCATCCACCCCGGCGATGCTGTCCGGGTCACGCCCATGGGCAGCCGCGTGGCGCTGGCCGGCACGGTGCAGAGCATCGCCGCCGGCATCGCCGACCGCGACCGCTCCACCGGCGCCAACCTGCTGCCCAGCGTCAGCCCCACCTTCAACTGGGTGCGCCTCGCGCAGCGGGTGCCGGTACGGGTGCAGCTGGACGCGCAGCCGGACGGCGCCGGGCTGGTGGCCGGCCAGACTGTGCTCGTCGAAGTGGTGGCTCCGGGAGGCCGGACATGAGACTCCGCGCCGCCCTGCCCCGCTCCGCTGGCCTTGACCAGCGCGCTGCGCCGCTCCTCGCCGCAGGCCTCGCCCGCCGGGCCACGTCCCTGCTCACCGCCCTGCTCCTGGCCGGTTGCGGCAGCCTGGCCGTCGGGCCCGACTACCACGTACCCGACGATGCGGCCGTGCGCGATCCGGCCGCGGCCGGCCCGTTCCAGGAGACGCAGGCGCAGGCCCCGTCGAACGCACCCGGCGCCGATGCCGCCCTCTCCACCGAGCCCCTGCCGCCGCGCTGGTGGCACCTGTTCCGCGACCCGACGCTCGACGCGCTGGTGCAGGAAGCGCTGGCGCACAACACCGACCTGCGCGTCGCCGCCGCCAACCTGGAGCTGCAGAATGCCACCCTGGCCCAGGTGCGGGCCGCCGAACAGCCGCAACTGTCGGTCTCGGGTGGCCCGGGCTTCGGCCATGTCTCGGGCCTGTCGGAACTCGCACCGGGCCTCAGCCCGTCCAACCAGTTCGCCTACCGACTGGAGGGCGGCCTGTCCTACCAGATCGACGTGGTGGGCGAACTGCGGCGCGCCGCCGAAGCCGCGCAGGCCGACTCCGCGGCAGCGGCGGCCGCGGTCGATCTGGCCCGCGTGAACGTGGCCGCCGGCACCGCGCGCGCCTACGCCCTGGCCTGCGCCACCGGCCAGCAATTGAAGGTAGCCGAATCCTCCGTCGCCCTGCAGAAAGAGCAACTGGGCGTAGTGCAGCGGCTGCACGATGCGGGCCGCGCCGGTGCCACCGACCTGGCACGCTCCCGCGGGCTGCTCGCCCAACTGGAAGCATCGCCCCCCGCACTGCGGGCGCAGCGCCAGGCCGCGCTCTACCAGCTGGCGGCCTGGCTGGGCCGCACGCCGGGCGCGCTGCCGGCCGCGGTGCAGCAGTGCGCCGCCGTGCCCCAGGTGGCCGGCGCGCTGCCCGTGGGCGACGGCGCCGCGCTGCTGCGCCGGCGGCCCGATCTGCGGCGCAGCGAGCGGCAACTGGCCGCCGCCACCGCCCGCATCGGCGTGGCCACCGCACAGCTCTATCCCAAGGTGTCGCTCGGCCTGTCGGCCAGCTCCGCCGGGCCGGCCGGCGACTTCCTGGGCCGCGACACCTTCGCCTGGAACCTCGGCCCCCTCATCCGCTGGACCCTGCCCAACACCGGCGCCGTCCGCGCGCGCATCGCCGGCGCCGAGGCCGGCACCCGCATGGCCCTGGCCAGCTTCGACGGCGCCGTGCTGCAGGCCCTGCGCGAAACCGAAACCGCGCTGTCGGCCTATCGGCAGGAACTGGTCAGCGTGGAAGCGCTCCAGCGCGCCCGGGACGACAGCGCACAGGTGGCGGGGCAGGCCCAGCGCCTGTATGTGAGCGGCCGCAGCGCGTATCTCGACACGCTGGACGCCCAGCGCTCGCTGGCCACTGCGGAGGCCAATCTTGCAGCCGCGCAGGCGCGGGTGGCGCAGGAGCAGGTGGCGGTGTTCATGGCGCTGGGTGGGGGGTGGGAATGAGGGAGGAGGTCTCAGGCAGGTCCCCCAATGGCCGCTCCGATATCGACATGCTGCGCAGCTAGTTTCCCGTACCAACCACAATAAGATGTATCGCCTCTACCGCGAGCAGGGCCTGGCGGTACGCCGGCGCAACAAGGCCAGAAACTACCGCGGCGAGCGGACACTGCTGGTTGCCGCCATGAGGGCCAACCAGACCTGGAGCCTGGACTTCGTGAGCGACGCACTGGCCAATGGCCGGCGAATTAAATGCCTGACCATCACCGATGGCTTCACCCGCGAGTGCATCGACATCGCGATGGATCTGTCGATGCCCGGTGCCTGCGTCGCGCGGATGCTGGAGCGGGCAGCATGCTTCAGAGGGTACCCGCAGGCCATCCGGATCGACAACGGCCCGGAATTCACCTGCCGGGCCTTCATGGCTTGGCTGCAGGCGCGAGGTATCGAGCACATCCTGATCCAGCCGGGAGAGCCCACCCAGAACGCCTATATCGAGAGCTTCAACGGCCGGTTCAGGGACGAATGCCTGACCGAGAACTGGTTCGGGATTTTGGCCCAGGCCAGGAAGGTCATTGCCCTGTGGCGCCAGGACCACAACGAAGCGCGGCCCCACGGGAGCATTGACCGGATACCACATGGCGCATTTACGGCCAGGCACCGCGAACCATCCACCATCGATGCAAGATCAGCTAACCTGCGAAACCCTGGACCTCTCTCCCAGTGATTGGTATGGCTGCAGGGGGCAGGTCAGACAGCACGCGCAGAAGAAACGTGCATTTGCCTACGGCGAGCAAGATAATAGCTGGAAGCGTAGTAACGACGATATCTCCCGATGCTCTCCATTGACAAACCTGACCTGTGCCGGGAAATGCTGCAATTTCCCGTTGGAATCCACTGCATCCGCCCGAGCGGCGAAAGCATGCCGCGAATCATTCTGAAGCTGCCTGCCAGCTACTTGCTGCCAGCAAAGACCAACAGGGGCTTCAAAATCTATGCCGTTCCGGTCGATGTGTCTGGGAGTGCCTCCGTTGGGCTAATGTGCGCCTTCTTTGACGATAATGATTGCCCGATGGTCTGTTGGCGGCTGCTGGACTCAAGCGATGAAACACTGGACCTGTTGCATGCGCTGTCCAAGCGAGAAGTCCTAGTGCATCTGTTCGACGATCACAATCGGGAGTTGCTCGGCTATCGCGCGGAGATCGATGTCCCGCTGATAGCAAAGGTCCGGTTGGAGCATGTGGGCTACCCTGACCTCACTCACGAGAGCGTCCATGCAGCTCACGAGAACGCGACAGCATGGTTCGGCTTACGAAATGCGCAGGACGATGCAGAGGCCATCGCAGTCCGATTCACGGAAGCGCTTTTCCCCGAGGATCTGGTGGTGCTCGACATGCACCCAAAGCTGATTCGATTTCATGGCAGCAAAGGATATGGATTCACAGCCCTGGAAAGAGCCGAGCCGGGTCCCTTTCAGGAAGCAGACATCATCAAACTGCTTCATAGAGTGTTCCGTTCTGATCAGATCTATCACGCGCCCAAGAGGCACTACGACAAAGAAGAGATCGCAGACGTTGTTGTCATCACTGACACTACCTGCCTCCTTGTGCAAGCCAAGGACTCGCCCAATACCGAGCAGACTTTGAATCGCACATTGAAGAGAAAAAGACTCGCTTCGGTACACATGCTCAAGGACGCGCTCAAGCAACTTTCAGGCGCGGTGAATTACATCAACCGAACCCGTCCCTTGCGGTTTTTGGTGGACGACCGAGAAGTGTCGATCGATATCGGTAGTCGCAATGTGCTTTTGCTGGCCGTGGCGCGCGAGCTATTTTTTGACATGTACGACGACTACAGTGCCGAGCTATTCAAATTTCTCGATCATGTGGGTCTTCCGTGCATCGCCCTCGATTACGGGGAACTGCATCAATACACAAGCTTCTGCGCCGACGAGAGCCGGTTTCTGGGAGCCTACTTTCAGGTGTTTGACAACGCGCGGGCGCTCGGAGAGTTTCCACGGCTCCGCTTCGGCCTGAATGACGTGCAGGCGCTCTGGCGCGACCAGGGGATTGGTGGCCATGCTGGTGATTAGAGCGAGTTATGAACTTTGCTTTCTGAGCGCGGAGCCAAGAGTAGAGTTTCCTGATGCCCCGCAAGCCTTACCCGACAGACGTCAGCGTTCGAGACGATGGTCTCGGATCTGCACTCCATCATCCGGGTGGCCCAAGCCCGCCAGGACCAGCCCAGCGCCGTGATGATGAACGGGCGACGTTGCAATCGAGTTGCAAGAGTTGCCCACACGCGGGCTACGACGGCTAGAAAACGCAAGCGCGGCAGCAAGGTGCACATGGCCGTGGACGCGCTGGGCCACCTGCTGGTGGTGCATGTCATGCCCACCGGCGAGCAGGAGCGCGCGCAGGTTCACAAGCTGTGCGAAGCAGTGCAGGGAGCGACGGGCCACTCAGTGAAACTGGCCTGGGCAGACCAAGGCTACACGGGTGAAGCAGCACCCAAGGCCGCGCAGTACAACGGCATCGACCTGCAGATCGTGAAGCTGCCGGAGGCGAAGAAAGGCTTTGTACTGCTGCCCCGGCGCTGGGTGGTGGAAAGAAGCTTCGGCTGGCTGGCAAGTTTTCACAAGTTCTCAAGGGACTATGAGCGATTACCAGAAGTGCTCGGCGGACTGCATTTCTTGGCGTTTGCGGTGCTCATGTCGCCCACTGCCGCACGGGTGATGGTTGCGGTGGGAATTTCATGACACGCTCTAGAAGAGAATTTTACTGTCAAAGATCGGTTTGGTCTTAATAGTGGACGGGAGGGTCTTAATCCGGCCTCCGGTTCTTACCGCCAACCTGTTCCATTTTCCGGCGATAGCCACTGATAGCTGCCGTGAAGCATTTCCTTTAAAACAACACGTTACGACATTATTTGATAATACGCGATAGTCCCCGAAGGCCGTCAATTCACTCCCCACTCAGTCATCAATAAGTATAAAAACACCATAAAAAAACAACACCTTACATATCAGTTGCGACTTTATGCCATGAAAAATACCATTTCCCGATAGTTAGGCACCTGCCATGCAAGCTAGAAACCGGTAGGTGTCCGACTGGATACGAAGCGCACCCGCGGGTTGAACTTCCCATGTCAGGGTCATCACTTCATTGGCCTTCCCAGACCACCCGCAAGGAATAGCATTGTAGCTCCCATCAAATAGCCGCTGAGGGCGCAACTGACTCGTGCTAAATGCCGACTCTTCGGAGCGAATTCCCGCCTTCTCCCAGGTCGTTTTCGCGTGCGACTCTGATAGCCTCTTGCGTGTACCGACGAGGACAAAGACTGCTGCTGCCTCTGGATGGGCGTCCTTATAGGCACACAACTTTCTTAGATCGCGCTCGACCGCCTCTTCAGTCAGCTGATCTTCGGCAAGCAGCGTCTTTAACTCGAAATATCCCCAAGGGGACCCGCCAATGCGATCAATGATCACATCGGGAATACAACCGCCGAGCGTTGGATGCTCTAACGCCTGTTTGTTGTTTCTAATCAAGTCAGAGGATGGTATGTGTGGCGTTAGCAACTTAACGATCAAGTGCTGAACTGTCGCCTCTGCCTGATGCCCATCTTTGGAGCTTCCTACAAGGCCGTTCTCTGAAATCACCTGATGAGGAAGTTGGGTGTGCAAGACGTTGATCAATCGCGGCCCATATTGCAGCAGGCGCCTACGTTCCATATCTGAGCAGCCCGATTTCGATCTCGAAAAACTCTTTTTCTAAGCCGCACTCTGACGCCGCCGCCTCTTTGGAGACGTAGTTCCAAACTGGATGCAAGCTGCTGTCAAATGCCACCAAGGCAAACGATCCATGGGGATCGAGCCCCGCTCCCTCTGGGTAATGCTCGACCCACACCACACGTCGCACGATCTGCTTGATGAACTCGCTGCGATCATCCCGAAAACGCCACCAAGGCTTGGCAGCGACAAGGTGGTCAAGACCAACGTCCGCTTGCAGCTGATCGATTGCTGCAACCAAAATTTGCTCCGCAGCGTTTGTTACTGACGTACCGTGGTAGTCAAGCAGTTGACTACAAAGCACGACCACGCCTGTTGATCGAACACGAGCCCGCAGGAAGCATGTCCCTTGTGATCCGAATCCAGGGAAGTTGAATCGTTTGTACTGCTTGTCGACACTTTCCGACAACCTATTCTTCATCTAATCCAACTCCCTTCCATGTCGTATGTAATAACCGCGTCGCAAAGTCTCAACACTCTGCCGAATTGGAACAAGAGCCAATAGCAGACGCCAGCGACTGGCATTACTTGGCCGATAGCGATCAACCGGCCGGCTGTAACAACCGGCTGCGATCGCAGCAAAACAGTCAGCGCTTCCCACCGAGAGAAAGATGGGAAGTGGCTCAAAAGGCTTCCATGCAAGGGATCACCTACACGTTCCATGAACAGTTGAAAAAACCGATGTCTTCATCAAAATCATCTGCATAGAACGGAACCGTCGTGGGATCGTCAGAGCACCACACTGAAAAATAACCGCAGGATGTCCCGAACTCTGCTCTCACCATACTTGCCAAACGGGAGGTCATGGACTCACGTTCACGCAGGCCCCGAGAATCAGAGAATTCGTAGAGAGATGCCAGATACCTGCCATCACGCGTAACAAACGCTCTTTCAGTCCGGAGCAATGCTCGCGTTAGCGGAGCAGCGTTGTCATGTAGCCAAAGCCAGCAGCTGCCGAATTCACCATCACTAGGCAATCCTGCTGAGTCTTCGACTTGGCGAACAAGCTCACCAAAACGATTGCTGATCATTTCGCATACCGTTTGCGGCTGTGAAAAGTAAGGATCAAGATTGACCATCGCGCTTGCTATTGCCTGAGCAATGTTTGCGGGGTCTTGGAGTTGGCTTGGCGCGGGCAACAGCTTGCTAGCCAAGACAAAACCAAATGTTTCAACATTGGCTTGACCACTATCAACCAGTGTAAGCATGTCACTCACAACAAGGTCCAATTGTCTTTTTGTTTCAACAATCACACCGATTCCGGAAATACCAAGCGAATAGAAATCTAAGCCAGGTATTTCATCCCAGCAGGAAACAGTACCAAAATCTTGAATTTTCTGATTTACAACTGAAAAATCCAGACGGCAAGGCCAGCGCCATTCGCGTTCATGTGTCCAGTCAATATTTCTAGTCCCGCCAATATCAAACGTCACGTAGCGGAATTGCTCAGCCGAAGGAAAGATCGACTCAGGAAGCATTCGATTACCAGCGGCGTCATAGCTTGCTGAAAAGTGAATCTCTGACGCTGCTCCAGAAATAACAGGGAGCGCCCCCAATCGATATAGCGCCTCTTTCGGAAACACTAGGGCAAATGGGCTCATCGCTTGACCACTTTTCCAGCGCGTATCCCCTGCTTGTAAGAAAGCCGCTATCGGCATTTCAGTGAAGCAAATCGCAGGACTCGGGCCATACACAGTGCGCACGCCATTGCGAATGGACCAGGTCGCCCAAAGCCGCCCGTTCCGGAGCGCTGCCCTGAGCATAAAGTTCGCCGGAAGAAACGTATCTTCATAGAGATTTTGCCAACCCATGTGCTCTGGAAATAAAATTCCATTTCGCCCCAAAAGGTCAATATCCCTAAAAAAATGAATTAGGTAGTTTGAAAGATCAAATCTTATATTGTTATTCACAACACACCCCGCACCAAATTTTAACCAAAACGAACGCCGAATAGACCACCATTTTCAGTAGCGTCCGTTAAGCGCGTGGGCAACACGTAATCGTTCAAATCAAACCCCTTTATAGTTTCCTTAAAGGCATCATCTTCATTCATAGTCACGATGTACTGGAAGCCAAGTTCCTGCGCGATTTCTGAGCCAAGACGTAACGCACTGATGACCTGGCGACCGTCAACGCCATCGAAGAGATGGCTGTCATGGATTAGGAATCCAGGCCCCATATGCCGCTTTGTGCACAAGCGCATAAGCATCATGTCGAAGCAAAAAATCTGCATGTTCTTGATGCCCTTGCTGCGTTCGCCCTGCATCGGAAACTTGAAACTCGGTCCGTTGGAGGTTTCGTCGACCGTCATGCTACCGGCCGATTCATACAAGCGTTGCGAGGTTTCCTCGAAGGCGACAATGGCCTCCGCCAGTCGATCCTTCTGCTCAGTGAAGTCACGCCGTAGGCGGATCGCGAGGCGGTTCCGCTCAATCTCCAACTCATTCTTGGTGCCTTCGAGCTGTTCGGCTGCTTCAAAGCGTTGCCGCAATGATTCCAATTCGGATTCCAGTCGCCCAAGTTCGCCTTGCAGCTTGAGGAATTGTTCAAGTGCGCCGTGGCTCTTGAGAATACCCAGGATTTCAACGCGCCGGTGGTCGAGTTGCGCCTTCTTGCTATCGCGCAGCTCGATACGCAGCTTCGCCGCTTCGAGTTCGCTAGACAGATAGTCCTTGCGATTGCGAACCACCGATTCGTGAAAGCTCTTTACGTCCTCGTAGCGACGCTTGACCAAGCCAGGTAGCACGACGCCTGCTTCTTGATAGACCGCCTGAAGGTCTTCATGGTCGGGAGGAATCTCAGAGGCGAGTGCGCCTTCCAGATCACGAATGGCCGAGAAGTCGATGGTGTTGGCGTTGGCCAACTCGTTGAGCTGCCGTGTCAGAGTGGCACTTTCGATTTCCAGTTCTCGGTATTCCGGCAAAACTTGGAAAGTCTCAACTTCCGCATGGAGCTTCTTGAGACGGGCTTCTTGAATGGTCAGCTCAGTGCGCAGATCGGCGGCCTTGCCGATGATTGAACCAAACGCGCCGTCCCCAGCCGCCTTCTTCAGCTCTTCCAGGGTCTTTTCGCGATCACGCACGGCTTGCCAATCTCGGGCGATCTGCCAGTCCAATCCGAGCAGGAACATCAGCGCCATTTGCATGTCGCCGGTACCCTGCATCGTGGCCTGTTTCTCTGGTGTCATGAACGCACCACTCGCCTGTCGGCGCACAAAGTAGGCAAACAGTGAGCGGAACGAAGGCGGCTTGCTGCCTGAAGCTTCAAGGCTGCTCAGGCCGAACATTTGCTCGCCGAGGAACGTACACCACTCGGTGGCCGAGAACTTGACCTTCCCGGCAGACGGAACGGTCACGAAGATTTTGGCTTTGGAACTACCGCTGCGCTCGACCACCGTCCGTTCTGACTTCAGATCGAAGTCCATGCTAAAAGTATGTTCTGCCAGCTCCGGGGTACGGAAAATTGAGTCCGGTCCGGCGTCGGCGCCCAGCAGAAAATGCACCAGCTCAACGAAACTGGTTTTGCCGGCGCGATTGCGCGTTTGTTTGGTGGTCGCCCCTTCGGTTTTTTGGGCGAGCAACACATTCAGGCCGGGCTTCAGATCGCCAAGATTCTTGAAGCTAGGCAGCGTGCTGAAGATGTGATGGATCACGCTGTCCTCCGTGCCACAAGGCCGCTTTCGAGTTCTATGGTTCCAAGGGTGTACAGGAGGTCGAGGGCGAGCAGGAACCAGTCATAGGTGACGCGCCGGGGCGCCACCGCCAAGCCAGCGTCATTTCTGTTCAACTCCTCCCAGAGCGCGGAGACAGTCTTGGGGTGAGCGAGGAACGTCAAAACATGCGCACCAACGGTCAGCAGTGCACGATCCTGCGGCAGATGCTTGGATGGCAGGATCATGCCGCCACCACCGCTTGAGCATCTTCAAAGATTTCGCACTTGTCGAACAGGTAGGCCATCAAGGCCAACACGGCCGCCTTGTGCGCGGGCGTGGTGTTCGCCGTGCCCCCGGCCCATGCTTCGAGACGGCCGAATATCTCATCAGGATGGAGCTGAGAAACTCCATCCCGTAGCGCCACGTATTCGTTCTTGAACGCCTGCGCGATCTGCTCGCCGTAGGTTGGGTTCTTCCAGTTACTGAAGAACTGCGCAACGAGCGGCGATTTTTGCATGCCGATCTTCAGAAAGTCGGCGACAGCCTGAGACAGTAGATTGGCCTCGATCTTTCCGCGCGATACGTCCTTCACCTCGCTCGTCGTGGGTATGGGTGTGATGCTGATATGCGTGAGCACCGCGGCCAGGTCGCTGAAGCCCAGGTTAACGTTCGCTTCCATTGTCAGCGAGGGGCCAAACCAGGATTCAAGATCCTGAAGGCTCAACTGACGGAACTTCGCTAGCATTTCCTCGTATCCACAATGTCCGATTCTGATCTTAGGATTGTCTTTCCTGAGTTTGACCAGTGTTTCGATGATATGGGGGCCCAGACGCCCATCGGGTGCGTTGTGGACGAAAGTCCACTCATCGAAATATTTTTCCCAGTGCTCTTTGGCCCCCTCGAAGTCCTCGTTGATCTTCTTGGTGGCGTCGGCGGCGCTCATTTCATTCGGCGCGTAGCTCTGGAAAAGGATTCGTGAGGAAGGTAAATACCCGTCGTTCTTACGATCTCCAACGTTGCCCCAGGGCCGGCATGCCATGAAGTCGTTAGGGTGGGCCTTCGACATCAGCTTCTCGAACAGACGTTGGAATCCGTCCCCCTTGGATTCCAAGAAAGCGATGCGAAAGTCCTTTTCGTAGTTAAGCTGCTGTATTCGGTCCATGAATTCAAACCCCTGATTTTTATAAAATCATTTTTTAATCCCGCAATTTTTGAATTCCTAATTAAGACCAAATACGATTAATATCAAAGGGTATGGCTTTATCAGCTGCCACGCGGATAAGAAGCATCCTGATCACACCCGAAATAGACAAACCCATTTCGACCAACACGTTCGCAGCTTCTTCTTTGATATCCCCGTCAATCCAGGCACGAACAACATCACTATTCGCCATCGCGGGCTCGCTCCAGAATTTAGCTACATTGTAGCCCAGAACGACACGCTAGGCCAGTGCCCTATGCGGAATGAATCTTCATGTGTCTTGTGAAGGCCTGTAGGCTCAAGTTGCCTGACGCTGAAAATTGATAAGAATATGGTCAGGTTTCATTGATCTTGGTAGTTCTTCGAGCTGCAATCTACTGGCGTCCATAAAAGCACCGTTTTTTGAACGAGGGGATGACACTCAGACCCTGAAGTGTTCAGGCTGATCTAGCACCTCCGCTTCGGGCGCCACCGCGACGACCGGGACCCCTGAGGCGCTGGTGGCTTACCGTCTTCCTGTGATGCCGCCGCGCGGGTAGATCGTCGCCGTGAATTTTGAGCCACAGCCACCATCCGCCCTGATACCGTGGGTCATCCTTCAGGTCATCCAGCCCAGACGATTTTGGTTCCTTGCAGTGGTATCCGCCGGCGATGGCTTCCTGCAACTTGGCGGGCACCTCAGAAACCGCCGAGGCGAACGTGTAAAGGTTGAAGTCTGGCAAGCTCGCCCGAATGCCACCATTGACTTCATCCACCCAATAGGTCATGAAAAAAGCCATTACTATTTCTTCTGCGCTGCTGACTTATTGACGGTGTTTGGTCATGTCGGGTTTCAATGAGTTGCCTTGGCGGTAAGGGCTGATGCCTCGATTTCAGCGAACGAGAGTACCGGCATCGGATCGTCAATTGCTTCGCGCAAATTCTCCAAGTCCCAATGCTCGACAGGGGCGGTCTCAACCCTGAAGTGCAACACCTGAACCTCAGGTAACTTGCACAGATGACTTCGCGATACACGCACTTGCAGCCCGAAGAACGCTTCACGCAGGCCTCGCTGGTCCAGCAGGGATGGAGCGGGCGGGCCATTGCCCGACTGCTCGGGCGCAGCGCCAGCACCGTGTGCCGGGAGCTGGCACGCAACAGCACGCTTGGCGACGGTTATGCCTTGCAGTCCGCCCCGGCTGCCTGCCAGGCCCGCCGCACCGCAGCGCGTCCTGCCCCCAAGCTGCATCCGCATGGCCGCCTCTGGCGCACCGTCTGCGATCTTCTGCTCTGGCGCTGGTCGCCCCAGCAGATTGCCCGCACACTGCAGCACATGCATCCCGACGCCCCACGCCAGAGCGTGTCCCACGGGACGATCTACAACGCCATCTATGCCTATCCCCGCGGGGAATTGAAGAAGCAGTTGCTCGCCTTGCTGCGCCAGTGCCGCAGTGGGCGCCGCCCCCGCTCTGCCGGCCAGGACCGGCGCGGGCAGATTCCCGACATGGTCAGCATCCACGTGCGCCCACCCGAGGCCGACGACCGGCTCATGCCCGGGCATTGGGAGGGCGACCCCATCAAGGGCGCCAACAACCGCTCCGCCGTGGGCGTATTGGTCGAGCGCAGCACGCGTCTGGTGTTGTTGTGCCGCATGCCCGATGCCACCGCTGATCGGCCCTGGCGGCCTTCACGGCCAAGCTCAACCAGGTGGCCCGGCCCATGCGCCAGACGCTCACCTACCAACCAGGGCAAGGAGATGGCCCGCCATCGCGCACTCGCCCAGGCTACGGGCGTGCGCGTGTACTTCTGCGATCCGCACAGCCCATGGCAGCGCGGCAGCTGCGAGAACACCAACGGGTTGCTGCGCCAGTTCCTGCCCAAAGGCACCGACTTGGGTATTCACGATCAGGCCGCGCTCGATTCGATTGCTGACCTCATGAACAACCGCCCTCGCGAGACCTTGGGATGGCGATCTCCCTATCAAGTGTTCCAGCAGTTCATGCAGGCCATTGCGCAGCAGCAGGACGCTACTATTCACTGAAACGGAAACTCAATCTCAAACAGTGGTGTTGCAGTTCAGGTTTGAGACCGCCCCGCTATTTCCGGACATTTCCGCCTCCAGGATCACTCCCACTCAATGGTCGCCGGCGGCTTGCTCGACACGTCGTACGTCACCCGGTTGATCCCGCGCACTTCGTTGATGATCCGCCCCGACACCTTCTTGAGCAGCGCGTACGGCAGCTCGGCCCAGTCGGCGGTCATGAAATCGCTGGTCTGCACGGCACGCAGGGCGACGACGTAGTCGTAGGTGCGGCCGTCGCCCATCACGCCGACGCTCTTCACGGGCAGGAAGACGGTGAAGGCCTGGCTGGTGAGGTCGTACCAGGTCTTGCCGGTTTCGGCGTCCACGTGGTTGCGCAGCTCCTCGATGAAGATCGCGTCGGCGCGGCGCAGCAGGTCGGCGTATTCTTTCTTCACCTCGCCCAGGATGCGCACGCCCAGGCCGGGGCCGGGGAAGGGGTGGCGATACACCATCTCGTGCGGCAGGCCGAGGGCCACGCCGAGTTCGCGCACTTCGTCCTTGAACAGGTCGCGCAGCGGCTCCAGCAGCTTGAGGCCCAGCTGTTCGGGCAGGCCGCCCACGTTGTGGTGGCTCTTGATGGTGACGGCCTTCTTGCTCTTGGCGCCGCCGGATTCGATCACGTCCGGGTAGATGGTGCCCTGGGCGAGGAAGGTGGCGCCCTTCTCCTTCTTCGACGCGCCCGAGGCGGTGAGCTTGGCGGCTTCGGCCTTGAAGACGTCCACGAACAGGCGGCCGATGATCTTGCGCTTCTGCTCGGGGTCGCTCACGCCGGCCAGTTCGCGCAGGAAGAGTTCGCTCGCATCCACTCTCACGACCTTGGCGTGCAGCTTGCCCACGAACATGTCCATCACCATGTCGCCTTCGTTCAGGCGCAGCAGGCCGTGGTCGACGAACACGCAGGTGAGCTGGTCGCCGATGGCGCGGTGGATGAGCGCGGCGGCCACGCTGGAATCGACGCCGCCCGAGAGGCCGAGGATGACTTCCTCGTCGCCCACCTGGGCGCGGATGGATTCGACGGCTTCGGCGATGTGGTCCTTCATGACCCAGTCCGGCTGCACGCCGCAGATGCCGAGCACGAAGCGGTCGAGCAGCGCGCGGCCCTGCACGGTGTGCGTCACCTCGGGGTGGAACTGCACGGCGTAGAAACGGCGCGCCTCGTCGGCCATGCCGGCGATCGGGCAGCTGGGGGTGGAAGCCATGAGTTTGAAGCCGGGCGGCATCTCGGCGACCTTGTCGCCATGGCTCATCCAGACCTTGAGCATGCCGTGGCCTTCAGCGGTGGTGAAGTCGGCGATGTCCTTTAGCAGCGCGGTGTGGCCATGGGCGCGCACTTCCGCATAGCCGAATTCGCGCTTGTGGCCGCCCTCGACCTTGCCGCCGAGCTGCTGCGCCATGGTCTGCATGCCGTAGCAGATGCCCAGCACCGGCACGCCCAGCTCGAACACGGCCTGCGGCGCGCGGTCGGTGGTCTCTTCGTACACGCTGGCGTGGCTACCCGAGAGGATCACGCCCTTGAGCGCGCCGTCGGCGGCGTATTCGCGCACCCAGGCGTCGCTCACGTCGCAGGGATGCACTTCGCAGTACACATGCGCCTCGCGCACGCGGCGCGCGATGAGCTGGGTGACCTGGGAGCCGAAGTCGAGGATGAGGATCTTCTGGTGTTGCATGGTGGTCGATCGGGTGCGAAACGGTGGTCGGGAAAAGGCGGAAAGAAAACGGCAGGAACTCAGAACGTGGACAGGTCGAGCAGCGCCACTCCGGTGCGCGTGGCGGCCTCGGCCTGGGCGGTATCGAAGGTGGCGAGCGGCAGGCGCAGCGAGCGCGCCAGCCAGAGGTAGGCGGCGTCGTAGACGGGCAGGCCGGTATCCAGCGCGACGTCGAGCACGGCCTTGTGCTGCGCGGGCGCCAGCTCGTGCAGCTCCACCCGGTGGCGGATGGCCTCAAGCACGGCCCACAGCCCTTCGACGGAGCCCGCGGGAATGCGGCCCGCATGCACGCCGCTCGCGATCAGATTGCCGCACTCCCACTGCCAGAGGTTGGGCGCCTGCGGCTCGACCTCGTCGCGGCGGATGCGGGCATAGAGGCGCCGCGTGTGCTCGCTGGCCGCATCGGGCAGCAGCCACGCGGCGGTCACGGAGGCGTCGAGCACGAAGGCGGTGGTGGACATGGTCATGCGGCGGTGCTCCGTCCGCTGCGGCGCAGGGCCGGTGCCGCCGTGGGCCCGGTCGCGGCGCGGATGCTCGCATGCAGCGCATCGATCTGCCCGAGCTCCCGCGCGATCTGCTCGTCGGTGATCACCGGCCGGCGCCGCACCGGGAGCATGCGCACCACCTCTTTCCCGTGCCGGGTGATGCGCACCTCCTCGCCCTGCTCCACCGCCTCGATGAGCGCGGAAAAACGGGTCTTGGCTTCGTAGATGCCGACGGTCTGCATGCGCAAAGGGTTCCGGAAAAAGAAAAGTCTGGCCTGAACAAGAATTCAGACCAGACTTTACCAAACCGACCAGAAAATAACAATCAGACCAGAATGATCCTGAGCGCCCGTTTCGTCGTGGCAAGCAACGCCACAGCGGCCCAACGCGCGGGCAGCCGTGCAAGGGCCGCCCCGCCGCACCGGCTGCGTCCCCCTTCCCGAACGGCACAGCCGTTCGAGAGAAGGGGGAAGGCGCGCAAGCGCCTCAGGGGGTTGTACTCAATCTGCCCGGTAGTTGGGCGCTTCCTTCGTGATCTGCACGTCGTGCACGTGGCTCTCGCGGATGCCGGCCGTGGTGATCTCGACGAACTCCGCCTTGTTGTTCATCTCTTCGATGGTGGCGCAGCCGCAGTAGCCCATGGAGGCGCGCACGCCGCCGGCCATCTGGAACACGATCGAGACCATGGAGCCCTTGTAGGGCACGCGGCCTTCGATGCCTTCGGGCACCAGCTTGTCGGCGTTCGGGTTGCCGGTGCTGGATTCCTGGAAGTAGCGGTCGGCCGAGCCCTGCTGCATGGCGCCGATGGAGCCCATGCCGCGGTAGCTCTTATAGCTGCGGCCCTGGAACAGGATGACCTCGCCGGGGGCCTCTTCGGTGCCGGCGAACATGCCGCCCATCATCACGGTGCTCGCGCCCGCGGCCAGCGCCTTGGCGATGTCGCCCGAGTAGCGGATGCCGCCGTCGGCGATCAGAGGCACGCCCGTGCCGCGCAGGGCCGTGGCCACGCTGTCGATGGCCATGATCTGCGGCACGCCCACGCCCGCGACGATGCGGGTGGTGCAGATGGAGCCCGGGCCGATGCCGACCTTGACGCCGTCCGCGCCGGCCTCGACCAGCGCGAGCGCCGCCGCGCCGGTGGCGATGTTGCCGCCGATCACGTCCACCTGCGGATAGTTCTGCTTGACCCAGCGCACGCGGTCGATCACGCCCTTGCTGTGGCCGTGGGCCGTGTCCACCACGATCGCGTCGACACCGGCCTTGACCAGTGCCTCGACGCGCTCCTCGGTGCCCTCGCCCACGCCGACGGCCGCGCCCACGCGCAGGCGGCCGTTGCTGTCGCGCGCCGCGTTGGGGAAGCTGGTCTGCTTGGTGATGTCCTTGACGGTGATCAGGCCCTTGAGCTCGAACGCGTCGTTGATGACGAGCAGGCGCTCGAGCTTGTGCTTGTTGAGCAGCGCCTTGGCTTCGGAGGCGGTCGCGCCCTCCTTCACCGTGATGAGCTTCTCGCGTGGCGTCATGATGTCGCGCACCTTGACGTCGTAGCGGGTCTCGAAGCGCAGGTCGCGCCCCGTGACGATGCCGATCACCTTGCCCGCGTCGCAGACGGGGAAGCCCGAAATGCCGAGCTGCTCGGACATCTGCAGCACCTGCAGCACCGTGTGGTCGGGGGTGATGACGACCGGGTCGCGCACCACGCCGGATTCATAGCGCTTGACCTTGGCGACGTGGGCCGCCTGCTCCTGCGCCGTGAGGTTCTTGTGCACGATGCCGATACCGCCCTCCTGCGCGATGGCGATGGCCAGGCGCGCTTCGGTCACGGTGTCCATGGCGGCGGACACGAGCGGGAGGTTCAGGGAGATATTGCGGGAGAGTCGCGTCGCGAGGGACGTGTCCTTGGGGAGGACCTGGGAGTACGCCGGCACCAGCAACACATCGTCGAAGGTGAGCGCTTTTCCTAGAAGGCGCATGAGATTCGCTCCAAAAAAACGATTGTACCCGCCGGGCCGCACCCTCTGCTCCGGCCGGGTTCGCCAGGGCCGGCACCGGATGGCGCGCCCGGGGGGCCGAAGCTACACTCGCCGCATGACACTCCACCGACTTCTCGTGCTCGTCTGTGCAGCCTCCTGGGCGCTGGCGGCTTCGGCGCAATGGCAGTGGGTCGACAAGGACGGGCGCAAGGTGTTCAGCGACCGCCCTCCGCCGGTCGACGTGCCCGCGAAGAACATCCTGAAGCAGCCCGGCGGCAGCCTGCCACCCGCGCCGCGCCCGCAGGCCGCGCCGGCCGAGTCGGCCGCCGGCATGCAGCCCGGCGCCGCGGTGGCGGCCCGGCCCGGGGCGCCCGCCTCCGCCGCGAGCGCGCCGCAACTGTCCGGCACCGACAAAGAGCTGCAGGAGCGCAAGGCCCAGGCGGAGGCCGCCGAGGCCGCGCGCAAGAAGGCGGAAGACGATCGCCTCGCCAAGGCCCGCGCCGAGAACTGCCAGCGCGCGCGGCAGCAGCAGGCCACGATGACCTCGGGCCAGCTCTTGAGCCAGGTGAATGCCCAGGGCGAGCGCGTGTTCATGGACGACGCGACCCGCGCCGCCGAGCTGCGCCGGGCGGAAGCCGCGATCGCCTCCGATTGCGCGCGCTGAAACTGGCAACCCTGCCCGGTGCCCGGAGCGGCTCACACGACCCAGCGAAGCGGTTCTGGCGAGGCGTCGTACCGCAGGCAGTACGATGCGTACGACAAGATCCGGCAACGACGCCAGAAGGGTCGTGTGAGCCGCTCTCAGTACCCGGCCTTGGCGCCGGGACGGCGCGCGGCGAACAGCCCCGTCGCACGCGCTCCCTGCCGTGCGAAGCGCTCGCGCCGCGCCTTCTTGGGATCGACGCGCAGCGGCCGGTACCACTCGACGCGGTCGCCCGCCTGCAGGATGCGGCCAGGCTCCACGGGCTTTCCCCAGATGCCGCAGGGTGCTTCGCCCTCCTCCGCCGGGCCGCCGCAGGCCTGCAGCGCATCGCGCACCGTGGCGCCCGCGGGCAGATCCAGGGTGACCTCGCGCACGTCGCGCGGCCCGGGCGACCAGGCGACGGTCACCGCCACGCGGCCCGTGCCGTCACTCCCCATACACCTGCTCCGCCCGCTGGATGAACGCATCCACCATGCTGCCTGCGATGCGGTCGAACACCGGCCCCACCAGGGCGGCGAGCGCGATGTTGTCGAAACCGTAGTTGAGCTGCAGCTCCACCTTGCAGGCGCGCTGGCTGCCGTCACCCACGGGATGGAAGCGCCAGTCGCCGTCGAGCTGCGAGAACGGGCCCTTCACGAGCCGCATCTGCACGCGCCGGCCCGGCTCGTGCTGGTTGCGCGTGACGAAGGATTTGCGCAGACCGCTGAAGGCGATGCCGACCTCGGCGGTCATGCCGTGCTCGTCCTGCTCCAGCACCCGCGCGCTGTCGCACCAGGGCAGGAATTCCGGGTACTTCGCCACGTCGGTGACGAGGGCGAACATCTCTTCGGGGCTGTACCAGATCAGGACGGACTTGTTGACGTTTTTCATGGATGGACGGGGATGGCGGGCCGCGGCGGGGCGGCGCACTAGAATCCCCGGAAAGCGCACGGACGATCGTTCGATTGTAGGGAGGGCTTTCAAACCCCTCCATGTGCCGCATCTGATCCCCCATGGCCAAGAAACCCGAGACCCAGTCACGCATCGCCGACAACAAGAAGGCGGCCTTCAATTACTTCTTCGAGGAACGCCACGAGGCGGGCATGGTGCTGCACGGCTGGGAGGTGAAGGCGCTGCGCGAAGGCAAGGTGCAGCTCACCGACGGCTACGTCGTGATCCGCGAGGGCGAGCTCTACCTGATCGGCTGCCAGATCAACGCGCTCAAGACGGCCTCCACCCACGTGAGCCCGGACGCGGCACGCACCAAGAAGCTGCTGCTGCACAAGGACGAGATCCTGCGCCTCATCGGCAAGGTGGAGCAGAAGGGCTACACGCTGGTGCCGCTCAACCTGCACTGGACGAACGGCCGCGCCAAGTGCGAGATCGCGCTCGCCAAGGGCAAGGCCGAGCACGACAAGCGCGACACGATCAAGGAGCGCGAGGGCAAGCGCGAGGTCGAGCGCGCGATGAAGAGCCGCCACCGCTGAGCGGCCGCAAAAAAATTTCGGGCGGCGCGGAATAAACCGATCGCGCCCGGTGTTCTATCCTGCGTGGGGCCGGCATGTCGCCGCCACCCGCGCCTACAGGAGCACACACCGATGACCCGACTCTCCACCCTCTTCGCGGCCTCCGCCCTGGCACTGGCACTCGCCGGCTGCGCCTCGATGTCGTCGTCCCGCATGCCCGGCGGCGTCGCCGAGAAGAACGGCGCCCTCGTCGGCCCGAACGGCATGACCCTCTACACCTTCGACCGCGATCCTGCGGGCGGCGGCAAGTCGGCCTGCAACGGCCCCTGCGCGAAGAACTGGCCGCCCCTGCTGGCCGGCAGCGACACGCCCACGGGTGATTTCACCGTGGTGGAACGCGACGACGGCGCACGCCAGCTCGCCTACAAGGGCAAGCCGCTCTACTACTGGGTGAAGGACACGCAGCCGGGCGAGCGCACCGGCGACGGCGTGAACCAGGTCTGGCGCACCGCCAAGCCCTGATACGGGTCCGCCATCCCAGTGATAACTGCGTTGCTTCGCCTTGCCGTGCTACGGCACTGTCTGCGGCTGCGCGCCTTGTTCTCACTGGGATGGCGAACCCGTATACGACGCCATGAACGTAGTCGAAGTGACCTCTCCATGGTGACTTCCCCGAGGTAACCGCCGCATGGACGACATCACGCCGCACCTGCCGGGCCTGCGCCGCTACGCGCGGGCGCTGACGGGCAACGCCTGGGCGGCGGACGATCTGGTGCAGGACACGCTGGAGCGCGCCTGCCGCAAATGGCTGCTGTGGCGCCCGGGCACCCACCTGCGCGCCTGGCTGTTCACGCTGATGCACCGGGTGTACCTGAACCAATTGCGCGCGGTGCCGGCGCAGCCGCCGCTCGACCTGGAATCGGTGCAGGACCATCTGCAGGCGCCACCCGCGCGCACCGATGACGCGCTGGACCTGGACCGCTGCCTGCAGCGCCTGCCCGCCGACCAGCGCGCGGTGCTGCTGCTGGTGACGCTTGAAGACATGGATTACGCCGCCGCCGCGAAGGTGCTGGGCGTGCCGGTGGGCACGGTGATGTCGCGCCTGTCGCGGGCCCGGCAGCGGCTGCGCGAACTGATGGAGCCGCAGGTGCGTACGCCCGGCGCAGTGCCGGACGCGGCAGCGCCACGGCCGCCCTCGCAGCCCGCAGCGCCGCGGTTGCGGCGCCTGAAATGACGTTGGACCGCAGGCCATGACCACCCCGCGCAACCCCAGCACCGACGGCACCCTGCACGGCGTGCCACCCGAAGCCCCCGATGCCGGGCTGGACGACGACCGCCTGCATGCGCTGGTGGACGGCCGGCTGCCCGACAGAGAGGCCCAGGCCCTGCGCCAGCGGCTGGCCGGAGACCCTGCCGCACAGGAGCGCGTGCACGCCTGGCAGGCCCAGCGCGAACGATTGCGAGGGCTGCATGCCGATTGGGAGGCGGCGCCGGTGCCGCCACCACTCGCCCAGGCGGCACGGAATTTTCAATCCCGCCGAACGCGATCAGCCCAGGCCTGGCGCATGGCCGGCCTCGCCGCCTCGCTCGCGCTCGCCTTCGGGCTCGGATGGACGCTGCACGGCACGGTCCGCACCGCCGATCCGGCCAGGGCCACGCTGGCGCGCTCCGCGCCTCCGCCCCTCGCACCCCCCCAGCGTTTCGCGCTGCAGGCCGCCGCCGCGCATGCGGTCTACCAGCCCGAGCAGCGCCATCCGGTGGAAGTGGGCGCAGCCCAGCAGGAACATCTGGTGCAGTGGCTCTCCAGGCGCCTGGGCCGGCCGCTGCACATTCCGGATCTGCAGCCCCAGGGTTATGAACTCGTGGGCGGCCGCCTGCTGCCGGGCGATGCCGGTCCGGGCGGCGCCAGCGGTGCGCGCGCGCAGTTCATGTACCAGAACGCCGCGGGGCAGCGGGTGACGCTGTACCTCGGCGCGCTACCCGCGGCGGGCGCCCCACGGGGCGAGGCGGGCCGCACGCCGGCAGCGGAAACCGCGTTCCGCTACGAGGGCGACGGGCCCGTGCCCAGCTTCTACTGGGTGGAGGATGGCTTCGGCTACGCGCTGAGCGGCCCGCTGCCCCGCGAGGCGCTGCTGGCCATCGCGGCGGCGGTCCACCCGCAGCTGTGATTCAGCGTAGCGCGGCGAGCGGATGCGCGTGCGCGGGCCAGGGGCTGTCGAAAAACGGCTGCCACATCGCGGGCGTGACGTCTTCGATGCGCGCCGGGTTCCAGCGCGGGGCATGGTCCTTGTCCACCGCCAGGGCGCGGATGCCCTCCACCGTTTCGCTCTGGCCGGGCCGCAGGTAGAAGCAGTGACGCACCATGTCGCGCTCCATGCGCAGATCGGCGGCCAGGTCCATGCCGCGCGCGCGGCGGATCTGCTCCAGCACCACGTGCAGCATCAGCGGTGAGCGCTTGCGCAGCGTGGCCGCCGTGGCGCGCGCCCAGTCGCTGCCGTCGGCCTCCAGCGCGGCGAGGATGGCCGGCACGTCGGCTTCGCCGAAGACGGCGTCGATGCGCGCGCGGTCGGCCGTGGCGGCGGGCTGCGGTTCCGTGAAATGCGTGGCGACCCAGCGTTCGATGGAGGCACCGTCCTCGAAGCTTCGCGTGCCGAGGCCGTCCCAGAGGCCCGCCTGCGCCTCGGCCGGCACGCAGCCGTCCGCCAGGCCCAGCGCCACCGCGTCGCCCGCGCCGATGGTGTCGCCGGTGAGCGCCAGCCATTCGCCGGTGCGGCCGGGGCAGCGCGAGAGGAAATAGCCGCCGCCCACGTCGGGGAACAGGCCGATCGCGGTCTCGGGCATGGCCATCTTGGTGCGCGGGGTGACGAGGCGCAGCGTGCCGCCCTGGCTGATGCCCATGCCCCCGCCCATGACAATGCCGTCCATGAACGCGATGTAGGGCTTGCCGAAGGCGTGGATCAGGTGGTTGAGCGCGTATTCCTCGGTGAAGAAGTCCTCCAGCTGCGGGTTGCCCGTGCTGCCGGCCTGGTGCAGGAAGCGGATGTCGCCGCCCGCGCAGAAGGCGCCGAAGTCGCCCTCCTTGTTCGTGCCACGGATCGCCACCGCCAGCACGGCCGGATCGGCCTGCCAGCGCAGCAGCGCCTCCATGAGGTCCCGCACCATGCCCAGCGACAGTGCGTTCAGCGCGCGGGGGCGGTTCAGCGTGATGAAGCCCACCTGCCCGCGCACCTCGGCCAGCACGTCGCGTTGCGTTGCATCCATTCGAGTCTCCTTCGTCATCCTGTGGTTCCTGAAAGCGGTGCCCGAAATTGTGCCGCACGCCGCGCGGTGTGCCCGGTCTCCTACAGGACCTGCGCGGGCCGCTGCCTAGAATGCCCCGGCATGCCCCTTCACCCCGTGGCAACGCAGCGTTGCCCGATCCTCCCCGCCGCCGCCCTGCCCGCTGAGGGCGAACGCGACACGGCCCGCGAGCGCCTTCCAGGCGCCGCCGCCCCCCTGCCCGGGAGCCCGCCATGGAATGGCTGAGCGACCCGTCGGCCTGGGCGGGCCTGCTCACGCTGGTGGTGCTGGAGATCGTTCTCGGCATCGACAACCTCGTCTTCATCGCGATCCTCGCGGACAAACTGCCGCCAGACCAGCGGGACCGCGCCCGGCTGATCGGCCTGTCGCTCGCGCTGGTGCTGCGGCTGTGCCTGCTGGCCGCGATGGCGCACCTGATCCGGCTCACCGCGCCGATCGTCGAATGGGGCTGGCTGTCGCTGTCGTGGCGGGACATGATCCTGCTGGGCGGCGGCGTGTTCCTGCTGTGGAAGGCCACCACCGAACTGCACGAACGGCTGGAGGGCGTGGACTCGGCCGGACCGAAGCAGCGCGAGCATGCGGCCTTCGGCGTGGTGCTGGTGCAGATCGTGGCGCTCGACGCCGTGTTCTCGCTCGACTCGATCATCACCGCCGTGGGCATGGTGCAGCACCTGCCGGTGATGATGGCGGCCGTGGTGATCGCCATGGGCTTCATGATGCTCGCATCGCGCGCGCTCACCGCCTTCGTGAACCGGCACCCCACGGTGGTGGTGCTGTGCCTGAGCTTCCTGCTGATGATCGGCTTCAGCCTGGTGGCGGAAGGCATGGGCTTCCACCTGCCCAAGGGGTATCTGTACGCCGCGATCGGCTTCTCGATCCTCATCGAGTTCTTCAACCAATGGCGGCTGCGCAACATCGCGCGCCATGCCGCGCGGCTGCCGATGCGCGAACGCACGGCGCGCGCGGTGCTGCGGCTGCTCGGCGGGCAGGAGGCCGGCGGCGCGGGCCCCTCGGGAGGCACGCCCTCGTCCTCCGGTGGCGAAGCTGCGCTGCATGCCTTCCGGCAGGAGGAGCGCAGCATGGTCCGGGGCGTGCTGTCGCTCGCCGACCGCTCCGTGCTCTCGATCATGACGCCGCGCGCCGACGTGGACTGGATCGACATCAGCCAGGACAAGTCCGCGCTCTACCGCCAGCTGCAGGCGCAGCCGCACGGCCTGTTCCCGGTCTGCGACCGCGGCGGGCTGGACGCGGTGATCGGCGTGGGCCGCGCCAAGGACCTGATGGCCGACCTGATCGCGCACGGCACCATCGACCGCCGCAAGAGCCTGCAGGCACCGCTGGTCGTTCCCGAGACCGTGAGCATCCTGCGGCTGATGGAGAACCTGCGCCGCTCGCGCAACCACCTCGCGCTGGTGAGCGACGAGTACGGCACGATCCTGGGCCTCGTCACGCCGATGGACGTGCTGGAGGCGATCGCGGGCGAGTTTCCCGATGCGGGCGAAGACCTGCTGCTGCAGCCGGTGGGACCGGACCACTGGCTGGCGGACGGGCTGGTGGACCTGCACACGCTCGCTCGGGCGGTGCGCGTGGAGCGGCTCGCCCACAGCGCGCACGATGCGAGCACGCTGGCCGGGCTGCTGCTGGAAACCTTCGGCGAGCTGCCCGCGCCCGGGCGCACCGCCGTGCTGCACGGGCTGCGCTTCGAGGTGGTGGAGGTGCAGGGGCGCCGCATCGCGCGCGTGGACGTGCGGCGCGACGACGGCTCCGATCCGGCCGCTGCCGGCACCGGATCGCCATCGCCATCGCCATCGCCATCGCCATCCCGGAAATGAAAAACGCGCCCCGTGGGGCGCGTCTTTGACGGCGTGAACCAGAGCCCCTGCCGGGGCCCCGATCACATGCCGCGGCTGGCGCGCTTGCGCTCGTTTTCCGTGAGGTGGCGCTTGCGCAGGCGCACGCTCTTGGGCGTGATTTCGACCAGCTCGTCGTCCTCGATGAACTCCACGCCGTATTCCAGCGTGAGGTCGATCGGGGGCGTGATCTTGATCGCGTCTTCCTTGCCGGACACGCGGAAGTTGGTCAGCTGCTTGGTGCGCGTGGCGTTCACGACGAGGTCGTTGTCGCGGCTGTGGATGCCGACGATCATGCCTTCGTACACCGGGTCGTTCGCCTTCACGAACATGCGGCCGCGGTCGTCCAGCTTGCCCAGGGCGT
>JAESGL010000148.1_pt1 | contig 85366 bp, 70 predicted proteins | sample 9269711 | NCBI WGS metagenome assembly JAESGL01 (sample SAMN14515918, study PRJNA621676) | algae metagenome | isolation source: Kastovskya adunca ATA6-11-RM4 and co-occurring heterotrophs from soil and... | place: Chile: Atacama Desert | collected 2011-06-27 | reverse complement strand
CATGGTAAGTTCCTCTCCGTTGAAGGAACTCCACCGTCGGCGGGCGACGCCGCCCCGCCGAAAGCCTCACAAATACTACGCTACGTCACCCCAAGCGACCCTCCCGCGGAGCGGGTTCGTGCGCTGGCCCGATAGCGGAATGGCAGCTCTCGGGCCGTTGGCGCCGGAACGAACTGGAACGTTTGCTGGCGGAGACAGGGTTGTGTGGTGCATCTCCCTCTTGCGACGAGACACTATCTCAGTAGGTTCACACGTCAGCGCAAAGTTGGGGTAAGAGCAGACCGCCCGCACGTCGGACCGTCAGATTGGCGGTCATCGACTTGCGAGGGCACTTGGTCGATGGGGGCAAGATGATCATTGAGCGGATTCAGATTGAGGAGGGATTCCTCAACGGCTTTGACGTTTGGCCACGGCCCGGCCTGAACGTCGTCATCGGCGCGCGCGGCACCGGCAAGACCACCCTGATCGAACTGATCCGGTTTTGCCTAGGCGTTGAAGGGTACACGCCGGAAACGACGAAGCGCAGCCGCGAGCATGCGCTGTCGGTGCTGGGGTCGGGACAAGTCACGCTGACCCTGAACGAAGACGGCCGCCGGATCACCGTGTCGCGGTCAGCCAACGATCCTGCCCCGCGCGCATCGGGGCCATTCCTGGCACCGATCGTGCTGTCGCAGACGGAGATCGAGACCGTCGGCCTCCAGTCGGGTGGACGTCTGCGGCTGCTGGATGGCTTCATCGGCGATCAGCGCTCGGCCCTGTCTACGGAGACCGACGCCGTCGCCTCCGTTCGCTCACTGACGTCCGAAGCGAACACCATCCGCGCGGACATTGAGCAGCTGGACCAGCAGCTGGCGGAGATGCCGTCCATCCTGGAGCAGATCAATCAGGTGGCACCGCAGGAGGAGCAGCTCGCGGCACTGTCGGCTGACACGAGCGCGAAGAGCGCCCAGCTGGCCGTGCTCAGCAACACCATCGCCTTGAAGGGCGTCGCGACTGAAGCGATCCAGAGGTTCGGCAACGAAGTCGCGCGTTGGCGCTCGTCGATCGGCGGCAGCGGCGAGATGTCCTATGAGGGATGGCCCGCCAACGCCGGCGGCGATCCACTTGGAGAGCTGCGCACGCGAGTTGGCAAAGCCCATGACCATCTTCGTTACGCCCTGCAGGAACTGAGTGCCGTCGAGGCGGAAACCGTCACGCTAGGCAGCCACGTCGCGCTAGAGAAGATGGGCTTTGAGGATCAGGCGCGGAATCTGCGCCGCGAGATCGAAGCGCTTCAAACTGGTGCTGGAGAAATCGTTCGTCGCGGCCAGTTGCTACGGGAGCGCAAGGCGCATCTGGAATCGCTGATGGCCGTCAGGCAGTCGCGAATCGCCAGCATCCTGGCCGTTATCGCGCGCCGCAATCAGGCGCTGGATTCGCTGGAAGCCATGCGATCTGCGCGGTTCGAGGCACGCCGGGAGGCTGCCGCGCGCCTCAACCACGTGCTCGGCCCACGCATTCGAATCGGTGTGATGCGCGGCGGCCAATCGGAGGCGTTTGCCAGTGCCCTTACCGAAGCCCTACGTGGCAGCGGCCTGCGCTACAATGATCTGGTTGCCGCGCTGGCACCGCGGATCAGCCCTCGTGAGCTGCTCGAGGCTGTCGACAATGATGATTTCGAACTGATCGCAACTCGGGGTTCAATGACTATCGACCGGGCGGCCAAGGTGGTCGTAGCGCTGAAGGATGCGGACCTCGGCGGGATCGCGACCGTGCCGGTCGACGATTACGTCACCTTTTCGCTGATGGATGGGCCGGATTACAAGGATATCGCCGAGCTTTCGACCGGCCAGCGCTGCACCGTTATCCTTCCGCTGGTGCTGCGCCACATGGAGCGGCTGCTGATCGTGGACCAGCCCGAGGACCACATCGATAACGCCTTCATCGCCGAAACGCTGATCAAGTCGATCTTGGCGCGTCCGGCGAATGGCCAGCTGCTCTTCTCCACGCACAATGCCAACATCCCGGTCCTGGGTGCAGCCGACTTCGTCGTTCAGCTCGGCTCCGATGGTCGTCGCGGCTTCCCCATCGCCTATGGCGCGTTGGCTGACGCCCCGGTCGTGCATGCGATCACCTCGGTCATGGAGGGCGGTGCGGCCGCCTTCCGGCAGCGCGCCCACTTCTACGGAACGCAAGGTCTGGCATGACCCGAGAAGAAGCGCTGGACAATTTGAAGGCATCGTCCGCGCATGTGCGCGGTCAGGCTGCGCGCATTCTTGGTGATGTCGGGCGTCGGAGCGATCTCCCCCGCCTCCATAAGGCACAGCGTGAAGAGACGGTCACCTACGTCAATTATGCCCTACAGGAGACGATCCGGCGGCTGGCACATGAACAAGCGCCAGAACCATCGACGGATGAAGCCAATGTCGTGTCGGACGATGTGCGTAAGCAGATCTACGGCAAGGCAATGGAGTGGATCACCGGATTCCTTCTCCACGAGATCTCGTCGCCTATCGGGCTGGTCCGGCTGGCGGCCAAGCGTGAGCTTGGCGAGTCCTGGGATGGTTCTGGCACACAGCGGCATCTGGAGTCGGTCGCGCGGGTCTTCGACGCGATCGAGCGGCTGAAGAATGCCGCGAGCGTGCCGCGCCCCCAAGAGTTCGACCTGTCGGCGCTCGTGGATGAACTGCTAGATGTCTATAGCCCCGAGGTCCGGGAATGGATCTCCACGATCGGTTCGCGCCCGTTCCTCATCAAGAGCGATCCGTCGCTCGTCCGGATGGTGGTGGTGAACGGCATCCGCAACGCGGTCGAGGCCCAGCAGACGGCATCAGTCCGACCGAACCCCCATGATGTGACCATCAGCTGGGGCGACACCGACGTCGACTATTGGCTAGCGGTGGTCGACCACGGGGGCGGCATCAACGGCCCGATTGAGACTGCCTTCGAGATCGGCAACTCGACGAAGAAGGATCACATCGGCTTCGGCTTGGCCATCGCCCGACAAGCAGTGGAAACCATGATCGGCTCGCTCACCCTGGAACCGGCGAAGCACGGCGGCGCCCTCTACACCGCGCGGTGGCGCAAGTGACGGCGCACATTCTGGTCGTCGAGGACGACGACGACTATATCGCAGAGCTTCAGCGGATCATCGGCGAATCCGGCGGCCCGACGATCCCGACGTTCGTGACCAATCGCGATGATGCGGTGGCACAGCTGAAAACCGGGTTCTTTGATTTCGCGATCCTGGACCTGAAAATCCCTACTGCCGAGGGCACGACCGATCTCGATCCCGAGCATGGCAAGTATGTGTTCCATCACGTCCGCAAGGTGTCGCCGGGCACGAAGATCCTGGTGCTCACCGGGTCGCCGTCAGAGGATTTCATCGCGCCGCTGATGGAACAGAAGCACGATGCGGATATCTGGAGCGAGGGTGACAAGGTCCACACGGTCGAGTTCTTGAAGAAGATCCAGATCGATCAGGCACCAGAGAAAATCAGCAAGGTCGTCGCCGCGATCCGTGCCTTGTCCGACGTAGAGCTTCAGTTCAACGGCCTGAACCTGAGCATGCCTGAAGACCGCTTGGTTCGGATCTTCGCCAAGCACTTCAACGCCCGCCGTTGCGCTGTGTACCCGATCGGAGCGGGAAAATCGGGCGCACGTACATTGCGGCTTCAAATGTTCGATCGGACGGGCGCGTTGATCCGGGAGGTCGTCGCAAAGCTGGGCGAACTGCCGAAGATGATCGACGAGGAGAAGCGGCACGACGCGCACATCGTGCTGCTCGACGGAGGGGCGACCCCTCGCAAGATGAAGCTGTTGGAGTTCGGTGCAGGCGCGACAGCGGGCATCTTCTACCAACTGGCAAGCGGTCATGACGCATCAATGTTTGTGACCATGGCCACCGAAGACGCGTTGGCGGCGAAAGCGGTCACGGCCACGGCGGAGGCTCTTGCCGGCTGGTCGAAGGGGCGAAACGAAGAGCCGCAGACGATCGCCTCGATCCGTCGGTCATGGTTGTCGGATGAATGGGCCGCGAAGCTTCACGCGGACTATGGGCTCACCTGGGCCGCAGAGTTCGAGAGCCGCGAAATCCAGACGCGGTGGTGCTGTGTGCATGGCGACCTGCACGGCGAGAACATCCTCGTTGCGCCGGACGGTAAGGTGCTGGTTATCGACTATGGCGACGTCGGTCCCGGGTCTGCCGCCTACGATCCGGTGTCGCTGGAACTGAGCGCAGTCCTCCAAGACAACCCTACGCTGGGCGCTGCCTGGCCCACGGCCGATGCCTGTCGCAAATGGCATGACCTTGATGCTTATCTCGTCGATTGCCCTATGCCGGAGTTCATCCGGGCCTGCAGGACGTGGTCGGACAGCCTTACTACGGGCCGGCGCGAACTGGCCGCATGCGCGTACTGCTATCTGCTGCGCCAGTTGAAGTATGACGACACCGACAAGGACAGGATTCTGGCCCTGCTCGACGGGGTACAGGCTTGCTGGGCTGCGACCTGATGGTCCGCTTCGTCCAGCGCAATCGACCGCTTTCGACAGAACCGGACGTTTATCGATCAGGCGCGAACGTCTGGGTCTGGTCGCGACCTGCCAGCAGCGAATGCCGCATCGTGGTCGGCACAAGCCCCAAGCCATTCTCACCCCCGTCCTCGCCGGCAAGCGTTCTACAGATGGCCAATGTGGCCATAGGAGAATGATCATGGAGATGCCTGAAACTGAATTCGTCCCCACCAAACGCCCGGTCTGGAATGCCGGAAGGGCCGTGGGCGCAAAACGGGCTCTGAAACCTAAGCAGATCTGGGAAATCCGGTTCTACCTCAATCAACGCCGCCGCCTGCGGGATCGGGCGCTGTTCGATCTGGCGATCGACAGCAAGCTTCGGGGCTGCGACCTGGTGCAGATGAAGATAGGCGACCTTGTCAGCGGCGGGCAAATCCGAACGCGGGCAATCGTCATGCAGCAGAAAACGAGCCGACCTGTTCAGTTTGAACTGCTGCCAGATGCTCGAGCGAGCTTGCTGGCGTGGCTCGAACGCAGAGGTGGTACGGTGGACGATTATGTGTTCCCAAGCCGGGTCGATCATAATGGGCACCTGAGCACCCGCCAGTATGCTCGGCTTGTCGACGAATGGGTGACAGGGGTCGGTTTGATACGAAGCGAGTATGGCACCCATTCGCTTCGGCGGACGAAGGCATCGATAATCTATAGGGCGACCGGCAACCTGCGTGCCGTCCAAATCCTTCTCGGTCACAGCAAGATCAAGAATACGGTGCGGTATCTCGGGATCGACGTGGAGGACGCGCTTGCCCTTGCCGAAAACACCGAGATTTGAACCCTTGGCGCCCGTTTCCCGTGTGGAGCTGGACACGGGCGCTTGGGACATTCGTGTCATTCCAAATCGACATGTTGAATGACTGGGGCCGCCAATACCGGACAATAAGCTTCGACCGGGGATCTGCCAAAAATCCGAAGCTTCGAACCCGACCCCAAAACCTCCTAGGCAGGGCAACTCCAAGACTTCAGCGGATCGCGCTGCAACATTGGGATATTGTATAGCTTTGCCAACATCGACCCAATGCGAGCGCGCTATGCGGCGAGAATGCCAAACCGCTCAGCCCTTGTCGCGCTCGTTCCCGCCATACTCGTGACCGCCTGCGGGAGCGAGCACGCTGCGCCTGCCAAGCCCCCGGTCCACAGCGAGGCTATCGCTCACGAGACCGAACTCGTCCGACTGAAGCTGACGCCGGAAGCGCAAAAGCGACTTGGGCTTGTGACCGAACGGATAGGGACGGGCACCGCATCGGCCATGCGCATGACGAGCGGCGAGATCGTCATCCCGGCCGGAGCTGGAGGCGCACCGATCAACTCTGCTAACAATCTTCAACAGCTTGGCTTGCAGCAGGTTGCAGCCGATGGGGAACTCGCGCGGGCGCGGGCGCAGCTCGCCTTGGCGCGCGTCGCCTTTGATCGTGCCTCGGCTTTGGTTGACGAGGAAGCGGGTAGCATCCGCGCCCGTGATGAGGCGACGGCAGCCCTCGGTGCGGCAAGGGCTGCCGCCGATGCGGCTGCGGCCCAGCGCCGCCTGCTCGGGCCAGCGGTGGCGAGCCTTAGCAACCAGCGCTACGTATGGGTGCGTGTCCCGGTGTTCGGGAGCGATCTTGCGGGGCTGCAACAAGGACAGTCGGCGCTGATCTCCCCTCTTGGACAGGACAGCGCGAAACGATCGGCGCGGCCCGTCGAGGCGCCGCCATCGGCCAACGCGGTGGCGGGGACGGTCGATCTCTACTTCGCGCTCGACAATCGCGACCGGGCTTACCGGGTGGGCCAACGCGTCAGCGTCGCCCTGCTGCTCGCCGGTGGACAGCGCGAAGGGCTGTCAGTGCCGCCCTCCGCGATCCTGCGCGACATCTATGGCGGCGAATGGGTCTATGCCAGGACCGAGACCGACACCTATGTGCGCCAGCGGATCGAGGTAGCAGCAACCGAAGGCGGCCGCGCCATCCTGTCGCGTGGCCTGCGTCCCGGCACGCTGGTGGTCACGGCAGGCGCTGCCGAACTGTTCGGCACAGAATTCGGGGTCGCACACTGATGTTGGCCTGGCTGGTTCGCTCCGCGCTCAGGCAGCGCGTCCTGGTGCTTGCGATGGCGGGGCTGCTGGTGGTGCTCGGCCTGCGCGCGTCTGCCGATGTGCCGCTTGATGTATTCCCCGAGTTCGCTCCACCGATCGTCGAAATCCAGACCGAAGCGCCGGGCTTGTCGACCGAGGAGGTCGAAAGCCTGATCACGGTGCCGATCGAAACAGCCGTCAACGGCGTGCCCGATCTTGCAACCCTGCGCTCGAAGTCGGTGCTGGGCCTCTCCTCGGTTACGATCCTGTTCGAGCGCGGCACCGATGTGATTCGCGCCCGCCAGCTGGTGCAGGAGCGCGTGGCGCAGGTGCAGGCGCGTCTGCCTGCCGCTGCCCGCCCGCCGGTGATGCTGCCGCCGCTGTCGTCCACGAGCCGGGCGATGAAGATCGGCATCTCCTCCAAAAAGCTCGATCAGATGCAGCTCTCCGAGCTGGTGCGCTGGACGATCCGACCCAAGCTGATGTCGGTGCCCGGTGTCGCCAATGTCGCCGTCTGGGGCTACCGCGACCGGCAGTTGCAGGTGCTGCCCGATCCCGACCGGCTGCAAACCTCCGGCGTCACGCTTGCTGAACTGCGCGCTGCAACCGGCGATGCAGTGCTGGTCGGCGGCGGCGGTTTTGTCGATACGCCCAACCAGCGGTTGCCCGTGCAGCAGGCAGGCGCAATTCAGACCGCCGAGGACCTCTCCCGAACGGTCATCAAGATTGCTGGCGATGCGCCGGTGCGGGTGGGCGATGTCGCGCGGGTGACCGATGGCTTTGCCGCGCCCATCGGCAACGCAATCATCGACGACGGACCGGGCATCATGCTGATCGTCGAGAAACAGCCCACCGGAAACACGCTCCAGCTGACCCGCGATGTCGAGGCGGCAGTCGACGAGCTCCGCCCCGGCCTCAAGGATGTGAAGATCGACACCACGATCTTCCGTCCGGCGACCTTTATCGAGAAGTCGATCAGCAATCTCACCCGCGCGCTGATGATCGGGTGCCTGCTGGTCGCGATCGTGCTGTTCGCCTTCACCCGCGACTGGCGGCAGGCGACGATCAGCCTCGTGGCGATCCCGCTGTCGCTGCTGGCGGCGGGCCTCGTGCTGCTGTGGAGCGGGGCGACGATCAACACGATGGTGATCGCCGGGCTGGTGATCGCGCTGGGCGAAGTGGTCGATGATGCGATCATCGATGTCGAGAACATTGCGCGTCGTCTCCGCCTGAACCGCGAGGCGGGCAATCCGCGCTCGGCCTTTGCCGTGGTGCTTTCTGCCTCGCTTGAGGTGCGCACGGCGGTGGTATTTGCCTCGCTGATCGTGATGCTGGTGTTCCTGCCGATCTTCTTCCTCGGCGGGGTGGCGGGGACGTTCTTCCGGCCATTGGCGATTGCCTATGTGTTGGCCATTGCCGCCTCGCTGCTGGTCGCACTGGTGGTAACGCCTGCGATGTGCCTCATGCTGCTGCCCAACGCACCGATGAAGGAGCATCGCGACACGCGCTTCGTTGCCTCTCTAAAGCAGCGCTATCTCGGCATCTTGCCCCGGCTGATCGACCGGCCTCGGCTTGCCATGGGCATCGTCGCAGGTGGCTTGCTGCTTTCCGGCGTAGGCTATCTGGGCTTCAAGGACCAGTTCCTGCCCGATTTCCGCGAGACCGACTTCCTGATGCACTTCGTCGAGAAGCCGGGGGTCGGCATCGATGCGATGGATCGCATCACCATCCGTGCCTCGAAGGAGCTACGGGCCATCCCCGGCGTGCGCAACTTCGGTGCGCATATCGGCCGTGCCGAGGCTGCCGACGAAGTGGTCGGCCCGAACTTCACCGAGCTGTGGATCAGCCTCGATGACGAGGCTGACTACGACGCCAGCGTCGCCCGGATCAAGGAGGTGGTTGAAGGCTATCCCGGCCTCTATCGCGACGTGCTCACCTATCTTCGCGAACGCATCAAGGAGGTGCTCTCGGGCGCAGGCGCGACCGTGGTGGTGCGGATCTACGGCCCCGATCAGGACGAGCTGCGCGCCGCAGCGGAGCGGGTTCGCGGCAAGGTCGCCAGCATTCCCGGTGTGACCGATCTCAAGGTCGAACAGCAGGTTCTCGTGCCGCAAATCCAGATCCGCCCGCGCGCAGCCGATCTGGTCACGTTGGGCCTGACGCCGGGCGAAGTGCGGCGGCAGGCACAAACCCTCGTGGCGGGCGAAAAGCTGGGCGAAATCTATCGTGACCAGAAGGCCTTCGATGTCGCCTTGTGGGGAGATCCTGCCATTCGCGGTGATCAGCACGCGCTTGCCGACCTGATGATCCAGACCCCGGTTGGCGCGCCAGTGCGCCTGCGCGACGTGGCCGATGTGGTGATCGTGCCCGCGCCCAACGAGATCAAGCGCGAGGATGGCCAGCGCCGTCTCGACGTTACGCTCAACATCGCCAGTGATGCCGATCTGGGGGCCGTGGCGCGCGGGGTCGAGGCGGCGGTGAGCGAGGTACCCTTCGCCACCGGCTACCACCCAGAGATTCTCGGCGAATATGCAGCGCTGAAGGAATCGCGGTCGCGGCTGTGGACGGTCGGCCTTGCCTGCCTGTTCGGCATTCTGCTGCTGGTCTGGCTGGAGTTCCGCTCGGCACGGATTACCGCGCTGGTCGGTCTCAGCCTGCCGTTCGCGCTCGTGGGCGGGGTCATCGGGGTCGCGCTCACCGGCGGGGTTCTGTCGCTGGGATCGCTGGTTGGATTTGTCACCGTGATCGGGATTTCGGCGCGCAACGGGATCATGCTGCTCTCGCATTATGATCATTTGCGCCGGTTCGAGGGCGAGGAGTTCGGCCCGGCCCTGATCCTTCGCGGCGCGCAGGAGCGTCTGGTGCCGATCCTGATGACCGCACTGTGCGCAGGGCTTGCGCTGGTGCCGCTGGTGATCGCGGACGATAAGCCAGGTCACGAGATCGAGCATCCGATGGCGATCGTCATCCTCGGCGGCCTGATCTCGTCGACCGCGCTCAACCTGTTCCTGATGCCAGCGCTCTATGCCCGCTTCGGCAAGGATCGCCCGGCACCCGAGCCGGACCTTGCGGAGGCGGTGGCATGAAGCGGTTTGTTCCCCTCGCTGCCCTAATGGTGACCGCTTGCGCGACCACGTCCCAGCCTGCGGCAACTAAGATCGATCCCACGATTGCTGCCGGATCGTTCGCGAGCCTGCCGGTCGCCTCGATCGAGCCTGTGCCCGATGATTGGTGGCGGCTTTATGATGACCCTGTGCTTGACCGCTTGGTCGAAGCCAGCATTGGGGCCAACGCTGATCTCAGGATCGCGTATGCCAATCTTGACGGCGCGCGCGCGGCGCTGCGTCAGGCGCAAGCCGTCCGGCTGCCTCAGACCACGATCGAGAGCAGTCTCGGCATCGACAATCCTGCCAATCAGCCAAGCGCCTCAGGCAATGTACCGACGACGGACTATGACCTGGGAGTAACCGCAAGCTGGGATGCGGACCTATTCGGTCGGCTTCGCTCAGGTGCGCTCGCTGCCCGCGCCGATGCAGAAGCCCAGGCCGCTGCGCTCGATGGCATCAAGGTCGCAGTCGTCGCCGATACCGTTCTGGCCTATGTCGATCTGTGCGGCGCAACTCGCAGCCTTGCCGTCGTGCAAGAACAGGTCGCGCTTCAGGACCGCGCGCTGACAATCACCCGTAGTCAGCTGGCGGCAGGCGAGGTCTCACCGCTGGAAGTCTCGCAGGCAGCCAACCTTGTCGCCGCGACCAAAGCGGCCATTGCACCGCTGGAAGCAGCGCAGGCCAATGCACGCTACCGCCTGGCCACGCTTGCAGGTCGTCCGGCGGGAGAGGCGCGCACCAAACCCGTGACTTGCACCGCGCCGCCGAAATTGCGCACTGCGGCTCCGGTTGGTGATGGCATGGCCTTGCTGCTGCGCCGTCCAGACATCCGTGAAGCCGAGCGCCGCCTTGCCGCCGCTACCGCGCGGATCGGTGTTGCGCGCGCCGATCTCTATCCCCGCATCAACCTTGGCGGGGCACTGGGCCTGTTGAGCGGGGGGCTGGTTGCAACGGGTTCGCCGCTGGTGAGCTGGGCTTTCCCCAATCAGGCTCCGGCCCGCGCGCGCATTGAACAGGCTGAGGCGGCCGAGCGCGCAGCGCTTGCCGGATGGGATGTCGCAGTCCTCCGCGCGTTGCGCGATGTGGAGACGGCGCTGGCGGCCTATGATGGCGAAGTTCGCCGCAATCGGGCACTGACCGAGGCCCAAGACGAGGGGCGCCTCTACGCCCGCCGCGCCGAGGCGCGCGTCCGGCTTGGCGATGCGGCACCGCTCCTGCGGATCGACGCCGACCGCACGCTGGCGCAGGCCGAACTTTCGCTCGCGCAGTCCGAACTCGCCGTAGCGCAGGCGCAAGTGGCGCTGTTCCGTGCACTTGGCGGTGGCTGGCGCAGCAGTGCCAAGCCGCTAGAATGACTCCATGAGAATCCTGATCGTCGAGGACGATGCCGATACGAACCAGTTCATTGCCCGCGGCTTGGCCGAGCTGGGCCATCAGGTCGTGACCAGCGGCGACGGCCGCGACGGGCTGTTCCATGCAACCGATGGCGGCTTTGATGCCATGGTGGTCGACCGGATGCTGCCGGGGCTGGATGGCCTCGCTTTGGTCAAGGCCCTGCGCGCTGCCGGAAACATGACGCCGGTGCTGATGCTCACCGCTATCAGTGGGATTGCCGACCGCGTCGAAGGGCTCGAAGGCGGGGCGGATGATTATCTGGTGAAACCCTTCGCCTTTACCGAGCTGGCGGCCCGCCTTCATGCGCTGGGGCGTCGGCCTTCAGCCGCGGCGGAGCCGGCGCGGCTGACGGCGGGCGACATCGTGCTCGATCTGCACCGCCGCACCGTCACGCGCGCAGGCCGCAAGATTGCGCTCCAACCCCGCGAGTTCACCCTGCTGGCCGAACTGATGCGCAACCCGGGCCGCATCATGACCCGCACCATGCTGCTAGAGAGGGTGTGGGATTTCGACTTCGACCCCAAGACCAATATCGTCGAGACCCATCTCAGCCGGTTGCGCTCCAAGCTAAATGCCGGTTTCGAGAGCGACCCGATCGAGACCGTGCGCGGTGCGGGCTATCTCATCAGGGAAGGCGGATGAAGCGCTGGTGGCGTGGCACTTTTGGTCTGGTGGCAGCCGTCGCACTCGGATTTGCGCTGGCGACGCTAGTCATCGGCGTGGTCGCGTTCGAATCGACACATGAAGCGCTGGAATTACAGCTCGACCACCGGATCGCCATCGAAACGCAGGCGCTGATCGATGAAGGGCAGGACGGGTATGAGGGGGTCGCAGCCGCGATCCGGCGACGCGAGGCGGCGAGCAGCACAGCGAGCCTCGGCTATCGACTGGTCGATGCTTCGAACACACCCATGGCTGGAACACTCGATGCGATGGTCCCATCCAAACCCGGTTATGTCGAACTCCTACCATACAAAGCGCATGGCGATGAACGGATCGCCCAATCGCTGACCACATTGCTTCCCGGAGGCTACCGGCTACTGGTCGCCGCAGATCGCGCAGCCATCGACGAGATGGACAACCGCTTCATCCTGCTTTTCCTAGGGGCTTTTGGCGCGATGTTGTTGCTCGGTATCGGTGCGGCGTGGCTGGTCGCTGTTGTTACCCGACGGCGCTTGGCGCGGATCGACCATACTGCCGCCGCTATCATCGCTGGCGATCTGTCTCGGCGAGTGCCCCTGACCGGCACTGGTGACGAGTTCGACGGGGTGGCAACAACGCTCAACCTAATGCTCGACCGGATCGCGGGGCTGATGGAGAATCTGCGTCAGATATCGAGCGACGTCGCCCACGATCTGCGCACTCCTCTCACGCGGCTCCAAAACCGGCTCGACGAGGCACTGCGCGAGCGCGATGAAACTCTGCAGCGCGACGCGATCGAGGCCGCCGCGGCAGAAGCGGGCGAATTGCTGGAGGTCTTCGCTGCATTGCTGCGGATTGCAGAGGTTGAAGGCATGGCCGCCCGTGCGCACTTCCAGACGGTCAATCTCAGCGCGGTGGTGGCCGACGTGGCTGAGGCGTTCCAACCTTCAATGGAGAGCAGCGGCCACCTGCTTGTCACTAGGGTTGCCTCGGGCGTGACAATGCCCGGAGACCGCCGCCTGCTTCAACAGATGCTCACCAATCTCCTCGACAACGCCGTTCAGCACACACCCCAAGGAACTACTGTGTGCATTGACCTCGATCATGCCGGTGACCGTATACGCCTAAGCATAACCGACGATGGTCCTGGCGTGGGGGAGGCTGAAGCTCCCGAGCTGTTCAACCGGTTCATGCGTGTCGACCGCAGCCGGTCAACACCAGGGCATGGGCTTGGGCTTGCGATGGTAGCGGCCATCGTTGCGGCGCATTCCGGCAAGGCCGCCATCGCCTCCCGCCCGGGCTTCGGCGTCCACATAACGGTTTAATCAAAGCTGCGTGCACCAGCGCGAAGGACGGGCAGCCCGGTTACGCCGCACTGCCGGGTGGCAAAGCCGCTTGGCGGCTTTCGGCAGAAGCTGGCGTTCGCTCTCCTGAGCTGGAATGACTGGGTCTGGTCGCGAGTCGACTTTGCGCAAACGGCAGCTAACCCCACGGCTCGTCTCCGAACCTGACATTCGCCTACCGGCCAGTTCAAGCCGCTTCCGGTATCAGCGCAACGGCGTGCGGATCATAGGTCATCCCGGCCAGCGATCCGTCGCCGATGCGGTCGACGATCTCGTCGATGATGTGCAACGGGACCAGGAACCATTCGCGCGGGCGCACGGGCTTGCCGAAACGGTCCGGGATTTCCGCATCGAAACGCACGCTGTCCAAGACGCGATGAATGAGGGCTTCCAACCTCGGGCGGTTGATGTCGAATAGCTTGTAGGTTGCCACCACGTCGACATCGGCAAGCAGATAGGTGGCATCATCGGCGGCTCCGGAAATGCGCGTTTCGACCGAACCGCCAGTGATGCCGATTTTGTGGATCAGATCGCGATGGGCCGCGATGGTCGGATGGGTCGAGCGACTGCGCAGGACGTAGAGCGTGCCCGACGGCAGATGTTCAGGCTCTTCGGTGGCTACAGGGGCATCCGCAAAGAGCGGACCCGACAACGGGTTCGAAACGCGACGCGCGCCTTTGTCCCGATACAGGGCCTTCTGGAAGGACCTGGCCAGCACATTGCTTTCGGTTTCGTTGTCATAAATCACGCGCAGGCGGCGATCGGTGCGACCGTAATCAGTAGTGAACTCCCCATCATCGGAGGCGATATGCGCCAATTGCCCGCTGACGATGAAAAATTCGCCCGGCTTGATTTCCGCGAGGGTCAGTTCCGTCCGCATGGTGCGGGTTTCGCGCACGCCCTTGTCCAGATCGCGTTTCACCGAAGTGAATAGCGGGCGGAACTGGTCGAAATCGACACAGGGCGTGTGTTCGGCAATTTCCTCCGCCGCCTTGCGATCGGCGTTCGATCGCACGTTGCGCAGCCGAGTGATGTCGTCGGCAGCTTCGGCGTCGATGCCCAGTTCCGCCAGCAGGGCGCTGTCATCAAGCTCATCGACCAGCGCGGCGGCGATGTCGGCACCGTCGAGCAGGCCATGCACGTCCATGTCAGCCAGCAGATCGTGGCATTCCGGCAGCGCACGCAGCCGATCGAGCCGGACGGCGTACAGCCGTTCGAAAATATCGCGATCCTCGCCGTGCTGAGGCGCGCGACCATGCTCGTCGCGGAATTTCAGGATATCCTCGAAGCCGGCGATGATCCGCTCCTCGCGCGGGGTGTTGGTGCGAAACTTCTTGGGCGTCAGGTCGACGCCCAGTTCGGCGAGGATGTCGTCGTCGGTCATGTCAGACATTGGCGGCCGCCCCCGCTGTAGCTTGCGCCTTGGCGCGGAAGCGGGCGAAGGCGGCAACGCCCTCTGCCAGCAACTTCTCGAACGGGTCGCTGGATGTGATTGACGGGGCTCTCCCGCGCTCTCGCTTCCATGTAACCGCCTTAATCGCGTAAGCGCGGGCGTCGTCTTCAGTCATCGTGTTCTTCCGGGCGGAGATTGCCGCCTGCACCTGCCGCAACGTCCCCTCGTTCATCGCCTTGGCCAGAATCGCATAGGCCGCGTCGAACGGGTTGATCCGGTCGATCAGGTCGATGTCGAGTTCGCGCACGTTCATGAACTTGCGCACCCCATCGACGAAGGAAGTGTTGGCTTTCAGTTCTCCGCCTTCATCCTCGGTCGCGGTTTCGGTGACGATCTTCGCCGCCTGCTGCGTGATGTTCAAGGCGGCGATAGCGTGCTGACGGATCGCTTCCTGATCGGTTTCGCTGAAATCGGGATAGCGTTCGCGGATGATCTTGCCCATACGGACCTGGGTCAGTTCCTCCGGCACGACTTCCGGGTCGAACAGGCCGCGCTCTATCGCCTGCTTGTCCTGAATGAAGCTGGTGATGACCTCATTGATGTCCTGCTCGCAGACCCGCCGCGCTTCCGGGGTGGTCGGCTGCACCAAATCCTTCAATTCGAAGTGAAACTGCCCGCGTTCCTCATGGAAGCCGACATTGGTGCGGCCTTCGACATAGCCGTCAGGACCATAATCGAAACCTTCCTTCGGCCCGGCATCCTTGGGCGTGAATTCGAAGCGCGGCGCCAGAACCTGCTCCATCAAGAGGCTGGCGGCGATAGCTTTCAGCGTGTCGTTGACCGCTTCGGTCACGACGTCATCGGCGGCGGCGGGCTCAGCGATAAGGTTAGTGAAGCGGGCCACCGCCTTGCCTGGAGCGTCGCGGGTGGCGCGGCCGATGATCTGGATGATTTCGGTCAGGCTGGAGCGATATCCGACGGTCAGCGCATGTTCGCACCAGATCCAGTCGAAACCTTCCTTCGCCATGCCGAGCGCGATGATGACATCGACGTGGGCGCGGTTCGCCCGCGCCTCCGGGCTTTTCAATGCTGCCGAAACGCGGTCGCGTTTGGCGGGATCATCATCGACCAGATCGGCGACCTTGATCGTCGTGCCCGCCGCCGTTTCGATCAGGTGGAAGCCGGTGGCCGGATCGGTGCCCTTCCAGGCGCCGAGGTGATCCATGATCTCCTCGACCTCGCGATGCTTGTCTTTGGTGCTTTCCCGGCTGTTCACGCTGGGAATGTGGACAATGGTCTTCACCGCCGGATCGAGCAGGTCGTTGATCTTGTCGACATAGCGCCCGGTGTAGAAGCTGTAGGCGATATCCAGCGTCTTGAGCCACTGATAGCCGTTCAGCTGCTCATAATAGGTGTAGGTGACGGTGGTGAACTTCGCCTCATCCTCCGGCGTCAGCACGGCCACGGAATCGCCGCGGAAATAGCTGCCGGTCATGGCAACCAGATGCACCTTATCGCGTCCGATCAACTGGCCAAGTTGCGCGCCGAGCCGATTATCCGGGTTGGCCGAGACGTGGTGAAATTCGTCGACGGCGATCAGCCGGTCGTCGAACGCCTCGATGCCCAGTTCGTCGATGGCGAAGCGGAAGGTGGCATGGGTGCAGACCAGCACCTTGTCGTCACTGGCGAGGAATTCGCCAACCGCCTTCACCTTGGACTTGGCGACCTTCACATCGTCCGCGCCCGGCGTATTGCACAGATTCCAGTGCGGCTTGACCGTCCAGTCGGCCCAGAATCCGTGCTTGCTGAGGGGTTCATCGGCGAAGCTGCCGCCGATCGACCGCTCCGGGACGACGATGATCGCCTGCTTCACCCCCTGGTTCGCCAGCTTGTCGAGCGCGATGAACATCAGCGCGCGCGATTTGCCCGACGCCGGGGGCGACTTGATCAGCAGATATTGTTCGCCGCGATGGGCATAGGCGCGCGCCTGCATCGGCCGCATGCCCAGTTCGTTGGCGCTGGAGGAAGCCCCGGTCTGCGCGGTGACAAGACGGACGGCGGGGATGGTGTTGGAGGTCATTCCTTGAAAAGCTCGCTATGGGTTCCGGCGCGGACGAAATTGACCATGCCGCTTTTGCCGATCGTGTCGTCGATCTGGTAGATCAGGAGGAAGTCGCCGCCAATATGGCATTCCCGAAACCCCGCCCAATCGCCTTTGAGCTGGTGGTCCCGCCATTCCGGGCCGAGCGGGGCGTCGTTGGCGACCAGCATCAGCATGACCGACTTCAACAGCCGCATATCATAGCGGCCGGATCGATCCAGCCGCTCCCAATCCTTGGTGAAGGATTTCATATAGTTGCAGGCGCGCGGATGCCGCGCGCGCTTATTTCCCGCGCTCAAGGCTGGCGATCATGTCTTCGACGCTGCCGAAGCGCGGCTGGGCGCGCCCGGCCTTCATGTCTTCCATGAACTGGCGGGCTTCTTCCATCGCCGCCCGCGTCTCCGCATTGGGCACCTTCAGTTCCAGCGGAAAGGCCTGTTCGGCGACGATGCGGTGGAACAGCATGCGCACGGCGTCGGATGCGCTGAGGCCCATCGCCGCCAGCGCATCGGTGGCCTTTGACTTCAGTTCATCGTCTAGACGGACATGGAGCATGGACGTTGCCATCACCGAATCTCCTGTATCTCAATTGCGATACATAATGTATCAACGAGGGCGATTCAAGCGGCCTCCAAGATCAGGCTGCTTTCTTGCCTTTCTTCGACGCCTTGCCCTTGGGGACGGCGTTGGCGGTCATCTTGGTGTAGAGGTCGAACAGCTTTTCCAGCCGTTCGGTGTCGTTGCGGAACCGTCGGCCGATATAGATGCGCTCCAGCACCTCGTCATTTTCCTCATGCGCGCGGCGCAGATCGTTCGGCATAGCTTCGGGATCGTAGAGATCGGCGATGGTTGCGGGGAAATGGGCCTCACGGGCAAGCAAGATGTTCTCCGCTGTCCGGGTGAGATCGGCCTTGTCCTGCGCAGTGAGGCGCGGGACGGGGAAGGTGTTCCAGCCGAGAGTGTTGGAGTAACGGAAGTCGGTCTTCATCTTGCCGCAGATTGTTCCAACCCAGACAAGATGAAGGCGGGATGCGATCAGCGCCATATTCCAGAGCGGTGCATCATAGAGTGCAAGGGCAAGGTTGGATACGCGGACGTCAGGCCCGAGCAGGCCACAAGGAAGATACGGTCGGCGCTCGGACGAAACGCTCGGCACGATTATGGTTTGGGTCGCACCAATGATGGTGCGTTCGAACTTATAAGGCGTGTTGATACCAGCTTGGCCGCGCTCGCTACCGTTGAGACGATACTCTCGAACACGGGCCAAGCGTTCCGCGATCGGAGGAATAGATTGCGCCAGTTCGGCCTGATCGTCCCCGATCCAGAGACAGAAGCGGCGCAGGCCATTGATGAACTCGGCCGATCCTAAAAGCGGCCGAATTAGGGGGCGGGCTTCTGGAAATCCGGCCAATAGGGCTTCGGCGGCATCGGCTTCCAACAGCAGATTACCCTGATCCCGAGGAATGTTGCCGCCAAACATAATCGCTGTTTCGCCGATCGGCGCGCTTGCCTTCTTGACAATGACATTGGCGCCAGGCGTCAGATAGGCGTTAATGTGTGAAACCGCCGTGCGCGTAGCGCCGGAAATTATGTATCGATCACCCGCTCGATTACGCCCGACACCAACAATCACGCACGTCACCTGCGCATTTTTCGCGGCGTTGTTCCCCCATAAGAAACTTTCGTGCGCAAAAGTGATCATCTGCCCCTTTTCAAAAATAGGTGGCCACACGAGCGGCACCTGGACACCTTGGCAGATCGAGTTCGTCGACACGAAGGCGAAGCTGCCGCCTACACGGATGTAGTCGGAGGCCTTCCAAAACCAGCCCGCAATATAATCGATGGATTTGATGTCCTGACGTGGGGGAAGCAACGCCTTGAGCTCGCGCTTCTGCTCGGCGGTCTGAACCTTGTCGCCAATGTAAGGGGGGTTCCCACAGATATACGTCTCGGCCTCTACGCCATCCTCTATACCATTGGCCTCCAACGCCAGCCGCCCGGTCGCTCCGCCCAGATCCTGTTCCGCGCCGCTCGCTGCCCGAGTGGGCGGGCACACCTCCAGCCAATCCAGCCGCAGGGCATTGCCAACCGTGATCTGCCCAGTCTTGTGCAGCGGCAGCACCATCGCGCGGGCTTCCTGCTGGCTGAGGTATAGACAATCCGCCTGAAACTCAGCGATTAGCAGCGCCAAGCGGGCGATCTCGGCAGCGAAGCCCTTGATCTCGATGCCGTAGAAATTGGAAAGCGGGATGACGCTGCGGCGGTCGTCCAGCTTCAGATTGGCTTCGCCGCCCAGCCGCGCGACGATCTTCGCCTCGATCGCGCGCATCTCCTTATACGCGATGACAAGGAAATTGCCGCTGCCGCAGGCCGGATCGAATACGCGGATATGGGCCAGCTGCTTGCGCAGATTGCGCAGTTTCTGCTTGCTGTCGCCCGCCGCTTCCAGCTGTTCGCGCAGGTCGTCGAGAAACAGCGGGTTCAGCACCTTCAGGATATTGGGCACGCTGGTATAGTGCATGCCCAGTTCCCCGCGCTCGCCGTCGTCGGCGACCGCCTGGATCATCGATCCGAAAATGTCCGGGTTGATCTCCTTCCAGTCCAGTTCGCCCGCGCGCAACAGATAGGCGCGCGCCGTGCGGCTAAAGCGGGGGCATTCGGTCGCGCCGGTGAACAGGCCGCCATTCACATAGGGAAAGACGTCGGCATAGGGGCGGATACCGGCAGCGCGGCGATGGCGTTCGTCCAGTTGCCCTTCGTAGCGGGTGTCGGTGTCCATCGACAGGAACAGATGTTGCAGCACCTCATGGGTGTTACCCCATTGATTCTCGCCGGTGCCGTGCCCGGCTTGGGACATTTTTGCGACGGTGGCGGTGAACAGCCCTTCGCCATGGAAGATGCCGGTATCCTCGGCGAAAAAGCAGAAGATCAGGCGGGCCATGAACTGGTTCAGCTCATGCCGCCGCTCCTCGGTCGCCCAGTCCGGGTTGTCCTTCAGCAGTTCGACGTACAGCTTGTTAAGCCGCCCTGTCGCCTTGACGTCGATGGGGTTGTTCTTGATTTCCTTGACGGTGGAGATGCCCGCCAGCGGCAGGAAGGTTGCGAAATGGCGCGGCAGATCGGCGTAGGAGCAGGCAATCACGTCGCCGCCGACCAAATCCTCCGCCTCCACCGTCTCGCCGTCGGTGGCGAGGATGAACTTGGCCTTGGCGCTGCTAGTCTTGGGACTGGCGCGCAGGGCAGCCAGCGTGGAGCCGACCTCTCCGGTGGGGGCGATGCCGATATGGATATTGTTGCGCTGGAGGACGCCGCTGATATCTGATTGGTTGGTGCCGTTCTTCGTAGCGCGCAGGCGGTCGACCGTCGCCTTTTTGGCGCCGAACGCGGTGATGAACTGGAACGGGAATTCGGCGGCGTCGAACGGCTGGGAAACCAGGTCGGATACGGCTTCTTCAATCTCTACGGCGTTCATTGGGCGCAAAATTTTCCAGCAATCAGTCCGCATAGGCGGAGTTAAATCGAATCCCCCGGACAATAGGGACTGTCCGGGGGAGTGTCACGCGGTCAGGCGGCGCGCCGTTCCAGCATAGCCTTTGATCAGGCCGATATTTGCACTTCGGACCTGAAGTGGGGCGCCAGATGGGCGACCTTGGCGCTTTCCGCAGCGAAGGCGGCATCAAGCTCCGCTTCGCCGAACCTGACCCAATCGGCCGCGTAGGGACGATGGGCGCAATTGTGTGCAATGAAGTGCGTCAGGCGGCGCACGGCCTCCAGCCGGGACATGGTTTCACCCGACAGATGGCGCCACAGCATCAGGATGAGCGCGGTGGTCATGACATCCCCTTCGACGACGCTACGAACGCCCGACCATTTGCCCTGGCCCATCAGCTGGCTGACAAGGTCCGGCCGACAGGTCAGCTTGGCCGGAATGTTCAGCGCAGCGGCCACCTCTGCGAGATGGACGGCGTCCGCTCCACCTGTCACTCGGCTCGACAAGTCGATGTGGCCGGAGGCTTCCCGCCGCCAGGGATAGGCAAGGCCGACAAGGTTAGACGGCAAAGGGATGCCGGCTACCATCGCGGCGAGCAGGATCTGAGGAAGATCTGAATGGTGGCCGCCCCAGGTAACAAGCTCGACGGCTTTCAGGCTTTCCATGTCACGGAAGAAGGTGCGGATGATGTCCGCCTCGGTCTGCTCTGGCCTGCTTGCGGTTTCAAGCCGAAGGGGCCTGAGACCATCGACCCCGTCGGACATCACCAGCCAGCTGAGCGCGGTGATCCGCTGGCATGGCCATCGCGGCGTTATCCGCGGATCCTTGGCAGCCTTGCGCGGGGGCATGGGACGGGCGTCAGTGGGATCGAAGCGCTCCGCCGCCTGGTAGCGGGCATGGGCGGCATCGTCATAAATAACTTCCGCGTCCAGGACGACGGTGAACCGGGGGGCGGCGGGCTTGAAGATGCGGGCGGGATCGATATGCATGGGGCATTCTCCAAAGGGACGGGGTATGCGACGGTTGGGGTGAATCCTCCCGGTTCGATGTGGCGCATCGTGCCGGGGGCATTGAAAAAATCGCCGTTTGACGATCAGTCTTGGTCGGAAATCGGCATGGTCGCACGCCATGCCTCCAACGCTTTCACCGCCTGCGCTGCGATGGGATCCACGTCGAAGTCGGCAAACTGCCTCGCCCAGGCCAGCCAGCCAGCGATGGCTTCCTGTTTCAGTTGCGGGACGGCGATGGCGGCATCCGGCAACAGCGACAAGGGCACCGTAGAGTGGCAATCCGCGACCTGCACACCAGCGTCGCAAATGCAGGGAACCGGCAGCGCGCGGGCCTGGCGCAGATACCATGTGTCGGCTGTGGGCAGTTCGCGCCAGCGCCCGGCGGTATCGCCTGCTGCCGCCAACAAGTCGGCATGCCGCTCCGGATCGGCGAGCGCGCCCAGTCGGCGCGCTACGGGCCACCACCTATCCCAACTGATGATGGCCTCAATTTCGCCTATCCGATCATCCAGCCAGTCCAGCAGATCGGTGGCCTTATCGCCCGGTTGAAGATAAGTGGCGTCGGCTTCGATGCTAAAGCCGCCGACGTCATCTGGCTGGACCGATAGCAGGCCGATGCCGGCAACGATCCTGCTGTCTGGACGGTGGAGCATACCGAAGCAGCATCCTGCGGTCCGCAAGCTGATGGCGATGCTATGGGGCGCGAAGCCCCGGTCTTGGATCGAGAGATCGATCAATTCCATGGAATTATCCTTCTATAGGGACGCGCCTGCGGGCGCGGCGGGCGTGTCAGCCAGCGATGGGAGAGAGATTGCGCTCATGCGCGCGGGTGGAGGCGCGATCGGTGTCGCGCAGCCACTGCACCAGATGCCGATGGAGGATGGTCGCCAGTTCACGGCCAAGGCCGCTCTTGCGTTCGATCGCGGCGACCGTCATCCGCCATGTCGCGATCGCGTCGATCTCGGCATCCGCCGCGATCTGGTCGATGTCGCCTTTGACCCAGGCGATGAAGCGCTCGGCCGGATCGGTCGATGCGCAGGCGATCTGGGCCTGAGCGCAGGCCTTATGAAGGGAGATGAAGCGCCTTCTTTCTTCGACCTGAAGGCGGATGATGGGCTGTTTACCCCCACCTGCCAGGCTGCGGAAGCCCGAGGAATAGACTACGTCCGGCAGTTGGCTGAGCAATTCGACGACGCGGCCCGGCCCATACATTGACAGGGTAGCCTGATCGTCGCTGAGGCGATCATCGATCCACGCGAGAAACTCCTGCGCGGGTTGGTTGGGCGGCAGAATGAAGGAGGACAGGTCGAAGCTGACCTGTCCGGCGACGACTGTCACGGTCAGCGCGGCAGCGCCGACCGCAATGTCGCCACTGGCGGTCGGATTACCGGCATTGATGGTGACGGGGGTAAATGCAGTGATGGTATGCGACGGGAGCATGGTCGTCTCCGATGGGCGCACGACCTCACGCCGCCATTAGGACGGTGTGGTGATCATGTGCAGGGCTGGGATGCCGGTGTTGTCGGCGAGTGAATGAAGGCTGGAAGCAGCGCAGGCTTGCGCCCGTTTTTTCCTTCTCCCAATTCCTTCGATACCGCGCTGATCAGCGGCGCCTTTTCTATGCTGCCCAAAAGCAGAGCTGACCGGGCCGTCTTGCGTCGTGCCCGCAGATCGTCGCGGCCATTTTTTGGGGCGCTACAGTGCGGGGACGTCAGCGGTCTGGATCGCTGAGGCCGGGACAAATATAGATGAGGTAATCAAGAGAGGCGGCGCAGCCGCTACACCCGCGATAGCGCTTGGCCGGCGTGCGCCGGACAAAACTCGGCGTCAGCCGATCCATCCCGGAGGGGCGCATACAATTTGACGTCAATGCGTCAAATTGTAGGTATTGCGCCTTACTTTCCGGTGGCGAAGCTGTCGGCGGATAACTTTCGCCGACTAGCCCTCACTGTGTCACCAGCGGCGAAGTATTGCAGCGAATAGCTTCGCATGGCTGCGAGCTCGGTCTTCAGGCGTTGCTCGCCTTTTCCATGCGCTCAAAAAAATTTTTGCGGGATTTCGAGCCATTTCCTAAAAGGGAAGATTTGGCTCTGAGGATTATTCATGGCTCTGTGGGAAGATATATGCAAACTGGGCGAAGCAAGCGGCCGGGTTCGATTGCGCGAGACCATAGAGCAGTTGGAGAGCATCGACGCCGCGATCGCTGCTGGGGTAGCCGACAAGCTCAACGGGGCCAAGGGCGCGGAGTTTGAAGCCCGTTCGAAGAAAGCCAAGGCTGCCCAGCAAACGGGGAAGAACCCGCTCGGCGGGACTGCTTCGTTGGCACAGACAAAGCGCGCTCTGACCAAGTCTCGCAATACGTTGCTCCGCAAACACGGTGCTACGCTTGCAAAGGCGGCCGCGTTGATCGTCCAACTGTCCATTACCGACAGCCAACTCGCCGATGTAGAGCGGGCGCGGGAAGAAACCGAGCAGCCCAAGAAATCAAACCAGAAGTCGGGTAATAAGCAGGAACGCGCTTTTTTGGATGCCCTGCTCGCTGCGGGCTGCACGATGTGGCAGTTGGGCCAGCTCTCGGCCCCCGACCTCGCCTATATGGCTGCGTTCGTTCGTGAGAAAGCTGCTGATCCGCATCATCGGAAGCCGGATGGCATAGCTGCGGCAGCCTATAGAGCGGGATTTCTCGATCTTTCGATTGAAGGAGCCAATGCCGATGAGCAGCTGGCTCTTCTGCTGGCGACCGACTTCGTCACTGATGCTGATCTTCAGGCCAGGAAGAAGCTCGAAGCCGCAATCGGCAGACCGCTGGACATCTCGCCCAGCTTAGCGGGAGCGATCGAGAGAGCGGCTGAAATCTACAGGATTGACGGCGTCTGGCCGGGGGCCGCTCATACGATTGATCATGCGCAGGAGGCGCAGGTCGAGCGCGATGTCAGGACCATCCTGACAATGCTGGGTATCGAAGGCGATGAAGGCCGTGATCGCGCATGGAAGATCGTTGCAGCAACGTCTCCAACGTTTGAACCTGTCGAGGCGACAGATCACCGGACATCGCAGGTCGCTGAGCCGGGCTATATCGAGACAGCGCGTGTGATGCTCGATCACGTCCATGGCGTGGAAATCGACCGTTGGGAACGGCTGATGGAAAATGTCGGCGGCGACATTCTCGATCGCCAAGCCGCGATCACGCGGCTGCGTCCCAGCGCCGAAGGCAGCAGATTGGCTAGAGAGGACTGGGAAGCGGTCGTTCTGGCTCAGGATTGGCGCAACGTTTTGAAGGTCGCGCAGGACAAGGACGTCCAGGAACTGGCGGACCTGCTGCAAGCCCGGTCAGAAGTTCGCTGGTTGGCGTCGATGCGACACATCGACCTGCCTGCCAGCGCGGCGATCGAGCCCCCCTTTCTTAGAGCGGCTCAGCTGCTGTGTCAGCCCGTCGAGGAAATCATCTGGGAATTGTTCGACTCCCCGCCGCAGCCCGAAGCCCACTTGGCACCGCCAGGCACTGAGCCGTCACATCATTTTCACCGGGGCACAAGCGCCCTCAATGACGATTTCGACTACTAGGAGGTTATCATGAAGTCTGAATTCAAGGGCGACATCATTGTCGCTCGTTCACAATCGCTTACCCTGACGGAACGACCGGTTTTGGCAACCAGCATCGCCGTATCGTCTTTGCTGACGAATACGTTGGGCAGCACCATCCTCGTCGTCAGCGGCGAGCGTGGTGGTGCCGGTGTCGATACGCTGGTCGCCTGCGTCGTAGCGCTGTGTGACGCTGGTAGTCATGGTGTTCAGGTGATCGAGCTTGGAACGTCGCGAGGGTACCTTGCAAAATCGCTCGGTCCCGAAGAATATCGGTTCGTCTCCGTGACCAGCACCGATTTCGTCGCCGATCTGATCACCGCTATGGCAGAGGCGCGCGCCGGGGTTCCAATGATCCTCAGCGTCAATGCGGCCGCATTCAAGGATTTCGTGGCGATCGAGAGCGAACTTCTCCCGTGGATCGATCAGGCACCGGAACGCTATTGCCTTTTCATGAAATTGGGACCGCGTGACGACACCAGCCGCGCAGAGGATTATTATCGGCACAAGAGCGGACTGGCACGCGTTATCCGCTGCTTCACCGCCGCGGCTCCGGGCCTGCGTAGTGGTGACGGCGAGCGCCAGTTGCGCCATGATCCAGACCACGGCGTGCTGCAGATCCCACGACTGGCGGAACGTCTCCAGATGGCTTTCTACGATCGCGGTGAGCGGATCAGTGCGGCGATGGCCGAGGCATCCATCGGCGAAGCCGCGCTTTTCGCGCGCGCCATGAAGATGTTGGCGGCTGGCTTGGAGGACGTCCTGTGAGTCAATGGCGCGCGCTCTGGGCGGACCTTTTCGACGATGAGCCGGATCCTGCCGTCGCAGCATCGATGGACGAGATCGAGCGCCATTGTGCGCCGGGCTTCGACGATCCATTTCTCGTCATCGCAATGTACCAGCACCGGCACGGGCAGATCCTTGAACTATCCATCGGGGACTGGCTGGAACAGCATGGTGAGGCCGTCCGCTCCCATTTGCGCGCTGCCCATACTGGTGCCATGAAACTCTACGTTTCCGCCGGCAAGGCTGCGGTTTCGGCGCAGGCACTTGATGCGCTCGGGCATCAGGTGGTCGAGCGCGTCGGCCAGTCGCTTAGGACGCTGGAGCGAGCCGAAAAGCAGCTGCGCAGTGAAGTGACACACCACAGGTCCATTTTGCGGACCATCCAGGAGCATATCTCGTGGACGAGACCCACGCTTCTCGTGCTCCTCGCCGCAGGCCTGCTTGCCAGCGGCATGGTCAACGCCTTTTTGGCCAGGCGCGCCTTTTCCGAGCGGCCTGGCGAATTGCTGTGGTCCCAGCTGTCGGATGCGGAGCGGCACGATCTACCAGCGTTCATCATGTCTGGAGCCTTGTCCGACCTCATGAATTGCAGAGTGGAGGGCTTCAGGGCGAAAGACGGTCGCTGCGTACTGGCCAAGGATCCGGCGGGGAGCGCTGCTGGTTGGGCACTTCCCGACGAGGTGTCGCGGCGTGTTGGGCGGCCGTGGAGCGCAGAGCAGCGATAGATGGGATTTTGCCGCTGTAGCTTGCAAATGTCGCCAGCGGCTGTAGTAAGTGGGGTGACCGAACGACAGTGCCACCACGGTTTTCGGCCATTTCCGGCGGCGCAAAAGTTTGGCTGGGCCTCCTGCCGCCCCAGCCATAATTTTCGGTATCCGACGCCGCGTCGCTTTCCTTGCTTCCGGTTTCCGTTTCGGCATCTTCCGTCGGTATGCCTTGGGCGTCGAGCCGGCAGCGGGACTGCCGATACCCATTCCATGTCTTGGCGAAGACCGATGTTTCGACTAGGGTATCACTGATGCGCCGGTTCATGCTGGCGCATTGCATAACTGACGCCGGTGTTCCGCAAGGAACTTAATCGGGAATGCGGTGCGGGGGCCTGGCCCCTTATTCCGTGGCTGTCCCTGCAACTGTAAGCGGATAGCGCGATGCACGAGCCCGTGAGGGCAGCCACTGGACAGGGCGTCCGGGAAGGCGTGCATCCCGCAACGACCCGCGAGCCAGGAGACCTGCCGGCGTTTCGGTCGCTCTTGTCCTGACCCAGGGATTGGTCATGGCACGGTCTCTCTTCCGTCTGGGCGGCGAAGCGTGTGGCTGGGGCTGCACGGCCGCGTGGTGTCGGGCGCCTGTCGCGCCTGCCTGCCGCCTCGCGCCGACCGGCGATGCCGGCAAGCCCCGCCTGGTTGCGTCCCGGCGCGCGGAGGATGTGCCTGTGAGCCAGACCGGCGCGGGCAGTGATAGGGCGACCGCGAACCATGCGGTGGCTCGCGGGCCGGCCGTTCGGGGCTGGTGTCCCGATGCCTGGCGTCCGATGGCGGCGGGCGACGGGCTGATCGTGCGCGTGAAGCCGCGCATGGGCCGTCTTTCGGCCGCCGACATGACGGCGCTGGGCGAAGCGGCGATCGCCCATGGCAACGGCCTGATCGACATGACCCGGCGCGCGAACCTCCAGATCCGCGGCGTGCGCGACGATAGCTGGCGCCCCTTGCTCGACCGGCTGCTCGACCTTGGCCTGGTCGACCACGATGCCCGGCGCGAGGGCGCGCGCATGATGATGGTCGCGCCGGACTGGCGCGAAGGGGATGACAGCCATCGCATCGCCCGCCAGTTGCTCGATCGCCTGGACGAACTGCCGGAATTGCCGGGCAAGATGGGCTTCGTCATCGATGCCGGCGCCGCGCCGCTCCTGCCCGGCGAAGCGGGGGATTTCCGCATCGAGCGGGCGCGCGATGGCGGCCTGATCTTGCGTGCGGAGGGGCGAGCACAAGGCGTACCGGTGGATAGCGGCCGCGAAGTGGATGCGCTGCTCGCGCTCGTCCGATGGTTCGTGGAGAGCGACGGCGCGCGCGCGGGGCGCATGGCCCGGCATGATGCGCCGCTGCCGGATTGGGCAACGGGCACGACAGAGGCGGCGGCGCCACGCCCGCGACCGGTCCCCGGCGCATGGGATGGCGGCATGGCCTATGGTCTTCCCTTCGGCCGGATCGACGCGCGGCATCTTCTTGACGCGCCGGCCATGCGGCTGACCCCGTGGCGCATGCTGCTGGCCGAAGGGCAGCTGCCCGGCCTGTCCGCCGACGCTGCCGATCCGCTGATCCATGTGGAGGCCTGTCCCGGCGCGCCTGCCTGTCCGCAGGCAAGCGTGGAGACGCGCGACCTCGCCCGCCGGCTGGCGCCCCATGTGGCGGGCCGCCTTCATGTCTCCGGCTGCGCCAAGGGCTGCGCCTGTTCGATGCCGGCCGACATCGTGCTGACGGGGCGGGACGGGCGCTACGACCTTGCCTTCCATGCCCGCGCAGGATCGGCGCCCGTCCGTCCTGACCTCACCGCCACCGACCTTCTTGCCCATTTCGGAGCCTGTTGATGCCCCATGATTATGAGAGGGATGGCGCGGCGATCTATCGCCAGTCCTTCGCCACCATCCGCGCTGAAGCCGACCTCGGGCGCTTTGCTGCCGAGGAGGAGCCGGTCGCCGTGCGCATGATCCATGCCGCGGGCATGGTGGACCTGGCGGCCCACATCCGCTTTTCGCCGGCCTTTGCAGCGGTGGCACGGCAGGCCCTGACCGCAGGGGCACCGGTGCTGTGCGATGCGCGCATGGTGTCGGAAGGGGTCACGCGCGCGCGCCTGCCCGCCGACAATGCCGTGCTCTGCACCCTGCACGACACCGCCGTGCCGGACATGGCGCGGGCGATGGGCAATACCCGGTCCGCCGCCGCGCTGGAACTGTGGCGGCCGCATCTTGCCGGGGCACTGGTTGCCATTGGCAATGCGCCCACGGCATTGTTCCACCTGCTCGACATGCTGGAGGATCCGGCCTGCCCGCGTCCCGCGGCGATCATCGGCTGCCCGGTCGGCTTCGTCGGCGCGGCGGAATCCAAGGCGGCACTGTGGGCGGCGCAGCCCGTGCCCTGCTGCGTCGTCGACGGGCGGTTGGGTGGCAGCGCGATCACGGTCGCGGCGATCAATGCGCTGGCGAGCCGCGCGGAATGAACGGCACCGTCTATGGCGTGGGCCTTGGCCCCGGCGCGCAGGACTTGCTGAGCGTGCGCGCCGACCGGCTGGTGCGGGGCGGACGGCATGTCGCCTATTTCCGCAAGGCCGGCCGACCGGGGCAGGCGCGCCGCATCGCGCAGGGCATGTTGCGGGACGATGCGATCGAACTGGCGATGGAATATCCGGTGACGACCGAAATTCCGCTCACCGATCCGCGCTACAATGACTGCCTTGCCGCCTTCTATGCCGACTGCACCGGTCGGCTGCTGGCGATCGCGGAGGCGGGCGAGGATGTGGTCGTCTTGTGCGAGGGCGATCCCTTTTTCTACGGCTCCTTCATGCATCTGCACAGTCGGTTGTCGGGGCTGGTCCCGGTCGAGGTGGTCCCCGGCATCATGGGCATGTCGGGCGCGTGGAATGCGACCGGCCTGCCGATCACCTGGGGTGACGATGTGCTGACCGTGGCGATGGCGACGCTGCCGGAAGAGGAACTGGTCCGCCGCATCCGCGATACCGACGCGCTGGTGGTGATGAAGATCGGCCGCCACCTAGCCAAGCTGCGCCGCGCGGTGGCGGCGGCCGGGCGCAGCGATGAAGCATGGCTGGTCGAACATGCCGCCATGCCGGAACAGCGCGTGACCCGGCTGGCCGATGTCGACAGGGTCACGCCCTATTTCTCGATCCTGCTGATCCACGGACAGGGGCGCCGGCCATGAGTTTCGCGGCGGGAGAGGGGGGCTGGATCGCGATCGCGGGGCTCGGGCCGGGGGACGAAGCGCTGGTGACGCCGGAGGTCGACGCCGCGCTGGCTGCCGCGACCGACGTGGTGGGCTATATCCCCTATGTCGCGCGGGTCGCGCCGCGTGCGGGGCTGATGCTGCATCCTTCGGACAATCGGGTGGAACTGGACCGGGCGGCCCATGCGCTGGAGCTGGCGGCGCAGGGGCGGCGGGTCGTCGTCGTCTCTTCGGGCGATCCGGGCGTCTTTGCCATGGCGTCCGCCCTGTTCGAGGCGCTGGAGGCCGGCGCCGCCCACTGGCGCGACATCGATATTCGCGTGCTGCCCGGCATCACCGCGATGCTGGCTGCTGCGGCGCGTGCGGGCGCGCCGCTTGGCCATGATTTCTGTGCGATCAACCTGTCGGACAATCTCAAGCCCTGGTCCCTGATCGAAAAGCGGCTGCGGCTGGCGGCGGAGGCGGATTTCGCCATGGCCTTCTACAATCCTCGCTCGGCGTCGCGGCCGGAAGGGTTCGTGCGCACGCTGGCGCTGTTGCGGGAACTTTGTGGCGACGCGCGCCCGATCCTTTTTGCCCGCGCCGTCACCACCGCGCAGGAGACATTGCATATCGTGCCGCTGGGGCAGGCGCGGGCGGACATGGCGGACATGCGCACCATGGTGATCGTCGGATCGAGCCGGACCCGCATCATCGAGCGGGCGCGCGGGCCGATCCTCTATACGCCGCGCGGCATCCCCGACGAGGCGGCGGGATGAGCGATCCAGTCGAGCACATCCTTGGGCCGGTGGAACTCCTGCCGGTCGGGCAGCGCGGGCCGGTCGATCATCAGCACGCGCAGGCCCAGTGTGCGCGCGGCGTCCAGCTTGGCGGCCGCGCCCGTGCCACCGGCATTTTTGGCGACGATCAGGTCGATGCGATGGTCCCGCAGCAAGCTGGTGTCGTTCGCCACCGTGAACGGGCCGCGATCCACGATCAGGGCATGATCGGGCAGGGGCGGCACTGCGTCCGGCGCATCCACGAAGCGCAGCAGATAATGATGCTGGGGCTGGGCGGCGAAGTCCTCCACATGCATGCGCCCCAGGGCCAGCATGATCCGCTGAGGCGGGCCGTCGAGCGCGGCCACAGCCGCTGCCATGTCCGGCACCGTGGTCCAGCGATCGCCGGCGACCGGCGTCCAGGGCGCACGGGTCAGTGCGGCATGGGCGATCCCCGCCCCATGCGCAGCCGCCACCGCATGGGCGCTCATCGTCGCGGCAAAGGGATGGGTGGCGTCGACCAGATGGGTGATGCCTTCCGCGCGCAAATGCGCGACCAGTCCCGCCACCCCGCCAAAACCGCCGATCCGCACGGGCAGTGGCTGCGCCCGCGGGCTGGCCGTGCGTCCGGCATAGCTGAAGGTCGCGCGGATGCCGCGCGCCGCCAGCAGGACCGCCAGCGCGCTTGCCTCCGTCGTGCCGCCCAGCAGCAGGATATTGGGCATGGATGACATGAATTCTCCCCCCTGGTTGACGATCGTCGGCATCGGCGAGGACGGGATGGACGGCCTGTCTGCGGCAAGCCGCGCGGCACTGGCGGCGGCGGACCTGGTCATGGGGCCGGCCCGGCACCTCGCGCTGCTGGGCGGGATTAGCGCGCAGATCGTCGAATGGCCAGTGCCCTTCGCGGACGGGATCGCGCGGTTGCTGGCGCATCGTGGGCGGCCGGTGGTGGTGCTGGCGTCGGGCGACCCCTTCTGGTTCGGCGCGGGCAGCAGCATCGCGCGCCATCTGGCGGCCCATGAATGGTGCGCGCATCCCGCTCCCTCCACCTTCGGGCTGGCGGCGGCGCGGCTGGGCTGGGCGATACAGGATGTCGCGTGCCTGGGCCTGCATGCCGCGCCGCTGGAAAGGCTGCGTCCGCACCTTGCGCCGGGCGCGCGGGCGCTGGTGCTGCTGCGCGACGGGGCGGCGGTGACGGGACTTGGCGCCTGGTTGTCGGCCAGGGGATTTGGCGCGTCGCGCCTGCATGTGCTGGAAAGCCTCGGCGGCCCGCGCGAACGGATCCGGTCGATCGAGGCCGGGGCGACGATACCGGCCGACATCGTTCATCCCGTGGCGGTCGGGCTGGAGGTCGCCGGTGACAGCCCTGTCCTGACGGTCGCCAGTGGTCGACCCGACGCGCTGTTCGACCATGACGGACAGATCACCAAGGCGCCGGTGCGCGCCCTGACCCTGTCGGCGCTGGCGCCCCGGCCGGGCGACTATCTGTGGGACATTGGCGCCGGGTCGGGGTCGATCGCGATTGAATGGCTGCTGGCCCATCCCGCCAATCGCGCCTGCGCCGTGGAGGCCGATCCGGTCCGTGCGGATCGCGCCCGCGCCAATGCCCGTGCGCTGGGCGTGGATCGGCTGGAGCTGATGATCGGTCGCGCGCCGGACGTGCTGCCTGATGGTCCGATGCCGCAGGCGGTCTTCATCGGTGGTGGTCTGTCGCAGGCGCTGCTGGAACGGCTGGAGGCGCTGCTGCCACCCGGCACGCGGCTGGTCGCCAATGCCGTGACATTGGAGTCGGAGGCGCTGCTGGCGCTCTGGCACGGGCGGCGGGGCGGCAGCCTGCTGCGCATCGAACTGGCCGACGCCGCGCCGCTCGGCAATCGCCATGGCTGGCGGTCGCGCTATCCGGTGGTGCAGTGGAGCGTCACGCTATGATCGTCGCGGGCTTCGGTTTCCGTGCCGGCGCGACCACCGCCTCCCTGCGCGCGGCGCTGGCGGCGGCCGGCGGCGGACGGGATGTCACCCATCTCGCCACGCTGGCGGACAAGGCCGAGGGACTGGCGGAACTCGCCGCGCAACTGGCGCTGCCGCTCATCGCCATTGCGGCGGATCGCCTCGCATCCCTGCCCACCATCACCCGGTCGCCAGCATCGCTGGCCGTGCGCGGCACCGGCAGCGTCGCCGAGGCCTGTGCCCTGGCCGGCGCGGGGGAAGGCGCCCGCCTGCGCGCAACCCGCAGCCTTTCCCCCGATCGCATGGCGACCTGCGCCATCGCTCAAGGAGCATCATCATGACCGTCCATTTCATCGGCGCTGGTCCCGGCGCGCCCGACCTGCTGACCCTGCGCGGCCGCGATCTGATCGCGGCCAGCCCGTTATGCCTCTATGCCGGGTCGCTGGTCCCGGCGGAGCTGCTGGACCATTGCCCGCCCGGCGCGCGCATCGTCAACACCGCGCCCATGGACCTGGACGCCATCATGGCGGAGATCGCCGCCGCCCACGCCGCCGGGCAGGATGTGGCGCGGCTCCATTCCGGCGACCTGTCGGTCTGGTCGGCCATGGGCGAGCAGATCCGCCGCCTTCGGGCGCTGGACATCCCCTTCACCGTGACGCCCGGCGTGCCGGCCTTCGCTGCGGCGGCCGCGGCGCTGGAGGTGGAGCTGACGCTGCCTGAACTGGCTCAGTCGCTCGTCCTGACGCGCACGCCGGGGCGCGCCAGCACCATGCCGCCGGCCGAGAGCCTGACCAATTTCGCGGTGACGGGCGCGACCCTGGCCATCCATCTGTCGATCCACAATCTGGCGCAGGTGGTGGCCGATCTCATGCCGGCCTATGGGCAATCCTGCCCGGTCGCGGTCGTGTGGCGGGCAAGCTGGCCCGACCAGCGGATCGTGCGGGCGACCCTTTCGTCGATCGAGGCAGCGGTCGCGGGCAGCATGGAGCGCACCGCCATCATCCTGGTCGGCCCGGCGCTGGACGCGGCGGATTTTGCCGAAAGCAGCCTCTATGCGCAAGGCTATGACCGGCGTTTCCGGCCCCAGCATGCCGGATCGCGCTACGCCGGGTCGTCCGAGTGACGGTGCCGGGCCTGCTCGTTTCGGCGCCCGCATCGGGCACCGGCAAGACGACCGTCACGCTCGGCCTGCTCCGCGCGCTGCGCGACGCGGGCGTGACGGTGCAGCCGTTCAAATGCGGGCCGGACTATATCGACCCGGCCTTCCATCGCGTTGCCTGTGGCCGGCCGTCCTTCAACCTGGATAGCTGGGCGATGGACGGCGCGCTGCTGGACCGGGTGGCGGCCGAGGCCGGCGATGCCGACATGATCGTGGCCGAAGGGGCGATGGGTCTGTTCGACGGGGTGGCGGGTCGGGGCGCCACTGGCCATGGCACCGCCGCCGACGTGGCGCGCCGCATGGGCTGGCCGGTGCTGCTGGTGCTCGACATATCCGGACAGGCGCAATCCTGTGCGGCGACGGCGCTGGGCTTTGCCCGTTTCGATCCCGATGTGACGATTGCGGGCGTCATCCTCAATCGCGTCGCGAGCCCGCGCCATGAACGGCTGGCGCGCGCGGGACTGGCGGCGGCGGGCATTGCGGTGTTCGGCGCCTTGCCCCGGCACGCGGACCTCAGCCTGCCCGAGCGGCATCTGGGGCTGGTGCAGGCCGGCGAGCAGGAGGGGCTCGATCAGGCGCTGGAGCGCCATGGCGCACTCATGCGAGAGCGGGTCGATCTCGCCGCGGTTCGGGAAGCGGCCCGCTCGCACGGCGTCAGGGCCGGCGGGCGTCTGCCCGATCCTCCGGCGCAGCGGATCGCGGTGGCGCAGGACGTGGCTTTCTCCTTCCTCTACCCGCATCTTCTGGAGGGCTGGCGACAGGCCGGGGCGCAGATCATGCCCTTCTCCCCGCTGGCCGATGAGGCGCCAGCGGACGATGCCGATCTTATCTGGCTGCCCGGCGGCTATCCCGAACTCCACGCCGGGACCATCGCCGGCGCGCAGCACTTCCTGACGGGCCTGCGCCGCCATGCCGAGGATCGGCCGGTCCATGGCGAATGCGGTGGCTATATGGTGCTGGGGGATGCGCTGATCGACCGGGACGGCACCGCCCATCGCATGGCCGGGCTGCTCCACCTTGTTACCAGCCATGCGCACCGCCGGCTGCATCTGGGCTATCGGCGGGCGCAGCTTCTGGCGCCTGTCGCGGGACTGCGCGCCGGCACCATGCTGCGCGGGCATGAGTTCCATTATTCGACCATCGAGGGCCAAGATGACGCGCCGCTGATGCGGGTGACCGATGCCGATGGTGCGGCAGTCGCGGAGACCGGCTCGCGGCGCGGCTGGGCCAGCGGTTCCTTCTTCCACATGATCGCGAGCGCATGATGATCGACCTGCACCTCATCGGCATCGGCACCGGCAATCCCGATCATCTGACGGCCCAGGCGGTGCGGGCGATGAACAGCGCCGACCTCATCCTGCTGCCGCGCAAGGGCAGCGCCAAGTCCGACCTTGTCGACCTGCGCCGCACCATCTGCGCGGCCGTGCTGACGCGGGCGGTGCGGGTGGTGGAGTTCGACCTGCCCGTGCGCGATGCGCGCGGCGACTATATGGGCGGCGTCCAGGACTGGCACGATGCTATCACGCAGGCCTGGGCCGGACAGATCGCGCGCCACCTGCCCGATGGCGGCCGCCTTGCCCTGCTGGTCTGGGGCGATCCTTCCCTTTATGACAGCAGCCTGCGGATCGCCGACCGGCTGGCGGAGAAGGGGCGCGCGATCCGGGTCAGCGTCGTGCCGGGCATCACCAGCCTGCAGGCGCTGACCGCGGCCCATGCGATCCCGCTCAACCGGCTGGGCGCGCCGGTGGTCATCACGACCGGGCGCCGGCTGCGCGATGATGGCTGGCCGGCCGACGGCGACAGCGTCGCCGTGATGCTGGATCAGGGCTGCGCCTTTGACGCGCTCGATCCCGCCGGCATCCATATCTGGTGGGGGGCCTATCTCGGCATGGAGCATCAACTCCTGGTCGAAGGGCCGCTGGCGGTCGTGCGGGACAGGATCGCGGGGCTCCGCGCGCAGGAACGGGCCCGGCATGGCTGGATCATGGACATCTATCTGATGCGCAGGGGGGCATGATCCTGGCGGCGGCGCTATGCGCGAAAGCGGGCCGGTGCTGCTAAATTCCGCGCTCCCCACTTGTCGAAAGGGGCTGGTTTCCAGCGCCATCCGGCAATAATTTGACCTGCAATTGCCGGGAGAGGATTGCCTTGCCAGAGTTGAGCGCCGCCAGGAAGCGGGTGCGCCATGCAGAGCCGCCGATGGTGCGGCTCGTCCGTGCCGCCGAAACATTGTTCGCGGCGCGCGGCATCGATGCCGTGTCGATGCGCGAGATTGCCACGGCCGCCCGCTGTGGCGACACCAATGCCGTCACCTATTATTTCGGGTCGAAGGATGGGCTGCTCGCCGCCGTCTTCGGCGCTCGCGTGGAGCAGATGGATCCGATACGCGGCCGGATGCTGGCACAGGCGGAAGCGAACGGTCATCTGCGCGATCCGATGGCGTTGCTGGGTATGTTGCTGTTGCCGCAGCTCGACCTGAAGGATGAAGCAGGCGCCCATCCCTATGCCCATTTCCTGCTGCATTTCGCGACCCAATATTGGTCGCTGACCTCCAGCCTGTTCGCGGCGGTCGAGGACAGGGCGCAGAACCTGTTCCGGGTGATCGGCCATCTGCGCGCGCTGATGGAGGGAGTGCATCCCGACGTCGCGCGCAACCGTATCCTGTTGTGCAACATGATGCTGCAGAGCCTGCTGGTCCGCTGGGACCATATGCCGCCCGAGGATCGCACCGTGCCGCTGGAGGCGCATGTCCGCGACGTGATGATGAGCGCGCGCGCCAGCCTGCTGGCTCCGCCGGGGGAAACGGACCTGCCGGTTTCGGTGGAGGCCTGGCTGGCGCGCTATTGCTAGAGCATTTTGAAGTCAGCTGGCACAGCTGACGGCTCGCAAAATGCGGAAAGCAAAGGGCCCCTAGGGCAGGCTGATATCCACCTGCTCAATCGTCCCGGTGAAGTGGCTGCTGACCACATCATAGGCAGGATCGACCGGGCTGATACTGTCCTGGCCGACCTCGAAATCCTCGGTATGCGACACGACGAGCGCGAAGGTGCGGTCGATTCGGCCGCGCGCGACCTCTTTTCCATCCACCAGCAGCGTGGCGGTGGCGCCGCTGGTCGGCGCTTCCCGGTCCATGACAAAGCGCAGGCCGATATCGTGCCGTCCCGCAGTCAGGGGCGCGGTGCCGGCAATCCGGCTCATATGGGCGGGGGTCAGATTATAGGTGAAGCTGGGTCGCCCCTTGTCCATGAACAGGCTGTAGCCGCCGAAACGGCCGCCATGCACGGCGATGACGCCCCGGCCGCCATCGGCCGGCACGCTGACCTGCGCGCTGATGGTGAAGGAATGGCCGACCAGGCCTGGCGCTGCGCTTTCCGGAATGGGACCGACCGGGCCGTGATAGGTGAACTGGGCGCGCCCGGCATTATGGTCGGGGCGCCCCTTCTGCCCGCCTTCGCTGCCATGGATCGGCAGGATGCCAGCGGTCGCCGCTTCAGCCCAGAACAGATCCTTGAGCGCTGCAAGTTTTTGCGGATTGGCTGCGGCCAAGTCATGTGCTTCGCTGAAGTCCGAACGGGTATCATATAGCTGCCAGACGCGCTGGTCGATCGGCACGGGCGGCGGCGGCGTGCGTTCCCACGGCGTCACCATCGGCGCGGTCGCGGCCACCCAGCCATCCTTGTAGACGCTCAGATTCTGCGCCATCGCGAACACCTGGGTCGTGCGGTGCGAGGGGGCGTCCTTGGCGGCGAAGCTGTAACCCATGCTGATCCCGGTGATGGGCTTTTGCGGTACGCCGTCCAGTATCTCGGGCGCCTTGACCCCGGCGGCCTCCAGCACGGTCGGCATGATGTCGCTGACATGGTGGAACTGGCTGCGCAGCCCGCCCGGATCCTGGATATGGCGCGGCCAGGACATGACCATGCCGTTGCGTGTGCCGCCGAAATGAGAGCCATAGCGCTTGGCCCAGGGGAAGGGAGCGTTGAGCGCCCAGCCCCATCCGCCGGGGATCAGATTATAGGCGTTGCGCGTGCCGATATCGTCGATATGGGCAAGGGCATAATCGGGATTTTCCTTCACCCCGCTCAGCGCCGACTGCTCGAACAGCTTGCCGTCGAAACTGCCTTCCGCGCTCGCGCCATTGTCACCCTGGATATAGATGATCAGCGTGTTGTCGATCTCGCCATTGTCGCGCAGCCGCTGGATGACGCGGCCGATCTGCGCGTCGGCATAGGCGAGCGACGCGGCATAAGCCTCCATATAGCGGGCATAGAGGCGCTTCTGATCGGCGGTCAGGCTGTCCCAGCGCGGCAATGTGTCGGGCCGGGGGGCATCGTCCGCCCCCTGCGGGATCACGCCCAGCCGCTTCTGCCGGGCGACCGTTTCCGCCCGCATCGCGTCCCAGCCGGCATCGAATTTGCCACGAAAGCGCGCCAGCCAATCCGCGGGCGGCTGGTTGGGGGCATGGGCGGTGCCGGTCGCATAATAGAGGAGAAAGGGCTTGTCCGGGGCGGCCGCATGCTGCTCGTCGATCCAGCGGATCGCATGATCGGCCAGGTCATGTTCCAGATGATAGGCGGGATCGGCTGGCGCCTGCACATGGGCGGTATTTTCGACCAGATTGGGTTCGGCCATGCTGCTGTCGGCGCCCAGGAAGCCGTAGAAATATTCGAAACCCAGGCCCGTGGGCCAGCGATCGAATGGTCCGGCGCGGCTCATTTCCCATTCCGGGGTGACATGCCCCTTGCCGATCATCGCTGTATTATAGCCATTTTCCTTCAGGATCTGGGCCATGGTGCCGGCGCTTTTGGGGATGACGCTGTTATAGCCATCATAGCCGGTCGCCCAGTTGGCGACATAGCCCATGCCGACCGCCTGCGGATCGCGCCCGGTCAGCAGCGAGGCGCGGGTCGGCGAACAGATGGCGGTGGTGTTGAACTGGTTATAACGCAGGCCGGCCTGCGCGAGCGCGTCGAAGGTCGGCGTCGGGATCGGGCCGCCAAAGGTGCTGCTGGCGCCAAAGCCGACATCGTCGGTCATGACGATCAGGATATTGGGAGCCCCCTTGGCGGCGTGGACCGGCTGAGGCCAGCTGGGCGGCGAGGATTCCGCCGGCGTGCGGCCGTAGATTTTCGCGGCCGAAGCATCGGAGGTCTGGGCGACGGCAGGCGCTGAGAGCGCCATGAGCAGCGCGAGGGAGGATGTCGCGCTCAAGACCCTGCTGGACGGGCGATGGACGGGATGGGGCGAAGCATTTGGCAAGGCGACCTCCTTGGACAAAAAAGAGACGCCGGTTGCATTGGCAGCCGGCGCCCAGGGAGAGAGATACGGCGGCACCAGGCCGCCGTCCGGCTTTCAGAACTTGAAGCGGATGCCGCCCGTGAAGGCGCGGCCTACCGTGTCGTAAAGCGCGAAATTGGTGGCGATGTTGACGCCCGGAATGGTGCCGGGGATCAACGGCGGATCCTTGTCGAACAGATTGTTGACGGTGCCGAAGAATTCGACATGACCGTTGGCCACGGGCAAGCGGTAGCTGAGCGTCATGTCGGTATAGCCGACCGCGCCGATCGTCTGGCCAAGGCCGTTTTCCAGGCCGCCGGGGATGCCCAGCTTCACCTTGCCGATCAACTGCTGGTTGAGGAAGACGCCGACCCGGCCAATCTCATAATTGACGCTGAGCGTGCCACGCCAGCGCGGGCGGCCTTCCGGTGTGCTGCTGATCGTGCTGATCCCGGCATATTCCAGTACCGGCGCGGTCGATGACTGTTGGGTCTGATAGGTGTCGAGATAGCTGGCATAGAGGCGCAGGCCCAGATTGCCGCCGGCCAGTTCGGTCCGATAGGACGCGTCGAAATCTATCCCGCTGGTTTCCAGGAAGGCGATATTGGCGGGCGCCACCCGGATCTGGCTGGGGAAGGATGTCGGCGTGTCGCGGGTGACGAGCGCACATTCCGGCGCGGTGCCGCCGCTCTGGCTGCAATTGTTGACGATCTGGGTCAGGCTCAACGTGCCGATCGCATCCTTGATCTTGATCCGGTAATAATCGACCGACAGGCTGAGCCCTGGCAGGAAGGACGGCGTGATGACCGCGCCGAAGGTCAGCGTATCGGCCTTTTCCGGTTTCAGATCGGGGTTGCCGCCCGTCACCTGCGGCACATTGGCGGTGATGCCGCTGACCGGATCGACCAGCAGGCTGATCGCGCTCTGGTCGCCGGCAAACAGCTCGAACAGATTGGGCGCGCGGATATCGCGCGAGACCGACCCGCGCAGCAGCAGGTCGCTGATCGGCTTCCAGGTGGCGCCGAGCTTCCAGGTCTTGACCGATCCCGACGTGCTGTAATCGGTGTAGCGGCCGGCCGCGTTCAGGCTCAGTTCCTGCGCAAAGGGCTGGTCCTTGAGCAGTGGCACCGCCAATTCGCCGAACACTTCCTTGACGCTCAGGTCGCCCGACGCCTCGCCGACATTGGTCAGCCAATAATGATAAACCGACGAAGGCACGCCGCGCAGGCCGGCGAAATAGGCGCTGCGTTCGGCCGTCGTGTCGAGATCGGCGGGGTTGGCATTGCTGGTCAGGCGCAGGCTCTGGCGACGATATTCCGCACCCAGCGCGACGTCGACCGGACCGGCGGGCAGGTCGAACAGGGCGCCCTGGATGCTGGCCGACATGGCGTTCTGCCAGATGCGGGCGCGGTAACGCGACGTACCCACGACATAGTCATAGCCAGGCTGGCTGGCATAGGCGTCGCCGGTGGCCAGCAGATTGAAGGGCTGGCAATTGGCATAGCGGGCCGCGATCGTCGGATCGGCGCTCAGGCTGGCCCGGCAGACTATCTGGCCGCTGCCATTGCGCACGGCATCGATCGCGGCATAGAAATGCTGCCAATCCCAGACGCCTTCCTGTGCGACCGAGAAATTGGAGTCGCCATGGTTGAAGGCGACATTCCATTTCCATTTGTCCGCCAGCGTCCCTTCGAACCCGGCATTGACCATCCAGTAATCGGTGCGTTCCGTCGTGTGGGGGCGCGGCGAATTGGCGCCATAGCGGGCGAGGGTGATCGACTGGCTGGTCGGGCTGAAGGCGGCCTGGAGTTCGGCCGGCAGATAGGGATTGCCGCTGTAGAGCGTGGCGGCCGTCGGTGGCACCAGGCTGTTGGCGAGCGAGGTGTAGGACAGGTCGCTGCGCGAGAAGCTGCCCTGGACGTAGCCGGTCACGTCCGGCGTGAAGTCCCAGCTCGCCCGGCCAAAGGCCTGATAGGTGTGCAGCGGGGCGACCGCCTGGGTATCGGGCGAAATCGCATACCCGTCTCCCCCGACAAAATAGCCCGGCGATCCGGTTGTCGTGCCGTTGCTGAACGGCACCAGCGCGCCATTGGCGTCGAACCGGTAGTTGGTGAATGGCCCCGACGTGATCTTGCCATATTCCGACGCGGCGCTGAGCGTCACGCCGGATGCGATCATATAGGGATTGAGCGAGCCGCCGGGCGAGCAGGCGGTGGGATCGGCCGCAGCATTGGGATTGGTGCAGCCGACCGTGCTGCCGACATAGCTATAGGCGCCGCGCCCCAGTTTGCGGTCGCTGCGCAGCATGCCGTTATTCTTGAAAGTCTCGGCGCTCAGTAACAGATGGCCGCGATCGCCACCGAAGTCGAAGCCGCCGGCGATGCCGAAGCGATAGCCCTGATTGTCGCCGCGCTGCGAGGTGGAACCCTGGGCAACGCCGGTCAGGCCGGTGAATTTCTTGTCGAGTACGAAGTTCACCACGCCCGAGACCGCGTCGGAGCCATAGGCCGCCGAAGCGCCGCCGGTCACCACGTCCACCCGCTGGATCAGCAGGTTGGGGATGACATTGACATCGACCGTGCCGAGATAGGTGGTCGGCGCCACCCGCTGGCCATCGAACAGGATCAGCGTGCGTAATGGCCCGACGCCACGCATGTTCAGCACATTGCCGTGCGCCGCGGTGTTGGCGAAATTCATCGAGCTGCGCGACGGGCTGGACGAGTTCTGGAACTGCGGCAGCTTGTTGAGCGCGTCGGGAATGTTGGATGGGGTCGCCTTCACCAGCTCTTCGGTCGATGCGACGGTTACCGGCGTCGGCGCGGTATAGCCATCGCGCACGATGCGGGTTCCGGTGACGACGATATCCTGGGCTGATGCCTGTCCGCTCTGGGCGTCCGTCGGCGGCGTGGCCTCCTGGGCGGCGGCCGCGCTCACCATCGTGAACAGGGCGGTACCCGTCAGGAATAATGAAGACGCTCGTCCTCGCATTGCACTTCTCCCCATCCTCTCGGTTTATTTTTATACGATTGTGCAATTTTGATATTAACGCAGTTGATTGAAGTCAACGCAAATATGCGTGGAGGGTCATATTTTCGGATGGCGAGCGGTCTGGGCAGGGGGCGTGCGCATCACTGAGCCGCAACGCGGGGTTGCGACGACGAGGCTTTGATGGGCGAAGAGGGGTAAAAGGGGAGCGGCTTTGTGCCTGCGTGATGCAGCACAGCCGCATCCATTCGCGCGCGCCGGGATGCAGCACCTGCACCCCGGCGCGCGCTGCTTGTCAGAACGCGGTCTTCTCTTCCAGATGCCCTTCCACGTCAGCACGACTGATCCACAGGGTGCGGAACTTCTTGTCGGCCAGCAATTGCAATTGGTCGCTATTGTGCCGGGAACCGGGCTGGCTGCTATTGCCATAGCTCATCAGGCCGACGGCCTTCATCGGCGTGCCGAATTCGACCATGGAAACCCATGTCTCGCCATGGACGGGCGTGCGCTCGCCATTCTTCATCGGCCCCCAGGTGATGGTGCGAAACACGCCGGTATTGCCGAAGCCGCCATTGGCCGGCACGCTGACATCGCCGATATGAAAGCGCGAGACATCGCCGAACGGACGGTCGATCGCGCCGTATAGCTGCTTCGTCTTCGCCACCGCTTCCTTCAGCATGGCGACGGCCGCCGTCGGGTCTTTCAGGCCGCGTGGCGTTTTCAGCGGGTCGTCCAGCGTCCATTTGACGGCATAGTTGGACTGGTCGGTGAAATTCTTGGGCGCGAAGAGGCCGGCCCAGGTTTCGAACAGCAGCGCGGCGCGGCTGTCGGGTTCGAACCGATGGTCCCAGCCCTTGAGCAACGCCGTGGCCGCCTGCACCTCGGCATCGTTCGATCCGGCGGCTGCCGCCAGCAGGTCGGGCAACATCCGTTCCGCCATCAGCGAGGTGGTGGTCAGCTTGCGCGACACGAAATCGTCGAAGCTGATCTTGGGCGTCTGACTCATCAGCTTGACCGACATCTGTGCCCGCTGGCTCATCGGCCCGACCGGCGCGACATAGGCAGGGAAGCTCTTGGGATCGAGCGCGCGGGGCCAGGTCGCCAGCCATGGCGGATCATTGGCGTTCTGGACGAAGCCGGTGGCCGGATCGAGCAGCTTGGGCATGTCGTCATAGCTGTGGACATCCTTCCACAGCGTCGCCGAGGTATCGCCCGGCACCGGCGCCGACCAATATTTGAGGTCGCCGCTCGCATGCTTGGGCAGCAGGCCGTTGTCGAGATAGAGGATATGGCCGGCGCGGTCGGCATAGATGATGTTGAACATCACCACCTGCATCTTGCGCAGCGCCTTTTCGAACGCACCCCAGTCGCGCGCCTTGCCCATCTCCAGATATTGCTCCAGCACGCCGGGCCGGTCGAGGCCGGCGACCTTGAGCGCGACCGTCGTCTTGCCGTCAGGCAGGGTGAAGACCGGGCCATGGACCGTGCTCTTCTGTTCGAAGCTGACGCTCTTCAGCGTGCCGTCCGCCTGCTTGACCTTGTAGCTCTTCGTCACCGTATCGAACGGCAGCGTCTTGCCGTCGAAGCGATAGCCATCGCCTTCCAGCACCAGCTTGTAGCTCGTGAAACCCTGCATCGTGTTGACGGTGTTGGTGAAGCCAAGATCATTGTTGAAGCCGAAGCGCAACACCGGCAGGCCGACCTGTGTCGCGCCGTAGATGGCCAGGCCCGGCGCGGTGATCTGTGCCTCATAATAAGTAAGCTGGCTCGGCGCCCAGGGCAGATGCGGATTGGCGAGCAGCATCGCCTTGCCGCTGGCCGAGCGCGAAGGCGCGACCGCCCAGGCGTTCGACCCGCCGGCCTCGTTGATCGACGGATCGGTCAGCACCTTCCGGTCGGATGCGATATAGCCGAAATTCATCAGCCGCTGGGCATGGGCGATGATGTCGACGCCCCGGAGCGGTAGCACGACCTTCACTTCCGGCGCGATTCTGTCGGGATGGGCGGCGGCATAGGCATTCACCCCGGCTGCAAAGGCTTCGAGATTCTTCTGCATTTGCGGCGTCTGCTGTCTGAACCACTGGGCGGAGCGGGCCGGCACGTCATTGGCGACCAGCCATTTGTCCTGGCTCTCATATTTCTCGCCCCAATATTCGGCAGCGCGAGCGCGGCTTTCGCCATACATGCGCAACAGCAGGTTGCCGTGGCTCTGGGCCTGGGCATAGCCAAAGCCGTAGAAGCCGCCTTCCTCGGTCTTTGCGTAGATATGGGGCACGCCGAAACTGTCCCACAATATTTCGCCGCCGCCCCAACGGGTGGAGGGGGCCGCTACCGAGGCGGTCATCGCGGAGGAAGCAGCCAGGGCCGCCAGCCAGATCGTCATATGGCGCATCGCCATCATTCTCCCGTCAGTGCAGAAAATGCGCCGCCCCGTGCGGAGCGGCGCCTTGGTCGGTGATGGATCAGAAACTCAGGCCGACGCGGCCATAATAGAAGCCGCCGGTGAACCCGATCGGCGAGGTGCCGGCATAGAGCCCCTGGCCCAGCGTGGCGCTGACGTCGCTGGCCCGGTTCTTGTCGGGATAGACGTTGAAGATATTGTTCGCGCCGATCGCGATGTTGACCAGTGGTGTGACCTGCCAGCTGGCCTCCAGGTCGGTGATCCACTTGGCACCATAGCTGCGATCATTCGGATAGGTGGTCACGCCATTGCTGGTGACGCCGTTCTGGTAGGATTTGAAGCCGCCGAAGCGCGTCAGGCGCGACGACAGGGTGAAGTCGCCCATGGTGGAGAGGTTGCTGATCGACAGCTTGGTGCGCGGCAGATTGTTGGTCATGTTGCTGCGACGCGCGCGATCGAACAGGACATAGTCGCTGCCCAGCGCGGCCAGTTCGGGCGGATTGTCGATGATGTGGGTGATCTTGGTCTTGTTGTAGTTGAAGCCCAGATTCCACTGCATGTTCACCGTGTCGAACAGGCCATGCTTGTAGGATGCGACGACGTCGATGCCGCGGGTGCGGGTATCGATCGCGTTGGTATAATATTGCGCCGTCAGCGTCCGCGCCTCCGCTTCGGGTACGCCGCTGGCGATCAGGATGTTGGAGATTGCCGTGCCGGTCAGTGTGCTGGTGATTGTGATGCGGTCATCCACGTCGATCTGATAGGCATCGATCGTCAGGTTGAAATTGGGCAGCGGGGTCAGCACCACGCCAGCGGAGATGTTGAACGATGTTTCGGGCTGGAGCGGTTTGGCGCCCAGCGCGATCGCGGCCGGATCGTCGACGGCCAGAGTCTTGATCTGCAGCAACTGGTTGGGAACACCGTTGACGGTGCGGAACTGGTTGGTGGTTTGGGTATAGATTTGCTGGGCGACGGCGGGCGCCCGGAAGCCGGTATTGGCGGCCGCGCGAAAGGCGATCCAGTCGGTCGCGGCATAGCGCCCATTGACCTTCCAGATCAGCGTGTTGCCGCTGCCATCGTCATAATGTTCGAAGCGTGCAGCGGCGCCGATCGTGATATCCTTGTTGGGATCCCACGCCACGTCGGCATACAGCGAAACATTGTCGCGGGACATATAGGCCGCGTCGCCCGGCTGGAAGCCGGCCGAGCTTTGCGCGCCCGGCGTCATGCCCGACACGATCGCCGGGCCTACGGCATAGCTGGCCTCATCCCCGGCGAAGGTCTGGTAGCGTTCATGGCGCTGCTGCGCGCCGGCCGACACCTGCAGGTTGCCGCCACCCACATCATAGCCGCGGGTCACGTCGAGCGAGGTGACGAACTCCGATGATTTGAGCGTGCCGATATAGAATTCGGTGGGGCTGAGCGTGCCCAGCGAGGGGTTGAGCGTGCCTTCCGACGACTGGCGGGCGCGATTGCGGCCATAGCCGGTGGAAAAGTCCCAGTCCCAGCCCGCGACTTCGCCCTTCGCGCCGACGGTGAGTTCGAAATCCTCCTCGTCGATCATGATATGGGGGCGATAGCCGTTGGGGTAGATGCCCATGACATTGTTGATGTCCTTGGGGTAGCGATAGCTGTACCACAGGTCCGACCGCCGCTGGCTGTAGGTGCCGAAGGCGTAGAGTTCGACGCCGCCCAGATCATATCCGGCATTGAGCGCAGTATTGATGCTGCGGGAGGGCATGACGCCATAGCTGGTGGTGACGATGCGTTCGGTGCCGACTGCGGCTGCGTCGCGCGGATCGAGCTGTCCGTTCACCAGCGGATAGAGGCAGGTGGTGGTGGCCGTGACCGAACAGTCGGCGAGCGGCAGCGCACGGTTCGACATTTCCTGCTTCTTGAGGTTGAGCGAGAGGTTGGCGAAACCGTTCTCGCCCAGCTTCATCCCGAAATTGAGGTCGGCCTGATAGAGTTCGCCATCGGACCGGTCGAAATTCTGGCCGGCGGTGAAATTGGCGGAGCCGCCGCTGCTGTCATCCTTCAGGATGATGTTGATGACGCCGGCGATGGCGTCCGACCCATATTGAGCGGCGGCACCGTCACGCAGCACTTCGATATGATCGACCGCGGCGGTCGGGATCATGTCCAGATCGGCCGGGACCGAGCCGTTGTAGAGCGTCGACACCGCGTTGATGAGCGAGGTCTTGTGGCGACGCTTGCCGTTGACCAGGATCAGTGCCTGGTCGGGATTGAGACCGCGCAGGCCGCCGGTCGCGATGACGGTGGAGGTGGCGCCGCCCGCTCGCACCGGCAGGTTGAAGGATGGCACCAGCGTGTTGAGCGCCTGGAACACGCCCGCCTTGCCGGTGCGGGTCAGATCCGCGCCGGAAATAACGTCGATCGGCGTCGGGCTGTCGGTGACGGTGCGGGCCTGGCCGCGCGACCCGGTCACGACGATTGCCGGGCCGGGGGCTTCCTCGGCCGCGGCGGTGCTGGCCTGCGGTACGGTGCTGGCCTGCATCGCGAAGGGAAGGGCGGTGACGCCCAGGCTCGCGACTTCGACGGCGCGGCTCTTGTGGGCCTGGGCGCTCAGCGACAAGGCAATGACATTGTTGTTCGACAGCGTGATCTTCAGCCCCGATCCGGCGATCAGCCGCTGCAACGCGACATCGGGCGCCATCTTGCCGTTGACCGACTGGGCATGCAGGCCGGCGACCTGGTCATAGGGAAAGAGAAGCTGGATGCCAGACTGCTTGGCGAAGAGCGTCAGCGCCGTCTGCATTGACTGGGCCGGAATCTTGAATTTCGCCGGCTCCGCGGCTGCCGCCGACTGGGTGCTGAGGGCAACAACTGTTGCGACCGCGCACAGAGAAACGTTCCGAAAATTACGCGACATCATATCCCCCGTGAAATGATTGGGCTGCGAAATTATTTGCCCTTCGGTGGTGGATACGGAGGCCGATCGCGTTTCTGCTAACGACGCTTAAAAATATCTCATTTTTGTGACGAGGGGGCCTTCGCTATCGGTCTGGCACTGCCTCGACGCAGCGCCGGATCGGGCGCGCCGGAGGGGAGAATGATAAGCACAGGGGGACAAGCGTGGCTGTGGACGTGGACTCGATCAGGGCAAGGCTGGATTGGTTCAAGCAGGCCATCCTGCCCCATGAGGGCGCCTTGCGCTCCCGCCTGCGCCGGGTGGTGTCCCACCGCCAGGATGTGGATGACATCGTCGCCGAATGCATGACCCGCGCCTATGCGAATGGCGACATTCACCGCGCACAGAGCGGCAAGGCCTTCCTGTTCCAGATCGCGCGCAACCTGCTGATCGACGAGGCCCGGCGCGAGAAGATCGTGTCGCTCGAACTGGTCGCCGAACTCGACGTGCTCCAGACCGACAATTCGACCGAGGAAGCGCTGCACGCGCGCGACGAGCTGCGCCATCTCCAGGCCATTCTCGACACGCTGCCGGCGCAATGCCGGCGGGCCTTCATCCTGCGCCGGGTCCATGAGAAATCGGTCAAGGAGATAGCAGAGGAGATGCAGCTATCCGTCTTTACAGTGGACAAGCATTTGACGCGCGCGGCTGTGAAGATAATGCAAGCCATCGGACAGTTTGAGGGTTCTGGATTTGGTTGGTCGCTACAGAAGCGCGGAGGACATGCAGGCGATCGAGGCCGAAGCGGCTCGTCTGTATCTTAAGGCGCGGGCGAGCGACGCCCCGGAAGACTGGAATGACGCCTATGCCTGGGTGGCGCTGGACCCTGCCCATGGTTTCGCCTTTGCCAAGGCGGAGGCCGGCTGGGAACTGACCGAGCGACTCAATGAACTGCCAGCCAGCCAGCGGGACGAACCTGCAGCGCCCGCAGTCGCGCTGCCCGACGATCCCGCCCCGGAAGAACCCGTTGCCGAAATCCGGCCGCGCCTGGTCGGCCGGCGTGGCCTGCTCATCGGCCTGGCGACCGCAGCCGCCGCGATCGGCGTCGCCTCCACCGTCGCGCTGCGCCTGCTCGGCACGGTCGATCATTATCGCACAGCCCTGGGCGAGACCCGCACGGTGCAGCTTGCCGACGGCTCCCGCATCCATCTCAACACCAACAGCTCGGTCGAGGTCGCCCTGCGCGACGACATCAGGCAGATCACCCTGCTGAAGGGCGAGGCGCAGTTCGACGTCGCCCATGACAAGAAACGGCCCTTCATCGTCAATGCCGACGGGACGCTGGTGCGCGCCGTGGGCACGATGTTCAACGTCCGCCTGCGCGCCGATGTCACCGAACTGACCGTGATCGAGGGGATCGTGGCGGTCCGCAACGGCGATTCCGCCGTCCGTCGGATCGAAAGCGGGCGCAGCGCCGCCGTGCGCAGCGGCAGCATCGCCGTCACCCATCTGGAACCGGCCAAGATCCGGCAGCGCACCGCCTGGCAGGCCGGCATGGTCGAGTTCGAAGGCGACACGCTCGCCCAGGCGGTCGAAGAGTTCAACCGCTATCGCCCCACCCCGCTGGTGATCGGCGATCCGGCGATCGCCAGCCTGCGGGTCGGCGGTGCCTTCCGCCTCGACCGGTCGCAGGATTTCGTCGACGCGCTCGAAAGCGGCTTCGGCATCCGCGCCGTTCCGGGCAGCGACAATTCGATAATTTTGGTGTCCGCCGAAGGCAGTTAGAGCCTGTCTGGGCATGCGCCTCTGGTGCTTCCGCATCGAACATGCGCTCTTCCGCGCATTTTCCAATCAGGCAGTTAGCAGAACGAGCGGGTCCGTCCGTATCAACGGGGATGGAACATGTTGCGTCTCTCTCCCCAGCCAGTCTTTCCCGCCAGGATCGCCTGAAATCCATCCTTGGCGGATCGATCGGCAATCTGATCGAATGGTATGACTGGTATGTCTATTCCGCCTTCACCCTCTATTTCGCGCCGGTCTTCTTTCCGTCGGACGACAGCACCGCCCAGCTGCTGAATGCGGCGGCGATCTTCGCCGTCGGCTTCCTGATGCGGCCGATCGGCGCCTGGGCGATGGGCATCTATGCCGACCGCAGGGGGCGCAAGGCGGGTCTCACCCTGTCCGTCATGATGATGGCCGGCGGATCGCTGATGATCGCCGCCATCCCCGGCTATGCCAGCATCGGCGTCGCCGCGCCGGCCCTGCTGCTGCTCGCGCGCCTGATGCAGGGCCTGTCGATCGGCGGCGAATATGGCGCCAGCGCCACCTATCTGTCGGAAATGGCGCAGAGCGACCAGCGAGGCTTCTTCTCCAGCTTCCAATATGTGACGCTGATCGCCGGCCAGTTGCTGGCGCTCTGCGTCCTGCTGCTGCTCCAGCTGTTTCTCACCGAACATCAGCTGGAAAGCTGGGGCTGGCGCGTGCCGTTCGTGATCGGCGGGGTGATGGCGGTCGGCGTCTATCGCCTGCGCCGGGGCCTCAAGGAAACCGAAGCCTTCGAGGAAAGCGCGGCGGTCAGCGAACAGCCCCGCTCCAGCGGCCTCAACCTCATCCGCCGCCATCCGCGCGAAGTGCTGCTGGTCATGACGCTCACCGCTGGCGGCACGCTCGCCTTCTATGCCTACAGCACCTATATGCAGAAATTCCTGGTCAACAGCGCCGGCTTCGGCCGCCAGACCGCGACCGCGATCATGGCGTCGGCGCTGTTCATCTACATGCTGCTGCAGCCCATGGCCGGCTGGCTGTCCGATCGCATCGGCCGCAAACCGCTGCTGATCGGCTTCGGGATCAGCGGCGTCCTGTTCACCACCGCGATCTTCACGGCGCTGGAACGCGTCACCTCCTCCTTCGGCGCCTTCCTGCTGGTGCTGGGCGGCCTGGTGATCGTCACCGGCTACACCTCGATCAACGCGATCGTGAAGGCAGAGCTGTTCCCGGCCAATATCCGGGCACTGGGCGTCGCGCTTCCCTATGCACTGGCCAACACCCTCTTCGGCGGCACCGCCGAATATGCCGCGCTCTGGATGAAGCATGCCGGGATGGAAGACGGCTTCTACTGGTACGTCACTGCCATGATCGCGGTGTCGCTGATCGTCTATCTGCGCATGCCCGACACGCGCAAAACCAGCCAAATCTGACAGAAAGAGGGGAATATCCATGCCATCGCTGAACCGGACGCTTTGCCATATCCTGCCGCTGATGCTGTTGTGCCAGCCGGCAACAGCGCAGGATGCGGCACCGCCTGCCGAGCCACCCTTCACCTCCATACAGCCGGGCGATTTCGCCATCGCCGGATCCTTGTCCAACAGTTGGGCCGACTTCGACAATGATGGCGACCTCGATCTCGTTGTCTCGCTCAAGGGGGGCGATATCCGCCTCTATCGCAATGACAATGGCACGTTCGTGAACGTCGGGCCGGAACTGGGACTTCCCACATCCGGCCCGGAAATGCGCGGCGTCGCCTGGGGCGATTATGACGGCGACGGCTGGATCGACCTGCTGGGCGGGGCGACCATGCCGGGCGAACTGAGCCTTGTGTTCCGCAACGAAGGCGGCAGGAAGTTCACCAATGTTGCGCCCGAACTGGGGCTGACCATCCCCAATCGCTCGGCGCGCCAGACCAGTTGGGTCGACTATGACAATGACGGCGACCTCGACGTCTATGCTGCCAATCGCATCGGCCCCAACAGCCTCTATCGCAACGACAAGGGCAAGTTCGTGCAGGTCTTGGCCGGCACCGGCGTGTCGGACAGCCGGCCGACCGTGGGTGCCTGCTGGTTCGACTATAATCGCGACGGCTTTCTGGACGTCTTCCTGGCCAATCAGTCAGGCGCGGCCGATGCGCTGTGGCGCAACAATGGCGACGGCAGCTTCACCGATGTCGCGCCCGAACTGGGTCTGGACAATCCGGGCCGTTCCAAGGAGGAAGGCGGTGTCGGCTGCGCCGTTGGCGACTATGACAATGACGGCTATCTTGATCTGTTCGTGCCCAATTATGGCGTGAATGCGCTCTACCATAATGATGGTGACGGCACCTTCACCAACGTCGCCAAGGAGATGGGGGTCGGCATCGACAATCATGCCGTCGGCGCGGTGTGGGGTGATTATGACAATGATGGCTATCTCGACCTCTATGTCACCTCCTATCATGGCCCGCGCGACCAGCAGCAGCCCAGGGACAGTCTCTTCCATAATGAAGCGGGCAAGGGCTTCCGCCAGGTTCTGACCGAAACGTCGCAGCTCAATGTCGGCGACCATGGCGTGCAATGGGTCGATTATGACCGGGACGGTGCGCTCGATCTGTCGGTGATGCGCGGCTATACCAGCCAGGGCGGCCATTTCCTGTTCCACAATGATCTGGACCGGGCAGCGGCCAGGCGCAGCCTGTCGGTTACGCTGCTCGACGCGAAGGGGCGTTTCACCCGTATGGGGGCAGAAGTGCGCCTCTATGACAAGGCCGGCAACATATTGGCCACGCGACAGCTGTCGACGGGCGACGGCTATAATTCGGAAAATGCGGCGCCTCTGCATTTCGGCCTGAAAACCATGGACGCGGTCAAGGTCGAAGTCACCTGGATGAGCCGCAAGGGGCGCAAGATCCAGACCTTGCCGAACGTCGACCCGGCGAAATATGCGGGCAAATCGCTCGTCATCAGGGAGCGGTAAGTCTCGCGAGATCGGGGGCTGCGGGCAGGGCATCCGCAGCCCCCGACGCTTTCAGGTCGCGTCGAACCGGGTGGCGCCCGCTGGCAGCGAGAAGCGCTTGAGCGTGCGCACTTCCGCTTTGGGGGCGTAGATGGTCGACATGGCGATATAGTCGCCGGTCGCCTTTTCCCGTGTCAGCGTCAGCAGGATATAGCCCTTGGCGCGCTGGTCGCAGAAGGCGACCTCCGGGCTTGCCTGTTGCAGCAGGTCGCCGATCGGCATTTTCGGCAGCATGTCGCCGATCGACGGGCTGCTGATCGATGACGTGCCAAATTCCACGCCGATGGCATTGCCCTGTGCGTCGGCCAGTTGATTGGCCCAAAAGGCATGGCTGTCCCCGGCCAGCACCAGCGGATGGGCGCCGGCCCGGCGGATGCTCTGGTACAGCCGCTCGCGCGCGGCGGGATAACCGTCCCAGGCATCGAGGTTGAAGGGCAGGCCGGCGCGATAGCCGGCTTGCGCCAGTTCCACCTGCGCCCGCACCGACGGTTCGAGCGTCGCGACCATCGCCGCGGCCTTCTCCGCGCCGAACAGCTTGGCAAGGTCCGGGCCGTTGACCCGTGCCATCACCACCTGATTGCCCAATATCTGCCAGGGCGTGCCGGCCTTGACCGACGCGGCCAGTTCCTTTTCCAGCCAGGCGCGCTGCGGCTCGCCCAGCATCTCACGGTCCGGCCGGTTGCGTTCGGCCAGCACCGCCGCGACTTCCGATCGGCCCGGCGTCTCGCCCTTGAAGCCGGCCTGTTCGCTGCGGGCGAGCAGGCGCGTCTCGACCATCAGCAGGGTGGCGAGATCGCCAAAGTCGAAACGGCGGTTGATCGCTTCCCAGGGATCATTGCCCTGCGGATCGCGGATCGGCATCCATTCGAAATAGGCCTGCATCGCGGCCGCCTTGCGCTTGGCCCAATCGCCCTCGGTCGCGGGCTGGTGATTTTCCGCGCCGCCGATCCAGCTGTCATTGGCGGTTTCATGATCGTCCCAGACGCAGATGAAGGCGGCACGGGCATGGGCCGCCTGCAGGCTCCTGTCGCCCTTGTAATGGGCGTGGCGGGTGCGATAGTCGGCCAGCGTCACGATCTCATGCGCGGGTTCCAGCCCGCGCCCGATCTTCTGGCCGATCTCCGCGCCATAGCCGTCGGCGCCATATTCATAGATATAGTCGCCCAGATGCACGACCGCATCGATCCGGTCGAGCGCGGCGATCGAGTCATAGGCGGTGAAGAAGCCGCCGGGGTAGAGCTGGCAGGAGACCACCGCCAGCACGGCATCGGCCACCGCGCCCCTGGCCAGCGTGCGAAAGCGGCCGACCGGCGATGGCGTGCCGTCCGCCAGTTCGAACCAGTAATGATAGTCATGGCCGGCCTTGAGGCTGCGCGGCTCGACCTTGACCGTGAAGTCGCGAGCGGCGCGCGCCTGCGCTGTGCCGCTTTCGACCGGCTTGCCGCCGGCACTTTCGGCGACATGCCAACGCAGCGCGATCGCCGCTTGCTGCGCCGGGTCGGCCGGGGTGACGCGGGTCCACAGGATCGCGCCGCGCTCGGTCGGGTCGCCGCTGGCCACGCCATGGACGAAGCTGGCGGCGGCTTGTGTCGCCGCCATGCCGATGCCGGGGAGGGCGGCACCCGAGCCGATCAGGCCCAGCGCCGCGCGACGGTCAAGCTTCATGCTGTCCTCGCTCATTGCGCACCGCCAAAGCGGAAGCTGGCCGACACGCCATAGAAGCGCGGCGCGCCGCCGATGAAGGTCGGCATGCCCAGGCTGTCGCCGGTATTGCCCGCATCCATGATATATTTCTTGTCGAAGGCGTTCTCGATGAAGCCCTCGATCCGCCAGGCGCCACCGGGCGCCTCATAACCAAGCCGCGCATTGACCAGCGCATAGCTGCCCTGCCATTCGTCCTGGATATTGTCAGCGACCAGAGCGGCGGGCGGCTGTTGCAGGTCCGGGCGGTCATTGTCATCGTCGAAATAGGCCTTGGACTGCCAGGTGACGCTGGGCGTGAAGACGATGCGGCCGGGGCCGGCGGGCAGGGACGCCTGCGCACCGAAGGACGCGCTATGGTCGGGCGACAGGCGGAAGTGGTTGCCGTCGCGCACGCCCGTCTTGAAGCGGCTGTGGTTATAGGCATAGGTCGCGAACAAGGTCAGCACGTCGCTCGGCACCCAGCGCAGCTGGCCCTCGAAGCCATAGCTTTCCGCCTTGCCGGCATTGGTCAGGACGAACTGCGTGCCCTGCTGCACCGTGGTCTGGAAATTATCATATTGGTAGAAGAAGGCTGCGCCGTCGAGGAACAGGGTGCGGTTCATCAGCGCGGTCTTGGCGCCCAGTTCGAAACTGTCGACCGTTTCGGAGTCCAGCACGGAAAAGCGGGTGGCGCCCAGCGGCGCGGACGGCGCGCTGGCCGCCAGCACTTGCGGGCGACGGCCACGGGCATAGGTGGCATAGAGGCTGGTGTCGGTGCCCGGCTTGTAGCGGGCGGTCAGCCGCCAGGAAAAGCCGCCATTGCTGAGCGTGTCGCTGTCGACCCCGCCATTGCCGGCGGTCGGCTGGGCGCCGAGGCCGAACATCGGCACCGGATAGGCGGCCGAGGTCGGGATGTTCGCGGCGCCGGGCACGGCCAGCGCCTGCAGCAGCGCGGTGCGCACCGCCGCCGGCTGGCTCAGCGCGCCGATCAGCCCGCCCAGGATAGACCGGCCATTGTCGACCGACGACATATAGGTGCTGCGCTTGTCGTCATGGGTGTAGCGCAGACCGCCGCCAAGCTCGAACTGGTCGGACAGGCGCAGGGTCACGTCGCCGAACAGGTCGAAGGCGCGGGTGCGCGCGCCATTGGTGGTGCTTTCCAGATGGTTGGACTTGAGGTTGGCGGCGATCGCCTGGGCCTGCGCGCTCGACAGCGCGACGCCATAGGCGCTGGCGACACCCTGCAGCAGCGCGCCGGTGAAGGCGGGGCTGGCGAGCAGGGCGGCCGGCACCGGATCGGTGGCGGCGCGGCCGGGGATGGCACCGCCGCCGTTCAGCGCGCCGGCCAGCCGGGCAAGGGTGGCGCGCTCGTCAAACTGGGTGGGGACGCGCTGCGTGCCATTTTCCCAGAAATAGCTGCCGCCCAGGAATGCCGTGATCGGGCCGCTGTCATAGGTCAGGCGGAATTCCTGGCTGAACTGGCGACCGCGCGCATCTTCCGCCGCGGTCAGCATCGGCAGGGAAATGCCGTCCGCGTCGAAGATTTCCAGCGCGTCGAAGCGGCGGAAGGCGGTGGTGGACGTGAGGTTGAACTGGTCGTTGAGCTTCAGCCTGACGATGCCGGTGACGCCCCAGACCTGGCGATCAAGGCCTAGGCCCTTGCCACCCTCGAAGCCATCGGCCGCTGCCAGCGCGGCGCCGCTGTTGCGGCCGCGATCGCCGATCACCACGCCGGTGGCCGGATCGGTCGGGTTATAGGCGATCGACTTGAAGCCGGTGCCGCTTGGTGTGTCCTTCTGATAATTGCCGATCAGGTCGAAGCTCAAATCGCCTTTCTCGCCATGGAAGCTGCCGCGCACCGCCTTGGTGTCGGCCGAGTTGAAGTCGGCGCCGCCCAGCAGGTTTTCGGTATAGCCGTCGCGCTTGCGGATGCGGCCGGCCAGGCGGATCGCCATGCCTTCGCCGATCGGCGCATTGACCATGCCCTCGGTCAGCCAGCTGTTGTAATTGCCATAGGAGACCCGGCCCGCTGCTTCGACATTGTCGAGTTGCGCCTTGTTCTGGATGATGTTGACCGCGCCGATCAGCGCACCGCGACCATAGAGGGTCGATTGCGGCCCCTTGGCGATCTCGACCCGCTCAATATCGAACAGCTCGACATAGGAGCCGCGCGACTTGGAGATGGAGACGCCATCCTGATAGAGTGACACGCGCGGTTCGTTGCTGGCGGTGCCGCTATCCGACGTGATGCCGCGCATCACGAAGCCGGGATTGTTGGGCGACTGGTTCTGGACGTCGAAACCCGGCACGAAGCGCGACAGCGCGTCGAACTCATAAAGGCCCATACGGTCCATCTGTTCATTGCCGACGACGCTCAGCGCCATCGGCACGTCGATCGGGTCCTGTTCGCGCAGCTGTGCGGTGACGATGATCGAATCGGCCGGGGCGGCATCGGGCGTTTCGGCATGGGCGGTTGCCGTAGCGAAAACGGGCAGGCTGATGGCAGCGAGAGCTAGAGAACGGAAGTGCATGATATTTCTCCCCTTTCGGCGCTCGGGTAGGAGGGGAGTATGAAGCGCGCATGACAGTGATGCGCAGCTTATATGACGGCGGCACTGGATGCGCTCTGCCGCCATCTGGCACCAGCCCGGATCAGCCGGCAACTGGTCCGCCGCGGGGATATATAGGCGCCGCCCGGCTCAGGCCACCAATACAGGTCGCGTTAGCCGTTCCGCCAGGAAGTCCACGAACACGCGCAGCCGTGCCGGCACATTGGTGCCGCCCAGGAACACGGCATGGATCGTCTCGATATCGCCGGGATTATAGTCTTCCAGTAACGGCACCAGGTCGCCCGATGCCAGTTCCGGCTGGACGCTGAACCGGCCGACCCGCGTGATGCCGACGCCATCGGCCGCCAGCTGCCCCAGCGTTTCGCCATTATTCGCCTCGATCGTGCCGCGCACGCTCAGCGCATAGTCGCGCCCGTCCTTGCGGAAGGGCCAGACCGGTTCGGCCCGCCGGAAATTGAAGTTCAGGCAGTTATGATCGTGCAGATCCTCCGGTACGACCGGCGTGCCATGCCGGGCGAGATAGGCGGGGGAGGCGACGATGACGCGGCCATTCTCGCCCAGCTTGCGGGCGGTCAGTGGACTGTCGGCCAGCGGCCCGAAGCGGATCGCGACATCCGCTTGCCCGCCGGCGATATCGACCAGCCGGTCGCTCAGGCTGATGTCGACCAATATATGCGGATAGAGCTGCGCAAATTCGCCGAGCAGCGGCACGATGCACAGCCGGCCATGGGAATGGGCGGCGCTGACCCGCAAGCGTCCGCGCGGCGCGCCGCGATCGGCGATCGTCTGTTCCGCCTCGTCCAGATCGGCCAGGATGCGGCGCGCGCTGGCCAGGTATGCCTGCCCCTCCGCCGTCATCGTCAGCGCGCGGGTGGAGCGCAGCAATAGCCGCACCCCCAGCCGATCCTCGATCCGGTCGACCGCGCGGCTAACGGCGGAAGGGGTGAGGCCCAGCAATCGCCCGGCGGCCGAAAAACTGCCCTCGGCCACCACGGTGGCAAAGGTTTCCAGCGCCCGCGCCCGATCGGCATGAAAGGGTATCTTTTCATCCATTGCAAAGATCCTTCGCCTTGCGCCCCTCTAAACGCGGGGAGTCCTGCCTTCCATTTATGCGTCCATCACGGAATGGAAAGGGATGACGATGGAATATCGGCAATTGGGGGCATCGGGCCTGCGCGTGCCGGCGCTCAGTTTCGGCACCGGCACCTTCGGCGGCTCAGGGCCCCTGTTCGGCGCCTGGGGCAACAGCGACGCGCAGGAGGCGCGCCGGCTGCTCGACATCTGCCTCGACGCCGGCATCACCCTGTTCGACACTGCCGACGTCTATTCGAACGGCGCGTCCGAAGAGGTGCTGGGCGCGGCGATCAGGGGACGGCGCGATCAGCTTCTGATCTCGACCAAGCTCGGCCTGCCGACCGGCGATGGTCCCAATGACTGGGGCGTATCGCGCGACCGGCTGATCGGCGCCGTGGAAGCCGCGCTCCGGCGCCTTGGCACCGATCATATCGACCTGCTGCAACTGCACGCCTTCGACGCCTCGACCTCGGTCGAGGAATTGCTGGCGACGCTCGACCAATTGGTCCGCGCCGGCAAGCTGCGCCATGTCGGCGTGTCCAACTATCCCGGCTGGCAGTTGATGAAGGCGCTCGACGTGGCGGATCGTCATGGCTGGCCGCGCTTCGTCGCGCACCAGGTTTATTATTCGCTGATCGGCCGCGCCTATGAGGCCGATCTGATGCCGCTTGCCGCCGACCAGGGCGTGGGCGCACTGGTGTGGAGCCCGCTCGGCTGGGGCCGCCTGACTGGCAAGATCAGGCGCAGCAGCCCGATCCCGGAGGGCAGTCGCCTGCACCAGACCGCCGCCTTCGCGCCGCCGGTGGAGGAGGAGCATCTCTACCGCGTGGTCGATGCGCTGGACGAGATCGCGGCGGAAACCGGCAAGACGGTGCCGCAGGTCGCGCTCAACTGGCTGTTGCAGCGGCCGACCGTGTCGTCGGTCATCATCGGCGCCCGTAACGAGGAGCAGTTGCGCCAGAATCTGGGTGCGGTCGGCTGGTCGCTGACCGCCGATCAGGTCGCCCGGCTTGACCGGGCCAGCTACCAGATGCCGGCCTATCCCCACGCCCCCTATCACCAACAGGCCGGTTTCGCCCGGCTGAACCCGCCGCTTGTCTGACGGGAGGAACATCATGAAGATCAATCCACCGCTGCTCGCGCTGGCGGCCGGTGCCTTCGGCATCGGCGTCACCGAATTTGCGCCGATGGGCCTGTTGCCCGTCATCGCCACCGACCTTGGCGTCTCCATCCCCGCCGCCGGCCTGCTCATCAGCGCCTATGCGATCGGCGTCATGCTGGGCGCGCCGCTGATGACGCTAACCACCGGGCGCTTGCCGCGCCGCACCCTGCTGATCGGCCTCGCGGCCATCTTCACCATCGGCAATCTGATCGCGGCGCTCTCCACCAGCTATGCGATGCTGCTGTTCGCGCGCATCATCACCTCGCTCAACCATGGCGCCTTCTTCGGCGTCGGATCGATCGTCGCCGCCAGCCTGGTCCCGCCCCAGCGGCAGGCGGGCGCGGTCGCCGCCATGTTCATGGGGCTGACCATCGCCAATGTCGTCGGCGTGCCGCTGGCGACCTGGGCGGGTGAAGTCATGGGCTGGCGTGCGGCCTTCTGGGGCATCGCGGCGCTGGGCGTCCTCACCATCGCGGCATTGCGCCTGACCCTGCCCGACATGCCGGCCCCGACTGAGGGTGATGCACGGTCCGAACTGCGCGTACTGATGCGCGGGCCGGTGCTCGCCGCGCTCGGCCTTACCGTGGTCGGCGCCAGCGCGATGTTCACCGTCTTCACCTATATCACGCCGATCCTGCGCGATCAGACCCATGGCTCGATCGGCTTCGTGACGGCGATGCTGGTCCTCTATGGCGTGGGCCTTACCATCGGCAACTGGCTGGGCGGGCGCTTTGCCGACCGGTCGGTGGACAGGACGCTGATCGTGACGCTCGCTGCACTGACGGCGATCCTCATCGCCTTCGCCTTTGCCATGCCCTTTGCCGGGCCGACGGCGGTGCTGATCTTTCTGTGGGGCATTGCCAGCTTCGCGCTGGTGCCGCCGCTGCAGGTGCGGGTGATGAGCGCGGCGGCCGACGCGCCCAATCTGGCGTCCTCGATGAACATCGGCGCCTTCAACCTGGGCAATGCGATCGGCGCGGCGCTGGGCGGCGCGGTGATTGCCGCCGGCCTCAGCCTGCCGTTCGTCGCGATCGCCGGGGCCGCTGCGTCCAGCCTCGGGCTGATCGCGCTGCTGCTCAGCCGCCGCAGCGGCGCGCCGCGTGCCGCCACCACCTGACGCTCACAGATAGGCGACACGGGCCGGCACGGTCACGCGGATGGTCGTGCCGGTCCTGGTGGTGGAGATGATTTCCACCGCGCCATCCATCCGCCGCGCCCGTTCGCGCATGCCGACCATGCCATAATGGCCTTCGCGCGATCCGGCCGCCAGCACCGCTGCGGACAGGCCGATGCCATCATCGATGATCGCCAGCGACAGCCGGTCGGTGCCATGATGCAGCTCGACGATGATGGTCCGCGCCGCCGCATGGCGCAGGCTGTTGCTGATCGCCTCGCGCGCGATCCGCATCATCTCGTCGGCGACCGGGGCGCAGACCAGCCGCACGGTGCCGGCCTCCTCGACGCGCCAGTCCAGCCGGTCGCCGACCATCTCGTCCAACAGCGCGCGCAGACGGACCGCCATCGCCACCGGCTGCAATGCCTGTCGCAGCGAATGGACCCGCTCGCGACTGTCTACCAGCACATCCTCGGCCCGGTCGAGCGCGCCTTCCAGCTCGGTGCGGGCGCGTTCGCCGCGCGGCAGCAACTCGACCACCGCCTGGAAGCGCAGCATCAGCCCCTGGAACCCCTGCAACAGCGTGTCGTGCAGTTCCCGAGCGATCCGTTCGCGCTCGGTCAACTGCGCCTCGACCCGGCTGCGTGCCCGTTCGGTCACGACATGCAGGCGCCGGCGGTAGAGCAGCCAGCCGGCCAGCAGGATCAGGCTGACGCACAGGATGCGGAACCAGCGCGTCTGGTAGAAGGCAGGAGCGATCTCGAACGCGAGCGCTGCGCCCTGCCTGTTCCATACCCCGTCATTGTTGGCCGCTATCACATGGAAGCGATATTGGCCGGGCGCCAGATTGGTATAGAGCGCCTGCCGCTCCGTGCCGGCATCGAACCAGCCGGTGCCGCTGCCCTCCAGCCGATAGCGGAAACGGTTCTGCGCCGCATCGGTCAGGCTGAGGGCGCTATAGTCGATCTGGACCCGGCCGCTATGGGCGGGCAGGGCGATGCTGCCCGCGGCCAGCGGATAGGCCTTGCCATCGACCCGCAGCGACCGGATCGCCACGGGCGGCGGCACGCCATTGCGGGCCAGCCGGGCAGGGTCGATCCAGGCCAGCCCCTGGTCGGTGGCGAACCAGAGCTGGCCGTCGCGATCGAGGGCGATGTCGTTCGCCTCGAACAGGTTGGATCGCGCCCGATAATCGCCTTCCTGGCCGACCCGCTGGTAGGGGATGGGGCGATCGGGCTGGGCAAGGCCCTTGTCCAGCGCATCGCTGCGCATCCGCACGATACCGGTTGCACCGTTGATCCAGGTCCAGCCATCGGCGGTGCGGGCGATGCCGGTAATCCCGGCCAGATAGGGATGGGTGCGTTCGCCCAATGACTGCAACCGGCCACCCTTCAGGCGCGCCAGCCCCTTCATCCCGCCGATTAGCCAGCTTTCGCCATCCGCGCGCAACGTCAGGATCGACCCGATCGGGCTGGTCCCGGCGGGCAGCAGCGCCGTCTCCTCGCCATCGCGAATGCGCAGCAGCCCGCGCCGGCTGCGCCCGGCGATCAGGCCGCCATGCCCATCGGCGCGCAACAGGGTGATGGTGCCGCCCGGCTGCCCCGCCGCGCCGCTCGCCGGCACCAGCCGCCCGCCGTCCAGCCGGTAGAGCCGGTCCATCCCGGTCCAGAACTGTCCGCGATCGTCGCGTGCGCAACTGACCGACAGCGGCCCTTCGACCGACGTCGTGCGGCGGACATCGCCGCGGTCGTCCAGGTCGAGCAAGAAGGCGCCTTCCAGGCTGATCGCCAGCAATTGCCGGTCGTCGCCGCACAGCACGCCAATGTCGGCGCGCGGGAAGATCAGCCGGGGCTGGCGCTGGCCCGGCCCGACGCGGTAGACGCCGCCGATACCGGCATAGAAGATATGGGCCGATCGCGCCGGCGCGACGAAGCCGGTCACCAGCGCCTCCTCGCCCGCGCCGATCAGGCTGGCGGCGGCATAGCGTTCCACCCCGGTCTCGGTGCCGACCCAGATATTGCCTTCCCGGTCCTCCAGCGCGGCGAGCGACAGCGACATGTGTCCGGCCGCGATCTCGACCTTGTCGCCGCCCGCAGGAAGCCGCGCCAGGCCACCATTCTGGCCGGTGATCCAGGCCGTGCCCTGGCGATCGACATGGATATGGCGGGTGACGTAGGGGGTGTTGACGGGATTGAGCCGGGCCGCGGCCTGCCCGCCGGAAATCGGCCGGATGCCCCTGTCGTCCGCCAGCCAGATTCGGCCCGTCCTGTCCTCGTCCAGCGCGGCGAAGGGGGCGACCTGCATCGCCAGCGGGGCGAAGCGCGCGGCACCGGGCGCCAGCCGCAGCAGGTGCGGCGGCAAGGCTAAGTAAAGGCTGCCGTCCGACGCGGCCAGCATCGGCCCCATCATGCCGTCGGGGATGCCCTGCTGCGCGCCATAGCGGCGCCAGCGGCCATGCTGGTAACGCGACAGCAGCATCTTGCCGCGCGCTTCGGCCGCGACCCAGATCGATCCGTCGCGCGCCTCCACGATGCCGGCGACGCCGCCCTGCGCCGGCCAGGGATTGGCATCGCGCAGATGGCCGTCGCGATAGAGGGCGATGCCGCCGAAATCATGGCCGACCCAGATGTCGCCATTGCGCGCCGCAAGCAGGGCGGTGACCTGCAAGGATCGACGCGGGTCGTCGCGATCGGCCAGCATGCGCTCGAACCGGATGCCGTCAAAGCGGTAGAGGCCGGTCGAAGATCCCAGCCACAGATAGCCGTCCTTGCCCTGCGCCAGCGCACGGACATTGCCCGGCGCCCCGTCCTTCAGCGTCCAGCGGCTGTGGCGCAACTGGCTGATCGACTGGCTCGGGTCCAGCGCCTGGCTCGGCTGGGCCAGCAGCATGGTCGCGATCGCCGTGATGATCGCCCGGCATTTCATGATCTTCTGCTCGGTCGCGACATGGGGGCCTTGGGGCGGGAGGAACCGACAGCCGTAGCGCTGCGGGCCGATGCGATACAAGCCCCCCGTTAGAGGGACGCTCGCCCCCTCCATCCGGGCTTTGGGAAATCGTGACGCAGCCGCATCATTCCCGCCATGCCGGATATCGCCAGTCTCAACACGCGCCCCAACCTGCCGCATCGGCTCGACGCCGCGCCGCTTCTGGACCTGCTGACGCGGGCACAGATGCTGCTGCATCGCGACCCCAACCGGGCGGACCTGTGCCTCGATCAACTGCGCGACCTGCTGCGGCAGGGCACGGATGCGGACGACGGCGCCGTCATGCTGGCCCGGCGTCCCGACGGCCATTGCCCGCCACCAACCGGCGGGCTGGCCGGCTGGCAATTGCGCAGGGTCACCGCCTATGTCGAGACGCGGCTGGGGCGCACGCTGGTGACGGAGGAACTGGCGCTGGTGGCGAGCCTCAGCCCCGGTCACTTCTGCCGCGCGTTCAAGGTCAGCATGGGTGAGACGCCCCATGCCTATGTCATCCGCCAGCGCATCCGCCGGGCACAGTGGCTGATGCTGGAAACCGGCCACAGCCTGGCGGACATCGCCAGCGCCTGCGGCCTGACCGACCAGGCGCACCTGACCCGGCTGTTCAAGCGGCTGGTCGGCACCACGCCGCTGTCCTGGCGCCGGACCTGGCAGGGATCGCCATTGGCGGCACAGGCATGAACAGCAAAAGGCTGGAGGCGTTCACCGACGGGGTGATCGCGATCATCATCACCATCATGGTGCTGGAACTGAAGGTGCCGCGCGGGGGATCGCTCGCCGATCTCGCGCAATGCCTGCCGCTGCTGATCGCCTATCTGCTCAGCTTCGTGAATGTCGGCCTCTACTGGAACAATCACCATCATCTGTTCCAGCTCAACCCGCGCATCGACGGGCGGGTGCTATGGGCCAATCTCTTCCTGCTCTTCTGGCTCAGCCTGGTCCCCTTCGTCATCCGCTGGCTGGACGAGAGCGCCTGGTCGACCGGAGCGACCGCGGCCTATGGCATGGTGCTGGGCGCGGCGGCGATCGGCTATTTCCTGACCGAACGGGCGATCATCGCCTGCAATGGCGCAGGCTCCAGGCTCGCCCGCGCGCTCGGCATGGACTGGAAGGGCTGGGGAACGCTGGCCATTTATGGCGCGGCCATTCCCCTGAGCTTCGTCAGCCGTTGGCTGGCGGTCGCACTCTACGTGCTGGTCGTCGCGCTCTGGTTCGTGCCCGACCGGCGGTTCGCGCGGGTCGCGCTGCCCTGATCTTCAGCCCCCGTGGGGCAGGGCGGCCGCCGGGTGGCGGACGCAGAGCAGGGTGCCGACCAGCACGATCGCGCCCGATACCAGCAGCGGCAGCGCCAGCCCCATATGCACCACCATCAGCGCGCCGGCCGCCGCGCCCGCGAAGATGGCGACGATCGCCGCGATCCGCCGGCCAAGATTGGGATTGGCGCCGCCCGCCAGGCTGGAATCCGCTGCAATGCCGGTGACGGTCAGGGTCAGCACGGTGGTGGTGAGGTCGGGCACCTTCAACTGCCGGATGGTGGCGTTGCGAAAGCCCATCGCGATCGCGGTCAGGCTGATGATCGCGAACAGGCCGGCGGCGGGCTGGAGCGTGGGCACATGGAAGTTCAGCGCGACCACCGCCGCGATCCACAGCAATGCCGCCTCGATCAGCGCGGCGACCGTCAGCCAGTGGCGCAGCGGGCGTTTGCCCAGCCCCTGGCCGACCCGGCCGGCGATCAGCGCGCCGATGAAGAAGGTCAGCAGCGCGACCAGATAGGGCGCCACCCTGAAGCCCGGCGTCTGCGCCGCGGCGAAGCCCAGGAACACGACATTGCCGGTCATGTTGGCGGTGAACACCTTGCCCAGGCCCAGCACGCTGACCGCGTCGACCAGGCCGGTCGTCGCCGACAGCAGCAACAGCAGGCCGGGCAGGGGGGATGCGCTTTGGGACGCTGGCGGCATGATGATGCTCCTCACAGGATCTAGAAACGGAAATTGGCTTCAAGGCCGGTCATGGCGATGGTCTGGGCCGGGCCGGTCTTACGGATGAAGGCGCCCGGCGCGAAAAGTGACAGCGAAGTTGACAGTTCCAGCTCCGCCGTCGCCTGCCAGGCCAGCGTCGCCTCCACTTCCTTGCCGATGAAGCGGGCGCGGCTGTCGCCGGGGCCACGGATCAGGTTGCCGGGAATGTCGTAGACGCCGTCATGGCGGGCGTAACGCCAATAGGCCATGCCGGCGATGCTGGCGGAAAAGCCGTCGCCCAGCGGGGCGCTGATCCGGGGATTGAGGCTGACGATGTTGGTCGGTCCGACGGGCGAGAGTTCGCCGAAATATTTGCCCTTGGGGAAGAGCGCGTTGAACGTGCCGAGCCTGTCATCTTCGCTGTCACGATCGCCGCTCACGATGTTGAAGCGCAAGGTGGCGTCGGGCGACAGCGGCAGGTCGGGCAGGGTGCGGCCGACCTCGGTGCCGATCGTCCAGGCGGAAATGCGCTGCCCGTCATAATGGCCGAACTGATAGACGCCCTCGACATTCCAGTGCCAGTCGCCCCGCGCGCCATGCGAACGAAGGCCGAGGCTGTGGCGCTCCTCCCGGCCGGTCAGCCCGCCGAAGCGCGCGGCGCGGTTGCGATAGCCCAGATAATAGAGGTCGAGATCCGGCAGCGTCGCATAGGCGCCCCACAGCCTGCGGGTGTCGGACGTGCGATCGTCGAAACTGTCGGAGCCGGGCTGTACCGGGTTCAGCAGGAACAGGTCGAGCGCGCGGCCTTCGCCCAGGGACAGGCTGCCGCGCACGCCGTCGAACGCCAGCGGGGTATTGGGACCATAGCGGGTGCCGACCAGCCTTTCGGTGCCGAGTGAAACCATCTGGCGCCCGGCGCGCAGGGTGACGGGGCCGACGCCGACTTCGGCAAAGCCCTGGAGCAGGTCGAGCCGGCTCTGGTCGATCGGGCTGGCCGAGGGCGCAACACCGACCGCATGGCTGATGATCGGCTGGACAAAGGCACGGGCATGGAACCGGTCCGGCGCGCCGACATGCAGGTCGGCATAGGGCATGGCGCGCGCCCATAAATAGCTGTCGTCGGGCGCATCGGCCCCGCCCCAGAGATTGTCGGCATAATTTTCGTTGCGCAGCCGCAGCTCGACGCCGGTGGACAGCCAGACATCGTCGCCCAGCGGGATATATTTGAACTGCCCCGTCCAGTGATGGCCGCGCTTTTGCGCGTCCGCCAGATCCGACCAATCCTCGTCATAGCGGGTGATCGACAGGGTCGGCGCCTGCCAGGCCTCCCGCGTCTGCGCGGCCAGCGGCGGGCAAGCGCAGAGCGAGAGGGCAAGGCAGACTGATTTTTTACACACGGCGCTGCGCCTGTTCGGCGACCAGCGCCGCCAGGATGAAGCCGCCGATCAGACCCAGATGCTCGAAAAAAGCATTGGTGGCCATGAACCGCTCCTGCCCCATCGGCATCGTCCAGAAGGCGTTGGCGGTGAAGGCGGCCAGCAGGGTGAAGACGCCCAGCATCCCCGCGCCTAGCCAGGCCATGCGGCCGGTCAGGATCAGGATCGGCCCGATCAGTTCGATCGCGATGGTGAGCGCCGCCCAGAGAGCCGGCGGGGTCATGCCGAAATGCGCCTGCTCGGCAACCGCCGCCGGCCAGTCCGTCAGCTTGACGATGCCGCCCAGCAGATAGGCGCCGACCAGCAGCAGCCGGGCGATGAACCAGGTCGGCTTCCAGTCGAGGATCGCGTCAACGAAGCGGGGATCGCGGTCGGCGCGCATTTTACTTCGCCTCGGGCGCATGAACTTCGGCGATATAGCCGCCGGGGAAGCGCAGGATCGCGCTCTGGCGACCGGCGACGCTCTGCGGCGCGACCAATGTGTCGACGCCGGCGGCCTCCGCCTTGGCCAGTGTGGCGCCCATGTCGGCGACCTCATAACCGGTCATGTCGCGGCCATAGGGCCAGGGGAGTTGGCCGTCCGAGACGAAGAGGGTCATCTTGCCATAGCCGCTCTCGATGGCGACGCGGCGGATGGTCTTGCCGGGCTGGCCGATTTCCTCGCCCTTGGCGACGCGATCGTCGGAGACGATCCTGCCATGGGCAAAGCCGGTCCAGTCCCTGATGAACCGGTCGGCGACGTCGGCGGTCAGGTAGATGCGATTTTCCGGCACGGTGGTCAGCGCGGGATAGCTGGGCTTGGCGGTGTGCCAGTAGAGCTGCATGTTCACGCCGCCGGCCCATTGCACCACCACGTCGCGGCCGATCGGGTCGGGGAAGGTAGTGATGCGGCGCACCGCGCCATGCTTGAGCGCGGAGGCAACGGCACCGTCCATGTCGCTCACCAGATAGCCGGTCCGCTCATCGCCGAACGGATAGGGGATCGGCGTCTTGAAGCCGAAGACCGAGACGGTGCCGGCCGGGGTCAGTGCCAGTTGCGACTTGGTCAGGCTGGGCGTCGGTGTCACCTGGAACTCGCCCTGTTTCGACGTCTTGCCGCCGAAGGTCGCGACGAAGCTGGTGACGAAGGCGTCGAACTGGCCTTCGGGCACATAGACATGGGTGGTGTCATATTGCGGGCCGACCGCATAATCGGCGCTGGCGGCGGGCTTTGCGATGGCGACCGGCATAGGCATCAGGACGGCGGCGGCGAATAGGAAGGCGAAGCGCTTCATGGACAATCTCCAGGCAGGAAGTCTTTCTTGTCATCCCCGCGAAGGCGGGGATCCATCTCCGGGCGTTGCGCCGTCCGGCTTGGTTGCGAGATGGATTCCCGCTTGCGCGGGAATGACAATGATTTGCGGTTATCGTCAGACGGCCCAGCAGCCGCAGCCGAGCGATCCCCAGAAGGTCTGGACATCGGCGGCCGGCACATCGGCGCCCAGCGCCGCGGCATGGTCATGGCCATGGACGCCGCAGGCCGAATGGCAGCCACAGGCCGATGCCAGCTGCGCGCGCGCCTCACGGGTCTTGTGATAGCCGCCGAAGGTGGCGACCGGCGACCAGTCGGGCATGGGCTTTGGCAGGTCGGGCGCGAGCGGGGCATAATCGCCCTCGCCATGGACCACCTTGCCGCCGAGCAGGGTCAGGACCGATCGGATATGGACGATCTGATCCTCCGGCACCGCAAAATAGTCGGCCGACAGCAAGGCGAGGTCGGCAAGCTGCCCGGCCTTGATCTGCCCCTTCTTGCCGATCTCGTTGGAGAACCATGTATTCTCATGCGTCCACATCGCCAGCGCCTTTTCCCGGCTGACGCGATTGTCGCCGCGATAGAGGGCGAAGCCGCCGACGGTGCGGCCGGTGACGAGCCAGCTCAAGGATACCCATGGATTGTAGCTGGCGACGCGGGTCGCGTCGGTGCCTGCGCCGACCGGGATGCCCGCCGCGATCATGCGGGAAATGGGCGGGGTGCGCTCGGCCGCCTTTGCGCCATAGCGCTCGACGAAATATTCGCCCTGATAGGCCATGCGATGCTGCACGGCGATGCCGCCGCCCAGCGCGGCGATGCGGTCGATATTGCGGTCGCTGATGGTTTCGGCATGGTCGAAGAACCAGTTGATGCCCTGCAAAGGGATATCCCGGTTCACCTTTTCATAGACGTCGAGCGCGCGGCCGATCGTCTCGTCATAGGTGGCGTGCAGGCGCCAGGGCCATTTATGCTCGGCCAGCAGGCGGATGACCGGCTCCAGATCGCCTTCCATGCTGGGCGCCATGTCCGGCTGGGGCTGGCGGAAATCCTCGAAGTCGGCGGCGGAATAGACCAGCATCTCGCCCGCGCCATTGTGGCGATAGCTGTCATCGCCCTGGCCCGGCGTCACCTGCTTCACCCAGCCGGAGAAATCGGCCAGCTCTTCCTTGGGCTTCTGGGTGAAGAGATTATAGCTGATGCGGACGGTCAGTTGATCGTCCTGATGCAGCTTCTCGATGATCTCATAATCGTCTGGATAATTCTGGAAGCCGCCGCCTGCGTCGATCACGCCGGTGACGCCCAGCGCGTTGACGTCGCGCATGAAGTGGCGGGTCGAATTGAGCTGATAGTCCTGCGGCAGCTTCGGCCCCTTGGCCAGGGTCGAATAGAGGATCGTGGCATTGGGCTGGGCCAGCAGCAGACCGGTCGGGTTGCCGGCGGCATCGCGGACGATCTCGCCGCCCGGCGGGTTGGGCGTATCCTTGGTATAGCCAACGACGCGCAGCGCGGCGGCGTTGAGCAGCGCGCGATCATAGAGGTGCAGGATGAAGACCGGCGTGTCGGGCGCGACGGCATTCAGTTCGGCGATGGTCGGCAGGCGCTTTTCCGCGAACTGATGTTCGGTGAAGCCGCCTACCACGCGCACCCATTGCGGAGCAGGGGTACGGGCGACCTGGCTTTTAAGCATATCCATCGCCTCGGCCAGCGTCGGCACGCCATCCCAGCGCAGTTCCATGTTGAAATTCAGGCCGCCGCGAATGATGTGCATATGGCTATCGATCAGGCCGGGGATCAGGCGATGCCCCCTGGCATCGATCACCGTTGCGTCCGGCGCGGCGGCGCGCACCTCCGCCTCGCTGCCCACGGCCAGGAACTTGCCGTCGCGGATGGCGACCGCTTCCGCCACCGGATTGCTCCGGTCCAGCGTCGTCACCTTGGCATTGACGATGATCGTGTCGGTCATGGGGCGGTCCTTGGCTTGAGCAGGAAAGGGGGAGAGAAGGGCGGAGGCGGCCACCCCGGCCATGGCGTCGCGGCGGGTAATCACGCGTCGCCCTTTTGATTGTCGGCCCGGTTGTTCGGGAGCGTGCCCAGCACATGGTCGCGGCATTCGTTGCGCACGAAGCGGGTCAGTTCATGGGCATCGGCCCAGCGCCTGGCAAGCGGCACGATCTGTTCGCCGACCAATATGCCCAGCAGGCCGATCAGGGCCACTACCGGGGGCGCGGGCGAGCGCACCCCCAGCAGCGAATAGACGATGCCGACCAGGAGACCGGCGCCGAGGGAGAGAAGATAGACTTTCATCGCCGGTCTCCTGCGTCTGCGATCAGGCCTGGATGAAGGCGAGGATGTCGGCGTTCAGCACGTCGGCATTCACCGTCAGCATGCCGTGCGAATAGCCCTCGTAAATCTTGAGGGTCGCATTCGGCAGGATCTGCGCCTGCAGCACGCCGGCATTCTTGTAGGGCACGACCTGGTCGTCATCGCCATGCAGCACCAGGGTCGGCACGGTGATCGCGGTCAGATCGTCGGTCTGGCCGGTTTCGGAAAAGGCCTTGATGCCTTCATAATGGGCCTTGGCGCTGCCCATCATGCCCTGGCGCCACCAATTGTCGATGACGGCCGGCTTCACGTCCGCGCCGTCGCGGTTGAAGCCATAGAAGGGGCCGGCGGCGACATCGTGGAAGAATTGCGCACGGTTGGCGGCGAGGCCGGCGCGCAGCCCGTCGAACACGTCCATGGGCAGGCCGCCGGGATAACGGTCGGTCTTCAGCATGATCGGCGGCACCGAACTGACCAGCACGGCCTTGGCCACGCGGCCTTCGGGCAGGCCATGGCGGGCGACATAGGCGGCCACTTCGCCGCCGCCGGTCGAATGACCGATATGGATGGCGTTCTTGAGGTCTAGATGGCGGGCGACGGCGGCGGCGTCGGCGGCATAATGGGCCATGTCATGCCCTTCGCTCACCTGGGCCGAGCGGCCATGGCCGCGACGGTCATGGGCGACGACGCGATAGCCCTTCGACAGGAAGAACAGCATCTGCGCGTCCCAGTCGTCCGACGACAGCGGCCAGCCATGATGGAACATGATGGGCTGGGCGTCCTTTGGACCCCAATCCTTGAAGAAGATGTCGACGCCGTCATCCGTGGTCACGAAGCTCATGGGGATTTCCTTTGCTCGGGTGGGGAAAGGGGAGAGGGGAAGGGGCCGGCGGTGCATGGGGAGAGGGGGAGGCACCGCCGGCCCCTGGCGCAGGTCAGTGGCCGCCTTCGGAGGCGCCGAACATGGCCTTCGCATATTTGATGCCCAGGCCGTATGCGCCGCCAAATTCCTTGGCGATGCCGGTGGTGGACTCATAGGTTTCGGTGCGCGCCCAGTCGCGCTGCAGTTCCAGCATATACTGGAGCGAGGTCATCGGCTTGGCGCCGAGCTGGATCATGCGCTGCACGGCGCGCTCATGCGCTTCCTCGCTGATGTCGCCACAGGCGTCGGCGATGAAATAGACGTCGAAGCCCTGGTCGATCGCGGAGGCGACCGGGCCGACGATGCAGACGCTGGTCCACAGGCCGGCGAAGATGATCCGCTCCTTGCCGATGCGGTTCACTTCCTCGATCACGGCGGCATCTTCCCAGGTGTTCATGCTGGTGCGGTCGAGCAGGGGCTGGCCGGGGAAGGCGTCGGTGATCTCGCTGAACATCGGCCCCGAAAAGCTCTTTTCGGCCACGGTGGTCAGGATGGTCGACACGCCGAACGACTTGGCGGCGCGGCTGATGAGGGCGGCATTGTTGCGCAGCAGTTCCGGCGCGATCGACTTGGTGGCGAAGGCCATTTGCGACTGGAAGTCGATCAGGACCAAAGTGTGGTCGGTCGGCGAGATGAGGGACTTGCCCGGCGTCGGCGTGGCGGTGATCGTCATGGGTCGGCTCCTTGGTTTCGAGCAGTCGTCGCTGCTGTGAAGACAGTGTTAGCCGGCGTGCCTGATCCGAAATATCCAGATAAAATGCACCGGCTTGTTCTAAAAAATAGAAATGGTCAGTCACTGGCCTGACGCGCGCGATCATAGCTGTCCGTCGCCGCCCGATCTTGGATCAGGCTGACATGTTAGCGATCATTCCGATGCAAAGGGGGCGCTCGCGCGCCATGTCGTCAGAGGTCGATCAGTCCGCGTTTGATCGCCAGCGTCACCGCATGGGTGCGATCGGTCGCGTCGAGCTTCGAGAAGATCGACTTCATATGGCCCTTCACCGTCTCTTCGCTGATATCGAGTCGCGCCGCGACCTGCTTGTTGCTGTTGCCCCAGGCCGCCAGCGAAAGCACCGCGATCTCGCGCTCGGTCAGCGGGTCTTCCAGCACATGCAGGGCGATCGCGGTGGCGACGGTGGCGTCGAGATGCTTGCCGCCCAGATGCACGGACCGGATCGCGTCGAGCAGCTGCTTGCGCAGGCTGGCCTTGAGCAGATAGCCCATCGCCCCTGCGCGCAGCGCCTTGATCGCGCGGCCATCGCCCGAATAGGTGGTCAGCACGATGATCCGGGCGTCGGGATGGACGGCCCGGATCGCGGCGATCGCGTCGAGCCCCGGCATTTCCGCCATCTGTAGGTCCATCAGCACGATGTCGGGGCGCAACCGCGCATATTCCTCCACCGCGCGCCGGCCATTGTCCGCCTCGCCGACGATCCGCATGTCGGCCTGGGTCGCCAGCATCGCCCGCACGCCCTCGCGCAGCAGCGCATGATCGTCCACCACCAGGATCGATATGGGGACTATCGCAGGCTGCATGTCGTGGCTGTGGATCGGACCGGGCTGCATCGCGCCAGAGTGGCGTGTTCCGCTTCCCAAGTCCATGCGATAGTCGCGCCTCATCGCGGCGCGGCCGGCCATTGTGCGATGATCGTGCCCAGCACGTCGGCGGCGCTGTCGGGCTGGTCGAAGGTCCAGTTCAGGCCGGCGAACCGGCCGGGAGCGGGACCGGGTGAGAGATAGGCGTCCAGCGCCGTCAGCACGCCGGCCATCATCGCGCGGGCGGCGGCGCGTTGCGCGACCTTCGTTGCCGCCGGATCGAGCAGCCGCAGCAGGCAGGCGATCGAACAACTGTCGAGCCGGAGCGCCGCGCGCATCGCCACGGCGGCCAGCCGGCCCAGCCGTTCGGCATTCAGATCGTCGATTTCCCCCATGCCCACGATCATCAGCGACCGGCAGCGCACCGGCGGCGGCGGGCTGGACAGGATCATCGTCTCGCCGAACCTGCCGTCGAACAGGCCGCCCGCGCGCAATTGCGACAAGGTGCCTGACAGGGCGGCGTCGAGCGCGCAGGCGCCAGGATCGATCCGGCTCGTGGCGGACAGGACCGGCATGCCGACGATCAGCAGATCGACATCGCTCGCGATCGCATCGACCGGCCCGGCGCGGAAGCGGACGGTGCGATATGTGCCGACGATCGGCGCATCCATGCTCGCCACCCTGTTGATCCTCCCGCCATGACGCAGCCATGCAGGTCGGCGTCTCCTTGGGCCAAGCTAGAGGGACATGGCGCCCGCGTCGTGGCCAGGGCGCGCGGGATTTGGACAATTATGCGGAATTGCCGTGGTAGGAAAGGGGGGGGGGCGTGCATCCAGGCATCCCGGCTGCCAACGGCTTTGGTGGTTAACTTCTGTGGGAAGATCGGGAATGTCGGGCGCTTTCGGCGCGGCTCTTCATCAGCGGCTGGATGCGCGTGCCGAACGCTTCCACCCCTTCCAGGAAATCGTCGAAGGTCAGCAGCACGCCGCCGGTATTGGGCACCTGCGCCATTTCGTCCAGCATTCGTGCCACGCTGGCATAGCTGCCGACCAGCGTGCCCATATTGATGTTCACCGCTCCCTCGGGCGCGGCCAGTTGGCGCACATTGGTGTCGGTGTTGACGGTGTCCTTCGCGCCCTGATCGGCCAGCCAGGCGATCGCCTCGATATCGACCCCGTCATTATAGCTTTGCCATTTCGCCATGGCTTCCTCGTCGGTCTCCGCCGCGATCACCATGACCAGCACGAACACCGACACAGCGCGGCCGGTCTGCGCCGTGAATTTCGCAAGGCGGTCATTGTTGAAGGCGAAGGCGGTCGGCGTGTTGACGCCCTTGCCCAGGCAAAAGGCATAGTCCGCCCATTTGGCCGAGAAGGCCAGGCCCGCGTCGGATGATCCGGCACAGATGATCTTCATGTCGGCCTGCGGCTGGGGGCGGACCAGACAGTCGTCCATCTGATAATATTGCCCCTTGAAGTCCGATCGGCCGGTCTCCCACAATTCCCGCAGCACGCGGGCATATTCGTCGAGCACATCATAGCGGTTGCGGAAATGCTCGTCGCCCGGCCAAAGCCCCATCTGCGTATATTCGGGCGGCTGCCAGCCGGTGATGAGGTTCAGCCCGAAGCGGCCATGGCTGATGGAGTCGATGGTGTTGGCCATGCGCGCGGCGAAGGCGGGCGGGATGATGAGGGTGGGGCAGGTGGCGAAGATCTTGATCCGGTCCGTCACCGCCGCAAGGCCGGCCATCAGCGTGAAGCTTTCGAGGCCATATTCCCAGAATTGCGTCTTGCCGCCGAAACCGCGCAGCTTGATCATCGAAAGCAGGAAGTCGAGGCCATATTTCTCGGCGCGCTGGGCGATGTCCTTGTTGAGATCGAAGCTGGGCAGATATTGCGGGGCGTTCTCGCTGATCAGCCAGCCATTATTGTTGATGGGGATGAAAACGCCGACCTGCATGGATTTCAACTCCTGAGGAATTCGAGGACGAGGCGATGGAAAGCATCCGGGTCGGTCACGTTGCAGGCGTGGCCACCCCAGTCGAAGCTGGCGGTCTTGGCCCATGCGATCGGCGCCGCGACATCGAGGGCGCTGGCATGGGGGACGAGGAAATCGTCGCGGGTGGCGATGGCCAGAACCCTGGGCACGGCCGTCAGGTCGAGCAGGTGCGGGCTATAGGCCTGCACGGCGGCGATCCGCTTTTCCATCGTGGCCGCGCCGGGGAAGGTGGCGAGATGATGCGCCATTTCGGCCTTCAGCGCGTCGTCATGGGCCGCGATCCAGTCCGGCGGGAACAGGAACAGCGGCTGCGCCCGCAGGAATGCCTCGACACCGGCATGGCGCAACAGGGCCAGCCGCGTTTCGAAGCAGCGGCGGGTATGAGGCGACAGCGTCCGCCAGCCGTTGATGATGATCAGGCTGTCGAGCCGAGAGGTCGCGATCGCCAGTTCCATGCCGATCGCGCCGCCCAGCGCATGGCCGATGAAATGCGCGCTGCCGATGCCCAGCGCATCCATCAGGGCGATGACGTCGCCCGCCATATCCTCGACCGAGGTGGTTTCCGGCAATGTCCGATCGCTGCGGCCGGTGCCGCGATGGTCATAGGCGATGACGCGGAAATGCTCTGCCAGCGCCGGGATGTTCGGCGCCCAATAGCTCGCCGAACCGCCAAGCCCGCTCGACAGGATCAGCGGCGGGGCGTCCGCGCGCCCGTGGATTTCATGATAGAGGCCGGCGGCCTCAGCCAAGATGCGCGACCGAGGCGATCTCGACCAGGCAATCGGGTTTCACCAGATCGCACCGGATGCAGTAGCGCGCCGGCTTGTCGCCGGGAAAATATTCGGCATAGACGGCGTTGAAGGCCGCGTAATCGCCCAGATCCTTGAGGAAGATATGGTTCATGGCGATGTCCGCCATGGTGCCGCCGGCCGCCTCGACCGTGATCCTGATGACGTCCAGCACATGGCGGGTCTGCGCGGCGGCGTCGCCGACATGCAGCACCGTTCCGCCTTCGCCCAGTGCCAGCACGCCCGAGACATAGATCGTATTTCCGGCCCTTGCGCCCGCCGAATAGGGGGCGATCGGGGTCGGGAACTGCGGTGGATTGATCGGTTCGAAGGGCATCAGATCTCCTTGGGCGGAAGCTGGCCGACGGCGGTGCGGAAATCGGCGACATTGCTCACCCAGCCGAAGAATTTCTCGACATTGTAGAGGCTCGCCTCGCGGATGAAGTCCGGCCCCAGGTGATGCACCGCATCTTCCAGCAGCACGCCGAAATATTCGAGATGGAAACCGTCGCGCAGCGTCGATTCCACGCAGACATTGGTGGCGATGCCGGTGAAGATCAGGGTGCGGATGCCGCGTGCGCGCAGCACGCTATCCAGTTGCGAGTTGAAAAAGGCGGAATAGCGCGGCTTATGGACGCGCAGGTCGTTCTCCCGCGGCGCCAGCGCCTCCACCAGTTCATAGTCCCATCCGCCGCGCGCCAGGAATTTGCCCGCCAGGTCCGGCCGTGCCCGCATGGTCTTGAGCGCATTGGACTTGTGCCAGTTGGGCGACAGCGGCGTGCCGGCCTCGGCATAGCCGCTGTCCCAGCCATTCTGCAGGAAGATCACCGGCATGCCCGCGGCCCGCGCCACCTCGACGACCTCCGCGATCCGGGGGATCACACCCGCCGCCGGGCTGACGTCGAAGCCGGCCTCGTCGACATAGCCGCCCTTGCTGGCATAGGCATTCTGCATGTCGACGACGATCAGCGCCGTCGTCGCGGCATCGATCCGGATTGCTTCGGGGCGCGCGGGCAGCACCACGCAGGGACCGGAACGGGATGGGGCGGGATCGACGATGGCTTCGCTCACCGGCGCAGGATTGAGCAGATGCACCCAATGGTCAAGCGCGGCCGTCATGGCTAAGGCGCGAGCCGGATATATCTCGGCTCTCGCCCTTCAGCGGGCTTTTGAGATTTTCGGGAAAATCTGGAGCGGGTGAGGGGAATCGAACCCCCGTCGTCAGCTTGGGAAGCTGCTGCTCTACCATTGAGCTACACCCGCGTCTGGAGTGGCCATGGCATGGCCATGGAGCGCGGTCAACGGGGCTTGATGGACGCGCGCGAAATTAGCCGACCTGGCGTTTCGCCAGCTTGCGGGCGAGGGTGCGGCGATGCATCCCCAGGCGCCGGGCGGTTTCGGAGATGTTGAAGTCGCAATCCTTCAGCACTTCGTGGATATGTTCCCATTCCAGCGTCTTGATCGATGTCGGGCGCGGCGCCAGCGGCGCGGCGGGGTCGCCGCCCGAGCGGGCGAAGGCGGCCTCGATATCGTCGGTGTTGGATGGTTTCGCCAGATAGTTGGTCGCGCCAAGCTTGATCGCCTCGACCGCGGTGGCAATGCTGGCAAAGCCGGTCAGCACCACGATCAGCATGTCGGGATCATGGGCGTGCAGCGTCTGGACGCAGACCAGGCCTGATTCCGGGCCGAGCTTCAGGTCTACCACGGCATAGCCGGGGCGATTGCCTTTCAGCACCTCCTCCAGTGCGCCATGGCTGGCGGCGGTCAGCACGTCATAGCCGCGCCGCTCGAACGAACGTTTGAGGGTCTTTGCAAAGGCCTCGTCATCCTCGACGATCACCAGCAGCCGTTCAGCTGTCATCTTCGCTGTCACTTTCCTCTTCCAGTGCGACCGTATCGAGCGGCAGGCGCAACAGGATCAGCGCGCCGCCATCGGCGCCATTGCTGGCCGATACGCTGCCGCCCAGCTTGCGCACGACATTGACCACAAGGAAGAGGCCGAGGCCATGGCCTTCCTTGCCCTTGCTGGAGCGATAGGGCTTGCCGAAATCCTCCAGCATCGCCTGCGAAAAGCCGCTGCCATTGTCGCGCACGGCGATGTTGAGCGAGGCGCTGTCGCGTCCGACCAGCAGGTCGATATAGGTGGCGCCGGCCTCGCGCGCATTGTCGAGCAGATTGCCGACCGCCTGGCGGATCACCGGGTCGGCGATGATGCGCGGATAGTCATGCGGGCCGAAGTCGCAGCGCAGCGGCATGCCCGGATTGGCGCGGCGCCATTCGGCGGCAATCCCCTCGATGAAGTCGCGGACATTGGTGACGGCCGGTGCCTCGCCCCGTGCCTCGCCCGAGGAGAGGAGAATGCCGGTGACGATCGCCTTGCAGCGCAGGACCGCGCTCTGCATCTCGCCCACTTCCTCGACCAGAGCGGGATGCTCGGTGATTTCGGGCATGCGGCGCCAGTCGCCCAGCACCACGGCGAGCTGGGCGAGGGGGGTGCCCAGTTCATGCGCGGCGCCCGAGGCGAGCAGGCCCATACGGACGATATGTTCTTCCTCCGCCGCATGCTGGCGCATGCTGGCCAGATAGGCTTCGCGCGCCTGAAGGTTGCGGTTGATCCGGGTGATGAACAGCACCAGCAGCACCGCGATCATGGTGAAGCAGATCCAGGTGCCGATGATGTGCAGGTCGAACAGCCGGCCCGCCAGCCGGTCGCTCAGGTCGAGCGGGCGATAGTCGAGCGCCAGCAGGCCGGCGCACAGCGCTGAAACGGCAGTGATGCCCCAGGCGCTCGCCCGGTCGAGCAGCAGCACGCCAAGCGCGACCTGGAGCAGATAGAGCGAGACGAAGGGATTGGTCGCGCCGCCCGACAGATAGAGCTGGGCGGTCAGCAGCAGCACGTCGAACAATAGCGACACCGACAGTTCGGCGCGGGTGATGTCGGTACGGGGGCGCAGCGCCGCAAAGCTGGCGGCGTTGACCAGCACGGCGACGGCGGCGACCAGCAGCATCGGGGCGAGGGGCAGGCGCACACCCATCAGGAACTGGACGATCAGGATCGTCACCAGTTGCCCGGCGATCGCGATCCAGCGCAGCTGGATCAGCAGCGCCATATTCTTGCGACCGGCGGCATCGGCGGGCCACTGGCTGGGCAGCCAGCGGCGCCTGACGGCTTGGGTCTCGCTCATTCCGTGCTGTCTTCTGGATCCCGACGCATGAGGAAGATGTAGGCGCCTGCGACCATCGCCGCCAGTATGAACCATGTGATGGCATATTGGAGATGGTTGTTGGGGAAGCGGACGACGGTCAGGCCGCCGACCGGCGCGGTGTCGGGCGCGCAATTGGCGCCGGCATCGACGAAATAGTCCGCAACCGGCGGGGCGACATGCTGCGCAGCGGCGATCGCGGCGACGTCGCGCGAATACCAGCGGCCGGCGGCGGGATCATTGCTGCGCAGGAAACCGCCCTTGGGCTCGGTCAGGCGCAGCAGGCCGACGATCTGAACCTTGCCTTGGGGTCGGCTGTAGCGGGTGCGATTGTCCTGCGGCACGAAGCCGCGATTGACCATCAGGGTGAAGCCGGCGTCGGTCACCAGCGGCGTCATCACCCAGAAACCGGGGCCGCGCACAGTGACGGCCTGGGTCAGCACCGCCTTGTCATGCAGGAAACGGCCCGATGCGGTAACTCGGCGATATTCGTCGTCGCTGGTAATGCTGCGGGGGGCGGGGACGGGCGCGGCATGGATGCGGGCGTCGACCCGTGCGATCAGGTCGCGCTTCCAGGCGAGGCGATAGACTTGCCAGCTGCCGAGCGCGCAAAGACCGGAAAACAGGATGAGGGCGATCAGCGTCAGGCCGATCGTAAAGCGCGGGGAGCGCCGACGACGCCCCCCGATCTTCGCGGATGTCACGGCATCTCGCTCATATTGTGCATCGCCGACATGTCGGCGTGCGGCATCATGTTCGCGTTAAGGTGGAACATGACCCACATCGAACCCGACAGCACGATGACGACCAGGACGATGGTCAGCATCATCGCCATGAACGACCAGCCGCCTTCGACGCGGGTGTTCATGTGCAGGAAGTAGATCATGTGGACGATCACCTGCACCGCGGCGAAGGCCATGATGACGATGCCGGTCAGCTGGGGATTGCCCAGCACGCCCGACATCACCAGCCAGAAGGGAATGGCCGTCAGGATCACCGACAGGCCGAAGCCGATCATGTAGCTGCCGAAGCTGCCATGCGATCCTTCTTCATGATGGTCATCGTGATGATCGTGCCCATGACCGTGGGCGTCGTGGCTATGGACAGCGTCGCTCACCGCAGGACTCCCATCAGATAGACAAAGGTGAAGACGCCGATCCAGATGACGTCGAGGAAGTGCCAGAACATCGACAGGCACATCAGGCGACGCTTGTTGGCCGGGATCAGACCCTTCTTGGCCACCTGCACCATCAGCGTGATCAGCCAGATCGAACCGAAGGTGACGTGCAGGCCGTGGGTGCCGACCAGGGTGAAGAAGGCCGACAGGAAGGCCGAACGCCACGGACCCGCGCCCTCATGGATGAGGTGCGAGAATTCGTAGAGTTCGATGAACAGGAACGCCCCGCCGAACAGGAGGGTGACGAACAGCCAGCCCTGGGTGGCGCTGATCCGGTTCTTTTCCATCGCCAGCATGGCGAAGCCGTAGGTGATCGACGAGAAGAGCAGCATCGCGGTGTTGAGCGCGATGAGCGGCAGGTCGAACAGATCCTTGGGACCGGGGCCGCCGGCGAAGCTGCCGCCGAGCACGGCATAGGTGGCAAACAGGATGGCGAAGATGAGGCAGTCGCTCATCAGGTACATCCAGAAGCCCAGCATGGTGCTGTGGCCTTCGTGGAGGTGCGGCTCCTCGGGCAAATGATATGCCCGAGGTTCCGTGGTTGCAGTTGCGCTGCTCATGTCAGTCAGACTCCAGCGGCGAGGATTCGCGTGCGCTCTTCCTCGGTGCGCGTCACATCCTCGACGGGGATGTAGAAGTCGCGCTTGTAGTTGAAGGTGTGGCCGATGGCGACCGCGACGATGCCGATGAAGCTGAGGCCCGCGAGCCACCAGATGTACCAGATCAGCGCGAAGCCGCAGAGCGTCGACAGGGCGGCAAGGATGACGCCGGCGCCGGTGCTGCTGGGCATGTGGATCGCCTGATAGCCGGTCAGCGGACGCTGATAGCCATTCTTCTTCATGTCCGCCCAGCTGTCGGCGTCATAGACGACCGGCGTGAAGGCGAAATTATACTCCGGCGGGGGCGAGCTGGTCGCCCATTCCAGGGTACGGCCATCCCACGGATCGCCTTCGACCTTCAGTTCGTCGCGCTTCCAGATGGAGATGGCGAACTGGAGGAGCATCGCGCCGATGCCGGCCGCGACGATGGCGGCGCCGATCGCGGCGATGACGAAGTAGATCTGCAGCGACGGATCGTCGAACACGCGCATGCGGCGGGTCACGCCCATCAGGCCCATGATGTACAGCGGGGTGAAGGCGAGCCAGAAGCCGACCTGCCAGCACCAGAAGCTGACCTTGCCCCAGAACACGTTCAGCTTGAAGCCGAAGGCCTTGGGCCACCAGTAGTTGATCGCCGCGAACAGGCCGAACAGCACGCCGCCGATGATCACGTTATGGAAGTGCGCGATCAGGAACAGCGAGTTGTGCAGCACGAAGTCCGCCGGCGGAACGGCGAGCAGAACGCCGGTCATGCCGCCGACCGTGAAGGTCAGCATGAAGGCGACGGTCCACATCATCGGCAGCTCGAAACGGATCTTGCCGCGATACATGGTGAAGAGCCAGTTGAAGAGCTTCGCACCCGTCGGGATCGAGATGATCATCGTCGTGATGCCGAAGAAGCTGTTGACGCTGGCGCCCGAGCCCATGGTGAAGAAGTGGTGCAGCCACACGAGGTAGGAGAGCACCATGATGCAGCAGGTCGCGTAGACCATCGAGGTATAGCCGAACAGGCGCTTGCCCGAGAAGGTCGAGGTGACTTCCGAGAAGACGCCGAACAGCGGCAGGATGAGGATGTAGACTTCCGGGTGACCCCAGATCCAGATCAGGTTCACGTACATCATCGGGTTGCCGCCGAAGTCGTTCGTGAAGAAGTTGGTGCCGGCATAGCGGTCGAGCGACAGCAGGACCAAAGTGGCGGTCAGGATCGGGAAGGAAGCGACGATCAGGATGTTCGCGCAGAGCGAGGTCCAGGTGAACACCGGCATCTTCATGAGGGACATGCCCGGCGCGCGCATCTTCACGATCGTCGCGATCAGGTTGATGCCCGACAAGGTCGTGCCGACGCCTGCCACCTGCAGGGCCCAGATATAATAGTCGACACCCGTGGCCGGGCTATAGTCGATCCCCGAAAGCGGCGGATAGGCGAGCCAGCCGGTCTGGGCGAATTCGCCCAGGAACAGCGAGGCCATTACCAGCACCGCGCCGCCCGTGGTCATCCAGAACGAGAAATTGTTCAGGAAGGGGAAGCTGACGTCGCGGGCGCCGATCTGCAGCGGGACGATATAGTTCATCAAACCAGTGATGAACGGCATCGCCACGAAGAAGATCATGATCACGCCGTGGGCCGTGAACACCTGGTCGTAGTGGTGGGCGTTGAGGTAGCCCTCGGACCCGTTGAAGGCGAGCGCCTGCTGGAGGCGCATCATGACGGCGTCGGCAAAGCCGCGCAGGAACATGATGAGGCCGAGCACCATGTACATGATGCCGATCTTCTTGTGGTCCACGCTGGTGAACCATTCCTTCCAGAGATAGCCCCAGAGCTTGAAATAGGTCAGCGCCGCAACGACGGCCGCGCCGCCCAGCACCACCGCGCAGAATGTCGCGACGACGATGGGTTCATGCCATGGGAACGCGTCCCATGTCAGACGACCGAAGATCATCTGTGCTGTTGTGAGTGTACCGGTCATGTCTCTTACCGATGCTGCGCGTGCGCGTCAGCGCCGCTGTGAGAGGAGTGATCGGCCGGGGCCTTTTCGGCGCCGGGCGCATCGGGGGCGGTTTCCTTGCCCTCGTTGCGATCGGTCTGGTCGATCACATGGCTGTTGGGGAAGTCGTACTGGAGGCCTTCGGTCTCCTTGGCCGACTCCTTGCCCGCGCCGCCCATCTGGTTGATGTGCATCAGCTCGCCCATGCAACGCTGGCCGGGCTTGGGGCAGAGATTGACGACCGCGTCGAACAGCTTGGCATCGGCGGTCGAGAAATAGGCGACGGGCGCCTTTTCGCTGGGCTTGGCCAGGTTCAGATAGACATTGCGGTCGAGCGACGCATTGCTTGCCTTCACCTTGGCGACCCAGGCGTCGAAGCCGGCCTGGTCCAGCGCCTTGTAGCCGAAGCGCATGTGGGTGAAGCCCGCGCCCGAATAGTTGGCGGAGAAGCCGGTGCCGGTGACCGGCTTGTTGGCGACGGCGTGGAGCTGCGTCTTCATGCCGGGCATCGCGTAGATCTGGCCGGCGAGTTCAGGGATATAGAAGCTGTTCATCACGGTCGAGGCAGTGATGTCGAAACGGACCGGAACATTGGTCGGCAGCGCCATTTCATTGACGGTGGCGATACCCTGTTCGGGATAGATGAAGAGCCATTTCCAGTCGAGCGCCACGACCTGGACGACCAGCGGCTTGACCTTGGGATCGATCGCGGTCTGCGCGTCGATGCGGTCGAGCGGACGATAGGGGTCCAGCTTGTGGGTGCTCACCCAGGTCAGCGCGCCCAGGCAGATGATGATGAGGAGCGGGGCCGACCAGATCAGCAGCTCCAGCTTGGTGGAATGATCCCAGTCGGGGTCATATTCCTTTTCGACCGCCTTGTTCGCGGCGCGGTAACGCCAGGCGAAATAGACGACCAGTGCCATGACGGGGATGACAATGAGGAGCATCAGCGCGGTCGAGATCAGGATCAGATCGCGCTGCTGCACCGCAATGTCGCCCGACGGGTTCATCACGACCCAGTTGCAGCCCGCCAGCGGCGCCGCAAGGATCGCGGAGGACCAGCGCAGAAGCCGGCTCCAGTTGGGTGAGAGAGGGTGTGACATGGCGCGCGGTTACCGATTCCGCACGCCATGCGATAGTGGGCAATTTGTCCAATTATGTGCGGACGCAAAAAATGTTTCACATGTGGGATACTGCTTAGACTCTGTGGGTTTTCTGTTATGTTGCCATTCTCTGGCCGTCGGGAGACCCAAAACAGGCACCGTCGGCCCAGCCAGGGAGCGGATGCCTATGACTTCACAGGCCATTGCCTTCACCTCCAGTTCGCTTGAGGATGATGCGCGCAAAATCAATGCACGCGACCACAGCATTGCACCGGGAGACATCTCCATTGGTGTGATCATTGGCCGCACCTCCGAATTTTTCGACTTCTTCGTTTACGCCATTGCTTCGGTTATCGTTTTTCCGAACCTGGTCTTTCCCTATGTCGATGCCCTGACGGGCACGCTCTATTCCTTCGCGATCTTCGCCGTCGCCTTCATCACGCGTCCGATCGGGTCGCTGATCTTCATGGCGATCGACCGGCGCTATGGCCGCGGGACCAAATTGACGGCGGCCCTGTTCCTGCTGGGCGGGTCGACCGCGGCGATCGCCTTTATGCCCGGTTATGCGACGATTGGCCACTATGCCGCTGTCGTTCTGGTGATCCTGCGCGCGGCGCAGGGCATTGCACTGGGCGGGACATGGGATGGCCTGGCGTCGCTGCTGTCGCTCAATGCGCCGCCGCACCAGCGTGGCTGGTATGCGATGGTGCCGCAGCTCGGCGCGCCGCTGGCGCTGCTGGTGGCGAGCGGTCTGTTCGCCTTCTTCCTGCTGACGCTGTCGGAAGCGGACTTCCTCGACTGGGGCTGGCGCTATCCCTTCTTCGTCGCCTTCGCAATCAACGTCGTGGCGCTGTTCGCCCGGCTGCGCATCGTGGTGACGCATGAGTTCGAGCGTTTGTTCGAGCAGAAGGATCTGGTGCCGTCGCAGGTGCTGCCAACGGTCAAGGCGGAAGGGCGCAACATCATCATCGGTGCGTTCGCGCCGCTGGCGAGCTTTGCCCTGTTCCACATGGTCACGGTGTTTCCGCTGAGCTGGGTGGTGCTGTTCACCGATCAGCCGATCGATCGCTTCCTGGTGATCGAGATGATCGGCGCGTCGGTCGGCCTGCTGGCGATCGTGGTGTCGGGCTTCATCGCCGACCAGATTGGTCGTCGCTCGCTGCTCGGCTGGTCGGCTCTGGGCATCGCGATCTTCGCGGTGGTGGCACCGCTGCTGCTCAATGGCGGGGATCTGGGCGAGGTCGCCTTCATGATCCTGGGCTTCATGCTGCTGGGCCTGGCGTTCGGCCAGTCGTCGGGCGTGGTCGCCTCCAACTTCGCGACCGAGGCGCGCTATACCAGTTCGGCGCTGACGTCGGATCTGGCCTGGCTGGTCGGTGCCGGCTTCGCGCCCCTGCTGGCGCTGCTGCTGTCGGTGAAGTTCGGCCTGGCCGCGTCGGGCATCTATCTGCTGTCGGGCGCGGTCGCGACGATGGTGGCGCTCTACGTCAACAAGGAGCTGGCGGCGCGGGATCGCTGATCCTGGCCGACGGCCTTGGCAAAATGGGAAGCGTGATCGGCCCGGCCGGTCACGCTTTTTTTGTCGCTGCGACCCGTGCTTTCATCCGGGCGAGGCCCTTGCGGTCGAACCAGCCGATCGGGCCGGGGCGGGGGCGCCAGCGCGGCAGCCAGTCGGGATAGAGGCTGACCAGGTCGCGCGGCAGGCCGGCGGGACCGACCCGGCTCATGATGTCGGAGACGATGCGGTTCTGATAATAGCGGACCGAATAGTTGATCAGCCGCTTGTAATGCATCCGCCAGGTCAGCGGCCGGGTGAGGCCGACCGGTTCGCAGGCGAAGCCCGCGCCTTCGCAGGCCAGCACCCGCTCCAATTGCCAGTCGGCGTCGCTCGCCAGGTCGGTATGCGCCCAGGAGGCGACCAGCCCGTCATCGCCAACCAGATCGTCGGGCAGGCGCAGGCCGCTCGCCCGGATGGCAGCGACGAAGCGGCCGGACAGGGCGTAGAGATCGCCGAAGATGCCGCGCTCGATCCGCAGGTTGCGGCGATAGGTTTCCACTTCGCGGCCATTGACCGGCATGCCGGCGGCGGCGTTGGCCTGCGGGTGGGCGGCAAGGTCGGCCACCAGCGCGTCGATCGATCCGGGCGCGATCTGGGCATCACCGTCGAGGAAGATGACGGCATCCTCGGTGCCGGTGAGCAGATGATGGACGAAATGGTTCCAGGTGCGCGACTTGCCGCCGGCGGCGATGTCATGGACGATTACGTGGGGGCGGCCGGCGGCGGCACGGGCACGCGCCACGGTGCGGTCGGTGGTGCCGTTCACCAGCACATGGAAGATCGTGTCCGGGCGGTCGAGCGGCAGCGAGCCGAGGCAGCCGGCGATCCGGCGTTCCTCCTGATGGGCGAAGATGGCGACGGCGACGGCCATGGCGGGATCAGCGGAAGTCCCAGCCCTGCTGGCCATGTTCGACCGCATCCGGGCCATCGGCTTCGGCCTGGGGCGTGGCGCGCAGCGGCACCAGGATCGAGACGATCAGCGCGGCGATGGCGGTGCCGACCAGCGCCCACAGTGCAATCACGACCAGGCCGATCGCCTGGGCGAGCAGGCTGGCGGTGGCGGTGATGCCGGCGTCGAACCCGACCCCGCCGAGCAGCGGCAGGACGAACAGCGGAAGCAGCAGCGCGCCGGTCGCGCCGCCCAGGCCATGGACGGCGAAGATATGGGCGGGATCGTCGATCCAGGCGCTGGCGAAACCGGCGCCGATGCGGGCGATGATCGCGGCGGCGAGGCCGATCAGCATCGCCCCGCCGGTGCCGACCAGGGCGGCCGATGCGGAAATGGCGGCGAGGCCGGCAATGGCGCCGGACAGCAGGCCGGTGGCGCTGGCATGGGCGC
>JAESGL010000147.1_pt1 | contig 86006 bp, 85 predicted proteins | sample 9269711 | NCBI WGS metagenome assembly JAESGL01 (sample SAMN14515918, study PRJNA621676) | algae metagenome | isolation source: Kastovskya adunca ATA6-11-RM4 and co-occurring heterotrophs from soil and... | place: Chile: Atacama Desert | collected 2011-06-27 | reverse complement strand
GCTCAACAACTCCATGTCGATCACTCCGATAACCCCGACCATCCGGCCGGGGAGGTGAACAGACACGGGTCATTTCTCGGCGAAAACTTCGGCTCCTACAGGGTCAGCTCTCAGTGCAAATCAACACTTATTTAGAATAACGGCCTCCAGCCCGGGGAAGCGGAACAGGCCGATCAGGAGGGGAAGCCGGAATTCGGCGCCGCCCAGGCCGATGAGGCCGCCCAAGGCACCAATGACGGCGCCGCCACCGAAGGCTGCGGGGAGGCGGCGGGCCTCAGTGGCAGTGGATGTGCTCATGCCGCTATATTCGGCTGAGCACATCGATCCGCCAATCGCCGGAGTACAAAGTCAGGGTGGCATCTATTCCGCCGTTTCCCGCTTCAGGGCCACCGGGAGTAGCGCCAGGACCATCAGGATGTTCAGCACGGCAGCTCCGCAGATCCGCAGATCCGCGCCGGGGACGTCGGGGATGACCTCATCGTCAAGCTGGGCGATCTTGTCTCCGCCCCGCTCCTTCGGCCGCGACCCGTAGTTCAGTCTCCTAGTCCGGAAGGGTCATGGGTCCCGGGAACACCGGCCTGGGGGTTTTCCGGGCCATGCGGGTGAGGCTCGGCCGGATGGGGAGCGGACGGGAAAGCAGCCAGGCCGGGCACCCCTGCTCCCTGATCGACCGTAAAGCCCTTAGGGGCACGTGCGGTCGGTGCCGTGTGGACGTATCCAGCCTGCTGCGCGGTTGCAGCGCCCGAGGTCACCGCCGCGGCGAGCGCGAGAACAGCAACGCCTCCGAGGCAGCGGACGCGCAAGGCCAGACACGCGAACTGGAGCGCATGGGTCTTCGACATACGGGACTGGTGCACAGGCATTCGAACCTCCTTGGTTGATCGGCCAGCAGCGCTCGCCGGTGTAGCCAAGGTAGGTTCCGCGCTTTGCAAGAGGCTTCCCGCACGGCGACAAGATATTTCAGGACGGATCCCTTGCACTCCCTGGAAGGGAGAGCCGATCAGGAACAGGCCGGCTCACCCGGCTTCCAATGAAGTGGGGTACGCCGGCCTCGTTCCCCGGAAGGGCTTCTAGTGCCGAGCCCAGACCCTGTCGTTGCCGGACGTTCCGAACAGAACCACCTCGTAGGGGGTACCTGGAATGTCCATGCCCGGTGAGGAAGGCGGCATTCCCGGGACGGCAAGACCCCTGGCCCGCGGTCGCTCCGCGAGCAGGCGACGCACGTCGGCCGCGGGGACGTGCCCTTCCACGACGTAACCACCTACCCTGGCCGTGTGGCAGGACTGGAGGGAGGCGGGGACGCCGTTGGCCGCCTTGATGGCCTGTAGGTCAGCGACATCATGGACCGTCGCCTCAAAGCCGGCCGCCCGCATGTGCTCGACCCAAGCGCCGCAGCAGCCGCAGTTCTCGTCCTTCCAGACTTCGATCGTCGGGCCACGCGCCGCCCGAGCCAAGCCGAGTGGCGCCAGGGCTGCGGCCAGACCCAAGCTGAGGAAAGACCGCCGCGCAGCCAGGGCCGAAGTTGTCTTGCTCATCACGCCACTCCCTGAAGGGCGCCGAACGGGCTCTTGCCCGCAGCGCCTTGTCGATGCTTCCGGCGGGCGGCCTCAGGAGGCGTCGGGGCACAGTGGCCCTCATCAGCGAGTTCCTCGAGGATCGGGCATTCCGGGCGATGGTCGCCATGGCAGGCGTCTGCCATGTGCTCCAGCGCCTCGCACATCCGGGTCAGTTCGGTGATCCGGGCTCGAAGTTCCACCACATGCTCGGTCGCGACCCGCTTCACGTCGGCGCTCGAACGGCCCTCATCCTGCCAGAGCCCGATGAGATGCTTGATGCGATCCAACGGCATACCAAGGTCCCGCGCCCTCCGCACAAATCGAAGAGTTCCGACATCATCCTGCGAATAGACGCGATAGCCTGCCTCTGTGCGCCGCACGGTGGTAAGGAGCCCGACGCTCTCATAGTACCGCAGCATCTTCGTGGAGATGCCCGACCCTCTCGCCGCCTGACCGATGTTCATCGGGACCTCCTCTTTCGAGGGCCTGCCCTCGCCCGTTCTCATGAGGTTGAGGTTTCCCATGGTGGGAAGGTCAAGGACGATCGGCGCCCACCCACCACGGGACGGCGCTTGACCTTCCCACCATGGGAGACACCACCTTGCAGGGCACCTGAGGAACGAGGCCTCGTCCGACGAGACCGAAATTGGGGTGGCAAGCATGAGCGGTCAGCATAACACCGGCGGACATTCGCATCAGCACGGGCCTGGCTGTGCCCACGGCCATCACCACCACGCTCACGGTGCGGCAGCCGATGCCGGCCTCGTCACCGACCCCGTCTGCGGGATGAAAGTGGATCCGACCACCTCGAAGCACCGGCTGGAACATGCCGGGACGACCTTCCACTTCTGCTCGGCCGGATGCCGGACGAAGTTCGAGGCCGATCCCGGAAGGTACCTGGAGCCGAAGAAAGCCGCCCCCGCACCGGTCCCGCGAAAGGGCGCCATCTACACCTGCCCGATGCACCCGGAGATCCGGCAGGAGGGGCCAGGAAGCTGCCCGATCTGCGGCATGGCCCTTGAGCCTCTCGAGATCACGGCGGAGGCCGAACCGAGCCACGAACTGACCGACATGACGCGTCGGTTCTGGATCGGGCTGGCCCTTACCCTCCCCGTGGTGATCCTGGAGATGGGGGGCCACATCCCCGGGCTCGGCCTGCACCACCTGGTGCCGCCCAGGACATCCGTCTGGATCCAGTTTCTGCTGGCCACACCGGTCGTCCTCTGGGCCGGCTGGCCCTTCTTCGTCCGTGGCTGGCAGTCGGTGGTGAACCGTAGCCTGAACATGTTCAGCCTGATCGCGCTCGGGACCGGCGCCGCCTACCTCTATAGCCTGGTCGCGACCTTCGCGCCCGGGGCCTTCCCCGAGGGCTTCCGGGGGATGGACGGTACCGTCGCGGTCTACTTCGAGGCAGCCGCCGTCATCACCGTCCTCGTCCTTCTCGGCCAGGTGCTGGAGCTCCGTGCCCGCGAGCAAACCGGCGGTGCCATCCGGGCCCTACTCAACATGGCCCCCAAGACCGCCCGACGGCTCAGGGAGGACGGCGAGGACGAGGAGATCCCGCTGGCCGAGGTTCAGGCCGGCGACCGGCTGCGTGTGCGGCCGGGCGAGAGTGTCCCGGTGGATGGCGAGGTACTGGAAGGGAGCGGGGCCGTGGACGAGTCCATGGTCACGGGTGAGTCCCTGCCCGTCGAGAAGCAGCCCGGGGCCAAGGTCATCGGCGGCACGGTGAACGGCACCGGCGCCCTCGTCATGCGGGCGGACAAGGTCGGCTCCGACACCATGCTCTCGCGCATCGTGGCCATGGTCGCCGAGGCGCAACGCAGCCGGGCGCCCATCCAGAGGATGGCCGACACCGTATCGGGCTACTTCGTCCCGGGGGTCATCATCATCGCGGTACTGGCCTTCGTCGCATGGGCCATCTGGGGTCCTTCCCCAGCCCTCTCCCACGGCCTGATTGCCGCCGTCTCGGTGCTCATCATCGCCTGCCCCTGCGCTCTCGGACTGGCCACGCCCATGAGCATCATGGTCGGCGTCGGGAAGGGTGCGGGGGCCGGTGTGCTCATCAAGTCGGCCGAGGCGCTCGAGCGCATGGAGAAGGTCGATACGCTGGTCGTGGACAAGACGGGCACTCTGACCGAGGGCAAGCCCAAGGTGGTGGCCGTGGTTCCGGCGCCGGGACTGGCCGAGACCGAGGTTCTTCCCCTCGCAGCCAGCCTTGAGCGGTCGAGCGAGCACCCCCTGGCCGCCGCCGTCGTGGCGGCCGCCAGGGAGCGCGGCATGACCTTCGCGGAGCCGGCAGACTTCGCCTCAATCACTGGCAAGGGCGTGACCGGCTCCGTGAACGGGCGCCAGGTCGCGCTCGGGAACGCGCGGCTGATGCAGGATCTCGGGGTGGATCTGGGCGACCTCACTGCCCGTGCGGACGAGCTGCGCCGGGAGGGCGGCACCGCACTCTTCCTGGCCCTCGACGGAAAGCCGGGCGGCGTCATCGCCGTGGCCGATCCGGTCAAGCAGACCACCCCGGCTGCCCTGCAGAGCCTACGGGAGAGCGGCATCCATATCGTCATGCTGACGGGCGACAACCAGACAACGGCCGGAGCCGTGGCTCGAAGGCTCGGCATCGACGAGTTCCAGGGTGACGTCCTTCCCGAGGATAAGCACCGCATCGTCCGCGAGCTACGGGCGCAAGGGAAGGTTGTCGCCATGGCGGGCGATGGGGTGAACGATGCCCCCGCACTGGCCGAGGCAGATGTCGGCATCGCCATGGGCACCGGCACGGATGTGGCGATGCAGAGTGCCGGCGTGACACTGGTGAAGGGCGACCTCGCCGGGATTGCGCGCGCCAGGACCTTGAGCCGGGCCGCGATGCGCAACATCCGGCAGAACCTGTTCCTCGCCTTCGTCTACAACGCGCTCGGCGTCCCTGTCGCCGCGGGCGTCCTCTACCCCGTCCTCGGGATCCTTCTGAGCCCGATCGTGGCCGCCCTGGCCATGGCGCTGAGCTCGGTCTCGGTGATCGGCAACGCCCTACGGCTGCGTACGGTGCGGCTGTAGGCCGTCGAAGGGCGTGGCGGCGCCTCGAAGCGCCGCCACGCTGTCACTCAGCGGGAGCGGGACTGTCCCCGGGACGAGCCGCCCATCATGTTGCAGTGCTCCATCATGGCCTGCATGTCCGGCGAGAGCTGACGCCCGGCACGGGTGTCTGCCTGCATCTGACGACAGTGCGCCATCATGTCCTGCATGCTCATGCCCGACATGTTGTGACCCTGCATGCCTTGCATGTTCCCATGGTTCATCCCGGGCATGTTGGCGTGGTTCATGCCCTGCATGCTCGTGCCGGCATCGTCAAGTTGAGCGAGCTTGGCGGGCTGACCGCGGGCAGGTAGGCAGCCGGAATGAGCTCGCCAGCCGCCAAGCCCCTCTATGCCGGCCATCGCTTCCCGGCCGAGGTGATCAGCCAGGCAGTGTGGCTGTACTTTCGCTTTCCGCTCAGCCTTCGCATGGCCGAGGAAATGCTGGCGGCACGTGGCATCGTGGTCAGCCACGAGGCCATCCGGCAGTGGGCCCTCAAGTTTGGTCAGGAGTTTGCCAACCAGATCCGGCGGCGGCTGCCGCGAACGGGTGACAAGTGGCACCTCGATGAGGTCGTCATCAAGATTGCCGGGGTGAAACACTGGCTCTGGCGTGCCGTGGATCAGACCGGGATGGTGCTCGACGTGTTGGTGCAGAGCCGACGCGACAAGCGGGCCGCCAAACGCCTGCTGCACAAGCTGCTGAAGCGGCAGTGCCGGGCGCCACGCGTCATGGTCACCGACAAACTCCCGAGCTACGGGGCGGCCAAGCGGGAGGTGATGCCCGGTGTCGAGCACCGCCAGCACAAGGGCCTGAACAACCGGGCGGAGAACTCGCACCAGCCGACGCGACGACGAGAGCGGCAGATGAAGCGCTTCAAGTCAGCGCGGCAGGCACAGCGCTTCCTCTCTGCCCACGACCAAATCGCCAACCTTTTCCATCTCCGCCGCGACCACGTCACCGCCACTGAACATCGAGCCGCAAGGGCGCGTGCGTTCGAGATGTGGGCCGATATCAGCGGGGTTGCTACAGCGGCTTGATTGTCGCTCGGCCACTGCCGCGATCCGCCAACTTGCTTGCCCCAAGCTCAGCAACTTGACGATGCCCCTGGCACCACCAGCGCCTTCGCCGAGCGGGTCGAGGGCGGCTACTACCTGGAGATCGAGCCGGACCGGGCGGCCCTGGCCCGCTACGGCCTGACCGTCGGCGACCTCCAAGAGACCATCGCCACGGCGCTCGGGGGCGAGCCGGTCACGACCACCGTCGAGGGCCGCGCGCGCTACACGGTCAACGTCCGGTACCCGCGCGGCCTGCGCAGCGACCCGCAAGGAATCGCGGCGCAGGTCCTCGTGCAGAGCATGCAGGGGGCCGCCATCCCGCTGGGGCAGCTGGCGGCCGTCCAGCTGCGCCGCGGCCCGCCGACCATCCGGACCGAGAACGCGCAATTGGTGAACTACGTCTATGTTGACATGCACGGGCGTGACATCGGCGGCTACGTGGCCGACGCGCAGCGGGCCGTCGCCGGGCAGGTGCGGATGCCGCCCGGATACCATGTCGAGTGGAGCGGCCAGTTCGAGTACATGCAACGCGCCAAGGCAAAGTTGGCCATCGTCGTGCCGGTGACCCTGCTCATCATCTTTGTGCTGCTCTACCTGAACTTTGGGCGGCTGACCGAGACGATCATCGTCATGCTCTCGGTCCCCTTCGCGCTCGTCGGAGGCGTCTGGCTCATGTTCATGATGCAGTTCAACATGAGCGTGGCCGTCGCCGTCGGGTTCATCGCGCTCGCCGGGGTGGCGGCGGAGACCGGCGTCATCATGCTGATCTACCTTGACCACGCACTCGCGGAGGTTCGGGAGCGGTGCCGGGCCGAGGGGCGGCGCCTGACGCAGGAGGATCTGCGCCACGCCATCATGGAGGGCGCGGTTGAGCGGGTGCGGCCCAAGATGATGACGGTGACCGCCATCATGGCGGGCCTGCTGCCGATCCTCTGGAGCACCGGCACCGGCTCGGAGCTCATGCAGCGCATCGCGGTTCCGATGGTCGGCGGCATGGTGTCCTCGACGGTGCTGACCCTTTTGGTGATCCCGGCGATCTACGGACTGGTCAAAGGATGGCGCCTGCCACGGACGGAGGCGGCTCAGGAGCCGGAGTCATTCGCGATGGCGGAGTGACGGTTGGCGATGAGCCAAGGAAGCCTGCCGCAGCCAGCCTCCAGGGAGTGCCGCCGCCGCCGAGGCGGGGCCGGACGGCGGCCCTTGACCTTCCCAGTGTGGGAAGCCCCATGTGGCCCGGCAGTCGGGATTATCAGGAGACGGGCGCAATGGACGCTCTGACTGCGGAAGCCGGGACCGCCGCGATGGCCGGGGGCGGTGCCGAGGTGGACATCGGCATCGAGGGCATGACCTGCGCCTCCTGCGTCGGCCGGGTCGAGCGGGTCCTGAAGCAGGTACCCGGCGTCTCCGGCGTCTCCGTCAACCTCGCCACGGAGCGGGCGCGCGTCGCCTTCGCCGGGCCGCCGGACACCGCGGCGGTGGCCAGGGCCGTGGAGGAGGCGGGGTACGATGTCCCCGTGTCCGAGTTCGACCTGAACGTCCAGGGCATGACCTGCGCCTCCTGCGTCGGCCGGGTCGAGCGGGCGCTCAAGCAGGTGCCGGGCGTCATTGAGGCCGAGGTGAACCTGGCCACGGAGCGGACCCGCGTCACCGCCGCCCGCGGCGCCGTCTCGGTCGATCAGCTCGTCGCCGCCGTTCAGAACACGGGGTACGAGGCCAGTCCGGTCGAGCAGGCGGGCTCCCCGGCGGAGGAGGCCGATGCGGCGGCGGCACGGAGCCGCCGCGACCTGTTCCGCGTCGTGACCGCGGCCGCGCTCTCGGCGCCGCTCCTGCTCGGCATGGTGGGGCATCTGCTCGGGGCCGAGTGGATGATGCCGCCGGGCTGGGTTCAACTCGCCCTCGCGACGCCGGTGCAGTTCTGGCTGGGCTGGCGGTTCTACGTGGCCGGGTGGAAGGCCGCGCGGTCCTTCAGCGGCAACATGGACCTGCTGGTTGCCCTGGGCACGACGGCCGCCTGGGGCCTGAGCGTCTACGGGCTGCTGACGGCGCACGGGGATCACGCGCCCGCGCTCTACTTCGAGTCCTCGGCGCTCATCATCACCTTCGTCCTGCTCGGCAAGTGGCTGGAGGCGCGCGCGAAGGGACAGACGGCCTCGGCCATCCGCGCGCTCATGGATCTCCGGCCCGACAAGGCGCGCCTGCGCCGGGGCGGCGCCGAAGTCGAGGTGCCGCTCGCCGAGGTCCGGGTCGGCGACGCCGTCGTGGTCCGCCCCGGCGAGCGCATCCCGGTGGACGGGCGCGTGGTGGAGGGTGGCGGCAGCGTCGACGAGTCCATGCTGACCGGCGAAAGCCTGCCCGTGGAAAAGGTGGTCGGTGCCAAGGTCACCGGCGGCGCCATCAACACGGACGGCCTGCTGGTCATCGAGACCACCGCCGTCGGCGCCGAGACCACGCTGGCCAGGATCGTCCGGCTGGTCGAGGGCGCCCAGGCATCCAAGGCGCCGATCCAGCGCCTGGTGGACCGCGTCAGCGCGGTCTTCGTCCCGGTCGTGCTCGGCATCGCGCTCGTCACCTTCGTCGGCTGGTGGGCGGTCACGGGTGACGCGACGGCGGCCATCCTGAACGCGGTGGCGGTCATGGTCATCGCCTGCCCCTGTGCCCTGGGCCTGGCGACGCCGACCGCCATCATGGTCGGCACCGGCGCTGCGGCGCGGCACGGCATCCTGATCAAGGACGCCGAGGCGCTGGAGCGGGCGCACGCGGTCACCACGGTCGCGTTCGATAAAACCGGGACCCTGACCGAGGGGCGCCCCGAGGTGACGGACGTCGTCCCCGTCGAGGGGACGGGCGCGGCGGAGGTTCTCCGGTTGGCCGCTGCCCTCCAGGCCGGGAGCGAACACCCGCTGGCGGCCGCCGTCCGGCGACGGGCCGAGGGCGTCACGCCGCTCGCGACCATGAATTTCCGGGCGCTCGCCGGGCGGGGCGTCTCGGGCGCGGTCGAGGGCCGCTCGCTCGTCCTCGGCAACCGGCGCCTGCTCGAGGAGAACGGGCTGGCCGGGGACGCGCTCGCCCCGGCGGCCAGTGACCTCGAGGAGTCGGGGCGGACCGTGTCCTGGCTGGCCGAGACGGCGCCCACCTGCCGGGTTCTGGGCCTGATCGCGTTCGGCGACAGCGTCAAGGATTCGGCCCGTGGCGCCGTTGACCGGCTGCATCGCCAGGGCATCGAGACGGTCATGCTGACCGGCGACAACCGAGGCGCCGCGGCCGCCGCCGCCCGGTCGCTGGGCATCGACAAGGTGGTCGCGGAGGTGCTGCCCGAGGGCAAGGCCGAGGCGGTCGCCGGGCTGCGCGGCGAGGGCAGGGTGGTCGCCATGGTCGGCGACGGCATCAACGACGCGCCTGCGCTCGCCGCGGCGGATGTCGGCATCGCCATGTCGACCGGCACCGACGTCGCCATGCACACGGCGGGCGTGACCCTGATGCGTGGCGACCCGGCGCTGGTCGCAGGCGCCATCGACGTGTCGCGGCGGACCTACCGCAAGATCCGGCAGGGGCTGTTCTGGGCCTTCGTCTACAACCTGGTCGGCATCCCCCTGGCGGCCCTGGGGCTGCTCAGCCCGATGGTCGCGGGCGCGGCGATGGCATTGAGCAGCGTCAGCGTGGTCACGAACGCGCTCTTGCTCCGCGGCTGGAACCCACGGGCGTAGCGGCGGGGCAAGCATGAGCATCGGAGGGGCGGCGCGCGTGGCTGCCACGATTGAGGCGGACCGATACCGCAAACGCTTCGGGACCATATCGGAAGCTCTCCGAGTCCGCCCGCGCCTGCTCGCCGCGGCGCTCGTCGCCTTCGTCCTGGCGTGGCCCGTCGCGGCGCCGATGGCGGCGAGCGGCCCGTGGATGTCCGGGGAAATCGTTCGCGCCCGCCTGCTCACGGCGGCCGACACAGCAGGATCCGACAAGGAAGTCCGCGCGGGGCTCCAGGTCGCTATGGGCGACGGCTGGGACACTTACTGGCGGTCGCCCGGGGACGCCGGAACGCCGCCCGCGGTGGACTGGACCGGCTCGGTCAATGTCGCCTCGGTGGATTGGCGCTGGCCCGCGCCCACCCGGTTCACGCTGTTCGGGCTCGAGACCTTCGGTTACTTCGACAAGGTCGTCTTTCCCCTGACCATCGTCTCCGAACGTCCCGGCGAGCCGGTCGCGCTCCGGGGCAGGCTTGACATCCTCGTATGCAGCACCGTCTGCGTGCCCAAGAGCCTGGAACTCTCGCTCGACCTGCCAGCGGGCGCCGCTGCCGTGGACCCGGAGGCGGCCAATCTCATCGCCCGCTACGAGGCCCGGGTGCCGGACGACGGCTCGCGGTCCGGGCTCGCGGTGGACGGCGTCGCCGCGCTGCCCGGGAACCCAGCCGCGCTGGAGGTCCGGATTTCCTCCCGGCAGCCGCTCTCGGCGCCGGACGTCATCGTTGAGAGCGGGCGGTGGACCTTCGGCAGGCCAGAGTTTTCCTTCAGCGCCGACCGCGGGACCGCGACGGCGCTGCTCCCCGTCACCTCGGGGCCGGACGTCGTCAGTATGCCGGGCTCCGACGTCACGGTGACCTTGCTCGACGGGCAACGGGCGTCGGAGACCCGAGGCACGGTCGCGGCGGGCGCCACGCGAGCGGGGTGGGGCAGCCTGCTGCCGTTCCTTGGCGTGGCGCTGCTTGGCGGCCTGGTCCTCAACCTGATGCCGTGCGTCCTGCCGGTGCTCAGCCTGAAGCTCATGGCCGCCCTGCGCCACCGGGGGCAGGCGCGCCGCCAGATCCGCCTCGGCTTCCTGGCCACGGCGGCGGGCGTCGTCGCCTCCATGCTCGCCCTCGGCGGCGCGCTGGCCGTCCTCAAGGCCGCCGGGCTCGCCGTTGGCTGGGGCATGCAGTTCCAGCAGCCTGTGTTCCTCGTGGCGATGGCGGCCGCCCTCGCGGTCTTCGCGGCGAGCCTCGCCGGGCTGTTCGAGATCCCGCTGCCATCGCGCCTCGCGACCGCGATGGGCCGTGCGGGCGGGGACGGGCTCGCGGGCAGCTTCGCGGCCGGGGCGTTCACCACGGTGCTGGCGACGCCGTGCTCGGCACCCTTCGTCGGCACGGCCGTCGGCTTCGCGTTGGCACGGGGCCCTGCCGAGATCCTGGCCATCTTCGGCGCCCTGGGGGTTGGGCTGGCCGCGCCGCATCTCCTGGGCGCCGCCTTCCCGGGCGTGGTCCGCCTCCTGCCGAGGCCGGGATGGTGGATGATCGCGCTCCGATGCGTGCTGGCCATCGCCCTGACGGGGACCGCGGCCTGGCTCCTGACCGTGCTGGCTGCCCAGACCTCATGGCTGGCCGCGGGCGCGGTGGCCGCCGCGCTGGTGGTGCTGACGGGGGCGCTGGCGCTGCGCCCGCGGATCGGCTCGCCCGCTGCCGCGGTGGTGGTCGTGCTCGCTCTGCTCGGCGCCGGAACCGCGCCCGCCGTGCTTCGGGCGGCTCCGCCGAATGCCGCGGCGACGGCCTGGGCGCCGTTCGACGAGGCCGCCCTCCGGCGGTTCGTCGCCGAGGGCAAGGTGGTCTTCGTGGACGTGACCGCCGACTGGTGCGCCAACTGCAAGGTCAACGACGCCCTGGTCCTGGAGCGCCCCGAGGTGGCCGCGGCCCTGGCCGAGCCGGGCGTGGTCGCCATGCGGGCCGACTGGACCCGCCCGGACGTCCGGATCTCCGACTACCTCGCCAACAACGACCGGTTCGGCATCCCCTTCAACGCGGTCTACGGCCCGGGTGCCCCACGGGGCATCGTCCTGTCCGAGGTCCTGAGCCGCGAGGCGGTGCTGGACGCGCTCCGGCGCGCCCGCGGGGCCGACCTGGCGCCGGTTCGGTGAGGGAGTTCGGATGGGCGTGACCTTGCACGGCGAACACCACGGTGCATATCGTCCGGCCATGGGCATGCCCGTCCTCCGACGCCTGCTGCTGGTCCTGACGGCCCTCGCCTTCGTGCTGGCGACGGCGCTGCCGGGGACCGCGTCGGCAATGCCCATGCCCGGCGGCACCACGACGGCCGGAGGCCCCGGCCAGTCCTGTGGCGACTGCGCGGCCAAGGCACCCGGCGGCGATGGCGGCGCCAAGATGATGCCGTGCAGTGCCCTCGCCTGCTTGGGTGCATTCGTCGGCCTACCGGCCCCGGCGGTCCTCAGCGCGCCCGTTGCCGTCGCGTTCGAGTACGCTGTGGGGGCGCCTGCGGGCCAGCGGGGCCGGGCGCTCCCGCCCGACCCTTTCCCACCCAGACCCACCACCCTCGTCTAACCGTCGCCCGCCCACCGCGGGCGGCGGACGGAGATCCATGGGTCCGGCCTTCGCCGGATCCGCGCCGTGCACCCGCCCTCCTGCGGGCCGCGGCGGCATGACGAGGACGGAAAACATGCCAATCACCACCCCGCCGGACCTGACGCGGCGGCAACTCTGGACCGCAGGCGGCGCCCTCGCTCTGGCGGGCACGCTTCCCGGCAGGGGACATGCCGCATCCGCCACCAGCGTGCCCGCTTCCCTGCGGCTGACCGCCGAACCGGCCCGCGCATTGATCGCCGGGGACGACCAACCGGCCACAGCCGTCTGGTCCTACAGCGGCTCGGTCCCCGGACCCGTGCTCCGGGTCCGCCAAGGGGCGAGGTTCCGCGCCACCGTGGAAAACCGCCTGGACGAGGGCACGACCGTGCACTGGCACGGCATCCGGCTGCCCAACGCCATGGACGGCGTGCCGGGACTAACCCAACCGTCCATCAAGCCCGGCGGGAGCTTCGCCTACGAGTTCACGCCGCCCGACGCCGGGACCTTCTGGTACCACCCGCACGATAACGGCCTGGTGCAGCAGGGACGCGGGCTGGCCGGGGCGCTGATCGTCGAGGAGCGGGAGCCGCCCCGGGTGGACCGCGAGCTGCTCTGGGTCATCCAGGACTGGCGGCTGACGCGCGGCACCCAGATCGCTCCGGGCTTCGGCGGCCGCATGGAGGCGGCGATGGGTGGCCGCCTCGGCAACACGGTCACCGTCAACGGCGGGGTGCCAGACGCACTCAACGTCCGCGCTGGGGAGCGCGTGCGGCTGCGCATCATCAACGCAGCCACGGCGCGCATCATGGCGCTGCGGTTCGAGGGGCACCGGCCCGTCGTCATCGCCTTCGACGGCCAGCCCTGCGAGCCGCACGAACCCGCGGGTGGGCGGCTGCTGCTCGGTCCCGCCATGCGCGCCGACGTCATCTTGGACATGGTTAGCGAGCCGAGGCGCCGCTACGCCGTGATCGACGACTTTTACGGCCGCTCAGCCTACGAGCTCGTCGCGCTCGCCTATGACGGCTCCGCGCCCCTTCGCGGCCACCCACTGGACGCCCCGGTCCGCCTGCCGCCGAACCCGCTTCCCGAGCCGGACCTCGCCACGGCCGAGCGGCACGAACTCGCGCTCCAGGGCGGGATGATGGGCGGCAGGGGCATGATGGGGATGATGGGCATGCGCGGGGCGGCATGGGCCATCAACGGCATGTCCATGACCGGCAGAGGCGACACGGGCATGCCGCCGCTGCTGACCCTCGCACGCGGCCGGACCTGCGTGCTGTCGCTTCGGAACGAGACCGCGTGGTGGCACCCGATGCACATGCACGGCCACAGCTTCCGGGTCCTGACCCGGAACGGCACCGCGGTGGCCGGGGCGGAATGGGGCGACACGGTGCTCGTCGAGCCGCGCCAGACCGTGGAGGTCGCCTTCGTCGCCGACAACCCGGGCGACTGGATGCTGCACTGCCATGTCATGGACCACGAAGTCAGCGGCCTGATGGGCGTGCTGCGGGTGGCCTGAGCCGAGCCGGACACCGAGAAAAGGAGAACCGATGACGACCTCACTCTTCCGCCGCGCCTCCCTTTCGGCGGCAGCCAGCGCCCGGCTGCGCGTGCAGGCAAACACCCCGACGCAGGTCACGCTCCGAAAGAGCCCGCAGTGCAACTGCGAGGACTACGCGGCGCACCTTCGGCGGAACGGCTTCGCCGTCGGCGTTCGGCTGACCGGCGCCCTGGCGACGATGAGCCGCGCGGCGGGCACCCGTGAGGAAGTGGATGGCTGCCATATCGCCGCTGCCGAAGGCTGCGACGCCGAGGGACACGTCCCCGCCGGAGCCATTCGCAGGCTCTCAGCCGAGCGGCCGCGGATGAGGGCCACCACTCCCGCGGGGACGCCGCTCGGCACGGCGGGGACTAGGCGGGAGCCATTCTGCATCCACGCCGTCGCCTGGGACGGCAGCACCAGTGTCCACGCGACCATTTGAGGAGGCTGCAGATGACGATCCAATCAGACCTTACCCAAGCGCGTGCGCCCATCAGCGGCATCGGTGGCCGCCTCCGCCCGGCTCTGCGGGGGCGGCGCGCCCTGGTGCTGCTCGGACTCGCTGCCGTGGCGGCGGGCGTTTCCTGGCAGTGGACTTGGCTCACCGCGACCGGCGTTGCCCCAATCCTGGTCAGTGTGGCGCCGTGCATTGTCATGTGCGCCCTGGGACTGTGCATGGCCGGAAAGTCGGGCCGGTCGTGCCATGCGAGCGAGCCCCAGGTCAAAGCGGGTTCGACCGCGTCCGCGTCGAAGGCAATGGGCCGCCCGCGTGAGGTCGCGGCGGCCGAAAGCTGAGGGGTTATGACGCCGACAAGGTTCTCAGAACACCTGCTGATCGCTTCCGCCCTGCTGGGAGCTGCCGCGCACGTCGTCCCGGATCGTGCATCGTTTGGAGGTGAGTGGTGAGGCGTCCAGACCTAGGACGACGGCGGCGGCATCTGTTGCTCGCCGCGTTCGTCACCGTGCTCGCGGCCGCAATAGGTGGCGCGGTGCTGCTCTCGGGGCGTGGCCAGCCAGATCCGGCATCGGCCGCAATCAGCCCCGGCGATCGGGAGCAGGTCACCCTCGGCCGCCAGATCTACGCCGAGCAGTGCGCGCGGTGCCACGGTGTGAATCTGGAGGGCCAGCCGAACTGGCGCTCACGCGGACCCGACGGAAAGCTGCCTGCGCCCCCGCACGATGCCTCGGGCCATACCTGGCACCATCCCGACGCAGTTCTGTTCCGGATCATTCGGGACGGTACGTCCGCTGTCGTCGGCGGTGGGTATGAGAGCGACATGCCGGGCTTCAAGGGCGTGCTTTCGGACACCGAGATCCGCGCGGTCCTCGCGTTCATCAAGAGCAGCTGGCCGGACCGCGAGCGCAGCCTCCAGGAGCGCCAAAGCCGGATCCAGAGGGAGGCGGGCCGGTGAAAGCGTGCCCGCGAGCCCGCGGGCAGACGCTCGGTCCCGTCCTGACGAGCAAGGGGAGAGTTGATCCGGCTCCGGGTGCGTTCCGGCGCAAGCTAGGGCGCACGGCGGCCCCGAGAGCGTTGTGAGTAGGGTCCCTGTATCTCTTTCTTCATTCGGGCCGGAATCAGCCAGTGATTTCATTGGCTTGCGGGGCATTATCACTACGAATCGCGCGGAACGCCACTACTAAACGCGCCCGGAACGTTATGTCGCCATGGGGGCTGCGAGATTGGCCTCGGGGCTTTCCTCCATCGCGGACATGCAGGGGCTCCAGACGCGCAGGAACCGACTTCAACTTCAGATGTGCGCTACCGGGCGCACCGGCGGCTACATGGGAGCCCGGCCACCAGCGTCAGTGTTGACAAACGTCGGTGTCGCCACGGGAGAGGCGTGGTCCCCCCAGTGGCGACGAGGTGGGCGCCGCTCCGGCAATCGGCGCTCCCGCTGCGCGCCGGGTCGCCACCGGCCTGACGGCGGCGGCCGATCGGTGACCGTCAGGTGAGCGGTGCCCGTCGGTACATGCCCGCGGCTCGCACCAAGGAAGGGTCGGGCCGCGGGCCAGCACCAGCGGGCGTTCAGCCCTCACCCTGCGGGCTGGTGGAGGTCATCTCCGCGACGGCCCAGAACACCAGGACCATCACGACGATCTCCCAACCAATGGAGACCGCGAGCCGCCTGCCGGATCCAGGGCGGTTGATCGCGAGGGCAGGCGTCAGCCGGAACCGGTGCCAAGCCGCGAAGCCCAGCAGGACGCCGACCAGTGCCACCTTCGTCAGGAGAGCCCGGCCGTAGGCCGTGGTCACAAGGAGTTCCAGGCGCCCGACCAGGAGCCAAGCCAGCACCGCCCCCGCCAGGACAAGGCCGCCCACGATCCAGGTGGCGGCCCGTGCCCAGCCCTCGACCAGCTGGGCCGCCTCCCGGCCGCCGCGCCTGGAGGCCAGCAAGAGCGGCCACAGGCTGCCTGCCCAAAAGGCTACCGCCAGAAGGTGCACCACGAGGGCGGCCGCCAGCAGCAGCCGGGGCTGGTGCTGGGTCGTGTGGCCGACCGCCGTGAAGCTCGCCGCCACCGCCAGGGTGCCCGCCGCGCCGACCGCGACGGCGGCGCGCCCGATCCAGGTGGCCACGGCCACCGCGATCAAGCCTGCGCACGCGATCAGGACGGAGTTGCCCGGGCGGGACGTCAGCATCATGTCCCAGACCTCGGCGTCGAACGGATCCCCATCCGACGCGATGGCCACTTGAGTAGCCAGCCAAGCGAGGCTGGAGGCCAGCCCCACCACCACCATTCCCAGTGTCATGCTGCGGCATGCGGCGGCGTCCTGCGGCTCTTGGAGTCGCCCGAAGCCGATGGCGAAGACCGCCAAGCCTGCAGCCCCGAGGCACGCCACGTAGTACACGATGCGCAGCGCCGCGGAGAGTCCACGGAGCAGATCCGGCTCCGGCCGGAGCAGCTCCAGGATCACCGGGAGGCGTTCACGGCGAAGCGTACCGCCCCACTCATGACGTGGCCGTCATCGCCCATGGCGCGCCACTCGAGGCGGTAGGCACCCGGCGGAAGCGGCGTAGCAACCGTCGCGGTCGCCCGGCTCGATGCCGCACGTCCGCCCTCACGGCGCAACTGGTGCTCGCGGCCGCCCTCGTCGAGCAGGCGCAATGCCGTGACGCGGCAGTCTTCGGTGAACATCAGGTTGAGCGCGCGCGGCGAAGCGCTCAGCGTCGCGCCGTCGGTGGGATCGGAGGAATGCAGCATCGCATGTGCGGAGGCGGCTCCGGGAGCCAGAAGCGCAGCGAAGGCGGCAGCGAACACACCGCGCCGGATGAATGCGTAGCGTGAAGACATGGGAACTCCTGTGCTCAGGCTCGTCGCAACCGAGCAGCGCGGCGGAAGCCTCCCAGGATGAATAGGCGGATGCCCGGCTGACGGCAGCGACAATTGCACACCAAATTGTTGCCGCTGCCGCATGGTGCCGACGGCGGCCTGCCTCAGGCGGGAGCAGTCTCCGCCTTCCATCCGGCCGCCTGTAGGGCACCCCGCAGCGCGTCGCTGTCGGTGCGACCGCCGCTCACGGTGATCTCCTTCCTGTCCAGCTGAACCTCGATCTCCGCCGACGGATCGGCGGCCTTGACGGTCGCAGTCACCCCCTTGGCGCAGCCGCCACAGTTCATGTTCTCGATCGTGAAGCGCATCATCGCGTCGCCCTCCTTCTGAAGGTGAGAAGAGGTACGGCTTCCCGCGGTGGGAAGGTCAAGTGGAACGTAGTCACCGGCTCCAGCCGGACGGCGCTATCGAATCGGATGATGGGACGGTCAGGCCCTTAGCTCGGTGATCCCCTGCTGCTGCTTCTGGATGATCTCCTGCGCGGTGCGCCGCATCTCCGGATCGCGCCCATGCTCGAGCTCCACGCGGGCCATGTCTATCGCCTCGCGGTTCCGAGCTGATCGTCAGCCAGCCGTTGGACATCCCGCGGCGCCGGGTGCGCCGGAACGCGCTCCTCGGCGCGCCTCCGGTCTGCCCGTCCGCTAACGCCCGGGACGAGGATCCGGCCGCTGGCGAATTACATCGTTTTGTTTCCGCGTCCCGCCGCACCGGCAGCCTGAACCCTCCGCGGAAAACGAAGGGTGACCACGGTGCCCCGGCCCGGTGCGCTGTCGATCTCCAGACCGCCGCCATGGCCTTCGGCGATGGCCCGCGCGGTTGACAGGCCGAGACCGCTGCCCCCGCCCGCGGTTCGTGCCCGGTCGCCCCGGAAGAAGGGTTCCGTGACCCGCGGCAGATCCTCCGGCGGGATGCCAGGTCCGTGGTCGCCGACGCGCACCAGCACCGCGTCGTGAAGAGCCTCGACCCCGACCCACGGATCCCGCCCGTGCCGAATGGCGTTCGCGACAAGGTTCGTCACGGCGCGCTTGATGGCCACCCGGCGGCCGAGGACAACTGCCTCTTCGTCCATTCGCCCTTCCTCGACGGGCGTTCCGGCGTCGATGAACTCGTCCGCCACGGTGCGGACGAGCGCAGTGACTGCCAGCGGCTGGATGGCCTCACCATCATGTCCTCCCCGCAAGTAGGCGAGGACGTCGGAGACCATCGTCTCCATCTCCGCCAGATCCCGGCGGATCGGCGCCTTAGCCTCGTCAGGGAGGTCCTCGGCCCGCAGCTTGAGGCGGGCGATGGGTGACATCAGATCATGCGAGAGCGCGCCCAGCGCCAGGGTCCTCTGGCGGAAGGCGTCACGGGTGCGGACCGCCATGCCGTTCAGCGCCTCGGCCAGTTGCCGCACCTCGCGCGGCCCCGAGGCAGGGATGGCCGGGAGTTCCTGCTCGAGGTCGATTCGGGTCACGGTTTTCGCCAGGGCCGCAACCGGCGCCGAGACGGAGCGGGCCGCATACCCTACAGCCAGGAGAAGCGCGAGGCCGATCGCGGCAGCATAGGCATGAATCACGCTCTGGTCGGCGGACAGCACGTTGAAGGAGGCGAGCTCGACGTCCAGCCACGAGCCATCCGTGAGGCGGGCCGTGGCGCCAATGTCAACAATGCGGCCCGACGCGGCGTTGTAGCGGCCAGGCCGCACGCGCACCTCGCTCGCAAGCCTGCTCAGGGCTTTGGTCCGGGCCGCGACCGTCGGCCACTCCTCTGCCGAGGGATGTTCGGGCGTGGGCGCCGGATCCCGGTACCAGTGCACCGTCAGGTCCGGCCGTGATAGAGCGTGGGCCACCCGGTCCCGCTCGGCCTCGGGGGCCGCCGCCACGGCATCCATCAGGGCCGACAACCGCTGGGCCAGCAACTCCTCGGTCCCGCGTTCCGCCGCCTGCCGCAGCAGGATGTCGTGGACGCCGACCATGGCGGCGAACAGGATCGCGAAGCCGATCGTAAGCGCCGCCAGGGTGCGGGCGGCGAGGGATTGGGGTACGAGACGGATCACCCTGACCACGCCACAGGGGCCGACAGCATATAGCCGACGCCCCGCACGGTCTTGATCAGACCCGGTTCGCCGTCCTCGTGCGGCCGCGAGCCGAGCTTCGCGCGCAACCGGCTGACCTGGACATCCATCGACCGGTCCAGCCCGCCGTAAGGGCGGTTGCGCGCGAGATCCAGCAACTGGTCGCGCGTCAGGATGCGCTGCGGCCGCTCGACGAAAGCGAGGAGAAGATCGTATTCGCCGCTGGTCAGCTCGACGGCGACGCCGTCCGGCCGCAGCAGCTCGCGCCGCCGGGTGTCCAGGGCCCAACCGGCGAAGCGCGCCACCTCGCGCTCCTTGCCGTCCGCCGCTCCCTCGGGTCCGCTCACGCGCCGGAGGACGGCACGAATGCGGGCGATCAGCTCGCCCGGATCGGCGGGCTTCACGACGAAGTCGTCCGCCCCGAGTTCCAGGCCCACGACACGGTCCGATGCCTCCCCGAGGGCCGTGAGGAGGATGACCGGGGCGCGCCCTTCGGCCCGCAGCTCCCGGCACAGTTCGAAGCCTGACCGGCCAGGCAGCATGACATCGAGCAGGACGAGGTCGACCTGCGCGGAGCCGAGGAGGCGGCGCATCTCGGTCCCATCCCGGGCGCCGCTGGCGCGGAAGCCGCTTCTGCGGAGCAGGGAGAGCAGGAGCTTGCGCAGCTCCTCGTCATCCTCGACGACCAGGACATGCCGCCCCTCGCCGGACATCGGCGGTAGGTCGGCGGGCGACATGGGCCGAGGCCCGGTGCTGCCGGAGCTGTTGGTCAAGGTGTTGCTCCGGCGGAACGGACATGGGCGCTGCGGATCTTCATACGCTCGCTCCCCGGCGGAAGTTGAGCCTGAGGTCGGCGGCGTTGATCACCACAGCCGCACTCGGATGCTCGGTGATGCTCACTGCCATGCGCTCGGGCGCCAGATGGGAACCGAGCGACAGCATCCCCTGCAACCTTCATTTGGCTCAGCCTGAGCAGTGCGGGAACAGGGGGAGAGGGTGACGGCAGCAATGCCGGTTGGTAGCAATTTGCACTGAGAGACCGGAATCTCCACCGTCCCCACGAGCTCCTATCGCTACATTCCCCGCGTGATCCGGGGCGCTTCCTACGTTCGGCCGCTGCAGGCGGTGCCTCGCCGGTACCCGCGAACGTCATGATTCGCGCACTCCGATATCAACGCTGAGCGCCGCATCAGCAATCGCCTACCGTGCGCTGTAATAAAACGTAAGAAATGAAAGCCGCTCAGAAGGACGACGGACATGGTGGGAACGTGTAGGCTCCTCCGCATCCTGCTGACGGCGCGTCACGAGGGTGGCTTGCCGACGGAACAAGCCGCGCGTGCCGACCAGGCCTTGTGCCACGTCTGCCGTCGGTGGAGGCGTCCCGCCGAACACGGGATATCCGCTCTGACGGCCAGCCCGGTTCGGCGCGGCGTGGCAAAAGGAGGAAGCATGACCGCCGCTTCTCGTCGCAGCTTGACCGCACGTCTCGTCATTGGATTCGGCCTCGCGCTCACCGCCGCGGCCTGCGCGCCGCAAGGCGCCACGCCCCAGGCCTCGGTTCCCCCCGCATCGCAAATGTCGCTCCAGCCGTCGGGTCAGGCCGCCGCCTCGTCCGGTGGGGGCATGTCGGGCATGGACCACTCCAACATGCCCGGGATGAGCCATTCCAACATGCAGGGCATGCAGGGGCACAACATGTCGGGCATGAGCATGCAGGACACGATGGCCCACTGCAGGCAGATGCAGGCGGACGCGGGCCGCGGGGCCCGAATGTCCCCCGACATGCAGGCCATGATGGCGCAGTGCAGCCAGATGCAGTCGCAAGGGGGCTCCACATCCGGCGGCGCCGCTCACCGCCACTAACGAACGTCGGAATGGGGGTGTGTGACCCCCATTCCTCGATGTGCCCGGTCTAAAGCCGCACCGTCCGCAGCCGCAGCGCATTGCCGATGACGGACACCGAGCTGAGCGCCATCGCCAGCGCGGCGACGATCGGGCTGAGCAGGAGGCCGAGGAACGGGTAGAGCACGCCCGCCGCCAGCGGCACGCCGGCCGCATTGTAGACGAACGCGAGGAACAGGTTCTGCCGGATATTCCTCATCACCGCGCGCGACAGGTGCCGCGCCCGCGCGATGCCCGCCAGGTCGCCCTTCACCAGCGTCACGCCCGCGCTCTGCATGGCGACATCCGTGCCGGTGCCCATGGCGATGCCCACATCGGCCTCGGCCAGTGCCGGGGCGTCGTTCACCCCGTCGCCCGCCATGGCGACGACCTTCCCCTGTGCGCGGAGGTCCCGGACGATGCGGTGCTTGTCCTCGGGCAGCACGTCGCCCTGGAACTCATCAATGCCGAGCTTCCGCGCGACCGCTTCGGCGGTGGTGCGGTTGTCCCCGGTCAGCATGACGATATGGATGCCATCGGCCCGCAGGCTCTGCAGGGCGGCGGACGTGGTCTGCTTGATGGGATCGGCCACCGCGATGACGCCGCCCGGCTTGCCGTCCACCGCCAGGAACAGGGCCGTGCCGCCCTCCCGCCGCAACTCGTCCGCCCGGGCGGCGAGCCCGCCCAGCTCCACCCCCAGCTCCTGCATCAGGCGGGCGTTGCCCAACGCGACGCGACGCCCGTCCACCGTGCCGGTCACCCCCTTGCCGGTCACCGAGGTGAAGTCGGCGGGCTCCCACATCTCACCTCCTCGTTCGCGCGCCGCGGCGACGATGGCGGCCGCCAGCGGGTGCTCGCTCGAACGCTCCAGGCTGGCCGCGAGCGGCAGCACCTCGGCCTCCGCCAGGCCGGGCGCCGGAACCACGGCCACCACCTTGGGCTTGCCTTCGGTCAGCGTGCCGGTCTTGTCCACGACCAGCGTGTCCACCTTCTCCATGTGCTCGAGCGCCTCGGCGGACTTGATGAGGACGCCCGCACCGGCGCCCTTGCCGACGCCGACCATGATCGACATCGGCGTGGCCAATCCCAGCGCGCAGGGGCAGGCGATGATGAGCACGGAGACGGCCGCGATCAGCCCGTAGGAGAGCGCCGGGCTCGGGCCCCAGACCGCCCAGGCGATGAAGGACAGGATGGCCACGGCGATCACCGCGGGCACGAAGTAGCCGGAGACGGTATCGGCCATGCGCTGGATGGGCGCCCGGCTGCGCTGGGCCTCGGCGACCATGGCCACGATGCGCGAGAGCATGGTGTCGGATCCCACCTTGTCCGCCCGCATGACCAGCGAGCCGGTGCCGTTCACCGTGCCGCCGATAACCTTGGCGCCAGGCGCCTTCTCAACCGGCAGGGACTCGCCGGTAACCATGGACTCGTCCACGGCGCCGCTCCCCTCCAGCACCTCGCCGTCCACCGGCACGCTCTCACCGGGCCGCACGCGCAGCCGGTCGCCGACATGCACCTCGGCGAGGCTGATTTCCTCGTCCGTCCCATCCAGCCGGATACGCCGTGCCGTCTTGGGCGCCATGTTCAGCAGCGCGCGGATGGCGCCGCCGGTCTGCTCGCGGGCGCGCAGCTCCAGCACCTGCCCGAGCAGCACGAGGACCGTGATGACGGCGGCGGCCTCGAAGTAGACGGCGACGGTGCCGTCCATCCCGCGGAAGCCCTCGGGGAAGACGCCGGGCGCGAAGGTCGCGATCAGGCTGTAGAGGTAGGCGGCGCCGGTGCCGAGCGCGATCAGGCTGAACATGTTGAGGCTGCGGTTCACCACCGACTGCCAGCCGCGCATGAAGAAGGGCCAGCCCGCCCAGAGCACCACCGGTGTCCCGAGGAGGAACTGGATCCAGGTGGAAGCTCTTGGCGAGATCAGGTTATGCAGGTCGAGGCCGGGGATGTGCGCGCCCATTTCCAGGACGACCACAGGCAGCGTCAGCACCAACCCGATCCAGAACCGGCGGGTCATGTCGATGAGCTCGGGGTTCGGTCCGGCCTCGACCGCCACTTCCAGTGGCTCCAGGGCCATGCCGCAGATGGGGCAGTTGCCCGGCCCCTGCTGCCGGATTTGCGGGTGCATCGGGCAGGTGTAGATGGCGGCCTTCTGCGCCGCTGTCGGTGCGGCCGCCTTTTCCGGCTTGAGGTACTTCTCGGGCTCGGCCTCGAACTTCGTCCGGCACCCGGCCGAGCAGAAGTGGAACGTCGTCCCGCCGTGCTCCACGCGGTGCTTCGAGGTGGCCGGGTCCACCTTCATCCCGCAGACCGGGTCGGTGACGAGCCCGGTATCGGCCACCGCCACGTCCCCATGGCCATGCTGGTGATGGCTGTGCTGATGCTTGGCACGGTGTTCGTGGCCATGGCCTTGGTGCTGACCGCTCATCGAGTTTTGCCTCCAGCTCGCCGCCCGCAATGCCGCAGGCTCCTGTACCTCAACTACACGCAGGGTGCGGCTTCCCACGGCGGGAAAGTCAAGCCCGGTCCGAGCCTCAGTTCATCCAAGAAGCGCTTGACCCTCCCACAGTGGGAAACCCGAGAATTTCGCTCGGACCACTGCGTTCGGTCGACATGGAGGCCATCATGAACATCGGGCAAGCCGCTAAGGCATCCGGCGTCTCCGCCAAGATGCTCCGGTATTATGAGAGCATCGGCCTGCTCGCGAAAGCTGGTCGCACAGCGGCGGGCTATCGGGTTTACTCGGATCGCGACGTGAACACGTTGCGCTTTATCCGGCGGGCACGAGACTTCGGGCTTCCCCTTGAACGCATCAAGCTGCTCATCGGCCTTTGGCAGGACGAGAACCGGGCGAGTGCGGACGTGAAGCAAATTGCCCTCGAGCACACGGCCGAGCTGAGGGCCAAGATCGACCAGTTGACCCGAATGTGCGAAGCACTTGAGAGGCTCGCAATATCCTGCGACGGCGGACACCGGCCAGAGTGCCCCATTCTCGACCAGATCGCCGAGGGGGGACTGGGTGATGATGTTCCGCACGGGCGGCGCGCCGAGCAAGGAAGCAGGACCAGACACAGCGTGCCGGAAGACTCCGGCCACTTCAGGGAACAACGTGATGAATGGTAAGATCGTCCTGATTTCAATGAGCAGACGGTCCATCCTCAGCCTCGGGCTGGGTGCAGCGGTTCTCCCTGCCAGCCTCGCCAGCGGGACCCAGGGCCCTCGGTTGGAGGTTTGGAAGGACGCGACCTGCGGGTGCTGCGACGGATGGGTCAAGCACATGAAGGCGGCGGGCTTTGAGGCCACCGTGCACGACGTGACCGACCTCCAGGCGGTCAAGGCCGCCCATGGTGTCCCGGACGCCCTTCAGTCCTGCCACACGGCCGTCGTGGACGGATACGTGGTCGAGGGGCATGTCCCCGCCGCCGACGTACGCCGCCTGCTCGCCGAACGGCCCCGCGCCAAGGGGCTGTCCGCGCCGGGGATGCCGCCTTCCTCGCCGGGGATGGACATCCCGGGTACGCCCTACGAGGTCGTGCTGTTCGGCGCGCCCGGCGGCGACCGAGTTTGGGCGCGGCACTGACCATCGGGACGGGACAATTGCCACCCCGGCCTCGCTCGGTTTGAGCCAGGTCAAGGCGGCGCGCGCCGCCGCCTACCAAAGTCACGGAAGACGAGAGAAGGAAAGCTGCGATGCACGACAATTCTCCGACGTCCTGGTGGCGCAGCAGGGGCGGCATCGCCCTGATCGGTTTCGGCCTCGTCGCCGCGTTCTACGTCCTGCGCGAGCACTACGCGCACGCCCTGGGCGCGTTGCCGTACCTGCTCCTGCTTGCCTGCCCGCTGATGCACCTGTTCATGCACCACGGCCACGGGGGCCATGCGGGGCACCGCGAGCCGGGCGGGCGCACAGAGCGGGAGCAGCCCCGGGGAGGCGCATCATGACGCACGACGTGCGCCCGCCCGCGGGCTCTGGACCCTGGTCATCCTGAACTGACTGAACGCAGGCTGAGCACCCCTCGGCCACCATCCGCGCGGGCGCCCGCGCGCCGCCACGGCAAGGAGAGAGGGCATGAGCACCGCCACGTTCGACATCCGCGGCCTCCTTTCGCCGCTGAGCGCGCAGGGCATCGAACGGCGGCTCCGCACGCTGCCGGGCGTCACCGCCGTGGCGGTGAACCCGGCGGGGAGCAGTGCAACCGTCACCTTCGACGAGGGCCGCATCTCGGGCGAGGCGCTCGCCGCCGAGATCCGCGCCTGCGGTTTCTACTGCCGTGGCGAGGCCGTGCCGCGGCACCTCTGTGACGCCGAGGGCACCCCCGATATCGGACACGCGGGGCACCGGACCGGACCGCCAGCGGGCCCCAAGCGCGGCCGCACCGCTGAGCACGGCGCGATGGCGCACGAGATGGGCCACGGCGCGGGCCAGGACATGGGCGACATGGTCCGCGACATGCGTCGGCGCTTCCTCGTGGCGCTCGCCTTCACCGTGCCGATCCTGATCTACGAGCCGATGGGGATGTCCTTCACCCCGCCCTCGCCCCCCTTCGGCCTCAACCTCGACCTGCTCCTGTTCCTGCTCGCGACCGGCGCGGTGCTCTATCCCGCATGGCCCTTCGTGGTGGCGGCCTGGCGAGCGCTGCGCAACGGCGTCCTGAACATGGCGGTGCTGGTCGTGCTCAGCGTCGGCACCGGCTACCTGTTCAGCATCGGCAGCACCTTCTTGTTCGACGGGCCGCAGTTCTACGAGGCCGCCGCGGTCCTGATGGTCTTCATCCTGCTCGGCCACTGGCTGGAGATGCGGGCCCGCGCCGGGGCCTCGGCGGCGGTCCGCGCGCTTCTCGACCTCGCTCCGCCCAAGGCAACCGTCCTGCGGGGCGGCCGCGAGGTGGAGATCCCGACGGCCGAGGTCGTCCAGGGCGACGTCGTCGTGATCCGCCCAGGCAACAAGATCCCGGTGGACGGTACCGTGATCGAGGGCTCGTCGCAGGTGGACGAGTCCATGCTGACCGGCGAATCCATGCCAGTCACCAAGGGCCCTGGCAGCGCCGTCACCGGCGCGACCATCAACAAGAGCGGGACCTTCCGCTACCGCGCCGAGCGAGTGGGCGCCGACACCGCGCTGGCGCAGATTGTCAAGCTGGTGCAGGAGGCGCAGAACTCGAAGGCGCCCGCGCAGCTGCTGGCCGACCGCGCGGCGCAATGGCTGGTGCTCGCGGCGATCGTGTTCGGGCTGCTGACCTTCGCCGTCTGGTACTGGGTCGTGGGCCAGACGCTCCTCTTCGCCGTAACCATGATGATCACGGTCTTCGTCATCGCCTGCCCGGACGCGCTCGGCCTGGCGATGCCCATGGCGGTGATGGTCGGCACCGGGCTGGGCGCGAAGCACGGCATCCTGTTCAAGAACGCCGCCGCGCTCGAGGACGCGGCCAAGCTCGATGTCATCGTCTTCGACAAGACGGGCACGCTCACGGTGGGCCAACCTGAGGTGGTCGAGCTGGTCCCCGCCCCGGGCGTGGAGGCGCCCACGCTGCTCGCCCGCGCCGCCGCGGTGGAGATCGGGACCGACCACCCGCTGGCGCAGGCGATCCTCCGGCGGGCCAAGGATGCGCTCGCCGTCGCTCCGGCGACCGGCTTCCGCGTCCTCGAGGGGCGCGGCGCGCAGGCGGAGGTCGAAGGCCGCACCATCCTGCTCGGCAACCGTCGGCTGATGGACGAGGAACGGGTGGACCTCGCGGGCCTTGAGGCCGAGGCGGCACGGCTGCAGGGCGCGGGCCGCACGGTCGTGCATGTGGCCGAGGCAGGGCGCCTGCTCGGCCTGGTCGCCATCGCCGACGCGCCGCGACCGACCGCGGCCGAGACGGTACGGCGTCTGCGCGCGCGCGGCGTGCAGGTGGCGATGCTGACCGGGGACAACCGAGGCACGGCGGACCGCATCGGGCGCATGCTCGGCCTCGACCTCGTGCTCGCCGACGTGCTGCCTGGGCAGAAGGCCGAGAAGATCCGCGAACTGCAGGCCCAGGGCCGCCGCGTCGGCATGGTGGGCGACGGCATCAACGACGCCCCCGCCCTGACCCGGGCGGACGTCGGCTTCGCCATCGGCGCTGGCACCGACGTCGCGATCGAGAGCGCCGATGTGGTGCTGATGCGCAGCGACCCGCTGGACGTGGTCACCGCGGTCGAGCTGTCGCGCGCGACGCTGCGCAAGATGCACCAGAACCTCTGGTGGGCGGTGGGCTACAATGTCATCGCCTTCCCGCTGGCGGCCGGTGTCCTGTACCCCTTCACGTTGAGCCCGGAGGTGGCGGCGCTGTCGATGTCGGGCAGCACGGTGATCGTGGCGCTCAACGCCCTGATTCTGCGACGCACGCGGCTGAGCAGTGACGCGGCGGCGCAGGGCCGCGGCATGGCGGCGGCGCCTATCGACGTGCATCCCGCGGAGGGGCGGGTTTGAGCGGACTTGCCGCTCGTGTTGCACGGCGCGGGGCCGCGTGTGTCCGGTGGCGTGCCGCCGTTCGCGACACTGGGCCGCAGGCTGGTGCCGTGGCTCTCAATCCGGTGCGCGCACCGTAGCGCGGCCGGGGCATCCCCGACAGTGGACAAAGAGGAGGATGATCATGGCGAACAACGCAAGAATCCGGGTTGGCGTCGTTGGCTACGGCGTCATCGGCAAGCGCGTCGCGGGCGCGGTGGCCTGCCAGGAGGACATGGAACTCACCGGCATTGCCGACGTGCTGACGGACTGGCGCATGCGGGCCGCCGCGCGGACGGGCTTCCGGCTGTACGGCGCGACGCCGGACCACGCCGAGGCGATGCAGCGCGTCGGACTGCCGGTGGAGGGCGACCAGGAGGCGCTCCTCGGCCGCTTGGACGTGGTGGTGGACTGCACCCCGAAGCACGTCGCGGTGAAGAACGTCGAAGCCTACCGGCGGCGCGGGGTGAAGTTCATCCTCCAGGGCGGCGAGAAGCACGAGACCACCGGCCATTCCTTCGTAGCCGAGGCGAACTACGCGACCGCCATCGACCGCGACGCCACCCGGGTCGTGTCCTGCAACACCAGCTCGGCCGTCCGCACGCTCAGCGCGCTGAAGCGCGCCGGTCTGCTGCGGCGCGCCCGTGGCACACTGCTGCGCCGGGCGACGGACCCGTGGGAGAGCCACCTCGGCGGCATCATGAACACCCTGGTGCCGGAGGCGGAAATCCCGAGCCACCAGGGGCCGGACGCACAGACCGTCGATCCGGAGCTGGACGTGGTGACGGTCGCCATCAAGGTTCCGGAAACGATCGGCCATGTGCACAGCTGGGCCGTCCAGCTCACCCGCTCCGCCTCGCGTGAGGAGGTCCTCGACGCCTTCCGGACCTCCTCCCGGATCGCCTTCGTCGAGGCGCGGGACGGGCTGCCCGCCCCGAACACCATCAAGGAGCTGACCGCCGACCTCGGCCGCCCGCACGGCAACCTGTACGAGGTCGCGCTCTGGTCCGACACGCTGAAGGTCCTGGGGGACGAACTGTTCTACCTCTACATGGTGGACAACCAGGCGATCGTGATCCCCGAGACGGTGGACGCGATCCGCGCCCTCACGGGCCGCGAGCTGGAGGCGCGCGCCTCGATCGCGCGCACCGACGCAGCCCTCGGCATCACCGGCACGCTGGTCTGACGGGCGACATGGCCGAAGGGACACGAACTCCCGGTCGCCGAGAGGGCGTGCCTCCCGGCGCTCGCCGCCCTCTCGCCCACGGCACGCATCGAGCGCCTCCCCGCCGAGTCCGGAGGAGCGCTGCCATGAGCGACGCGGCAGCGGCACTGGGCGTCGACCACCTTTCGCCCGAGAACCCGCTGGCCGAGGCCGAGGTCGTGACCCCGCACATCCCCAATGGCCCCGGCACCCGCCACCTGATCTCGGACGCCGAGTTCGCCCGTATGAAGCCTGGCGCCGTGCTGGTGGACACCGCGCGCGGCGGGGTGATTGACGCCACCGCGCTAGTGCGGGCGCTGGATGCGGGCTGCCTCGGCGGCGCCGGGCTGGAGGTGCTGCCGGAGGAGTGCCTGATCCGCAGCGAGGCGCAGATCTTCCGCAGCGATCCGCTCCTTGACAGCGAGCGCCTCCGCGGGCTCCTTGAGGGTCGGGCGCTGCTCCACTTCCCCGACGTGGTCGTCACGCCGCACAACGCCTACTACACCGAGGGGGCGCTGCGCCGCATCCGGGAGACCACCCTCGGTAACGTCGAGGTATTCGCGCGGCGCGGATCGCGGAACCTCGTCTCCTACTCCGGCACTCCGGCTTGACCCGCTCGCTGAGTACGGTGCGGGTCGAGCCCGGCGAGCCGCTGCCCTTGGGGCTGAGCGAGGCCTGCGACGGCTTCAACCTGGCGGTCTTCAGCCGCCACGCGACCCGCCTGACCCTGCTCCTGTTCGACGGCCCGCACGGCGCGCTGGCCGCCACCGTGCCGCTCGACCCCGATCGGCACCGCACAGGCGATGTCTGGCATGCGCGCCTCGTCGGCCTGCCGCATGGCGCGGCCTATGCCCTGCGCGCGGAGGGCCCCTTCGCGCCCGCGGAGGGCCATCGCTTCGACCCCACCCGGACGCTGCTCGACCCCTTTGCGAGCGCCGTGACGACGGGTCCTGACGGGGCGGGCCGTTGCCTCGTCGCCGACCAGCGCTTCGACTGGGGCGACGACCGGCCACCGCGCCATCCCTGGCGCGACACGGTCATCTACGAAACCCATGTCCGCGGCCTGACTGCCCATCCCTCATCGGGCGCTCGGCAGTCCGGCTGCTTCGGTGGGGTGTCGGAGATGATCCCCTACCTCCGGAAGCTCGGCGTGACGGCGCTGGAGCTGATGCCGGTGCAGGAAGCCGCCGCCCTCGGGCGCGGTGCGCGCGACCCGGAGACGGCGGCGCCGCTGCCGAATTACTGGGGCTACGACCCGGTCGCCCTGTTCGCGCCGCGCGCCGCCTACGCCTTCGGAGGAGCGGAGGCCGCCTTCGCCGAGTTCAAGGCCATGGTGCGGGAGCTGCACCGCGCCGGTATCGAGGTGATCCTCGACGTCGTCTTCAACCACACGGCCGAGGGCGGCGCCGATGGCCCGACCTTCGCCTTCCGTGGCCTCGACAACGCGATCTACTACCTGCTCGGGCCGGGCGGCGGCTACGCCGACTTCACCGGCTGCGGCAACACCCTGAACTGCAACCACCCTGTGGTGCGCTCGCTCCTGGTAGACTGCCTGCGGCACTGGGTCATGCACGGCCACGTGGACGGCTTCCGCTTCGATCTCGCTTCGGTGCTCGGCCGCGGCCCGGACGGCGCGCTGCTGTCCAACCCGCCCTTACTGGAGCAGATCGCCGAGGATCCGATCCTGCGCCAGGTGAAACTCATTGCGGAGGCGTGGGACTCCGCCGGGGCCTTCCAGGTCGGCGACTTCCCGCACCAGGCCTGGGCCGAGTGGAACGCCCGCTACCGCGACGACGTGCGCCGTTTCTGGCGTGGCGACCCGGGCATGACGGGCGCCTTCGCCACCCGGCTCTGCGGCAGTTCCGACCTCTACGGCGGCGACGTGGGCGGGCCGCTGCGCAGCGTCAACTTCGTCACCTCGCACGACGGCTTCACGCTGAACGACCTGGTGACCTACGCCCGTCGGCACAACGAAGCGAATGGCGAGGGCAACCGCGACGGGCCCAGGGAGGAGTTCAGCGACAACAACGGCGCCGAGGGCCCGAGCGAGGACCCGGCCGTGGAGGCGGTGCGGCGACGCCAAGTTCGCAACCTGCTCGCCACCCCGTTCCTCTCGCGCGGGGTGCCGATGCTGCTCGGCGGCGACGAATTCCGCCGCACCCAGCGCGGCAACAGCAATCCGTGGTGCCAGGACAACGGGGTCTCCTGGTATGACTGGGACCTGGCGCGGCGCAACGCGGACCTGGTCCGCTTCGTGCGCGGCCTGACGGCCTTGCGCCAGGCCCACCCGGTGCTGGCGGCGGAACGCTTCTACACGGCCGGGGAGATCGCCTGGTTCGGGCCCGAGGGCGGGCCGCCGGACTGGCATGGCCCGGAGAACCGCCTCGGCTGCGTGATCCGCGAGGAGGCCCCCGCGCCCGGCGGGCTTTGCCTGCTGTTCAACGCCGCCCGCCGCCCCGCCCGCTTCGTTCTGCCAGTGCCCCCCGCCAGCCCCTGGGGCGTCGCGCTGGACACCGCGGCCACCCCGCCCGGCGACATCGGCGAGCCGGGGGCCGAACCGTCGCCGCCCGACCCCGCGGCTACGGTGCTGCCGCCCCGCTCCACCCTTGTCCTCGTTTCCCGCTGAGGAGTCCGCCATGGCCGCGTCCCTCGACCCCTTCCTCGCACGGACGCGCATCGCCTACCTCTCGATGGAGATGGCGCTGCACCCCGGGATCCACACCTACTCCGGCGGCCTCGGCGTCCTCGCGGGCGACACCGCCCGCTCGGCCGCTGACCTCGAGCTGCCGATGGTCTTCGTGACGCTTGCCAGCCGCGAGGGGTACCTGCGGCAGGAGATCGGCCCGGACGGGCGGCAGGTGGACCACGCGGATCCATGGCAGCCCGCGGATTGGGCCTCGCCGCTCGACGCAGCGGTGGCGATCCGGCTCGAGGGTCGCTCTGTCTGGATCCGCGCCTGGCTCCGCGTCCTGACCTGCCCGCTCGGGCACCGCGTGCCGGTGCTGCTGCTTGACACACAGCTCGAGGTGAACGCCCCCGAGGACCGCGGCATCACGGACCGGCTTTACGGCAGTGACGAGGTGCTGCGCCTGCGCCAGGAAGCGGTGCTCGGCATCGGCGGCGAGCGGATGCTCCGCGCGCTCGGCTTCGAGATCGAAACCTACCACCTGAACGAGGGCCATGCGGCGCTTCTGCCGCTCTCTCTGCTGCGCCGCCATCGCCTGGCATCCGACCGCCCGGCGGAGGGCCCGCTGCACTATGACCCGGACCCGGTGCGCGAGCGCTGCATCTTCACCACCCACACCCCGGTCGAGGCCGGGCAAGACCGCTTCCCTTATGGGTTGGTCGAGCGAATCCTGGACGACTTTTTCGAGGCCGACCAGCTCCGGCTGCTGGCGGGCGAGGAGGCGTTGAACATGACGCGCCTCGCCCTGAGCCTCAGCGGCTGGGTGAACGGCGTGGCGACGCGCCACGCCGAGACGACGCGTCGCATGTTCCCGGGCTACCGGATCAACGCCGTCACCAATGGCGTGCACGTTCCCACCTGGGCCCATCCCGCCTTCGCCCGCCTTTTCCAGGAGATCGCCCCGAATTGGGCGCACGAGCCGGAGGGGCTGGCGCGCGCCGACCGGCTGCCCGACACGGCGGTCCTCGCCGCCAAAGCCGAGGCGCGGGCGGAGTTGCTGGCCGAGGCTCGCCGGCGCACCCCCGAAGCCGCCGCGGCGCTGCGGCCCGACCTGCCCCTGATCGTCTTCGCGCGGCGGATGACCGGCTACAAGCGCCCCGACCTGCTCTTCTCGGACCTTGGTCGGCTGCGGGGAATTGCGGAACGCTCCCCGTTCCAGATCCTCGTCGCGGGGAAGGCGCACCCGCGTGACGACGCGGGCAAGGAATTGATCCGCACGCTCCAGGATCATGCACACCAGCTGGGGCGCACCGTGCCAATGGCCTTCCTGCCTGGCTACGACATGGCGCTGGCCCGGTTGATGGTCGCCGGAGCCGATGTCTGGCTGAACACGCCGCTGCCGCCGATGGAGGCCGCCGGGACCAGTGGCATGAAGGCGGCGCTGAACGGCGGGCTGAACCTCAGCGTGCTTGACGGTTGGTGGGTCGAGGCGTGGGAGGAAGGCGTGACCGGTTGGGCAGTCGGCCGCGACGGCGAAGCACCTGGGGCTCACGCAGGCCACCTTTACGAGCAGCTTGAGCAAGTCGTGCTGCCGCTCCTCCATGGCGAACCGGCACGCCGGGCCTGGATGATGAAGCAGGCGATCTCCCGGATCGGTGCGCATTTCAACAGCCAGCGCATGATGCGCCGCTACGCGGCCGAGGCCTACCTCCGGTGACGCTCCGGATCTCGGGTAACAGCACGTCGATGAGCCGGACGGCGTCGGCACCCGCGCCACTGCCGGACGCCGCCAGGGCGGCGAGGCAGCCATCGCCGAGCTTGCCGCCGTCCAGTGGGCGACTGCGGTTGTTCGCAGCCACCCGGACGCCGTAGCCGAGCGACAAGCCGAGGTCGTGCAGCCAGCCCTGCACCTCGGTGTGGGTGTGGTCGGCCTCCCGTGGCGGAGCCGGGTAGCGGCGCTGCCGAGGTCGAAGAGCAGACCGCCGATGACGCCCAAGTCGTTCGACAGCAGGCCGCGGCGCCGGGCGTTCAGAGCAAGGATTCCTTGCCGCACGGCCAGGTACGCGCCCCACCGGCTCAGCTTCACCTTCGCACCGGTCAGGGCGTTGTAGCCGTTCACAGCGGCGGTGTTGAATGGCGGCCCAAAGGCGGGTGCAGGAAGTAGAGGAGATTGACGACGGCCGGACCGAGGCCCTTGATGCACTTGGCGTCGATCTCCCGGTTGGCGGAGAGCACCTGCTGCACCGTGGTGCAGCAGACACAGGTGTCGAGCAGGCAGCCGAAGACGCGCTGGTTCTCCGGGTTCTCGTAGATGTCGGGGATGTGGAGCTTGGGTGTCCACAGGAAGGCGTGGTCCGCGCCCCTGAAGATCTGCCGCTGCTCCGCGATGGAGTGGACCACGGTCTCGAGCGACGAGCCGCAGTAGGCGACCCCGAACGTCCCGGCCTTTATCTCGGCCACGACCTGCTGGAGGCCGCAGCGGATCGAGCGGAAGTTCTTGACCCGCTCTTCCCAGGGGAACCAGCTCCGGTAGGTCGCGGCGGGATCAACCCGCTGGCGGGCCAGCAAGGGGGTCATTAGATCGGGCGAACTCGCTCCCGCTTCCCCGGACGTCAAAGGGACTGCCGAGATTTGCATGCCATGGCCCTGGAGCTGCAGAACTTGGCGGCGCGTTGCGGTCGTGACGAGGCGATGATGCGGGCTTCCTCTGTTCACAAGGGCAGGATTTGTCGACGTCGCAGGACGGCAGCGTGACCACACGAGGGGCGTCAATCGCCGAATGCAGCAAATCCTGCTTCCGATCATTCAGGCGATTGTGGGCGTGCGATCCTGAAGACCGAAGTGCGGCGGCAGCACCTCGGAGCCAATTGCCCAGGTCGGCACAAACAGTTGCGCCGCGAGTTCGATCACGGCGTCCGCCCGTGCCGAGAACCACAAACCGGACCATGTAAGCCGAGCCCGAAGTTAATCTCCCAGTTTCGCAACCCCAAGGCACGCCGAAGTTCCACGGCGGACGTGTCTAACCCGAACTGGAAAAGCGAGTCCACGTCGCCCAAACGCCGCACCCTGCACCATTGTGCTTAGGACGGCGCGGCAGCGGCTTTCCGGAAGGCGTAGCAGCAGGTGCTTTGGCTGGCCTCTTCTCCGGCTCACGAACAGAGTGTCTGCATTTCTGCAGCGTCTGCACCTCCTCTGCGCCTCGTAATCCAAGCCACATCGCCGCCCTGTCCGACAGGTTTGAACGCGCCCTGACACCATGTCAGCAGCGTATGGCGGCCAATACCCGTTAGCAGAATTGGATGTGGCACGTGCGGGCTCGCCCGCGCGTTTGGATGAGTAGACTCGCCGTTGTTCGCCGAAACCAACTTCCGAGGACTGTCTTCATCGAGCGGAACGGGCCGAAGGTGGCGTCAAGCCAACGGGCTATTAACGGCTCGCGCCGCGGTCGGTCTATCGGCGCATTCGCGTTGGAATGTGCCGCAGCCGCAAGGGTTCCAAAGGACGCACAAGCAGAAACCGCTCGGCGGGTCGGCCGCTGACCGCCAGAGGAAGCCACAGGCCAGAGATCAGGCGGACCGTCCATGATCCCAGCGCGAGCGACTGGGGGAGCGTGCTTCCGCGCGTGAGTCTTTCTCGGCTGACCGACACGGCCTTTGGGCAGAGGCGCTTGCCTCCTCTGCGGAGCCTCGCGTCGTCGCGGACGGATTGCGAATCCCAAACGGCCCGAAAACTTGAAACTCTCCGACTACCGAAAGAAACCTGGCGGCTGCGGCTGAAAGGCTCGAAGAGCCTCTGCCGCACCCGCCAGCACGTAGGGGAGGATTAGGAAAAGCGGCGGATCAGTTCAGAGTAAGGACGCCGTTGAGGCGGTGAACGATGCCATTCGACGCGGGCTTGTTGTCGAGGACGCCAAGCCCATTGATTGTGACCCCTCCGGACGTGCCGCCTTCGCCCTGCGAGACAGCTTGACGCTCGAAACGCGCGGTAGCGCCCGAGAGCATCTGCTCGCTGCTCGGGCCTGAACCGGACGCAAGGTTCTCCTGCCGAGTGTGCTGCGCCACATGCGACAGCACCAGACGCTGCAGTTCAGGCTGCGATGCGCGATCCACCGCCTCCCGATGCGCATACGGATGCTGCCTGAACGCATTGTCGGTCGGCGCATAAACGGCGAAGGGGCCGGGGCCGGAGAGACGCTCAGTCAGGCCGCTGCGCTCAACGATGCGCGCGAAGATGCCCAGATCATTCTGCTGGCGGATGACGTCAACCACGGTCTGCGCTTGCGCAGACGCGGCGGCAAGCCACCCGGCCGCTGCAATTGTCGCGACAGCCACAGCACGGGAAAGAGACATTGGTACCTCCTGTGTTTGCCCACACCGGGAGCCTGCAAATGCGTAGACTCAGTCGGCTTAGCAATCAATTCTTTGGTGCAGGTCCATGGCTTTTGTCAATGCGATGCACAACCTTAGCGGTAGCGCGGATGTGCATTTCGCACTTTGTCGGCAACATCCTTCCAGCGATGTTAAAGTCGTTGTCGGCGGCATCCTTCCAGCGATGTTAAAGTCGTTGTCGGCGGCATCCTTCCAGCGATGTTAAGTCGTTGTCAGAGACACTCTTCCAGCGATGCCAAGGGCGCTGTCGGCGACAACCTTCCAGCGATGTCAAAGCCAGCGCCGGAGACATCCTTCCAGCGATGTTAAGATCGCCACGCGTTGATTGTTTCCACGGAAGGCGGAGCCTTAATGGACTTTTGTGGTCAAATGCCACTCGGTGATTTGAATGGCGGGTAGCACCGGGGGATTTGCGAAATTGGAGTGAATTTTCAGCGGCGCCTGCGTCATGAAACCGCATGGTGAGTTAGCTTCATGCAGAGCGCGCGAGGTGCTGAGGGTGGTTCAGTGCACGCCAATGGCGAATAAAGTCGATGGGAGTACACATTTGCAAATTCCCTTTGCTTCTTTGCGCTGCCGTGATCCGCGTTTTTCCTCTCCCGCGCGTCGTCGGCTGAACCGCCGAAGACTCAACAGGAAACCGTCCTGTCATGCCGCGGCGTAGCGCACGGAAGCCGGAAAGCCTGAAGCAGGCGAACCTGCCGCTGAGAGCGCGGGTCACCGGAAGCGGAGCCGGGACCGCACCTCGGCCGCGGCGCCGCCGGAGCGTTGATTCTGTGACGCTCGCTCGAGTCCGGGACCAGCGCTCCTCGTGTAGGGAAGTTGCCGCTGATCCGTACCAAGCCTTCCTATCCTCCCGCGACGCAGAGCCCTCGGCGGATCTCCGTCAGCGGCTATGAACAGCTGCGGTTCGTGTCCTCACTTTCAGTGCAGGCTTGACGGCGGGTGAGGGAAAATGTTCTTCCTTGGCAAGAATAAAGAAGCGCACGGTCACACGCCCTTTGGCCGCCGGATGCCCACAATCGCGTCCAGCACTGAACATGTCTGGAGTAAGCAATGCCAAATGTCGTGCTTCGCACCGCTGCCGTGGTCCTTGCCATCGGTGTTGCGGGCTGTGCATCGCCTGGCGATCAAGCCGCGGACAATTACCGTTTTGAGCTCCTTAGCTCCAGTGTTCGCCGGAGCCCCGACGCCGAGATCCGGGTACGCTTGGTCAAGCTGCCGGAGAATCAGCCGGTGAGCGGCGCCACCGTCTATGAGCACCGCTTCAGTATGTTCATGTCCGGCTACAAGATTTCATCTTCGGTGATGACCGAGGGTGCTAACCCCCCTCCGGTCATAGCGGTAGACGAGGGTAACGGCGTCTACCGCGTGCATGCTCAACTGCCCATGCCGGGCCAATGGAGCGCCACCCTTTCGGCCCGCGTGCCGGGCGAGACTCTGCCGGTCCGGAGCACGGTTCGGGTCAACGTTCATTGATTGTGCCAGCCAGGAGCAGCGCTTCCGAAGGGCGCTTCCTTTAAGACGGAGGAGGCTCGCCTCTGAATTCGGGTCTCCTCCACATAATTCGCCCTCGGCACGCACTGTTCCACGGCGCAGGAACTGTTTGTCGAGCAAAGCTTGCGTCAAGCTGGCGTGTCGGTCTCGCGGGAGGTGTGGAAGCCCCCTCCACCGCCGAGCTGAGCATCCTCTCCCTGTAACGCGAAAGCGAAGGATTGCACGCTTCGTCCGGCAGGCGCTCCGGGGTCCGGCGACCCCAAGGCCAGGCGCCCTCAACCTCGACACTTAGCGAAACGCTAAGGAAGGTTCGGATGAGCACCACCAAGCCCAGCACGCCTAGGTGCTCGAAGGTGGGCGATACGGCCACCGTCCCCAGGATGTCCGCGGCGACCAGCAACTCCAGCCCGAGAAGGACGCCGCGACCCAGATCAGCCCGGTAAACGGGTAATTCCGCGAACCGGTCGGAGCCCGCGTTCACCCGTCGCGCAAACCGGGCCGTGGCGGCGAGGGAGACGAGCAGGATGGCGGCCACGCCCGCTGCCTCGAAGCCTGACGCGATCCAGAGGGCTGCTTCGTCGAGCACGGTGCAACTCAAGCCGGTTCGCGGTGCACGTCGTGCACCACGATACCGGGATCCTCCTCCGGCATCCGCAGCCACTCCCGTCGGCGCAGCGTGGCGCGCGTGTCCTCCAGCCCGCCGTCCCAGTGCTCGCGCATGGTCTCCAGGCCGAACTCGTAGTCCCGCGCCTGACCCTCGTAAGCCTTCCGCTCGTAAATCAGTTGCAGAACGAGAAGGCGCGGCAGCCTCTGAAGGCGTCGGCACAGCGCCCGCTCCTCATCGTCCAGGCGCTCCTCCGGCATCTTCGCGAGCGCGCGTTTCAAACGCAGTTGCCATCGCCGTAGCCGCGTATAGGCGTCAGTGTTCAGGCGGGTGCGTGATGAGTAGCGAATGTCCTTCTCCCGGCTCAGGACCTCCTCCATGTCGCGTGGCAGTGGGCCGCGGGCCGGGAACAGGTCCACCTGCACCACCAGCCCATCGCGCTCCTCCTGTTCCAGCAGGTACTGCAGCGGGGTGTTGGAGACGAGGCCGCCGTCCCAGAACCAGTCGGTGCCGACCCGCACCGGTGCGAAGCCCGGTGGCAGCGCGCCCGAGGCCATCACGTGCTCCGGCCCGATCACCATCTTCGCGCAATCAAACCAGAAGAGATTGCCGGTCTCCGCGTTCACCGCCCCGAAGGCAACACGCGGATGGCCGCCATTCAGAAGCCGCCAGTCCACCAATTCCTCCAGCGTCTCGCGCAGCGGCGACGTGTCATAGAAGGCGGTGGCGCCGCGTCCCCCCCTGGGACAAGCCAGGGAACCATTGGGTTCGGGCGAAAGAAGCCAGGTTGGCCGAGGAGTAGGGTTGAGAATGCGCTCTGGAGGTTGCGCGCGCGGCGCCAGTCGTCACCGTCCGGTGTCGGCACGGGCCACACGCCGCGGGCTGTGACGCGCTCCCAGAAAGCCCGCAGGCGCTCCACCCGGCGACCGGGCGGATTGCCCGCGATCAGGGCCGTGTTGATGGCGCCGATCGAGACCCCGGCAACCCAGTCGGGGTGCAGCCCCGCCTCTTCCATCGCATCGTAGACGCCCGCCTGGTAGGCTCCGAGCGCGCCGCCCCCCTGCAGCACCAGCGCGACGCACCCGCAGCCCTCGGGGCGGCAGCACGATGCAGCCGGTACGCTCGTCCGTGGCGTCGAATCCATCGTCATCCTCCTACGAGGCAGGCGCCAGCCGTCACCGGAGGGGGCCGTAGGCGCCGGTGCCGTAGCCTGCACCGCCGTATTGGCGCCCCACATCCGGGTCGAGGCCGTGCTGCTGGTGCTCCTGACTCCCTCCGGGCACTCCGTGTTGCATGCCGCCCGCGCGGGTCAGCTCGGTGGAGGGCATGGTCGAGCCGTGGCCGTCGCCGCGGCTCGTCGTGGGCGGGTGCCCTGTGTGCGGCGGAGGATGGTAGGGCTCCACGCGAGCGCACCCGGCGGCCAGCAGCAGCGCTGCGGGAGCGTAAGCACGAAGAATGCGCATGGGCTTGAACTCCGGTGATCCGTGGCGGACGGCGGTTCCGCCGGTGGCCAGCTTGGATTGGCTCAAGGCTGGAAGTGCCGATGTGGGAAGACGGCCCGCAGGGTCGGGCCGCCGCCCGGGCGGAGCACCTCAACCTCAATGCGGTAGTAGTCGCGCGCCGGTAGCGTGGCGAAGCCGCCGTAGGCCTCGGCTCCGCCAACTGCCATCGGCTCTAATCCGATCCTTTCCTCCGGCGTATGGCGCAGCCCATGCACGACCGCCGCCACTTGGGCATTGACGACCCGTGCTCCAGTCCTTGCGTCGAACAGCGCGACCAACAGGTGGTGGACGTAGCGGCCCGCCGGTGGCCCACCGTGTAGCCCGCGGCCGGTGTGCTCCGGCGGGTGGCCGCGGACGAGCGCCGCCGGGATCACGGCGAGGTAAACCACGAGGTCGCCGATGCGCCGGACGGCGCCGTCCGGATCGACAGCCGCTGCTCGACGCGGAGCGGCCACAGCCGCCATGAAGACGAGGGCAGGAACCGCAGCGAGCAGTTGGCGGCGGCCGCCGCCCTTCCCCGGCGCGGCTGGCTTCCCCATTGCGGTACCACGCTCTCCAGTCCGTTTGCGGGGTGCCCCAATTCGGGCGCCTTCCTCCCTGTCCCGTCCTCCGGCGTAGCCGTTCATCGCAAGTTCCTCCCCTGCCATATCCCTCCCGCACAGCCTGTCTCCGCCACCCGCTGCCAACGGGACGGCCGTGGACGGGTGAGCACCAGGCTCAATGCATGTCGAACCACCCGGCGCCCCTGATGTTGTTCCAGCTGTCTGTCTGATGGCACAGGAAGCACTGCTCGACGCGCGCGTGCTCCTGCCTTGCGATGGTCCGGTCCATCATCTCGAAATGCATCATGTAATGGCTGGGCGGGGCTTGGTGGCACTGCACACAATCCTGGGAGCGAGGCGACGGGTGCCGGAAGGCGGTGACCGACCAGGCTGCTGTGTCGTGACAACTCTGGCAGTCTTGGCCGAAGAGCGACCGATGTGGATCGCGGTTGGCGTGGCAACTCGCGCAGTCGAGGGTCGCCGCGGTACGGCTGGGAAGGGATCGTCGGTCCAGAGCCCCCCCAACCAAATCCGCCCCGCTGCCGGATAGCAGTGCCTGCAGCTTCGCCACGGCGTGGCGGAAGCTGGCCTCTCCCGAAGCCGAAGCGCGTGCTTCAGTCTCGGCAGCCCGGGCATGGCCCACCGTTGCCAGCACCGAATGGTCCATGTTGATCGGGCGGCGGTCTCGGCCTTGGTGCTCCACGTGGCAACCGGCGCACTCGCCAATGTTCGCGTGGAAGGCGGTGGAAGGTTTTGTCAGCAGCTCCGGCGCGGCGGTCGCGTGGCAGGTGACGCAGGACGCCGCTTCGACTCCTCGATCCGGCGTGTGGCAGCTCTCGCATTGCGCGTCCAGGAACGCGTGCGCGGCAGAGAGCGGCCCCGGAACCACCGCGGCGCGCCAGCCCGGCAATGCCGTTGATCCGGAGCGGTACATCTGCAGCGGCAGCAGCACGGCGGCGGCCGCGCCGAGCACCGCCAGCACCAAGTAGATGACGGTGGTGACCTTCACGGGAGCCACCGCAAGCCGAAGTAGATTCCGTTCCAGATATGCAGCGCCAGGAGCGGGTAGAGCACCAGGGCCGCGGCCACGTGGAGCACCGTCCACCGGGAGAGGGTCCGTTTGAGCGCCTCACGTCGGCCAATGGCGTGTTCGAGATCAGCAATCGCGCCGAGCAGGTGCTTGAGCGGAATCCCCGGGACGCCCGCGCCGGATGCCCGGGGCACTGACGACCCGGGCGCCGTTCCCGGGAGGACGACGGCTGCAGCGCCCTGGGGAATGACCCCGGTGGCCTCCGCGGCGAGCAGGTCGTAGCGGGTCCTGAGCGCCCCGAGCCTGGTCTGCTGCTCGCGCAAGTCGGTCCCGATCTGCGCCAGGTAGTAGCGGCCGACGAAGCCGCTCAGGACGACAGCCAACATCGCCGACACCAGCCCGATTCCGAGGGGACTCTGGAACGTGTGGCCGCTGTGCAGGATCCCGAGCAGCGCGCCGACCACGCCGGTGTAGACGTGGAAGGAGAGGATCACACGCAGCGAGGCGTGCTTCGTCACGCGTCCCCGGATCCAAGCGCTGCGTTTGACGAGAGAGTAGATGAGCAGCAGCACAAACAAGGTGGCGCCCGCGATGCCGAGCAAGCTCCCGGCCAGGCTTCCTGGGAAGCGCGGTGCCTCGTGCAGCAGGAAGCCGGGGATCAGGAGCGCCATGACGCTGATGAGGGCGCCAACCGTCAATCTCTCCGTCTCGCTCACCTCAGGCATCCACCTTGAGGTTGCCGACCGACTTTGCCTGGCAGGCGAGGATGATGCCGCGCGCCTTCTCCTCGGGCGGGAGCCCCTCCTCGACCTCCATCGTCACCTCACCTTTCAGGAGCGGCACCTTGCAGACGCCGCAGATTCCGACCCGGCAGAGGTAATCGATCTCCACCTCGATCGCCTCGGCCGCCTCCAGGACGCTCTGGTCCGGCGCCAGCGGCCCGGTCTTGCCCGACTTGGTGAACTCGACCTCCGCTGTGGCTACCCGAGGAACGGCACTGGCTGTGGTTGCGGCGGCGGTGGCGGCTGCCGGGGCAGGCGTGGCCACTGGCAAGGGGGCGGGGGTTCCGGGCGCGACCCCCCGGGCCGGGCCGAACGCCTCCGTCTTGACCTGCTCTCTTGGCACCCCGAGTTCGGCCAGCGCCGTCTTCACCGCCTCCATCATCGCTGGCGGGCCGCAGAGATGGACCCGACGGCGGGTGATCTCGGGGACGGAGCGCGCGATGAACTCCTTGGAGACGTAGCCCAGGGACCCCATCCAGGTGGTCCCCTCCGCGCGCTCCATGGTCGCCGCGACGTGCAGGTTGGGATGCCGCTTCTGGAGGTGCTCGAGCTCCTCGCGGAAGGTGAAGTCCAGTGGCGCGCGCGCGCCGTAGAGGAAGAAGATGTCGCCGGGGTAGGAGCGGTCGGTCAGGTAGCGCGTGATGCTCATCATGGGGGTGATGCCGACGCCCCCCGAAATCAGGACGATGCTGTCGGCCTCCGCGCCGGTGAAGGTGAAGACGCCCGCGGGCGCGGATACCTCGAGCAGGCTGCCGACCGCTACCTTATCGTGCAGGTATCGTGAGATGAGCCCCTGCTTCTCCCGCTTGACGGTGACCTCGACGAAGCTGGGTTGGGTCGGCGAGGAGGCGATGGTGTAGGCGCGCTTGGCCGTCGTGCCGTCGATCTCGGCCGAGACGGTCAGGAACTGGCCCGGCATGAAAGTGAAGGGGATGTCACCGCCGTCTGCATTCACGAGCCGGAAGGTCTTGACGTCCGGAGTTTCAGGGAAGATCGCCGCCGTGCGCAGCATGCCAGTCCACGGCCGCTTGGCCGCTGCGGTCGCCGCTGCGGGCGAGGGGGCAGGGCTGGCGGTTGGGGCAGCAGCGATGGCGGCCCTGGCGGGCTGTTCGAGAGATTGGGGGGCGGCCGCCCCGGAAGGCGGTGCGGATGGCCCTGGACTGGGTGGCCCTCCGGGGCGGGCAGTGGGGTCAGGGGAGGCGGGCGCAATGCGTTGCGCCAAAGCGGCGATCCGCCGCATCCGGGCGTACTGGAGCGTGAGGGTTCCGATTAGGAAGGCGACGAGGAACGCCATCGTCGTCAGGTGATACCAGGACAACCCCCTGGGACCGCCCGTCGCCATCGGCATCGGCACCGCCTCGGCATCCGGAAGGGAGAGTTGGTCCCGGAACCAAGTGAGGGCGATCTGCCGCGGCGAGGTGCCTGCCTCGACCGCCCTCAATGCCGCCGTTCCGCTCTCCAGCATCTGCACGCCCTCGCGCAGGTTGGAGACACCGCGCTGGAATGCAGAAGCATCGTTCGCGGCGAGCGCCTGTTGCACCCTTGACGCGCCCAACCCCACTGCCTGGGCCCCCCAGCCGATGCGCCGCTGGCCCTCCGCCTCGATCGTGCGGCGCGCCTCAGGAGTGAGCGTCGGCATATCGAGCAGCGTCGCATAGAACGGCCGTGGCCCTCCCCCCATGCACCCCATCATGCCGCCGCAACCACCGGCCGGCTGCGCGGCGGGCCCCGATGCAGGCGGCACGGCCGGAGAAGTGGCGGTGCCCGGGCCGACCGGCGCCGCCACATCCGGAGCCGGGGTTGCTCCTCCCGGATGATGAGCGCTGTGATCACCCGGGTCGACCTGAGCGACCGCCGCGTTGCTCAGCCACATCCCGAGCAGCGCGGCGGCGAGCCGCCACTGCCTGGATCTCGCCCGCGGCATCGCGCCCGCGCTCAAAAGGTTCCGATGAACGGCAGCATGGTGGCCGTCGCCACACGCTTCTGCGTGTCATCCAGTTGAGCATAGAGCGTGTTGAAGGCCATCCGGGTCGTGTGGATCGCCTCGGTCCGCTGCCGCAGATGGTTTTCGAACGCCTCCAGCCGCGCCATCGGATCCGTCGCTGCCGTGCTGTCCTGCAGCGCGGTGCGCGCCGCGTCGAGGTGCTCGCGCCCCGCGCGCAGCGTGTTCGCGAAGGCCTCCCACGCAGGAGCCTGGGCGTCAGTGATGCGCAACTCCGTGCGAAGGAAGGCGATCCGCCCCTCGAGCCGCGCAGCGGAGCTGCCCATCGGCATGGAGCCGCCCTGCATCGGCGCCATCCCCATCTGCGGCGAGCCCATGCGCATCATGTTCTGCATCATCGGCATCATGCTGCAGCCAGCCATCGGCGCCTGACCCATGGGCTGCTGCGGCATCTGGCCCTGCCCCTGGGCGGGCATCGCGCCACCCATGCGCATCATGTTGTCGCCCATCATGCCGCCAGATCCCATGCCCGCTGACGAAGCGGGTTGCGGCGGTGCCTGGTTGGCGGCGGGTTGCTGAGCGGGGCCGGGCTGGCCCATGCTGGGCATCGCACCGGCTCCGGCGGCACCCTGCGCTGGCTGGCCCTGCATCGCCTGCATGCGCATGTCGCCCTCCATGCTCATGCCGCCCATACCCTGCTGCGCTCCTCCACCGTTGCCCATCGGCATCATATCCATCATGGCGAGCTGTGAGGGCCGCCCGGGAGGCTCCGCCGCCATCGCGAAGGACGAAAGGGGGACAAGCACGGCAAAGGTGGCCGCGGAAAGGAACGTGGTCTGCTTCGACATTGTCGTGGTCCTTCTTCCTCGTGGAGGCGTCCGGCACCGCACCGTCGACGCCGATGGTTGAGCAGTAAGGCGCCGCTTCCGTCACCGCCAACGTTGCGCATCGGGCGAATGCGAACCTTGATCCACGTCAAAGCCCCCTGATTCGCGCGACCGTGTCCGAAGCGCAGCGCTTCGCAAAGTCCACAATTTCATCGCCGTTCCCGTGGCCGGTCCGGCGGCGCAGAGTGCATTGGCGGTCCCACAACTCTCGGCTGCCGCTGGGCGATGTCCATCCGGTGTCGATGCCTGTTGCGTTCTCCTCGCTGTGATACCCGACTCCAAAAGCGCGCCTTGGTCGTTGCGGCGTCGTCCTGGCAGTGCCGCTGGGACTAGAAGCGGAGCAGCTGCCAGGGCGCTGCCTAACAGAATCCTGGCCGGGCTCAGAAGAACAGACGCAGCCCCGCAACAACGGTTGTCGCCTCTGGCTTCTCGCCCAGGCGGCGCGTGAGACCAGCTGCGCCGCCAACGGTTCGCTCGTACGAAATGCCTATGTAGGGCGCCACCTCGCGGGTGAATTCGTAGCGGAGGCGCAGGCCGGTCTCCATGCGGTAAAGGCCCGGAGCGATTCCAGCGGCCTCGTCCCGCCCGCCCGCGAAGTTCAGCTCGATCTCCGGCTGCAGCACGAGGCGGTTGGTGATGTAGATGTCATACTCCACTTCCGTGCGAAGCAGAGGAACGCCTCGCTCACCCAAGAAGGCCTGGATGTTCACCTCGAAAAGCCCGGGCGCGAGGCCCTGGAGCCCAACCACGCCGTAGGTCCGGGCGGGCGTACCCGTGCGTGGATCGATGCGGAAGTCGTGACGCACGCCGACCTGCACATCCCAATAATATCCAACGAGCCGCGAGTAGAGCAGCTGCAACTCAGCACGCTCCAGCCCCTTCGCGGCCTGGTTCGACTCGGCGCGGCCATTCAGTTGGATCTTGTTGTAATCAGTACCGTAGTATGCCAGCCCCTCGAAGGCGTAGATGCCATGGCCGCGGCCGTGATTGCGGTACTCCAGCTGGTCGACGAGCACGGCGCCGTAGTAGAGTTCGTGCGCGCCCGGGCTGTGCGCTCCCGGATCCGCCGCGGCCTGTTGCGAGGCCGCCTGCTGCGCACTCGCTTCGCCAGCCATCAGGCACAGGGTAAGCGCACCCGCGGCGATTGCTCCCGTGCGCGTCCCTCTGTTGCAAGGCGTCTTCATGGCGCGGACGCCACCCGGGCGCGTCGGCGGATCTCGACCTTACGCATCATACCTGCCTCCATGTGATAAAGCAGATGGCAGTGGAAACCCCATCCGCCCTCGGCATCCGCCTCCACGTCAACATCCATCGTCGTGCCCGGCTTGACATTCACGACGTGCAGCAGCGGATTCTCATTCCCGTTGCCGACCTGCGGCTGCATCCAGACTCCATGGAGGTGCATGGGGTGGTTCATCATCGTCTCATTGATGAACCGCATCCGCACCCGCTCACCGAAGTTGAGGACAATGGGCTGGGCCTCGCTCAGGCGGTTCCCATTGATGGACCAGATATAGCGTTCCATGTTGCCGGTCAGCCGAACCTCGATGATGCGGCTCGGTTCGCGTACGGGATAGGGATTAGAAAGAGCCCGCAGCTGCCGGTACGAGAGCACGCGTGCTCCAGGAGGAGCTCCCACGTCGTTCGTGAAGGGATCCGGCATGGCCATGTTGCCGTGCCCCATGGCGGAGTGGTCCGCCGCCTGCCCTCGAGCGGGCGCGCCGTGTCCCATCGCAGCGTGATCCATCGCTTGCGCTGGAGCGGACGCGCCGTGCCCCATCGCGGCGTGATCTATGCCCACCGGGGCTGCATTACGCTGGTTGTGGCGTGCTTGCTGGCTTGGCCCGGACCGACTTTGCCGCGGCTGCGCTCCGGGCATGGTGGAATGGTCCATGCCCGGCATGTTGGCGTGGTCCATTGCTGCGGCGGCCGGTCCCTGCACCGTACCGGCTGTCGCCGCGCCCTGCGGCATCCCAGCCATGCTGGAGTGATCCATGCCGCTCATGTCCATCGGCGGGGCGACTTGGCCGGGGCGGTCCACTTCAGGCAACGGCGTGCCGCGATCGAGACCGGTCGGTCCGTAGGGGCCACCCATATCGGCCATGGTCAGGACGGGCCGCGGCCGATGCGGTGGCAGCGGCAGCATTGGCAGCCCGTCTTGCGTGGCAAGGCTGGCGCTGGCGAAACCTTGACGCCCCATGGTTTCCGCCAGGATCTGATACTGCTTCCCACCCGCCGGGCGTACGAGGACGTCGTATGTCTCGGAGGGAGCGATACGGAATTCGTCGACGGTCACCGGCCGCACGTTGTTCCCATGCGCCTGCACGACGGTCATCTCGACACCCGGAATTCGGACGTCGAAATGGGTCATGGCTCCGCTGTTGATGAAGCGTAGGCGCACGGTCTCCCCGGGCCGGTAGACGGCGGTGAAATTACGCTCGGGCGGGCGTCCGTTCACCAAGTAGGTGTAGCCGCTGACGTCCTCGATATCCGTGGGGTCCATACGCATGTCGCCCCACATCTTTCGGTCTGCGATGATCGCGGACCGCGCCGCCCCGTCAGGAGCCGCCCGCAATTCCTGGACGAGGCTCGCGAGTGTCCGCTTGTTGTAGTTGTAGTAGCCTGGGTCCCGCTTGAGATTGCTGATGATGCGTTCGGGGTTCTCGTCGGTCCAGTCGGAGAGCTGGACGATGTAGTCGCGACCGTAGGCGTAAGGGTCGGGACGCAGTGGATCGATGATCAGAGGCGCGTAGATGCCAGCCTGTTCTTGGACGCCAGAGTGGCTGTGGTACCAGTAGGTGCCAGACTGTACCAGCGGGAATCGGTATTGGTGCGTCGCCCCGGCCGCAATCCCATTGAAGCCATCGCTGATGCCGGGAACGCCGTCCTGGCTGCTGGGCAGAATGAGACCGTGCCAATGGATCGACGCACTCTCACGCAGCTTGTTCGTGACATTGATGATCACCTCCTCGCCCTCTCGGAAGCGAAGGACAGGACCAGGGATCTGGCCGTTGATCGACATCGCCGGGCGTGTCCGCCCGGTGACATTGAATGTGGTGTGCTCTAACGCGAGGTTGAACTCGCGGGGCAGCGCGCGCCCGATGCGCGGCTGAGCGAGGGCGCCCGGCGCCTGCGAGAAGGCGATGGCGGCGATGCCAGCGCTGAGTGCGCTACGGCGCGTCAAGCAACCTTCACTCATATATCTCTCCTGTATTCTGGCCCGCCGAGCACTCACCGCACATTCGAACGGGCGCCTTGCATCCGGCCCACCGCAACGCCTTGCTCGTGCAGGTTACGCTGCGGTAGGCCAAGCGGCGCCATGGGGGGGTGAACCCGAGTGGCAAATGGCGATTTCATTGCGTGCTCAGGCTCCATCGGCATGGCTAACCTGCGCTCGTCCCATGGGCGCTGATCTGGGAACCGGAAGGCAACTCGCCCGGGCCACAGGCGGAAGTGCGGGCACGCTGACCCCTGCAGCGAGCCGTCGGGCCGGGTAGCTGCCGCAGCGCGCAAGCGCACTCGCAGCATGCCGGTCGCCTTGTGGCCCGCAGCATCCTAACAGGGTCTCGCAGGAGCTATAGGCCATCGCATTGTGTCTGGCCGATAAGCGGTGCCCTTACGCCAGGGACGAGCGTGGTTGTCCGCATGCGACCTTCCCTGCCAAATTGACCGGACATTTGACGAAGCAGCACGCGACGCAGCACGCGACCGGGCTGTGCCATGTATCGCTCATGCCCGCGGCACCAGCAATCATCCTCAGTGCCTCGTAATAAAACGTAAGATTTGCCCGCGGCGCGGCCGTCTCCTCCAGAGGCATGAGTACCCAATGCGTCCCTGTTCCGGTTCCACCAAGCGCTGCGGGGCTCTGGTCGCTTGGTGCACGCCGGTGCCTTTCGGCACCTGGTCGCTGCCAAGGGCATGGCGCCCCCCTCCCGGGCGGCATGGCGGCAGGCCGATGGAAGCGTTCTGGCACCGGTGGACCATGGCCAGCCTGCACGGCGTGGCGCGTTGGCGCGAGCAGCGCGCGGTGCGACGGGCTGCCTGCGTCAGCCTTCCTCCGGCTCCGCGACAACGATGGTCCCTACTCGGCCTGCCAACCGTCGGAGGCGAACTTGACTGTCTGGCCCGGCCGCAAGCTTCCGATTGCCAAGTCGGCGGCATGGAGGCCGAGGGCGCTGGGCCTGGTTGGCACCGTGGACGCCTCCCAGCATCCGTCGGCGCTCCATCGCAGCACTGCGGGAGCAGCATGCAGAACGCGCAGGGACTGCCCCGTTCGGAGGATTGCCACTGGAGCCCAGGGCGCCCAGTGCGTGTGCCGGGGCCGCGGTTTTTGGCCCGCATAGCGCAGCCAAACCGCCTGGAGCCGGTCCACCGGGAACTCTTTGCGAATGCTCGCCGCGAGTTTGGCGAACTCAGCGTTCGCCCAGACTCAGCATCGCCGAACCGGCGGGGCGACCAGGGTAGAGGCCCGCCTCGGCAGCGGATCGCCGTCCCACACCTGCTCGCGAATCAGGCCCAGCCGATTGGCGGCGGCCGCCATGGTGCGCAGATAGGGCTCGGCGCCTTCGCCCGCGAGCCGGGCGTAGTGGCCGCGCTCTCCGGCGAGCAGCGCCAGGGCCGACCCTGGCCCGTCCCGTCGTACGGCCTCCCGCCTGGATGCTCCCCGTAGCCATCGCCATGGTAGCGGCGCCAGGCCGGTCCGCTCGGCGTCCCGGCCTGCAGCAGCGCGTCCATCAGCCAATGGTGCTGCGCACCGCCGGATCAGGCGGATCCCGCAGCCCGAAGCGCACCAGCTGCGGGACGTCGGTCGAAACCTGCTCGGCCGCTGCCAGCTCGGGATCGCATTCGCGGTTCTTCAGAGGTGCGATGTCCCCAAGTGCGGCCCGGTCGGCAACCACGCGGGCGGGCGCTACCCGCACATAGTGTGACCCCACTGCGTGTGCAGTGCCGACGGCAGAGCCGGAGGCAACGCACCAATCCTCGATGCAGGCGTTCCAGTCGTCGGCGAGGAGGAGGACATCACCCCTCTCGGCCTCTTCGAGAAACGCGGCGCCCGCGACGAGCGCCGTGATCGCCACGGCCAGCGTGAAGGGGTTGATCCCGGCGGTCTCCTCCCGGCGGTCCTGCTCCGTCGTGGGGCCGTGCCGCTACCAGGTAAGCCAGCGCCCAGCGTGCTGTGTCCCGTGCCTCTATGCCGCCGAGGGCGTCGCGCGCGGCGAGCGCCGCGGCGAGCAAAACGGGCAAGGCCACCTCGTTGAGGATGCTGTGCCCAACCGTGAACCACGGCCGCGCAGGGCCTAGAACTGTGCCCACCATGTCCTTGTCCCTGCTGGTCCGGGTTGGCGGAATGCCAGGCGCCCCGGGGGCTTCCATGCCGTCTCCGCAGATTTGCCAGCTGGCCAGACAGGGAGGTGGAACGAGCAATAGGAGGCTGACCCGCCACCTGGATCATCGCTGTGGGTGCTGATGGCTGGAGTGAACGGGGTTTATCAAGGTACAACAATAGGAAAGAGCCGCGCCACGGCCGCTTGGATGGGGCTGGGCGTGGCGCCCTTACCCAGGGACCCTGCCTCCCTAGAGTCGCCGCCGGTGATCCTGTAGCGGCTTCCCTGGTACTCCTCGGCGCTCCCCGGCGGCCGTCCAGATGAGACTTCGCAGATCCTTGGATCTCTTCAGGAAGACAGGAAGAGAGGACCGGAGGGCTTGCCGGTTTAGATGCGCTATCCGGCATCAACTGGAGGCGGCTGACATGCTATGAGGTGCCAACTCGTGTTGCCGCGTCGTTCACCTTGCCATCTTGGGAGAGCTGGCCTCCGCGACATCATCAGCCGACGAGGCCTTGGGCTCCTTACTGACCTCGCGGCGCCGCCTCACGTGGCGAAGGTTGTGAGATTGCTTTCACAGAAGCAAATGGCACACCATCTCCACCAATCCGACGATGGTGATTCCATGCAGGCTAGATCCCTTCTTGTGGCCGCTGTCTTCTGCCTCGCGTCACCTCAGGTGGCCCGGGCTGCTGAGGCCGACGAAGGGCCTGCCGTCCCGCTTGCGCCGATGCACGGTGTGCCGCTGCCCCAATCACTTCCAGGCCTGGTCGCCGAAGGATGGCAGATCGTCGGCATTTCGACCATGAACAGGGTCTTCGCCTACCATCTGGTCAAGCAGGGTGCTCTGGCCTTTTGCCTTTCAGATATCACAAGAAGGCTTCCCGCCTCCGAGTGCCTGCAGCTCATCGACGGAGTAGGTCCTGCACCCGGTGGTAGCCCGCCTCCACGCTAGAGGCACGTGCTGCCCGACGCTGGCATGGAGGTGCGCGTGTGGCGATCTCTGCCGCGTCTTCGGCGGAAGCACCAGCATCGCCACTTTGGGACGGTGCTCGCACACACGCGCGGCAGCCTGAGCCGCATCGGGTGCACGTCTGGACTTTACCTCCACATTCGCAGGAGCCCGCAACCAGAGAAGGGAAATGGGTACGGAAGCGGCGGTTCGTCGGCTGCGTGATGAACCGCGAAGAACTTTGCCCGCTCGCTTAACTGAAGACCCGGGTCGAGTGGTCAATCTCCCAGGCGGTGCCCTCGTCTCACAACATACCTCCCCTCTGACATATAATGTCACGCATCAGGCGCTCCTGATCCGTGTTACACAACCAAAGTCGGTCCAAGACACCGACTTCCACGTCAGCTCTCACCAAGAGAGGATCACATGCGCACCCTTATTGCTATTGCTTGCTTCGCGGTCCTGGCTATGGCGACGCCTGCTTTCGCCCAGGGCAACACCCAGTCGCAAGGCTCCATGCAGGGCATGGATCACTCCCGCATGCAGGGCATGGATCATTCGAACATGCCCGGCATGGATCATTCCAATATGCCGCAGGCCAATCAGGGTTCTTCCAATTCTGGGGCACAGCAAAGAACTGGGCGCCCGGCTGCGCCGCAAGGGCAGCGGAACTCCGGTTCGCAGCCAGGGCAGCGCTGACGCGACCTTCCCAACGAGACCGGTTGCCCTTGGATTGTCGCTCACTCAAATGGCCTTCCATCTGAGCGGCATCCAAGTCTGATGGACAGGGAGCTCTAATCGTGAGCCTCGCCGGTTCGGGCAGAGATGGGCGGGGGTGGTGAGACCGTATGTCCTCCGCTAGCGCCGGTGGCCCGTCCGAGGACGCGCGGTGAACGAAGGCGGCCTGCGGAGGAAAATCTGTCTTTCATGCCTAAAGTGGTCTGCTTGCTCCTTCTAAGCTGATCTATTCATTAGATCGGTCGCGCAGCACCTGGTCCGGTCGGATGTTCCTTTGGTCACTCCGCAGCAGAATCGGGCAGTGGTAGGGTGGTTGCGGCGGCACTCTGAGCTGCCGCTCGTGGCAATGGAGCTTTGGGCCGAGTGCCTTCAGTGCATGTGCCAGGGCACGGGAGACATTCTCATCTCGCGCACTGCTCTTGCGGCGGCAGCCAACACAAGCCCAGACGAGGTATCGCGCGTCATGTCCGAGCTGGAGAGTATCGGCGCCATACGCCGCCACCGCGAGAAGATACCGGGACTCCGCGGACCGGGGCGAGCCCGCTATCAGGTCAATCTGAACGTCAGTACTCGCATCCCGTCTCGAGCCGGCCGGCCCTCATCGCCGTAACCTACGACCACCGCTTTGGGACGACGCTGTCCGGTTAGGATCGTGACCTCGCCCATGGCCGAAGGCGCCAACCCTCCTCCACTCATGGCGGCCGACGAAGGCAACGGCATCTACCGTCTGCACTTGGAGTTGCCGATGCGGGCGACCGCCGGGCTACCCTGACAGCGCCGGTTCACGGCGAAATGCCTCCGGCCCGCGGCACCTTCCCAATTGGGGTCAGGTAGCTCTCAGGCGCCCGGACGGAATCCTGGATTGTGACATCGAGTGGCAGGGCGATGAGAGGCCGGGGCTCATTTGCAGCGATCACTGCGAGGTCGTGGTGCTGGAAGCACTGGCTTGGTGCATGCCACCGCTCATGCTGCGGGCGACGCTTTCGCTCGCTGCCTGCATCACTCGCCCGACGGAGAGCTTCATGCGCTACGCCTGCCCGAAGCCGCCCGCGGGCGACCAAGAGCGGCGCGACGGCGGACGTGTAAGCGCCGCACCGGCAGAGGCAGGGGAGCCGCGCGCCTAGACGAGGTTTCGCGCAATGGCCTGGATCGGCTTCATGCCTTCGCCGAAACGCGCGATAGCCTCCCGGTTCGCCTTGAGCTCGCCGTAGGGCAGATAGTGCACCTTGAGGTCGGCGATGCGGGAGAACGCGGGCCGCGCAAGCTGTGCCTTCACCTCGCCCTCGCGGCCGTCCGGCGCCACGAGGAACATGCCCTCCAAGGCGTGCGCCTCAGGGCCGAGCGCGAGGTCCAGCATGCGTACAATCCCTGAGTAGATAGACGTTGTGTGCTCCACCTCGAAGGCAGCGACGATCCGTCCCGTCTCCTTGGCCAGCCAGAGGACGTCGATGAGCCGGACGGCGTCGGCACCCGGCGCTTGCCCGACAGCCGCTGGAAGCTCGCCCAGGCAGCCATCGCCCAGCTTGCCGCCGTCCAGCGGCCGGTTCCGGTCGTTCGCGGCGATCCAGACGTCGTAACCCAAGGACTTACCCAGGTCCCGGAGGCAGCCCTGGACCGCGGTATGGGTCTCGTCCTCCTCACGGGCCTCGGCCAGTGCCTTGGCGGCCCTCGCGCCCGCCTCGCGGACGAGGGCAAGGTCTGCCTGCCAGGCGGCCCGGGCGTCCGGGTCGTCCTCTCGGGGCGGCGCCGGGTAGCGGCCGCTGCCGAGGTCGAACAGCAGGCCGCCGATGGCACCCAGGTCGTTCGACAGCAGGTTGCGGTGCTTGGCGTTGAGGGCGAGGATTCCTTGCCGCATGGCCAGGTACTCGTCCCACCGGCCCAGCTTCACCTTCGCGCCGGTGAGGGCGTTGTAACCGTTGACAATGGCGGTGTTGAACGGCGGCACGATGGTGGGATGCAGGAAGTAGAGGAGGTTGGCGACCGCCGGACCGAGGCCCTTGATGGCTTTGGCGTCGATCTCCCGTACGGCGGCGATAACCTGCAACTCGGTGTTGCAGCAGACGCAGGTGTCGAGCAGGCGGCCGAAGGCGCGCTGGTTCTCCGGGTTCTCATAGATGTCGGGGATGCGGAGCTTCGGCTTCCAGAGGAAGGCGTGGTCCGCACCCTTGAAGATCTGCCGCTGCTCTGCGACGGAGTGGACCACGGTCTCCAGGGACGATCCGCGGTAGGCGACGCCAAAGGTCCCGGCCTCTATCTCGGTCACAACCTGCTGGATGCCGCGCCTGATAGAGCGGAAGTTCTTGACCCGCTCCTCCCAAAGAAACCAGCTCCGGTAGGTGGCGCCGGGGTCGTCGCGCCAGCGCGTCAGCAAGGGGGTCATCACATCGGGCGAACTCGCCCACGGTCCTCCAGAGTTCAGGAGGGCTGCCGAGACTTGCATTTCTTCGTTCCGAGGCCCGCCGAAACTGGCGGTGTGTTCCCATGCAACGATGATCCAGGCGAAGTCTACTCGCAAGAGGGTCGGCAGTTCCGGCGGTCTGGCGTGGTGCGTGATGGCGACTTGCGCTGCCAGCATCTGGGGTGCACCACGCCATCTCCAAACAGCAGCACCGGCCATCTCGCGGACGAGCGATCTTGCGGTCCCGGCGGACGCTTGAGGGCGGGTAAACACTAGCTCCTCATTTACATCAATTTGTTGCGGCGCGTTGCGCGGGCTGACTTGGAGGCACCGAAATTCCGTTTGAAATCCACTGTTTGCTTAAAGACACCACATCCCTCGATAGCGTCCCGGCCCTTGTGCCGGACCTTCAGCGTCTGGCTGGACCAAACCCTCTCTCCGGATGGGAGTTTTGCGCTGAGCTGTGTGAGGCGGTCCGAACTGCTCGGCTCCGCTTGACTCAGGTTATAGGCCGCATCCAGGAGACAGCCTGATGCATGTACAAGAGATGATAAGCTCGCACCCGCATGTGCAGGGCAGTACCAACGACGTGCTCATCCGGTGCATCGAGGAATGCTACTCGTGCGCGCAAACCTGCACTTCATGTGCCGATGCCTGCCTCGGTGAGAAGATGCTCGAGCAGCTGACGCAGTGCATCCGTCTCAACCTGGACTGCGCCGACGTCTGCGCTTCAACCGGCTCGGTCGCGACACGCCGGACCGGTTCCAATGAGCAAGTGATCAAGCAGATGTTGACCGCTTGCGAGACTGCTTGCCGTCTCTGTGGCGAGGAATGCGAGCGCCACGCCAGCCACCATGAGCACTGCCGGATCTGTGCTGAGGCCTGCCGCCGCTGCACGCAGGCGTGCCAGGAGGCGGCCCGCAGCATCACCTGATGCACGGTGTCCGGCGACCCACGCAGGGTGCGTTGGAAGCTGCAACAGAGTCAGCGGCACGGCCGGGCGCCGAGCGGTGCCGGGGGTGTGTTGTCCTCGCCAGCCGGTGGGCGCCCGAGGGCCACCTTTAAGGAACTGCGCCCGTCGTGAGGCGCGCACTTGAAAGGCCGAGTTTTCGTGCCGGAGGGGAGCCGCGCCCACTCTCCTACGGTGAACGCCTGAGCATGCCTCGTCATGGAGAACACGATGAGCATTGCGGACCTGAACTCTCGCGCCGGTTTCTTCCTGTCCTTCTTGGGAGACTTCGTCGCAGATGCCCAACGTCGTGCAAGCGATGGCCTGAATCTCGACTTCCACAGCGGTGACACCTTCTACGACCTCGCAGTCGGCGGCAGCGCGGACGACCAGATTGATGGCAGCAGCGCCATCAACTTCTCCTGGGGCCTGGGTGGTGCCGACCGCCTGGGCGGCGGTGAAGAAGACGATGTGCTCCATGGGGATGCGGGAGCGGACCTCATCTCGGGGAACTTGGGCGCCGACGAGGTCGAGGGTGGCCCGGGGAACGACGCCCTCTACGGTGGCCTCGGCGCCGACACGGTGCGCGGCGGTCCGGGGAACGACTACCTTGACGAGGGCGAGGGCCACAGCACCGTCGATGGCGAGGGAGGTGACGACACCTTGGTCGGAGGCGGTGGCCCCGACGCCTTCATGGTCGGCCGCACAAGCGGCGACGACGTCATCAAGGACTTCACCGCGGGCCCAGGGATGTTCGACCACCTCGCGATCATGGACGGCCTGCGGTGGGAGGATCTGTCGTTCGCCGACACGGCAGACGGTGTGCGGATCAGCTGGGAGGGCGGTTCCGTCCTGCTGGAGGGTGTAGCCCGGTCCGAACTCGCCCAGGATGACTTCATGTTCGCGGATTCACCGGACCTCCCTCCGGGCCTGCGGGATCCTGCGGGACCAACTGCGGAGCGGGCGACGCCGAGCGTGGCGGGGCCTGAAATCTCCGGCAATGAGGAATCCGGCCGGTTGTTTGACTTCCTGGCAGACACCCTGTTCTCAAACCAGCGGTTGAGTCTCGACTTCGACGAGTACGCGGTGACACGGGGCACGGACCGTGCCGATGAAGTCACCGGGACTGAAATGTCGGACACGGTATCCGGCCTGGGCGGCGACGACAGCGTCTCGGCCCTCGGCGGGGACGACCACATCCAGGGTGACGATGGCAATGACACGCTGGACGGCGGGGACGGCCGGGACCGCGTGGTTGGCGGGGGCGGCGATGACCGGCTGTTGGGCGGGGCCGAATCCGACGAGCTGATGGGAGGCGACGGGGACGACTATCTCGACGAAGGGGCGGCGCACGGCATGCTGGAGGGCGGCATGGGCGATGACACCCTCGTCGGCGGTGCAGGGGCCGATGCCTTCATGGTGTCGCCCGACAGCGGCAATGACGAGGTGCTGGACTTTGTGGCCACAGGGGATGCCCAGGGTGCCTTCGACCACATCGCCTTCATGGGCATCCGAGCGGATGACGTGAGCGTCCAGGATACGGATCGTGGCGCCCTTGTGAGCTGGGACGTTGATGGAGAGGTCGGATCCGACGGATCCATCCTGCTGGTCGATGTTCCCCTTAGCAACTTGCGGCAGAGTGACTTCATGTTTGAGGACGCGCCGCAGTTCGTGGCCGGAGTGAGTGACTTCGGATCCTGGTACATCTTCCCGGACAGCTCAGGCCCCATCGCCTGAGAGCACGCCCCGGCAAACCTCGGGCAGCGCCTTGAGGAAGGCCGGGGCGAACCGGCCCTAGGTCGTTCAGGAACATCTGTCATCCCAGTGAAATATCTTGATGTGGGGCGGCAAAGCGCCCGCAATGTGCACCCCCTATCTTGGCTTTGTCGGCGGGAATCGCTGACCCTGAGCTTCGCGCCCGGGGTGATATTGCGGGCCGTCGAGCGCAGCTGCTCCTCGGCCGCTTTGCTCGCAGCTGCAACCTCCGCTTGGGAGCGCGCCGCCTGTTCGGCCTGCTGGCGCTGTCTCTTGGTCTCGGCATCATCGCAAGCCGCTAGGGTGAGCGCCGTCATCAACAGCGACGCCATGATCCTCAGGCGCATGCATCAGCCCTTTGCTGTGGGATGGCTCAGGAAGCTGCAACGCGAGCAGGACCCGCCCGAAGGGCTGGTCTTGCTCAAGTGTGACCGCACCATCGCGTGCGAGTTCGAGCCCCGCCACAAGGGTGCTGGCCAGCGCTGCCCGGATCCGGATGGGCCGGTCCCTTGCGCTGTCTGGAATCGGTGGCAAGCAGTGCTCCAGCGGCAAGGCTGCCGGGGTCTGCTGGAGCAGCACGGTGATGCGCCTGAGGGCGTCCGGGATGCGCCAGAAGTCGGGCAGCGTGGGCCGGTAGGAGGGTGGCGGTTCGGCCCCCTGCCCTTCCCGCCCCTCCAGCAGGGTGAGCGTCGCCTCCAAGAAGCCGACATAGAGCTCCGCCTGCGGCCGGGCCTGCGGTGGGGTGGCTTGCCCGCGTCCGAACACCCCCTGCCCGAGCTGCGGCCGTGCCGCGAGCCAGGCCGCCGCCGCCCGCATGCGGGCAAGCTCGTCCAGCAGGTCGAGCTTCCGGGTGGCGGCCGCCTCCGCCGCTTCGGCCTCCTGCGCGTTGGCCGGGGCCAGCAGCTGCGCCTTCAGCAGCAGCAGCTGGCTCGCCATCACCAGCCAGTCCGCCCGCCGCTCCAGCCGGATCCCTCCCCCGCTGGCCTCAATCGCCGCGACCAGCTGGTCGGTCAGGGTGAGGATCGAGAGCCGGCCGAGGTCGACCCGTTGCCGCCGCACCATCTCGAGCAGGAAGTCGAGCGGTCCTTCGAAGCCCTCCACGCTCAGATGCGGGGCGGCCTCGCTTGCGAGGGGGCGGCCGCCCCTCCCCTCCCCCTCCCAGCCCTCGATCTCGAGGGTGGCGGCTTCAGACACGGGCGCTCCGCCCAGGCCGGGCCGGCTTGGCCGTCCGACCTGGCCCCTCGCGGTCCGCCCCGGCGCCCCGACTCACGGCGCGTCCCGCGTCCGCGCCCGGCGCATAGTGCGGCTGCAGGCCGAAGGCGAGATCGGGTGAGGCCCGGCGGAGCCGGGCCACGGCCTGCCAGGGCGACCAGTCCGCCGACCAGAAGCCGACCCGCCACTGGCCCATCTTCTTCTTCCGCCCGTCCAGCGTGCTCGGCAGCACGGCGGCATGGCGGAGCGGACGGGTCGTTCCCCAGTGCGCCCGCAGCCAGTCGCGACTGGCGCCCTCCTCCGGCCCGAGGGCGAGGATGGCGGCGGGGATCGGCAGCAGCCGGTGCAGGTCGAAGGGGCAGGAGCGGTCGGTCGCCATCCGGGCCAGCGCCCGCTGGTGGTTCAGGGCCACCGCTTCGCGGAGGCGCCGCGCCAGCAGCTTGGCCCCGGCGAGGCTGATCGCCCGCACCCCGTCCGGCGGCCCGGCCATCGGCAGTAGGAACTCCTCCTCGAGGGCGTCGAGGTCGAGCGTCCACGGGATCACGCCCGGACCGGCCGCGGCCGCCTGGAACGGCGCGACCGCCTCCGTGGGTCCGCTGACGGTCAGGGTGTTCCACAGCCAGTCCACCGGGACCGGGGTCGGCTGCCAGGGCCGCTCGGGCGGGTCGGGCTCCGGGCGGGGGACGGCGCGACCCCTCCCCTCCCCCTCCGCCTCGAGGGCACCGGTCACAGGTCGAGCAGCCGCGCCGGGCTGTCGCGGGTGATCTTCGCCCGCCGGCGGTAGCCCTGGGTGGTGGCCAGGCTCTTCTGCCGGGTGTGGTGCATCACCTGCTCGTCCAGCGCGCCCTTCAGATAGGCCTCGGTGATGAAGCCCGCCCGCAGCCCGTGCGGCGACAGCCGTTCGGTTTCGTCCACCGTGAGTCGGGCCAGCGTCGCCCGCCGCCGCAGGATCTTCCACACCCCCTGCGGGCTCAGCCGATCCTCCAGCGCCCCGCCCGGGCTGAGCCGCCGGAACACCGCCCCCCACTCGATCCGCGTCCGGCGGAGCCAGGCTTCCACCGCCCGCACCGGGCAGGAGAGCGGGTTCAGCCCGCGCGGGATGCCGATCGTCGCCCCCTCCCCCTCCTGGTCGCGCTTGGAGCGGGGGAGGAACACCGTCATCCCCTCGCTCGTGAAGCGCAGGTGCTCGCGATTGATCGCGACCAGCTCCGAGCGCCGCAGCGCGCCGGCGAAGCCCAGCAGCAGCAGCGCCTGGTCGCGCAGGCCGGCGGTGTCGCTCCCGCAGCTCGCCAGCAGCCGCTTCACCTCGGCCGAGGTTAGGGCCGCGGCCGGACGGGCGGGCTTGCCGTGCGTCGCGAGGATACCGCGCAGGGTGGCGCTGATCGCCGGGTGCCGCGTCTCCCAGGGATGGCCGGCCTGCCGGTGGTGGTGGGCGATGGCGGCGAGCCGCCGGCGCAGCCCGCTGCGCCCGAGGGTTTGGGCGAGGCTGGCGAGATGGCCGGCCACGACAACCGGCGGCGCCGGGAGCGGGGCGATGCCGCCGGCCGCGCACCACCCGCAGAAGGCGCGCCAGTCCGACTCATAGGCCCGCTTCGTGTTCTCCGAGAGCGCCCGGCCGGCATAGCCGGCCGCCTGGGCGAGGGCCTCGCCCACCGGGCCCGCGAGCACGGCCAGCGCCTCGGGCGGGAGCGCCTCCGGCACCAGGCGCCGGACCGCCGGGGGGAGTGGCTTGGACCCGGCACCGTTGGGCGGCGTCACGGCAGGTCCCACGGGTTCATCAGGATCAGGCCGAGACCGTCGAAATCAGCGGTGTTCCGGGTGGCCAAGGCCGCGCCGTGGGCCAGGGCCATGCCGCCAATCAGGCCATCGGCCATGGCGATCGGCCGACCGGCCGCTTCGCGGGCGGCCCGCGCCCGCGCGTCGTGGACCGCGCAACTCGCATCAAACGGCAGGACCCGCTCCGCGAAGCCCTCGGCGAGAAGGCGCGCGAACAGGGCCTCAAGGCCGGCGCGGCGCTGGCCCTCCGGCAGACGGGCGAGGCCGTAGCGGATCTCCGCGACGACGAGGCTCGGCAGGAACAGCGTCTCCAGCGGCCGGGCGGCCAGAAAGCCCATGACCCGGGCGTCCGGATGCGGCCGCATCAGTTCGGAGACGACGTTGGTGTCGAGGAGGATCACCGCGCCTCGCCGCCGAAGAGCGGCGGCCGCTCCCGCTCCGCGGTGCGTGGCGGCAGGGCGAGGTCGATCCCGTGTTCGGGGCCAAAGAGGCGCGCGGCGATGGCGGGCAGCGTTTCGCGGCCCGCGGCCTCGCGGGCGATGGCGGCGCGCAGGAGCTCGCGCGCCTCCTCCTCAAGGGAGCGGCGGTGCCGACGCGCCCGCGCCTTCAGCTGGTCGCGCAGGGCCTCGTCGACATTCCGGATCAACAAGCTTGCCATGCCGTCCCCCTCGTTCCACACAGCATGCTATCAAATGCTAGCAAAATTCGCCAGGCCGCTATTATCGGACAAAAACGGGGACTCGTCCCCCCGAGCCCCTGCCCTCGTCTGCCGGTCCAGAGAACGCCCCCAGCGCCCGCCGCTCCGGCCATCGTCAGTGTGCCCGGACCGGCCCGCCCGTGGCAATCCGCCCCTCTCCGCCCCTTGGGCACGATAACGGTAGATTATCGTGCCTGGGTGCCTGCCCAGAGCGGCTGAAACAGCCGGAACCCGGCCCCGCGGGGCATTGGGCCCGACCGTCCGCTCGATCCCTGCAGGCCTACGTAGAGGGGCGCCTTTTGGGCTCGTGCGCAACGGCAGGGTCGGGCCGAAAGCGGCACGGCCGCTTTTGAGGGCCTGATGCGGGAGAGACGACATTTGTTCAGCCAGCTCTGGGCTGCCGGGTTTGATCCGACTGCCGCACGACGAGGCCGGCCTCGCACAGGTCGCCACCGTCCTGGCCGGCCTGTCGCCCGCGCTCATCGTTCTCGAGGCCACCGGCGGCTACGAGGTCCGGCTGGCGGCCGACCTCGCCACCGCCGGCATGGCCGTCGCGGTGGTAAACCCGCGGCAGGTCCGCGACTTCGCCCGCGCCACGGGGCGACTGGCCAAGACCGATCGCATCGATGCCGCCCTCCTCGCCCTCTTCGCCGAGCGCATCCGACCCGAGCCCCGCCCACTTCCCGACGCCCTGGCGCAGGCTCTCACCGAACTGGTCGCCCGCAGGCGTCAGGTGGTCGAGATGACCGTCATGGAGGGCAACCGCCGACGCTGCGCCCGCAATCCCAAGGTCCGGGCCGCCATCGATGCGACGCTGGCCGTTCTGCGCGCTCAGCTCGCCAGCCTCGACGGGGACATCGAGGGCACCGTGCGCGCCTCGCCACTGTGGCGCGAAACCGAGAACCTGCTGACCTCCGTCCCTGGCATCGGCGACGTCACCGCCCGCACCCTCATTGCCGAGTTGCCCGAACTGGGCCAACTCGACCGGCGCAAGCTCGCCGCCCTGGTCGGTGTCGCCCCTGTCAACCGCGACAGCGGACAGTTCCGTGGGCACCGCGCTATCGCCGGCGGCCGCACCTCCCTTCGCAACACCCTCTTCATGGCCACCCTGGTTGCCGTCCGGCACAACGCCGTCCTACGCGCCCACTACCAGGCCCTTATCGCCCGCGGCCGACCCAAGAAGGTCGCCCTTGTCGCTTGCATCAGGCGTCTCCTGGGCATCCTCAACGCCATCGTCCGGACCAACACACCATGGCAACCCGCTTGACCAACAAGACGGTCGCTCAGGTCCTTCCGTCGGCGGCTCTGATGGTCAGTTGGTCATATGGCACGAGGGCCGTTACCTGCGCTGTTGAAGAAGCGTTTCGGGGCTCGGTCACACCATTCCGATGCTCCTGCCAAGAGGGCTCGTGTGATCATGGGGAGATTGGTGGATCGTGGCGTCGTCGAGCTACGGCAGCGGTTCGCACATGTCCACGCTGTCCTGTGAGCTGTTACAGCGCCGGGAGCCTGGCACCACTTACGTCGCACAGCGCCGCCCGGGTGGCCCGCCGTCGGCCCGAGCGCGGCAAGTGTTCTGCTTGAGTGCGAAAGCCGGAACGGGTGTCGCCCCAGAATAGCGGCCGGTCGAGAGACGCGTGGCGCCCCGTCGAGTGTGGCCTCCGGAACCAGACAGCGTCGAGGCGAGGCCGTGTACGCCCGCCCGGTGAGGCTCCCTCGATGCGGCGAGTGGTGTTTTCGGCCGGACGAAGGGGAACATCCGTGGCTGGTCGGAGGCGCCACGCGGCCTGCATGGTACTGCGGTTGAACTTGCTCAGGATGCCTTACCCCAATCCCCTATCTGGTTTCTGATCGGCCCGTACAGGTCGGGCGGTTGTTTGGCGAAGGGGCCAATTTGCCATATGACCAGCCGACCTCGTGGCCTCATGCTGGGCCTCGGGCCAACGGCGGCACGGTGAACCAGCCCCTTCGGCTGCGACCGCCCCTACTCCTCTGCTAAGGCCGGCATCCCGCCGTACTTTGGCCCGAAGCCGAGGGACTGGTTGTCGGCCTTGAGAACGTGGGGCCGGCGGTTGCAGCCGAGCGCCTCCGCCCTCGGTGACTGCCGTCGCACCTCGTGCGTTAGGGAGGATGGGCAGCAGCGTCGTACGGACGCGCCCTCCCCCCCTCGGGTCCCACACTCCCCGCGTCCTTAGACACCTAGCGGCGCTTTCGAATCTCTCCTCCAGAACGGGCGGGTGTTCCTCGCCCGTGTGCTTGGTCCTCGGTCTCGAATCATCCTTTCGCGAGGCCACGCGTATGTGCCTGCTCCTCGTTCCTGCGGCCGAGCGGTCCCTCCCCTGCTGTCCGGGATGCAGCTCAGCCCTTAACGGGACACGGCTCGAATCCGGCATAATCGAGCGAACGCCGTTCGGCCAGTTGGTCATATGACACAATGTCCAATGGACCTTTGGACACTCAGGTTCAGCCTCCACGCCGGCCGGTGGCAGCGGAGCTGCGTCGGCGGCGGATGGTCTGACTTCTACGGCTGCACAATCTGCGGTGCGCCAGGCGACCGTCACAGCCCCGACCAGCTGCGGGATGATTGCTGCCGGCGCGTCGGCGCGCGAGCCGGAGCACAAGATGGTGTAGGTGGGAAAACGCATTGCGCTTCCCTAAGGCCATATCGCCATATGGCCATAATCGGCATTTGACAGAGGGGTTTCAGGGGCATTCGCGTAGCCCTCAGTGGATTCGGAGTGGCCGCCTTCAACGGGGCCGGTCGATGTGTGCCTTCCTACGGTTCCGGGTGGCCACGTGCGTTCGTCGCCCCCCCTCGCACACCGCATGGGTCGGGCTTCCACTGCTTTGACGGGCAGGAAGGCGGGGCCGGAAGCGTTGGCGCGCGGAATATCGGGGGCTTTGTGTCGGCACCAGCTGGAGGGACAGTGCTGGATCTGTTCAGGGCCGTATTGCGAGGGTGGGTGTTCGTCCGAGGGACCCGCCAGAGAACTCTAGACTGGGTTTGGAGGGGCGTGCACCCGCGGAGATTTCAGACTCGCTAGGGGCTCGGAATCGCCTGATCCCCGATCACTGAAGCATGCCGCGCCACTGCGCCCCCGTGCCAGCACGTCATATGGCGCAATGGCCGCCTCGCACATTGATCGTGTGGCCGCGGTGCGCTACGGCACGTGGGTCATTCTGTCCGGAGGCCGCCATGCTCGTCGTCAGTGTCCTTGCCCGGAAAGGCGGAACCGGGAAGTCGACCGCCGTTCGCTGTCTTGCGGTCGAGGCATTGAAGGCGGGCCGCCGAGTGGTCGTGATCGACGCAGACCCACAGCCCACATGCTTCCGCTGGGGCCAGCGCCGGGCTGCAGCGGGGATCCCGGTCCCGCTGGTGGTCGTTCCGGCGCCCGGAGGCCTCGCCGCGCAGATCGAAGGCTTCCGTGCCCAGGGCGTCGACCTCATCCTTGTGGATACGCCTCCGACGGCAACGCCCGCCGTCAACGCGGCGCTGGACTCCTCGACCGGCGCCCTGGTCGTCACCCGGCCGAACCCGGAGGACCTCGAGAGCGTGCAGGAGAGCCTCCGCGTGGCGAGTGCCCAGAAGCGGCGCACCGGCGTCATCCTGTGGCAATCGCCACCCGACAAGCGCGTCCGTGCGGTTGCCCTGGCCCGAGAAGCCCTCGTGGCCATGGGCGCTGATGTCTGTCCCACGGCCGTCTCAGCCTCGATCAGCTACCCGTATGCTTATGCAGAGGGCCTGACACCGCAGGAGCGTGAGCCGGAAGGTCGAGCGCGTGCAGAGCTGGCGGAGGTGTGGGGGTGGCTTCAGCGCTCTGGCATCATGGCCATTGGGCCATATGACGGTGGAGCTTCGAAGGTGCCGGACCAGGATGCTGGCACGCAAGCCGACGGGACGGCTAAGCGGGTTCGGGCCAAGACGTCCAGCAGGAAGGAGCTGGTCGCGTGAGCAAGCGTCCGGGAGCCCCTGTTTCATACGCAGCGTCGCTGATGGTCGAGCCACCGCGGGTCGCTTCACCCCCGTCGGCTGCACCGTCGCTGACTCCCGCACACAGGGCAGTTGGCGAGCCGGAGATGGTGCAAGTTAGGGGGCGCCGGCCTCTGGAGGATGCCGCCGATCCCTCTGTCGTCTACCTGCATCCGGCCGGCAAGAAGGCCCTGCGCCTCTACGCGGTAGAGCGGGGCGTGAAGGTCCACGACCTTCTCCTCGAGGCCATAGAGAGCTGGGCTTCCCAGAAAGGATTAGCCGGGCCTTGGCGCGTCCCGTCCTCTGGCCCGCCACGACGCCGCCGCGGGTAAGAAGCTGAAGGGGAGGCGAGGGGAGGGGAGAGGGCCCGGTGGTCATATGGCAACATGACCACGGGGTCACCTTGCCGGATAGCCTACATCTCCCGGAAGTCGGCCATCTGCCTGCCCGGTAGGGCGAGGCCCCGATGCTGGTGCACGCACCGACCAGAGCGGTCGGGAGTGGAGGCCGTTGATCCTTGAGCCGGCGGCCGGCTTGGAATGCACTGGCGGCAGCCGGCAAACCGATCGCGGAACTTGTCGGGGCAGGCATCAAACGCCCTGGCTTGGTCGCCAGATACACGATGAACAGCACCACCGAACTTGCCACGGACGGCCTGCCCCCTCCGTCGTCTACCTGCATCCGGCCGCTAAGAAGGCCTTGGGCCTCTACGCAGTCGAGCGGGGCTCGAAGATCCACGACCCTCTCCCCGAGGCGATAGGGAGTTGGGCTTCCCAGAAAGGGTTGGCCGGGCCCTGGCGCGTGCCGCCGTCGCGCCCGCCACGACGCCGCCGCGGGTAAGAAGCGGAAGGGAAGGAGAGGGCCCAGTGGTCATATGGCGACATGACCGTTCGGTCATCTGTTCCGTTGGCCACGGGCCAAATGGTGGACGTTCTTACCTTCTCTTAAGCGGCTGAAACCCTCTGGCGAGCCACGAGCCGACCAGAGCGCTGATCCATCGATCGCCGCTGACGGTGGAGCAGGCAGCGGCTGCGACCGCCGGCTTGAAATGTTCGGCAGCAGCGGGCCGTCCCACTCCGTTTCAATCGCTTCACCGCTCGCGAGGTCGCGGAATTTGGCCCGGCAGGCATCAAGCGCGCCTGGCTTGGTCGCAGATCTACCCATGGTCAGCTCCACGGACCTCGCCCTCAGAGCAAGGGAGCTTACCTCCGGAGGACGCGGCGGATCCCGCCGTCGTCCACCTGCACCCGCCGGCAAGAAGGGGCCGCGCCCCGACGCGCTTGAGCGGGGCGTATAGGTCCGCGACCTTTTCGAACTGCGCTTCCAGAAAGGACCGGCCAAGCCCTGGTTCGTGACGTCGTGGGGCCCGACACGGCGATGCCGCGGGTAAAGAGGGAATGGCAGGGGAGGGGGAGGGGGCCGCGTGGTCATATGGCAACATGACCACTCGGCCAGCCAAGGATCCGGTGCTATCGGCGGTGGGCAGTGCTGCCTGTTTCGGGGGAGCCACGGCCGATGCTGAATCACGGGCCACCAAACTGCTGTCCGGCGGTGGTCCTGACGGTGGAGCACGTGCCGGTTGCGGAGCCAGGAACCGAATGACGGCAGCCTTCCGGGGGGTTCTGACGACCCCAGGCCGGTAACCTTCAGGTGCGACCGCCGCGGCTTAGCGACACCAACTTGGGGCAACTCCGACGTCTCGCACCGCCGTGGCGTTCCCTCTTAGATCCAGCTCTCGAGCAGCCTGATCTCCCAGGGAGGGGCGTCGGAGTGCACCTCGGCGCATTTCGTTGAGATCAGGTCGGGACCGCCTGAGCCGAGAGCCTAGGCTCAGGACCCGTTAATCGGGGCTATGCGCTGAGTGGATTGGCTGATTCCATGGCGGCCGGAGGTGCTGCCATGGCTGACCTGTTTTGGCTCACGAAGGCTCAGGTGCGGCGGATCACGCCCTACTTCCCGCTCTCGCACGGGGTACCGCGGGTGGACGACCAGCGGGTCGTCAGCGGCATCCTCCACGTCATCCGTAACGGGCTGCGCTGGCGTGACGCCCCGGCCGAGTACGGGCCGCACAAGACGCTCTACAACCGCTTCATCCGCTGGAGCCGCCTAGGCGTGTTCAACCGCATCTTCGCCGGGCTTGCCGGGCGCAAAGGCGAACCGGACCGGCTGATGATCGACGCCACCCACCTCAAGGCGCACCGCACGGCCGCAAGTCTGCTCAAAAAGGGGCTGTTCCCCGCCGTATCGGGCGTACCAAAGGCGGCCTGAACTCCAAGCTCCATGCCGTCTGCGACGGTCGGGGCCGCCCCGTGGTCCTGCTCCTCTCCGAAGGGCAGATGAGCGACCACAAGGGAGCGGCCCTGAACCTCGACAGCTCGCATGTGAAAGCCCACCGCTCGGCGGCTGGCGGAAAAGGGGGGAGTGGACGCAAGCGGTCGGGCGCTCGCGTGGCGGTCGCACCTCGAAAATCCATTGCCTGGCCGATGATCGTGGCCGACCGCTCGCCTTCGCGCTGACGCCCGGCAACGTCGCCGACATCACCATGGCCCTGCCGCTGCTCCAGGCCGTGGCACGCCCCCGGCGTCTTCTCGCTGACAAGGCCTATGACGCCGAAAGCCTCCGCCGCTGGCTGAAAGACAGGCGCATCAAGGCCGTTATCCCGTCCACCGCCACCCGCACCGTGCCCTACCCACTCGACCACCGTGCCTACAAGCGCCGCAACGTCATTGAGCGCCTGTTCTGCCGCCTCAAGAACTGGCGAAGGCTGGCCACCCGCTACGACCGCCTCGCGCGAAACTACCTCGCCAGTCTCGCCCTCGTCGCTGCCGTCAGCGAGTGGACCTGAATGAGTCCCCTACCTAGTGCTTAGCAGCCTGGTCCGAACGGGCATGCATCAGGGATCTGCCCAGATGCAGCGCGGCGAATGTGACGTGGGGGGTCGATCAGGTGAGCTGGCGATGCCCTCTCGAAACCCTCACGAGAGCGGCGGACCGGAACCTCCTGAACAGCCAGATGGCGGAAGCGTCGGAATAAGCCGGGGCACCCATGCGCGTCGTGACCAAGGTCCAACCTCCGCGCCGCGTGACCAAAGTCCAAGGCCGGGCTCCTCCGCGACCAACGTCCAAGCGCTGTTACCTTCAAACCCTGCACTTCCGAGTCGTGGAGTCGCTGGTCCACCCTCGCGCTAGCGAAATCCACAGCCTGGGCCGGCCAGGAATTGGACCTTGGTCATACCGGCTTGGATACTGGTCATCCGAGGCGCCGGAGCCGAGACAGTGGCCCGCGTTAGGAAACAAGCACTTACCCCGGTTGTTCCTTTGGACCTCGGTCATGACTCAAGTAGAAGAATCTACAACTAGCTTTTCCAGTAGCTTCGATGACCAAGGTCCAAGGGCTCCATTCCCCGCCGGTTGGTGCAAAGGTCCTCCTTGTGAATGAAGGTGCGGGAGTGGCGCTTTGCGTGAGGTCCAGGAGGCTAGAAAGCTCGTAGAGGAGCATGGCAGGCTTGGTGCCATCGCCCGCTCAGACAGCCGTGGCCTCGTGGAGATCGTCGCCGCTTACGGAGCCGATGAGGAAGTCGGCATCCCGAGTTTTCTCTATTCGGGATGGGCCATGACGGCTCTCCCCCATTCCAAGATCCCGGACGATGAGGCCTGGAGGCTCGAGAACGGGCAGGTTGTCCTACTCGTAGAGCCCGGACGACGGGCAGCTCCTGGGAAAGCGGACGAATGGGTGGGGGTGCCGTACGGCCCGACCGCCCGACTCATCCTGATCTACCTCCAGACAGAAGCGTTGAGGACAGGCAGCCGCAGCGTCGAACTTGGCGGAAGCATGAACGCTTGGTTCAAGCGCCTCGACAAGAAGGCTGGTGGCAACTCCTACAACCTGGTTCGGCAGCAAGCGGAGCGGATTGCGACGTGTCGCCTCACTTTCCACAGCGAACGGAACGGCGTCCGTGCGGTACGGAACCAGTCGATCGTCGAGGAAGGGCTACTGTTTAGCGCCTCCGCGACCCACGACGAGCGCCAGTCGAGCATGTTCAGCGAAGGCGTCGTGCTCAGCGAAGGCTTCTTCAACAGCCTGAGGGAACACGCCGTTCCTCTTGAGGAGCGGGCGATACGTCACATCAGCCACTCCTCGATGGCGATCGATGTATATTGCTGGCTCGCCTACAGGCTCCATTCCATACGCCGCCCAACTCCAATCCCCTGGCCTGCCCTCCACCGGCAGTTCGGGCCCTCCTACGGAGCATTAGGAGCCTTCAAGCGGGCGTTCCTGAGCAAGGTCTTGCCCGCAGCACTGGCTGTCTATCCGGAGGCCGCGGAGAAAGGGGTGGAGGTGACCGACAAGGGGCTGATCCTCCGATACACACCGCCACCGATCGCCCCCAAGAGTCTCGCCTGACCGGGGATCGGGCCACGCGGACCGCGGATCCAGCGGGGCGGCCCCGGCGTGACGCTGGCGTTCTGCTGGAGCCATGTGCGTCGCGAGTTCTACGACCTGGCCCGGAAGAAGACGGCACCGATCGCGGCGGAGGCGCTGGAGCGGATCGCCGCCCTCTACGCCGTCGGGCCGAGATCCGCGGCCAGATACCCGAGCAGCGACGGACCACGCGGCAGGCCAGGAGCCGGCCACTGGTCGAGGACCTGTTCGCCTTGCTGGAGCAGCGGCTGGCACGCCTGCCCGGTGGCAGCCCCACGGCAGGCGCGATCCGCTACGCCCTGAACCGCGGTGCGGGATTCCAAAGGTTCCTCGAGGACGGTCGAGTGGACATGAACTCCAACACCGTCGAGCGCGCCATCCGCCCCGTGGTCCTCAGCTGGAAGAACGCCCTGTTTGCCAGCGGCGATGACGGCGGGCGCCGCACGGCTGACCTCGCCTCCCTGGTCGAGGCGTGCAAGCTGAACAGTGTCGACCCGCAGCGCTGCCTCACCGACCTGCTGACCCGCCTTGCCGATGGCTGGCCCAACAGCCGCATCGACGATGCTAATGCCCTGGTACTGGGCCAACGTGAAAGCTGACTGAGCGTCCATCGAACCCAGCAAGGGTCTGTAGCTCTCGCTTACGGTGGAGCAGACACCTAAAGCAGACCCTGAACAGCCTTTTTCCACCCAACCCGGCGCAGCTTGGCAACTCGGAGCGAACGGCAGGCCGGCGAAGCCGGCTGAGCGCGCGATGGACGATGCGGCGCCCCGGCGACGTGGTATCAGGCGGCTACGGGCCGGTTGGTGGCGTGCTCGCGATGGCTATGGGGAATCCGTCCCGTCACTCTGCTTCGTCCACCCGGGGGGGTGCGGAGCCGCGGCATGCGCTTCCGCGACCCGGCGCAGGGCTTCGGCCTCCTCATCTGACAGCGGCCGGATGCCGCGAGGGTAGCGCACCCACTCCCCCCGGTCGCAGCCCATGCGCTCCGCGATCTCGCGCAGCTCAGGCGACAGCGGCGCGTGTGCTGCCGCCAGCCCTTCCAGCCAGGCGGCGAAGCCGGGATGAACCGGCCGGCGGCCGTTAGCCATCTGGCGCACGGCGCCCGGATCGCAGCCGAGGCGACGGGCGGCGCCTCGCCGGGTCCAGCCGATCAGGTCTAGGCACTGGTTGAATCGATCGGGCGACATGCGGTGGGTAATGGCCCGGCGGCGGGGCCTGCCGCAACGCAGAAGGCCGCCCGGAGGCGGCCAGCGGCGGAGCGCGGAGCGGGACAGCGGGGGTGGGCCGAAGCCCGCCGGCACCACCTGCAACGCGGTCACGACGAGGCCCCGGTGGCGCCTGGCGCAGAACGATAGGGCGGAATCGCCGCAGCGGCGCGCACGGCCGCGCGCAGATTCAGCATGGCCAGCAACAGCGCCTCGCTTTCGGCGTCGATGAGGTTGCGAATGATGGCGCGGCCGGTGCCGTCCTCGATCACGGCCAGGAGGTAGGCGGGATCTTCTGAGCTGGTGCCGAGCGCCAGGCCGTTGCCGGCATCGTCGTTGAGGATGAGCGGAAGGCCCAGGATGGGCAGGGCGTGGCGATCCATGGTGCGGAGCTTTCGACGGGGTGGAGCAGGAGGGGAAGGAGGGGCGGTGACGGCTCCCCGCCCCGGCCCGTCAGGCGGCGCCCTTGAGGGCCGCCATGCGCTCGCCCAGCATCCACAGCGCGCGGTTGAGCTTGACGTCCTGGTCGATGCCCGTGACCTCGCGCGAGGTGACGCGGCGCGGTCGGTTGTTGCCGTCCCTGCCCCACGCCTGGAGGCCGCCGCGGATGGTATTTTCCTGCACCCGGTTAAAGGTGGTCCACAGATCGTCCAGGGCGTCCGCGACCCGGCGGGGGCGTAGGAACTGATCCGCCTGGATCGGAGTGGACACGTTGCCTTCCTCGTCGCCGAAGCGCAGCACGCGGGCCGCATCCGCGAGAGCGTGCTGTTCGTCCCGGTTGAGAGTGACGCCGGTCCAGGCGTCAGCCGCCTCGATAGCTTGGCGCGAGGCGTCCAGAACCTCGAAGCTGCCTTCGATCACCTGGCGCACCACGTCGCCTTTGTGCGGCACCTTCACTGAGCGTTCCGGCCCGTCCGACACCACCATCCCATTCAGGCAGGCGAGGCGGAACACGCCCGCGGTGACGTGGTAGGCGCTGGTTCCGTCGTGCGAGTTGATGAGCACGACCTCGGGGAAGGTCATGCCGAGGCGGCGCGGCTGGTTGGCCTGGCCCTCGTGGCGGAAGCGGATGAGGTGCTTGGTGTGGCCGCTGCGTTCGGCGTCGCGCGGGCGGGTCTGACGGGCCAGCACGGGGGCGAAGCCCTCGCGCCGTAGGCCTGCGATCACGTCCGCGGTCGGGATGTAGGCGTAGCGCGCGGAGCGGGAGGAATGGGCCTCGGTCGCGAAGGCGGACGGGGCGAGCTGCATCAGCTCTCCGTCGGACAGCGGGCTGGCGCCCATCGCGGCGCGGGTAGAGCCGAAGGAACGAGAGGAACGGAAGAACGACATTGGAGAGCGCCTTTGCTCTAGCCACCGAGGCATTGCGTCTCGGCTGAAAGGGACATTACACCCCCTTCCCCCTGCCGTCAACATTTTAAAAGTTTAAAAGTCATAAATCTGGTCGCGAGTTCGTGAGGTGTTGGGAGAGCCAGCGCCGGGCCGCTCCGCGGCCGGGGTATCTCGCCCGCGCACGATCAGGCGCCCGGTCTATAAGGAAACTTCGCTTCCAGCAGCTCCATGATCACGGCTTGCGCGGTGACGGTGCGGCCGGTCGCGGCGGTGCGCCTGGCGCCTTCCTCAACGAGTTGTGCGAGCTGGCCGCGAGGGATGCGGAGCGTGACTTGCACGGTGTCGCCGGGCGAGGGCCGGCCGGGGCGACGCTTGGCAGCGGGCGCGTCGTCCGCATCGTGCGGAACGGACGCGGCAGCGGTGCGGGGCATGTGGGCAAACCTTCTGCAAAGCCCTTCCCGTTAACTTCGAAACTTTAAAACTTCAACTGCCGGCGTCCAGGGCAAGGCGGATGCTGAACAGGCACGCGAAGGCCGCGACGGTGGGGATCCCCGTGACGGATGCGAGCAGCCGTCGCAGCGGCCCGCGGCCGAGAAAGATCACGGCCAGCAGCAGGCGAAGAACCAAGGCGCCGAAGCGCCACAGCGCCATGAAATTCTGACACCGTGGGACGCCTCACGAGCGCGGCCCGGTCGGCGCCACCGGGGGCGGCGCCTCATCCAGCCATAGCGGCACGGCGCAGGCTCGCCGGCCGGTCGGGTCGGCCCACACCGAGCGCCCCTCGCACCGCGCCAGCAGGCCCACCAGGTCGTTGCGGCGGATCGCGTCGGCCCAGGCTTGGGCCGAGGTGGACCCTTCCGACAACGCGGCGCGGATCACGCCCGAGGCGGCGCGCACTTCCGCCGCTTCCTTGGACCGTCCCCACAGATACCCTCCGCCGAGCGTGGCCAGCAGCAGCACCGCGGCGCCGACACCCGAGACCACCGCGAGCCGGCGGGACTGCCCGGCCGCCAGACGCACGAAGTCGGCCCGGCACGCCTGCACGAGCTGGCGCGTCATCTCGGCCCGTGCCTTGGCGTCCAGCGGTTCCCGACTGGCTTCCATGCGGGCCTGTAGCGCGACCATGGCGCCCAGGCTGGACGACAGCCCAGCCAGCACCGGGGCGAGCGGGTCCCGCTCTACCCTGGCGGTTTCGGCCGCGGCTTCCAGATCGGCGCGAGCCTGGCGCATTGCCTCCCCCACGTCGGGGAGCTGCGCGCCCTCGCCAGGAGGGCCGGCCGGCGTCGGCGCCGCGGCGCTCACGGAAACCAGGAGCGGATCGGCGCCAGCGCCTGATCCATGCTCGCCATCCACTTGCGGACGCGAGAGCGGTTGAGCGGGCCGAGCGGCCCGACAGGCGCGCGGCCCTGCGGTTCCTGGCCGTCGCGCGCCAGGCTGAACGAGAGCCGCTTGGCCTCGATCTCGTTGGCCACGGTCGCGTCCAGCCGCGGCATCCAGATCGGCACCGCCCCGCGCGCCACGGCCTCGCGGAACGCGGAGTGATTGAGGACCCAGCCGAACGCTTCTTCCCGCGACTGCGTGGGGGACACCAAGCCCTCGTTGAGGATCAGCGCCGTCGCCGCCGGCGCAAACACCTTCTTCTCGAAGGAGGCGAGGGAGGAGAGATCGTCCACGCGCGGGCCGAGGGTGTAGATCGCGACTGGCGACACACCGGCTTCCTCCATTACGTCGCCCAGGTCGGGCGCATCGTCCAGCAGCCGGCTGAGGCTGGTATCGCCGCCGCCCAGGTCCAGCAGCGCCGAACGCTTCTCCTCCATCGCGAATCGAAGCAGCTCTTCCAGCCATGCCGCGACACTGGCGGCCTCGTTGGTGGGCGGCTGGTCAACGCCGTCCACGAAGGCGGCCAGGGAGCGGTTCTGTGGGTCCAGGGCGGCCGCCAAGACCTCGCTGCCGGTCGCGGCGGCGGCTTCGAGGATGTAGCGCAGCAGGGTGGTCTTGCCCGACCGCCCCGGGCCACTGACGAACCACACCTTGGGCTTCCCGGTCAGGTCGAGGATCGGCCCGGAAGGTGTCAGGGACGAGGCCGCCGCATCGAGCGCGGAGGGGGGCAGGCCGATGGTGGCTTCCGGGGCGTCAAAGCTGCGCTTGCGCTGGAACAGGCGGACGATGCTCGCGCCACCCTCGGCCGCGGGAGGAGCATCGGCGCCGGGAATGGCGGTCGGCTTAGTGGCCATGTTCGGTTCCTTCCAAGTCATTGCCTAAGCCGAGCAATGCCGAACTTCGGCTTAGCTGGCGGATTGACCCCCTCCGACAGGTTCACGGGTGAGTTGTCGGGCGCGGGTGGGCGAGGGGGGATAGGCGAAGGCGTCGTCGTGAGAGGCTGTGGCAACGCGGCAGACGCAGGAGGGGCGGCCGGTGCCGGCGTCGGCGCAGGAGAGGGCACCACGGAGGCGGGGATGGCCCCGGCAAGATTGCGAGCCTGAGCCCGCTTCACGTCTGCCCGGACACGCCACCATGTTTTGCGGGTGCGCTCCGGGGTGGCCGGCTTTCCGGTGCTGTCCGTGATGCCCAGGGATGCGAACTCGGCCGCCAGGGCAGGCCAGTTTGGGCGAACCTTCCCAAACTGCGCGGCTAGGTTCTCGTGATGCTGGCGCATCCATTGGTAGAGCCGAGAGCGCGAAGAACCCTGGTCCGCGGCCCGCAGCACCCGAGCTAGAGCGTCCTCATCGTCAGGCATGCCGGGCCGGCCATCCTAAGATCGTTGCCGCCTGCATCATGCCAAACGTCCCTAGAAGCGTCCACTGCTCTGTCCCTTTTTGATATCCGAAGCATCCCCAAATTTTCCTCTGGTGTCCCCAAAACGTCCCAAGGCGTCCCCTATGGCGTCCTCAAAGGGGCAGGGGAGGGGAAGAGAAGTCTTCTACAGACCAATGCACCCTAGAAGGTGCTGGTCTCATCCCCAGCGGAGATGGTTCATTGGCGCCCGACCACCCGACGCCGAGGAAGCCGCCATGTCAGACGCCATCACCGCCGAGCTGGCCCGCCTCCGGGACACCGTTGAGACGCTGACCCAAGGGCTGCGGATGATGGTGGAGACACAGGCCACCCACACCGAAATGCTGCAAGCCATCCTTGAGGCGGCGACCGAGGAAGCCGGCGAGAGCCCGCTGCCGGGCTTGCTGACGCAGATCGTGGAACGCCTCGACGAGCAGACTGGAATCCTGCACCGCATCGAGGCTGCGGCCGACGGTGGGCCGGTCGAGGATGCCCAGGACGACGAGCGCCACGCCGGCCGGCGGCCGGGGCCGCCGTCGCGTCAGTAGCAGGCCCGGCCGGTGCTGACCTTCCGCAAGGGCGCGGCCACCGTCACCCCTGGCGGTGCGCGGGCGATGGCAGACCACCTGATGGAAGAAACCCTCTCGCCCGAAGCCGTGGCGATGGGGGACTACTATACCCGGAACCGGGCGGCCGAGCTGGGGGCCGGGCCGGGACCGGGCGGCGAGGCAGGACCGGAGGCGCCGAACCGGGGCACTCGGCCGCAGCCGCGGCGAGACATGCACCCCGGTCTGGCGGCGGCGCTGGGATTGGACCCGCACGGCACGCCGACCGTGGAGCAGGTCAGTCAGATCCTCGCCGGTCGGCGGGCGGACGGCGCCGAGCTGGCGACGAACGAGGCCGCGACCACGCGCAGCGTCAGCTACATCGACCTGTGCTTCTCCGCCCCCAAGAGTGTCAGCCTGGCGTGGGCGTTCGCCCCGACCGAGGCCGAGCGGGCGACCATCCTCCAAGCGCACCGGGACGCGGTTGACGCCTCGCTGCGCTACGTCGCCCGGGAAATCGGCCAGGTCCGCCGCGGCAAGGCCGGCAGCGGAGGCACCGAGGCCGGGCACATCGCGTGGATCGGCTTCGAGCACTTCACCGCCCGCCCGACCGCGAGCGTGGTCGTCACCGACCAGAGGACGGGCGAGGACCGCACCGAGTTCTTCACCCTCCGCATGGAGCGCGATCCCTCGGGGGCAGGGGACCCCCAGCTCCACACCCATTGCGCGGTGCCCAACCTGGTCCTGACGGACGGCGGGCACCTCGGCGCCCTGGACCTCAACCCGACCCGGACGCGCATCCACGAGTTCGGCGCCTTCTACCAGGCGCAGGTCGCGGCGAACCTGCGCCGCGTCGGGGTGGAGGTAGAGTTGGAGGAGCGCACCGGCATGGCCCGCCTGTCGGCGATCCCGGAGGCGGTGTGCGAGGCGTTTAGCAAGCGCACCCGCGACGGCACCGAGGCGGCGCGGGCGGAGGCAGCCAAGCGCGGTCTCGATTGGGACGCCATGACGCCGGACATGCAGGTAGACTTCCTCAAGGGCGGCACGAAGGCGGCCCGCAAGAACAAGGAGGACGACCTCAGCGACTTCGCCGCTTGGCGCGGCCAAGCCGCGGCCATCGGCTGGGAGCACCGCGGCATCGTGGTGCCACGACGTCGAGACGCCGAGGCGCCACGGCAGCAGAGCCGGGCCGCCCGCCTGGAGGCCGCCTACAAAGCGGCGTTGCCCTTCCTCGAAGCCGAGTTCTCCCGCGCCTCGGTCCTCAACGGGGCAGACCTGCGCGCCGCGGCGGCCCGCGCCCTCATTACAGCCGGCATCACGCCGGGGGCGGAGGGCGGCCGGGCGGACGTGGACGCCCTGACGCGGGCCATGCGCGAGCGCGGGGTGCGCCAGGATGGCCAGCTCACGGGGCTGGTGTGGGGGAGGGAGGGCGAGCGCGACGAGGTGCGGGTGACGACGGCGCTGCACGTCGCCCAGGAAGGCGAGGCCGTGGCCCTGGCCAAGGCCGCCGCGGCGGATCGCGGCCGTGCCCTGTCCCCCGCTGCCCTGGCTGCCGCGGTGGAGCGCAGCGGCTTGGACTTTGGTGACGACCACGGGAAGGCGCAGCACGCGGCCATGCTGCGCCTCGGCACGGGCGGCGCCGTGGGCGTGGCGGTGGGTGTCGCAGGGTCGGGCAAGACCGCCCTGCTGCGCCCCCTGGTGGATGCCTGGAAGGCGCAGGGCGACAACGTGATGGGCGTGGCCATCGCCTGGCGCCAGGCCGAGCCGCTGAAGGAGGCCGGGGTAGGGGAGGTCGCTGCGCTGACGGGCTTCCTGCATGGGGTTCGTGCCGGTCGCCTCTCGGTCGGGCCGCGAACGGTGGTGGTGGTGGACGAGCTGGGGCAGGTGGGTGCCCGGCAGATGTTGGAGCTGTTGCGGCTGCGCGCGGAACACGGCTTCCGCATCGTCGCCGTGGGCGACGACAAGCAATGCCAGGGCATCGAGGCCGGGCCGGTAGTCAACCTCATGCGCCGGGCGCTGGGACCGGAGGCGGTGCCGGAGATCCTCACCACGCGCCGGCAGCGTACGGAGCGCGAGCGCGAGATCGCCGGGCTGTTCCGCGACGGCAAGGCGGCCGAGGCGCTGGCCATGAAGCGCGAGGACGGCACGGCCGAGGCGGTGCCGGGCGGCTACGACGACGCCGTGCGCCGGGTGGCCGAGCTATGGCGGCAGCGGCGCGAGGCGAACGCCGGCGATGCGGGATTCTCGATCAGCGTCACGGCGCCGACGAACGCCGACGCCCGCGCCGTGGCCTTGGCGCTGCGCGAGGAGCGCCGAGCGATGGGCGAGCTGGGGGCCGATCTGTTCAGCATCCGCGCGACCGACCAGGCCGGCGCCACATACAACCTGACCTTGGCGCCGGGCGACCGGGTGCGGCTGTTCGACCGGCTCAACGCCCGCTTCCTTGACGGCGGCCGGGGCAACATCGGCAACAACGGCAGCGTGCTCGAAGTGCGCGAGGTGAACGCGGACGGGATCGTGCTGCGGACGGCCGGGGGCCGCGACGGGGCGGTGTCGTGGGACAGTCTGGCGGACAAGAAGAACGGCCGCACGCGGCTGGCGCCGGGCGACGTGCTGACCATCGACGCCGCCCAGGGCATCACCAGCCGCGAGCACATCAACGCCATGCCGGCGGGATCGGCGGGGGTGCAGGGCTTCAAGGGCTACACGGCCGAGAGCCGGCACAAGGATTCCGCCTGGCTCATCACCTCGGACGGGGCGGAGCGGCGCGAGGTGATGGCCCGACGCGCCCTGGGCGATGCTCGTCCGGTGGGTGCGGCCGATGTGTGGGAGAACGTGGCGCGGAATCTGGCACGGCAGCCGGCGAAGGCGTCAGCGCTCGACTTCATGGACCGCGCCCGCGACGTGGGCCGCACCGCGGCGCACGCCATGCAGTCCGGTTTCCGGCGAGCCGAGGCACGTGAGGTGGCGGGAGAGCCACGGACGACCCTGGGGGCACACCTCCGCGATCGTCGCGACGGCCGGGCGGTGGGGCAGGCGGTGGAACGGCTGCGGCAGGCGCTCGATGCCCGCTGGCAGGCGGTGCGCGAGCTGGCCGACCGGCTGCGGCGAGCCGGCGGAACCGTTCTGCAGGAGGGCGGAGGCGAGGAGCAGCGGCCGGCCGAGGGCGAGGCCAAGGCGGTGCGCGACCGGGCGCGGGACAACCAGGCCCGTAGCCGAGCGGCGGCCGAACGGCACCGGGCGCCGCGGCCGAAGCAGGCCAGCCCGGCACAGCCGGTGGACGCGGCGGCCTACTGGCGGCGCACGGCGGCCGGAGCGAAGGGAGCACCGCGGCCGAGCGTGCGGCGGGCGGCGCAGCGCAAGCGCGAGGAGGGCGCCGTGGCCGTAGTGGCGGACCGCTTGGCGCTGGCCCTGGGCGAGCGCGGGGCGGTGCTGGCGGGGATGGAGCAGGGCAGGGGCCAGAAGCCCGCCCAGGCGACCCAGCCGTGCCAGGACCGCGACGCGGCGCAGGCCTCCGCCAGACCCGCGGCGCCTTCCCAGGCCAACCCGGCGCCATCCCCGGTCATTCCCCGGGCCTCCCCGCGAGCTTCCGCAGCTTCGGGGCGGCGCGCGGCGCCGCGCTTCACCGAGGCCGACGCCGCGGTGGACTTCGCCGTGGCGCTGCATCAGGCGGGGTTGCGCGTGAGCGGGCCGGTGGAGATGGACGGGCGGATGCACCGGGTTGCCGTGGAGGGGGACCGGAAGGGGCAGAAGTCGGGAACCTACGTCGGGCATCTGGACGGCTGGCCGGCGGGCTACATCCGCAACCACAAGACCGGAACCGAGATCCGCTGGAAGGCCGAGCGGCCCGTGGTGCAGATGGCGCCGGCCGAGCGGGCGGCGTTCGCGGCCAAGGCGGCGGCAAAGTCCGCGGAGCGGGCGCGGGAGCGCCACGACACCCAGGAGCGGGCGGCCAGGATGGCGCACCGGCTATGGGCGGCGGCGGCGCCGGCGACCTCGCACCCCTACCTCGCGGCCAAGGGGGTGCGAGCGCACGGGCTACGGCAGGACCGGCGCGGCCGGCTGCTGGTGCCGGTGCAAGGACCGGACGGGCGGCTATGGGGCCTTCAGCGAGTGGATGTGAACGGGTCCAAGCTGTTCCTGAAAGGCGCCAGGACCGAGGGCGGGCACGCGCTGATCGGCGACCGGCCGAGGCCGGGGGCGCCGCTGCTGGTGGCCGAGGGCTACGCCACGGCGGCGACGCTGCACGAGGCGACCGGCCTGCCGGTGGCCGTGGCCTTCAACGCGGCAAACCTGGCGGCCGTGGCGAAGGCGTACCGGGCGGCCGACCCGTCGCGGCCCATCGTCATCGCGGGCGACAACGACCACCACCTGCCGAGGCGGGCGGTGCCGCTGCCGAACGTGGGGAAGGAGAAGGCGGAGGCCGCCGCGGCGGCCGTGGGGGGAGCTGCGGCGGTGCCGTCCTTTCCGGCCGGCGACCGCGGCAGCGATTGGAACGACTTGGCGCGACGCCAGGGACACCAGCCCATCGCCACGGCGGTACAAAACGTTTTGAGCCATTTACAAACAGCGCAGCTCAACAAAACCGCAATGGCTCAAAACGCTGCTACCGAGAAAACTACAAAGCAGGGGCGTGCTTCCGGTCCCAGAATGTAGGCAACGAATAATCCAAGGGGAGGTGCATTTGAGCTTGCCGCCGTGGGGTGCTGGTGATGAGGAATCTCTAATCGACAAAGTGACTAGGTTGCAAAACGGATTGGTCGCTAGAGCAACTGGAGGCAACTTTGACGATGACGAATATAAGCAGCTTCGGGACGAGCTGACCCGCAATCCAATGACGGCGGGAAAGCTGCCTGCCTTTGTTCGGCCCTGTCGGGATACAAGCCAATTCTGGCCTTACATTCAAATAGAGCACGCGCAGTATCAGGGAAGACGGGTCCACATTTGGGACGCTTTCCGGCCATTGCTGGACCAGCTCGAAGCCCAGGAAAATTCACCCGGCACAGAGCCCATAACAGAGGCGTTGGAAGTCCTCGATGCAGAGCACGTTGCTGTGGCCTGGACAAAGGCGCTTGAGCGCCGCACCGATGATCCAGATGGCGCAATTACAGCAGCGCGGACGATGCTTGAGACTGTTTGCAAGCACATCCTTGACGATGCTGAGAAGGCGTATCCTGATGACGTGGACTTGCCGCGGCTTTGGGGAATGACCGCAGAGCTGTTGAACCTGGCGCCGAACCAGCATCAAGAGCCGGTGTTCAAAGCCATACTTGGTAATGCTCAGGCTGTTGTGGGAAATCTTGCTGCCATCCGCAACAAGGCGGGTGACGCACATGGACAGGGCCGAACAGGTATTCGTGCTCAACCCCGTCACGCTGAATTAGCGGTCAACCTAGCCGGAACAATGGCCTCTTTCTTGGTTTCAACTTGGCAGCATCGTTCCAAGAAAAAGGCTGATTGGTTTAGTTGACGCGCTTGGCGCTGCTACCGTTGTGGAATGGGGTCGTCAAATCGGTGCAGGGAACGGGTCAATTTGTGCTTTGGAAGGGGGCTAAGTGATTGATGGCCTAGATTGGCTTAAACATGCTTTGCGGCCCATCCGAGTGCAGACGGCCATAGAACTCCATCGCATATCGATCGGTCATGCCAGCCACAAAGTCGCATATAAGTCTCATTTCCGTGTCCATGTCACCGCCGCACAGGTAGTACTGATCTCTAACATCATCAGGCATAAGTAGGTGTCCCTTGGGGCCGGCCAAGGCTTTGAATATGCCCATTACCACTTCGTATCCGCGGTATTCAGGGAGTTTGACCCTCGAAGAGAAAATGGTAGCTAAGTAAGTATACTGTTTCAGCACCTCCACTCTAAGTTTTGCCTCCGCCGACAGATGAACCTTAGACATTGCCGGACAGTCGGCATTGTACGTCAAAGTTACCGATCCGATGGCCTCTTTAACCAACTGAGACGACAGCTGTGTGCGAAAATAGCCAGACTTTGCCAGCTGATCATATGCGTTGTATTGATCAATAAACTTCTCTAAATCGCCCTTATCGCCTACTCTCTGGTTGGGATCAGTAAAAATCTCAACAAATACGGCCATTGCCTCAACCGCGGTAACATTCTTCTGAAGCTCGTCGCTAACCTTCTTCGCCACATCATTCATCAATCGCGGCGGAGAGGACAAAATTGCAGCGGGCGTTAAAAATCCTGCTTTAAGTGAATCCTCAAGATCGTACGTCGAATATGCAATATCGTCCGCTATATCCATAATCGCACACTCGACGGTCTTAAACTCACCGTCTGGGACCACGTACGAACCCAAGACATGCTTCTTTATCTCAGAAACAATCTCGCGCTCGCTCTGATAATACCCCTTTGAAAGTTTTGCGCCCTCGGGTCGCGCTCTGGGGATCAGCGAATCATACTTGAGGATTGATGCAAGGGTTCTATAGCAAAGATCAAGGCCATATGGGACATTATTGGCGTCCCTAGCTTTACGCTCAAGTTTAGTGACGATCCGAAGCGTCTGTGCATTGCCTTCAAATCCACCATGCGAGTGCATGGCGTGATCAAGGGCGCGCTCACCATTGTGTCCAAACGGAGGATGACCGAGATCGTGTATGAGGCTAGCTGCAGCGCAGAGGCGCGTATCGATGCGCTGCCTTGCATCCATCTTTTTCAATTCTGGATGCTCAGTATTCAGCCTATCGGCAATTCCTTCCGCAATCTGCGCTACTTCGAGCGAATGCGTTAGCCGATTACGGAAGAAGTCAGATTCATGCCCAGGGAAAACCTGCGTTTTATCTTGCAAACGCCTAAAGCTGGGTGAATGGATGATCCTGCCGTAATCGCGGAAGAACGATGGACGCCACTCCTCATCGTCCTTTTTGGACAAAGATCGCCTGAAATCATCCTTTTGGTAAAACAAGCCCCTATCGCTCAGAATTGGCTCCAGAAGCCTCGCCCTCTTTCTTCGCCTCCGCTGTTCCCTGAAGGCGAACCTTTTCAGCCTGCATCCGAATGACTTGCTTCAAGAGCGTGTCCTGCTTTTCCACAAAGCGGAAAGCGTCATTAACGGCTGCATAGCCTGACATAGAACGGCTCCCGTCTGGCGCGTACAATGAGCGCGCATCTAACTCGATTCGGCAACTCTCTGCGAGTCTGCCTTAACGAATGGCGTACTCCGCATCGCATAGCGCGCTTCGGTCAACGCGCCTAGTCGGGCTGGGTTAGAGCACTCGCCGCTCAACTTCTCGGGGAGCGCGCATCTAGCCGCGCTGCCAGTACCCAGCCCACACCCGAGACACCGGGTATCGTAGCGCTGCGCCGGTCGCGCGCTGGCGCAGCACCCCGTTCGGCTGACGGCGAGTGTCCTCGCGCCATGCAATCTCGCCCGCGTAGGCAGCGAGGTATCGTCCGCTGATGTGGTAATGCTGCCCCCACTCGGCGCGGCGCAAGCGGGCGAAGTAGCTGTCCGCCTGGTTGGTGCAGGCGGCGTTGAGGCTGAATGCGACGGAGTGGTTGATCCGACGCAGGTTGTAGAAGGCGTGCAGGACGTCCCAGCCGCCCGCCTCATCGGCATGAATCACGGAACCCGGCGCGATATGCTGGCGGGCAAGCGCCACACCGTCCGCCTCGCGCGCCACGACGAACGGCAGGGTACGCCCGTCGCGCTCACGAAGGACAACCCCGGAGTGACGACGTTGGACTGGTTCTCCGAAAGGCGCCGGTCCTTGCGATCCGCCTTCTTGTTCTCTCGGCGGGTGTGGCCGCCGACATAGGCGCCGTCGATCTCCACCACGCCGGAAAGTGTGGCATCGGACCGGTTCGAGGGAGAGAAGCGAACCCCAATGGCGGCTAACCTCCGCGTGCTGAGGCAGACGCTGGAAGCCGCCGGGGTGCGACCAGTGTTCTCGGGCGATATCCCAATCGGCATAGACGCCTCTCCAGAGACCTAGCCCGGAGGCGGGCGGGGTTCCCCGCCCGCCCACCTTACGACGATAATAGCGTGAGTGACGGACCAACCGGAGCCAAAGCCGCTGGCAGTTCGCCGCATAGCCTCTGCACCATCTCAAACGAAAAGCCGTTCTCAGATTCTAAGCCAGAGGGGGGCAGCGCCCCACGATCAACGAGCATCTTGATCGCCTTGAGCAGCATCTTTGGCTGTTCCATCGGGATTTCCCGATCCAGAGGCTCCTCTCTAAGCCATCGGTTCTTAGTGACGGTTTTCCGAAATAAGACGTACTGACTGTCGTCAATCGCGCCTAGCACCTTAGCGTAATGTGCAATCGCCTGCATCGACATGCCCCACCGGCGCTTAAGCCCCTGTAGGTGCGCTGCACGGGTCGAATAGAACTCAATCAGAAACATATTACGCGGAAACAGGAACTCGCTGGCGAACCGATGCGCCTCCTCCTCCAACCGGTCGCGGATGCGCTTGTCATTCAGATCCTCCTGCGCCGCGCCATGGTGGAGGATGATGTGTCCAACCTCATGGGCCGCATCGAATCTGGAACGACAAGCGGATTCCTTATCTGATCCGAGTAGAATCAGAGGTCGGCCGTCGACCCAGCATGAGAAGGCATCGATTTTATCCGACCCCATCTCATAGCGGCTAACGATGATGCCGTTCGTTTCCAGTAATGCTATGACATTGGCAATCGGGCCGTCACCCAGCCCCCAAAGGCGGCGGGTCGCGGTAGCAATTTGTGCGATTTCCTCGTCCGAGTAGGAAGTCGCGCCCGGCGAACGATCTACCGAAGGCAACTTCACTTCGGGCAAACGCACGAGCTTGCCAATGCGGTCTACCACCTCCCACAGCCACTTGGTCTTTACGTCCAACGACGCATTAAGCTTGTTGCTCTTGGGACCGATGCTGCGGAAGAACCGCGTGCCAGTGGTGGCTGGCATGGGCCGCCCCTCGCGCAGGAAGAACGTGACGGGCTGCCTAAGCGCGGCCGCGATCGAGAGCAGCTTTTCCATGTCGGGCCTACGCGCGCCCGTCTCGTAATAGCCAATTGCTTGGCCTGTCAGCCCAACAGCACGCCCCAGCTCGTCGCGCGACGCTTGGAGCGCAACCCGAGCCTCAATAAGCCGTGCGGGAGCAAAACCACGCACCCGATCCGGAAAGGAAACTACGTTCGTCATCGATCCAGCTTGTTATCACGTAAAAACTTCTCAAGGTCCTCAAGCGGCTCAAGATCAGGGGCCTCGGTGGGACCCTCGCGCTTGTCGTCGCGCTCGTCCGTGCCGCCGATCACCTGCGGCATATCGACAAAGTTCTCGGTTCGATACAGCAGTCGATCCTTAGTCGGATGTGGGAAGCCGATGTTGACAAAGTTGAGGTCCTGATACCCGTGCAGGATCAGCAGATGGCGAAGTCTGTCCGAACGCTCCGCCTCGTCATTCCATTCCGGCCACAGATACCGCGTATTGTTCAGGCCAAAGTTCTCACGAAACTTGGCGTGACGAGGCTTCGACGAAGGCTCCGAAACTTGGTTGACCGTGATACGTGACCGCGGGCTGTGCAGCACGAGATGCTTGCCGGTCGGAGACGCATATTCTTCCCACTTCGGCTCGAACGGCAAGCTGCCGCTCCGTGCTAACTTGAAGAGCTGTAGCTCGACAGCCTTCACGATGAGCTGGCCGCGCTGAAACAGGCCGCTCGGGGTCATCAGGAAATCCGCCTGCTCCATGAATGTGTCCACAGTTGCGTAGGCGAGACGCATGGCCGGCGGCAGGAAGGCACGGAATCGAACCGGAAACTCGCCATCCACGAACCGCTCAACCGGGTTGTCGGCCTCCGTCATGTCGGATCCTGTTGATTTTTGCGCTAATCAACAGAAGGCGACTTTTCGGGAAAAAAGTCAACAGCCCGTAGCGGCTCAACCCGCGCCTCGCTGACCCGTGAGGTCTCGTTGCTGCTTAATGCCGGCGCATCCCTGCACGCGCAGGGCATTGACCACCTGTTCAGCCTCCACGTTCCGACCGTCACGGCCGGTGACTACTGCCGTGCATTGGGGCACGGGTTGAGGCGCCCGCGCCGAGGCAGGCAGGATGCCGAAGCCATAGACAGCGGCCAGGCCGGATGCAGACAGAACGAGCTTCATAAGGTAATTTCCTTGTCTATCTTACGCACGCGCGCCGCGTTGACGGCCAGGCGTGGCGGCTTCAGTCGGCGCTGCGGCGGCCGGCTTCGCGGCCCGGCCGGCAGCGGCCACGCTCTGCCAGTATTGCGTCGCAGCCGAGGCTTGCCCCTGCCCCAGCTTTGACGATCTGGCGCCGGCTAAGGCCGACTCTTCCGCCCGGCGCGGCGCGGTGTCGTGGGATTGGTTGGAACCCTTGGTGTCGGACATACTGCCCTCCTACTCCGCCGCTTGTTTATGGAAGCGGCTGGCCTCGATCACCGCGCGCAGCTCGGCGCGGCGGAAGTAGATCGCGCGTCCGCAGCGCAGCGGCTTGGAGCCACGGGCGAACACGAACGCCTCATCGCCGCGCACGTCCTGCATCAGCTCATCCGGCCGGATCAGGGCGCGGGCCATCTCGTGCCGGTTCATGCTGGTGCCCTTGGAGCGTGAGCCGACTTCCAGGGCCTTGCCCTGACTGCCGGCGTTGCTGCCCTCGCTCTCGGCCAGGACCGAGTGCCCGCCGGCCGCGTCCGATACCGACTTCGCGGTGTCGGTGTTCTGGACGGCGGCATACATCCGCCAGCTCACGCTATCGAACCAGGCGTTGCGGCCCTGCCGGCCCCACTGTTCCACGAGCTGATCCTCGGCCTGGTAGAGCAGTTGCAAGGTAATCCCGTATTTCCGGCCGGCGTCGCGGGCGACCTCCAGGATCTTCATTGGCCCCAGGCGGCGGACCTCATCGAGCATGAACAGCACCCGGCCCTGCACGGCGCCGTCCGCCTCGTAGAGCGCGTTCAGCAACGCGCCGACGAGCACGCGCCCGACGGCGGGGGTGTCGCGCAGCACCTTGAGCGGGATTTGCAGGAACACCGTCAGCTTGCCCTCTGTCAGCTCGGCGGTGCCGCAGGAGGGTTCCGCGCCCTCGGTACCGCCCGACACCAGATCGGCGTAGGCGGCGACGGAGAGCCAGGCGGTGTCGCCGGTGGCATTGCCGTAGATGCCCGAGAAGGTCTCGGGGACGATCTTCTTGATAGTGCCGGCAATGTCGCGCGCCATGGGGCTGTTCGACCCGGCGTGGATGCCTTCCAGCACGTCGCGCATCTGGTCCTCGGGGGTGACGATGCCGGCGCGGAGCGTGCGGAGGGTCTTGGCCTCCGCGGGCATGGTGTCGTCCCACAGCATATGCGCCAGCAGGCAAGCGACGAGCTGCTTGCCCCAGTTGCGGAAGAACTTATCAGCGTCGGAGCTGCCGCCTTCCGCCTCTCCGAAGATCCAGCCCACGACGGCGTGGACGTTGGTTTCCGCGAGGGGGTGGGTCACGTCGATCCAGTCGAGGACGTTGATCCCGCCCGGCGTGCCGGGTTCCAGGGAGACGACCTTGTGCCCCATGGCGGCGCGGGCCGCGGACAGTGTTGAGTTTCGCTGAGAACTGACCCGGGGTTTTCATCGAGAACTGACCCGTGCGGGGATATGTCCCGCGGGCTGTGGCCGCGGGTCAAGCAGGTGTTTTGGCCCTCCTGTTCCTGGGTTCGGCCGA
>JAESGL010000146.1_pt1 | contig 88129 bp, 72 predicted proteins | sample 9269711 | NCBI WGS metagenome assembly JAESGL01 (sample SAMN14515918, study PRJNA621676) | algae metagenome | isolation source: Kastovskya adunca ATA6-11-RM4 and co-occurring heterotrophs from soil and... | place: Chile: Atacama Desert | collected 2011-06-27 | reverse complement strand
AAAAACCAGATCATTCTCAAAAGTGAAAAAGTACCATGAGCAGGCTATAAAATTCTTCCTGTATAAGTCCAACCTGGAATACCAAAGAAAACCTCTAAGTCAGCATTACATCTGATACACTACCATATTTTAAGTTTGAAACTGTCAGAAACTATATCAATATTCCATTTCTGTTACTGATAAATAAGCAATCAGCAACATTTTATATGCTGTTTTTATACATGCTTTGCTTAGGTAATCTCTTATGCTTTTATATCTGACAGCTTGATCATGACTGCATCTATATCATGCTCCTGTACCAGTTCTGCAGCAAATTTATAGCTACCCCGTGGCACAAACAGATTAAGGCTGCCACCCTTCATTTTTGCAAACACCTCAAGAGCTTTCCACTTACTGATTAGTGTACTCTGATCGTCTTCATCAGGGTTCTTTACCACCAGCTCAAAATAGTGCTTGCTGGTACCTCTTTTAGCCGTAAAATCGGGTGTGAGGGTAATACCCTGATTTAGCATTTTAAGAGAAGCCGGGCTGCTGTAGCCTTCAAAATCGGCTTTTATATCTTCGTATCCTGATCTTTGCGCATAATTTATTACCTGTTCTGCAAGTGCATTGTAATCGTCTGTTCTTTTCCTAGTGTGTAGCATGTGTATGAATGAATAATTAATAATTAAAATATTTCAAATTTCAGCAACAGATGAACGCCTCCATGCGTAGAACACCACGACAAGCTAATAAAAGGCAATTTAAACTTATGTTGTGACTTTCGTTCTTACCAGAACGCCAAACTAAGAACAGGCCTTTATGGCACTGTTATACCAGATACTTGATGATGTCAAAAAAGTCAGCTACAACTGCTGCTACGCGATGATGGCTAAAAATCAATGATTCTTAGCCCGGGATCTTTTTCGTGATAATCTATCGCTTATTATATTATACGATAAAGCACCACAAAAGCAAATAATTTTAATGATTTCTTTAATATTTCTTGCTTATTTTTCACAAATAGCGCGAAATCTATGTAAGATATAGCTAATAGCTGCCAATACAAATTAAGTTCTCCAATTTACGCTCAAATTAAAGTTGACTTAAGTAAACTTGCTTTTTGCCTGAAAATTTATTTATTTTAAAAATCCAAAATTTTTCCTTGTTTATCCAGTTTAACCTTTTCGATTTTTTGGAGGAATTCTTAAGATGATCTTCAATTCTATTGACTTTGCAATCTTTCTGCCAATAGTATTTGTCCTCTACTGGTTTGTAACCAACAAAAATCTTCGGCTACAAAACTTTCTGATTGTGCTGGCCAGCTACCTGTTTTATGGCTGGTGGGATTGGCGTTTTCTGTCACTGGTAATTTTTAGCACGCTGGTAGATTACAGTTTGGGCCTCTCAATGGAAAAGCAGGAAGACAGCACCAAAAGAAAAGCCCTACTATGGACCAGCATCATTGTAAATCTTGGCTTTCTAGGCGTCTTCAAGTACTATAATTTCTTTATTGATAACTTCACCACTGCCTTTACTTTTTTCGGGGGAGAAATACAGAGCAACACCCTCAACCTGATTTTACCGGTAGGCATTAGCTTTTACACATTTCAGACACTTAGCTACACCATAGATGTATACCGCAGAAAACTGGAGCCCACCAGAGACTTTATTTCTTTTGCAGCCTATGTTAGCTTTTTTCCACAGCTGGTGGCAGGCCCTATTGAAAGAGCCACTAACCTGCTGCCGCAGTTTAACTCACCCAGGAGCTTTGATTACTCCCGGGCTGTAGATGGTTTAAGACAGATCTTGTGGGGCCTCTTTAAAAAAGTAGTGATCGCTGATAATTGTGCCGAATACGCCAACCAGATCTTCAATAATTCAGCTGATTATTCCGGCAGCACACTGGTACTGGGAGCACTCTTCTTTACGTTCCAGATCTACGGCGATTTCTCCGGCTATTCAGATATAGCCATTGGTACTTCACGCCTGTTTGGTTTTGACCTGATGCGTAACTTTGCCTATCCCTACTTTTCCAGGGACATTGCAGAGTTCTGGAGGCGCTGGCATATCTCCCTTTCCACCTGGTTTAGGGATTACCTGTACATTCCGCTGGGAGGCAGTAAAGGAGGCATGTGGATGAGCATTCGCAATACCTTTATCATCTTTGTAGTTAGCGGCTTCTGGCATGGCGCCAACTGGACCTTTATTGCCTGGGGTGCCCTGAATGCCATTTATTTTCTGCCCCTGCTGTTAACAAAAAGAAACAGAACAAATATGGGCATTGTAGCCGAAGGCAGGTTCCTGCCCTCGGGCAGGGAGTTATTTGGCATGGTGGTTACGTTTACCCTTACTGTTTTTGCCTGGATCTTCTTCAGGGCAGAAAACATTGGCCATGCCATGAGTTTCATCGCTGAAATATTTTCTACTTCTTTGCTTGCCGCACCAGAGGTATTGCCTTACCGGGAACTGGGCCTCATTGTCTTGTTTCTGCTCATTGAATGGATCGGCAGAGAAGACGAATATGCCATTGCCCGTATTGGTATAAAATGGCCACGTATTTCTAAATGGGCATTTTATTACTTTTTAGTCGGCGCTATTATAGTGCTGGGTGATAAAAAACAGGCATTCATATATTTCCAATTCTGATCATGAACAAGTTTTTACGTCTGGTTCTGCTCTTTGCGCTGCCAATATTAGTATTGGGGATAGGCCTGGAAATTGGGTTGCGGAACATTCCTAATGATTACGTTTATAAAAAGGAATACCTGAAAAATAATGCCGACAGCATTGAAATTCTCTTCCTGGGCAGCTCACATGCCTACTTTGGTATTAACCCGCAGTTCATTAATAATAAAAAGAGCTTTAATGCTGGCCAGGTAGCCCAGTCTGTTGGCTATGATTACAAAATCTTAGAACACTATTTCAGCAACAGCCAAAGACTGGAAACCATTGTGTTGCCCGTATCCTACTTTAGCTTCCATTACAAAATAGAAACCGGTACCGAATCCTGGCGGGTAAAGAACTACTCTATTTACCACGATCTCTACACCACTAACAGGCTTAATGACTATAGCGAGATCCTGAGTAACTCAGTTAAGTCAGGTTTGCTGAGGGTGTCCAATTATTACCTGAAAAACAAAGCAGAAATAGCCTGCTCCCATCTGGGCTACGGGCTAAATAACACCTATGCAAAACAAAGAGACCTGGCAGAAACAGGCGCACATACTGCTAAAATGCATACATATCCTGAGCTTGAAGATTTCGAAGAAAACTACCAGGCCATGTTATCCATTATAAAATTTGCTGAGCAGCGAAACATAAAAGTACTGTTGTACACACCACCAGCATTCGAAACTTATGTAAACAACCTCTACCCCGTTCAGCTAAACAAGGCAATTGCTACTGCACAGGCGCTGGATAAAGCATTTGAGAATACCTATTACATTAACCTGCTGCAGGATAAGTCTTTCGTGGAGCGTGACTTTTACGATGCCGACCACATGAATGAATTTGGTGCAGAAAAACTCACCAAAAAAATCGATAGCGTTTTAGCAGGCTTGAACAAAGATCAGCAGCTGCACCAGCAAGAACCTAAACCACAAGTACTGACCAGCAGCATGGAATTTCAGCAATAGCATTTGTGCTATTCTGTGCTAGATAGGTAGTGATGGATCTAAATACCCTCGCTACCTGATATTATACTACGCGCCCCAGGCGCATAAAAACCGGGAAGCTTACTTCTTTTATTTCCCCGGGCTTCCACACGGGCTGTACCTGCTCTATTAGTGCTTTTACCGGATTGTCGCCCTTTTCTTTCAGGTAATGCTGCACGGCAGACCAGGTCTTTAAAAAACCCTCCAGCTCCTCCAGTGTCCACTGCCTGCTTATGGTGAAGGTTTTTTGCTCCCCCTCCTCCGGGAAAGGAAAAGGAATGGTTTTATACTCTTCATCAATAAATCGGCGCTCAGTATCCCAGTATGAGCCTATTGTATGCTTGTAAAAATGGTCAATGATGCTATCTACTTCCTCATTAACCCGAAACAGGCCATATCCCCATACCGCCAGCACAGCCCCCTTTTTTGATACCCTGCGTACCTCATTGTAAAAAGCTTCGAAATTAAACCAGTGAATGGCCTGTGCTACGGTAATCAGGTCGAATGTATTTTTATCGAAAGGCGTTTGCTCTGCCCTCACCAGCTGGTAGTAAACATTATCTTTATCGATGGCATTCTTAAGCTGACTTTCGCTGATATCGGTAGCTTCTACCTCCTGGAAATAATCTGCCAGGGCACCGGCTACCTGCCCATTGCCTGTTCCGCAATCCCATGCCGATTCCCTGCCCTTTACATGGCGCAGAATATAATCGTATAACTCCAGGGGGTATACAGGTCGGTATTGACGGTAGCCCGCTGCCTGTTTGGAATAAAGATCTTTTGGCTGCTTCAAGACAATGTTTAGTTGATATTTCTTATTCTTTTCGTAAGCGCTCATCAAAAAGTAGCGGCTCATTTTCTACCAAAGCTATCTCCTGCATAAGCGGGTGCAGGGGGTTAATCAGGATATTAAATTCGCCTGGCACCAGCACACTGGGTACTCGCAGGGCCAGGCTCTTTTTCTCCAACAGCCATTTGGTGCCCAGCTCTTTTAACTCTTCTGGTCCACGGCGGCTGTTCCATTGTGGTGGTAACTGTGCTACTGGAAAATCCTGCAGGGCCTCATCAGGAAACTGAATTGTTAAACAGCGGTGCTCCATAGAAAAATCACGACGGCTAAGGTGCACCAGCTTTTCAAGGATGGCCAGAGCTTTGCTTTGAGCGGTATAGAGAATGCGATGCCCCTGCCGGTGCCAGCGGCCGTCGGTATAAAGGCCGCCGGTGCCATTTAAGTCGCTGGCATAGCGGGCTATTACCACACGATACACCTTCATCAGGGCAGAATGCTATGCTCCAGCTTGTGCAAATCGGCCAGTACCAGGCTGCGTCCGGTGCCGTTGCGCAGGGTAGCCATTGGGGTCATGTCGTAATAATAGTAGTTGGGTGTGTTAAGCCACTTCAGAAAATCGCCACGATCTTCAAAAACTTCAAGGCCTTTGCTGTAAATCTTCACCAGCTCAATGAGGGCGTCGGTAAGGTGCGGCCCCAGGTTTTTAGCATCCTGCAGGCGTCGCTCCAGGGTACTGCGCGAGGTATTGAGCAGCAGGGTAAGCTCTCCTACTCCCAGCTCGTATAAGGCCATAAGGTCGCGCAGGGCGCTGCCGGGCAGGCCTTTGTCGTGTAGGTAAAATAAGTCCAGTTCGTTGTCGATGCCTGGAATCCGCACCCTGTTATTAGATATTTCAAAAACTTCCATAGCCTTTCGTCAATTGATACTTCAATATACGTCAATTGAAGAAGAAAGTAAATAGAAAAGCCGGAAGCTTTTAGAAACTTCCGGCTATTGCCCCTTGGGGCGGTGGGTTTACCAATGTGCGTTGGTTATCGAAATCTTTAATCGTTTACGTTCGCTTTCAACGTAAGCGTTTGAGTTGGTGCTGTAGGATCGTTTGAGAAGATGGTAACGGTTTTGTACTGTGTACCCCTGCGACCTTCTGTATTGAAGCTAACCTTTAGCTGTGCAGATTCACCTGGCTGCAGCGAAGATTTATCAGGAGTAGATACCGTACAACCGCAATTTGCCTTTGTATCACGTATGATCAGCTCCGAGCGTCCGTTGTTGGTAAGGGTAAATTCTGTTTCTACCGTATTTCCCTGCCTTACATTACCCCATTCGTGGGTTGAGCGATCTACCTGCAGGCGCGGTGACTTGGCAAGTTCAGACTCTGTCATGGGCGGAAAGTATTCCTCGATGGTCGTAGAGAGGGTAAAAACCTTACGGTTTTCTCCTTCGGCCTCATTGGTAAAAAAGGCTACGTTATCTGTTACCCAGCCCAGGTCACCTTTGGCAGCAGCATCGTAGGTGATGATAATATTGCCACGGCCTTTAGCAGGCAGCGTCTGGGGCTCGAAGGCAACATTTACATATTCCGGTACTTCTATATTTTTTTTACTGAATACCAGCGGCTTGTCGCCCTGGTTGTACACTTCAAACTTTTTAACAGTTGGCTTCTCTGTTGTAACCTTACCCATGTTAAAGTTACGGTACTTCAGGCGCAGGTTTCCCATTTCGTTAGGGAAATCGTCTTCAGCCGTACGGGGTTTGGGCTTTACCACACCCTTGATGTTCAGAATAGAAACATTGGGCGCTGCATTTGTATTAACCGTAAGCGTTTTATGAAACTGGCCGGGACGGTTTTGCGGGTTATACTCTGCCACCACAAAGCCTTTCTGACCTGGCATAACTTCATCCCTGCTCCACTCTGGGGTAGTACAACCGCAGGAAGCCTTTACTTCCAGCACTTTAATGGGCACCTCTCCGGTATTGGTAAATTCAAATTTATAGCGAATGGGACCACCCTCTTCAGGTACTTCACCAAAATCATAGGTATTTGATTCGAACCTGAAGCTCGCCATCTTTTTTTCAAAGCCCTGGCGCTCCACAAGCTGCTGTGCCTGTAGTGCCGGAGCGCTTGCCAAACCTAATGCTATAATAAAAATCCACTTTTTCATATGTGCCTGAAACTGTTGCCTGAATTTACCAACTTCTTATGAAAGTACAAATATCCAAAAATGGTGCCGGGGTATTCTATTTTGTAAGGAATTAACGAAAAAACCAAAAAAACCTGCTTTTACTCCGCTCCTTTTTTACTTTTGGGTTTAAAACAGGCTTTCATGGCACGCATACTCACAGGCATACAAAGCAGCGGGCGTCCGCACTTAGGTAATATTCTAGGCGCTATTCTGCCCGCAATTCAGTTAAGTAATCAATCTGGTAACCAATCGCTCTTTTTTATAGCTGATTTACACTCCCTTACCACCATAAAAGATCGGGAGCAGCGCATCGAAAATGTTAATGCAGTAGCTGCTGCATGGCTGGCTTTTGGCTTCGATACTGAAAAAAATATCTTATACCGCCAGAGCCGTATTCCGGAGGTTTGTGAACTTACCTGGTACCTGAACTGCTATACGCCCTTTCCTATGCTTGCAAATGCCCATAGCTTTAAAGACAAGCAGGACCGGTTGGCCGATGTGAACGCAGGCCTTTTCACCTACCCCGTGCTTATGACGGCAGACATCATCATGTACGATGCTAACCTGGTGCCCGTGGGCAAAGATCAGAAGCAGCACCTGGAAATGGCACGTGATATTGCCTCCGGCTTTAACACCCGCTATGGCGACACTTTTGTGCTCCCAGATGCACGCATCGACGAGCAGGTAATGACGGTACCCGGCATCGATGGGCAGAAGATGAGCAAGAGCTACGGCAACATCATAGATCCTTTCCTGCCAGACAAGCAGTTGCGCAAGCAGGTAATGAGCATTGTAACCGACAGCACGCCCCTGGAAGATCCGAAGAATCCGGACACCGATAATGTATTTGCAATCTACAAGCTTTTGGCCGCTCCTGAACAAACAGAAGAAATGCGCCAGAACTACCTGAAGGGCAACTATGGCTACGGGCATGCCAAGCAGGCACTCTATGAGCTAATCATAACCCGATTTGCCGAAGAACGCAAAACTTTCTGGTACTACATGGAAAACCAGCATGAGCTTGAACGTAAACTGCAGGAGGGCGAAGAAAAGGCCCGCCAGATAGGCCATCAGGTGCTGCAGCGTGTAAGAGAAAAACTCGGTTATGTATAAAAAACTAGAAGAGCCCTGGCAGTCATAAGCCGGGGCTCTTTTAATTTCTTTTGATGGTATGATGAAGGATAAACTGCCCGATGTGCTGGTGAACGATTTCTTCTCCCAATCCTGCAGGGTTATAGCGGTATTTATACACTGCTTCTATGCCAAAAGATTCTGATAGCTTAAAAGAAAGGCTCCCTCCTACCTCATTTCTGTCGAAAGGATTAGGACCCACTTCAGGGCCTGATTGTAACACTATTTCCTCGAAGGTTGATACATCCAGCCAGTCATTTAGCTTGTAGCCTACTTCCAGCTCGTAGCGGTAGCGCATCTTCTCAAAAGCAATGCCGGCATTTCTGTATTCACCCTCCCTGTTCTGCTGTTCAAAAAAGCGCTCCTCAATTTTATAGCTGTGCTCAAAAGTAAGCCTGTCGCCTACCCCATGTTCATACGAGATTTGTTGATGCGGCCTGACCTCCAGGCGCAGGCTAACATCATCCCTGTAAGGTTCAATAGGCTCCGACTCCCAAACAAACATAAATCCAACATCTGCCTTCCAGCCTTTACCCAGGTTACGAATCAGGTGGCTGCGCATCCTGAACTCTCCCTGCCGCCAGGGGTAGATATATGCCCGTTCTTCAAATTCCTGCTCGGCCTGCCATTTATCGCTAAGGGGCAATATTAAATTATAGCGAAACCAAAGCAGCTGATTAGTACGCTCATTTGGAGTTACTGAATCCTGTGCAGCAACAGGCAAAGCCAAAAACACACCTGCTACAACTAAACACAATACGCTTACAAATTTGCCTGCTACACCATGAACTACAGTAAATAGCTGTGCAGGTAGTTTATATTGTCGCTGCCGATAATCCATGCTCCAGAAATTATATGCCCCTTCAGGAAAAGTCACCAAAAGTATATGCGCAGTTGCAGCGAGATTATTGCCTGAATTCTAGAAGAAAACCTGCCAGAACAGCTATTTGTTAAGCGTTGATAACATAAAATTAACCTTGCATTAACACTGGAGTACCGGTAAAAAAGAAGGCCACACTGCAAAACAGCATGGCCCTTTCTGGTGCTCTATAAAATCATGAATGATGGCTAAGGTAAGAGCAGATTTTTTTACTGAACCAGGATGAAAAAACGAGCATAGCCAACGTGGCCCGGCCATAGCTACTGCAGCGGCGTAGCGTGTGTGTTTATGACAAAGTGCAGTGGAAAAAGATGCTATAGATTTGCCATCATTTTATGTTTTATGGAGCACTTGATATAAAATTTGCTTAAAAAAGTTATTCTGGATAAGCTTATTTGGCCATCCAAACATCCTGCTGCTTTTTGGGAGAGATGATGAGTACAATGCGTGTTGGAGATGGAGCAATGGCTAGTTTGGTGCCTTTGCTGGGAATTTCGTCCACCTCAACCGGTACACCGCCCTCTGCAGGCAGCCAGCTGCCATCTTCAGCCTTTACATAGCGATTGGCAACGTAGGCGATGGGCATAAGTACATCGTTGTCGGGACAAAGATCATCATGAACGGTATGCAGGGCATCTTCCAGATAATCACCGTAGGTTTCCTGAAAGCCGTCCTCCAGGTCATGGAGCTCTTCCTCTACTTCATCATAGCGGGCATCGTCGTAGCTAAGAGCGGCCAGCTCGTTTTTCTTCATTGCAAGCGAAAGCAAGTCGCGTTCCAGGTCTGTTAGGTTTACCATGTGTGCTTGTTCTATATTACAAAACTTGCCCTTTTTAAAACATTATCCAACCAACTGGCTAAAAAATGAAAAGCATGTAGAACATTCCTGCGCTTCTTCTACTTCCTCATTATACAGACTTGAGGTAACTTTGGGCAAATGGCTTGCGCAAACCTTTTGCTGCCGGTTTGCATAAGCCCGCCTATTTTTATTAATTGGTAGCAGAAAATAATTTTTAACCGCGATGGAACAGGATTTTTTGCCCATAAACGGCACCGATCATATTGAGTTTTGGGTTGGCAATGCCAAGCAAAGTGCTATGTTTTATATGGCAGCCCTTGGCTTTGAGCTAGTTGCCTATGCAGGCCCCGAAACCGGCCTGCGGGACCGTGCTTCGTATGTACTGCAGCAAAACAAGCTCCGCTTTGTGCTCACCTCTTCCCTGCAGCCCGATACCGAAATTGCCCAGCACGTGTACAAGCATGGCGATGGCGTAAAGGTTTTGGCTCTTTGGGTTGACGATGCCGAAAAAAGCTTCAGGGAAACTACCAGCCGTGGTGCAGAAGCTGCCATGGCTCCGGAGCACTTAAAGGATGAGCATGGGGAAGTGGTGGTATCTGCCATTAAAACCTATGGTGAAACCATTCATAAATTTGTAGCGCGTAAAAACTACAAAGGTGCCTTCATGCCGGGTTATGTCGCTAAAAAAAGTAGCTATCCCGTTAAACCCATCGGCTTAAAGTACGTAGATCACTGCGTGGGTAACGTAGAGCTGGGCCAGATGAACAAATGGGTGCAGTTTTACGAAGATGTAATGGGCTTTAAGCTGCTCATTACTTTTGATGATAAAGACATCAGCACCAAGTATACTGCCCTGATGAGCAAGGTAGTGAGCAACGGCAACGGCTTTGTAAAATTCCCGATCAACGAGCCTGCTGCCGGGGTAAAGAAATCCCAGATAGAGGAGTACCTTGATTTTTATAAAGGCGCCGGGGTGCAGCACATTGCTATTGCAACCGATGATATTGTGCAGACCGTTAGCGAAATGCGCGACCGCGGCATTGACTTTCTATATGTACCGGAAACCTACTATGAAGACTTATTTGAGCGTGTAGGGGAAATAGATGAAGACCTGCAGCCGCTCAAAGACATGAATATCCTGGTAGACAGAGACGAGGAAGGTTACCTGCTGCAGATATTCACTAAACCAGTACAGGACCGCCCCACCCTTTTCTTTGAGATCATTCAGCGAAAAGGGGCAAAAAGCTTCGGCAAAGGCAATTTTAAAGCCCTGTTCGAAGCCATAGAGCGGGAACAGGAATTAAGAGGAAATTTATAAGACGGGACTCTTAATATATCAGATTCGAGACATTAGAAAATTGATCATAGAAAAAAGACAACAGATCTGGTAAGCGGTATGTAAAGGAAAAGTCACCATTCCTTAGACCTCATACCTGATACCTGAAACCTGATACCTTAAAACACATGGAAGTTAAAGACAAAGCACAGGCATGGCTCAACAGCCCGGCGGTTGATGAGCAAAGCAAGCTGCAGATCAGGCAGTGGATCGACAGCAAAAATGATAATGAATTAACTGAAGCCTTCTACAAAGACCTTGAATTTGGCACCGGTGGTTTACGGGGTATCATGGGGGTTGGCTCCAACCGCATGAACAAATATACGGTAGGCCTTGCCACACAGGGATTAGCCAATTACCTGAAAAAATGCTTTCCCGATCAGCAGGTTAAAGTAGCAATAGCCCACGACAGCCGCAATAACAGCCGCTTTTTTGCCGAAACAACGGCAGATGTATTTTCTGCCAATGACATACAGGTGTACCTGTTTGAAGCCTTGCGGCCCACACCGGAGCTAAGCTTTGCTATTCGTCACCTGGGCTGCCAGAGTGGTGTGGTACTAACGGCTTCGCATAATCCAAAAGAATACAATGGCTATAAGGCCTACTGGAACGATGGTGCACAGCTGGTGCCACCACACGATAAAAATGTGATTACAGAAGTAGGCAAGCTCAAAGATATCAGCGAGGTAAACTTTAACAAAAACCCGCAGCTAATCAGCCTCATTGGCAAAGAAGTTGATGAAGCCTACATCAGCAAAGTAGTGGGCCTTAGTGTATCACCAGAGGCAATCAAGGCGCAGTCAGATCTTAAAATTGTGTTTACACCCATTCACGGTACTGGCATTACCCTTGTACCGCAGGTGCTGCAGCGCATGGGCTTTCAGAATGTACATGTAGTGCAGGAGCAGGCCGAACCAGACGGTAACTTCCCTACGGTAGAATATCCTAACCCTGAAGAAGCAGAAGCCTTAAGCCTGGCCCTGAAAAAAGCGAAAGCGCTTGATGCTGACATCCTGATGGGTACCGACCCCGATGCTGACCGGGTGGGCATAGCCATTAAGAACAATGCCGGTGAGTGGCAGCTGCTAAATGGTAACCAAACGGGTGCCCTGCTACTCTACTACCTACTCGAAGCCTGGAAGGAAAAAGGCAAGCTTAACGGCAGGCAGTATATAGTAAAAACCATTGTTACCACCGACCTGATCGACACCATGGCCGAGCAATACGGGGTTGACTGCTACAACACCCTGACCGGCTTTAAATACATTGCCGGTGTTATACGCGAGCTGGAGGGTAAAAAGGAATTTATTGCCGGTGGTGAGGAAAGCTACGGCTACCTTATCTCTGACTTTGTACGCGATAAAGATGCAGTAGCCTCCTGCGCCATGATTGCAGAAATGGCAGCCTGGGCTAAAAACAATGGCAAAGGCCTTTACGAGCTGCTGCAGGAAATGTACAAGCGTTTTGGATACTACCAGGAGTCACTCATATCAGTAACCAAGCCTGGCAAGAGTGGTGCCGAAGAAATTCAGAAAATGATGAGCGAGCTACGCGAAAATCCGCCGCAGCAAGTTGGTGGCAGCCCGCTGGAAAAGATCATGGATTATGAGCAGGGCATCTGCTGGAAGCCAAATGAAGGAGAAGAAGAGAGGCTGGATTTTCCACGCTCAAACGTGCTGCAGTTCCTTACCGAAGATGGTAGCAAAATTAGCGCCCGCCCCAGCGGTACAGAGCCAAAAATCAAGTTTTATGTAAGTGTTAACACAAAGGCCAAAGCCGGCGAGGATGCCGCAGATGTAAAGAGCCGTTTGGATAATAAGGTACGCCAGATTGTGGAAGACATGAAGTTAAAGTGATCTGTTCCTAATCTGACAGGGAATACTTAGTAACTTACACGCACAGACACAATTCATCCCAAATTGTAATTCTTAAGATTTTTAGCCAAAAACGGCCTCAGATAATAATTTGAGGCCGTTTTTATTTTCAGTAACATCTTTGCGAAACTACGCGTACCGATGCAGCGAAGCGGAGGGTGACTTTTATTTTTGTTCTCACCAATCCTGAAATAACAGACTTATACTCAAACACCCAACAACAATACTGTTTCTGCCCTAAATGAGGAAATTAGATCAAACAACTAACATATTTTATGTTGAGCGGTTTCTAAAATGAGTTTCTAAAATACTTTTATGCGTCAACTGATAATAAAGATTCCACAGGGCAATAAGGAAAAAGTCCATAAATCTGTGGAAGAATTCAAAGGCAAGAATACCATTGTCCTCAAAAGTGAAGAAAAAGATGTTTTCATCGTTTTCCTGCCCAACAATACTGTTAACAATTTCCTAAAAAGCCTGGATGACATAGAGCATAAAGAAATCAACCTGATTCCCAGAGGAGTCATTAATTTATACCCGCCTCCTTCAGAATCGCCAGACCAGGTAGCTGATGTACAGTCAAAAAGTTCACTGGAAATTTACCTGGGCGGCATTCAGAGTGTTGGCTCCATGTTCGGTTTATTCGGATATTCATTTGTAGCAGGCATCATTGTCTGGATTGGCCTCTTTACCACAACCACCTACCTTTTGGTGGCAGCCATGCTGGTAGCGCCATTTGCCGGCCCTGCCATGAATGCAGCACTGGGTACTGCTGCCGGCAAAACAGGCCTGCTCTACAGCAGCCTGAAACGCTATTTCATTGCTATCGTGACCGGTATATTTGCAAGCTTCCTGCTCAGTATAATTTTTCCCCTGCAAACCCTTACTCCCCTTATGGAGGAAGTTAGCCAGGTATCAAAATTTGCCATTTTCCTTCCATTGATTTCAGGTTTTGCAGGTGCCATCAATGTTTGCCAGTCTGAGCGCGACAGCCTGGTTACTGGTGCTGCTGTTGGAATTCTGGTGGCAGCCTCACTGGCACCTCCGGTTGGACTTATAGGAATAGGTTTGTATCTGACCGACTGGCAGGTAGTGTTCAGCAGTCTCTTCAGAATTGTTTTACAGCTCATTGGCATTCACCTGTCTGCTACTGCAGTATTTTACTTCTATGGCAAAGTAACACCCCATGGGGTACGATTTTTAAAAGGTAAAAAAATGGTAGTTATTCTAACCAGCCTGGTTGCAATTCTAGGTTTGGGTGCCATGATGTACTGGCAATTCAGCCAGCCCCCCTATCTTCGGAAAGCCAGCCTTAACACAGAACTTACTGAAGATCTGGACGCTGAACTAAAGAAAATCGATTATATTGAAATACTGGATAAAGAAGTTACTTTCACCAATGAACAGTACAAAGGCAAATCCATAGCAGTATTTCAAGCCACTGTAATGCTTAAAGATACTACCGTTACGAGCGAAGCATTGAAACAAAATATTATAGAACATCTGAAAAGGAACCTCTACTATCCTGACAAAAACCTCTATAAGGTATACCAGATCAATGTAGTAGAGGACTAGTAAAAGCTATCAAGCAGTACACTTTTCATCAATAAAAATAACAATGAATACTTTTACTTGTAGTAAATAAAAGTAGCCTGCAATCTCTGCAGGCTACTCCAGGTTACCCTCAAAAAATTACCAGCACATTTACCGATCCTTATGTGTCCGTAGGTAACTGTCTGCGGAAAGTGGACCCGATCCCCAGAAGAAGAAAAAGATCAAAAGCAGCAAAACAGCTATTGAAAGCAGCAGTTCTCCATTACCACTTAATATGCCCTGATGAATGTTTATAAAAAAGATAGCCCCAATCAAAATCGGGATTTGAAATAAAATAGCCACCCTGGTTTTCAGGCCCAGGATAATAAGAATGCCGCCCACCAGGTGAGCAAAGACTACATAATGCGCAAGTGCAACAGATGTAAAAGGAATGCCATTCTCCATGATCAGCTGCTGCAGCGCTGCATTATCGACAATAAAAACCACGCCTTTCACCAAAATAATAAGGCCCAGCAGTACCCGTAGGCTGTCAAGCCAGGCCGGATGATGAGTCTCACCATAGGCCTCCCATTTTTGAATCATATTCATAGGCTAAAAAGTTAGTTTACAATAAGTTAAGTAATATGTGGAAAGATATCAAGCCCCTCTCCCTATTTCACTAAACATTGCCTGATGATTATCAATTGATTATAGAAAGTTCCAGGAGTTACTGCTGATATACATTCAGCGAAATCAAAGATCTTACTAGGAATTAAAATCATATTTCATTTATGGCAATCCTTAAAATATATTCCGATTACGTTTGCCCTTTCTGCTACCTTGGTGAACAAATTCTGGAGGAGGTGAAACGGGAAAATCCGGACCTAACCATAGAAGTAGAATGGATGCCATTTGAGCTGCGCCCCTACCCTACTCCTACACTTAAACCTGAAGATGAATATCTGCCCAGAGTATGGCGGCAGTCGGTTTACCCCATGGCAGCCCAGCTGGGAGTAGAAATTAAGCTGCCAACCATCTCACCACAACCTTACACCCACCTGGCCTTTGAGGGTTTTCAATATGCCGCAGAACAAGGCAAAGGTGAGGCCTATACCAGCCGCATGTTCGAGGCCTTTTTCAAAGATGATAAAGACATTGGAGATATTGAGGTGCTTACAGCGCTGGCTAAGGAAATTGGTCTTGACCCGGAAGAATACAGAAATATTTTAGAAACCAGAAAGTATAAGCAAAAGCACAAAGCAGCACTCGAGCAATCATATCTCCAGGGTATTCAGGCAGTGCCGATTTTAAAAATTGGTGATCAGTTTTATCCTGGTGTTATACCTAAAGAACAGCTAAAAAAGCTGATATTAGTGAGTAATACAGCATAAATGTAAGTCATGTCCCGCAGCCTTTAGCTCTGGCTTCTGGAATTTCAATGCAAGACTGAAACTATAAAAAAGTTAAATAGCTTTCGCTACCTCATCTACTTCATTCTCTAAAACCTAAAATCATACATAACCAGCTCATTAACGCCAACAGATGTAAAAATTTTTCTCACAAAGCACAAAGCAGCTAAGCTACTGAATATCAGCAAATTTAAGCAAATCTGTTACAGAGTTATACTGAAAACACTATATAAAATTATATAGATTTAATAGAAATATATACGTCGTTTTATATATTTGAGTAATCTTTCCACACCAAAGAACAGATCTACTTATGAAACGTCCTCTATATTACCTATTGCTGCTGTTGTGCCTGGCGCCTCAGATAATGAATGCGCAGATAACAACCCAACCTAGCGGGAATAAAGAAACTAAGTTTAACGAAGGTCTGTATTTAACCTACGATGAATTTATCAGCAATAAACCTTCTGTAGCCCTTACTGCCATAGAAAACCTGGAGTCATTTGTAGACTTGCGCAAAGGCAGCGAGCGTGTTGAAGCACCAAGGCTTATTTATTTTATGGTGAATGATGAAATGAAGAGTGTTGCCAGCAATGAGATCTGGGGCCTGTGTGCATACAATACACCTTATGTATTTGACGACAAGAATTTCTATAAGCTGGAGATCCTGGGTGCCATCATGAAATTTAATAACAGTGATCATAAGCTGTGGAACGAAAAGCCAGGCTTACCTGGGCAGAAAGTAACCACAGTTACAGTTGCCAAATATATTCTTTTCCGTAGCGGCGAGATTATTTCTGAAAAACAGCAGGTAGAACAGGCATTTTCTGCTGATCCGGAATTTTTCGATGCATACAAAAACAGCCTGAACAGCGATAGCAGCCCAACCTTAGAATCTCATATCGTGAGCTTCAACAAAAGGAACCCAGTTCAGATTCCGGCTGAACTTTAACAGGCTCAATATGTGTATCTTTAGAGAAACAGGCAGAAGTAGCAAAGCTGCCTGCCTAGCTGATAAGGTATGCGTGCTTTTCTAAATATTTTCAGTATAATCCTGCTCCTGATGCTGGCTGCAGGCCTTGCCTTTTACTTTATACCTGTGCCTCCCAAAAAGCTTGCCCAGCTGGCAGCTGAACAGGAGGCATATTTTTTTCAGGATGAAGAACGCTGGCTAAAGGAGCATGCCCTTCCCGAAGTGCTTTGGACAAAAGCTTTAGAGTTTAAGCTACGCCGTGAGCTGACAACCCATCTATCTGATCAGCTTAATTTAAGCAGCGGGGAAACAGCAGCAGGCATTCAGGCTTCTGCCCATCAGGTGAGATTACTTTTTATAAACCAGACACAGCAGGAAGTTCCTGTTATTAGCAGTTCTGCCCTGGCCTCAATGGTGCGGGGTTATGGTTATTGCGATCAGGTAAATGGATTTCTTGCCCTGTTACTCTCTGGTTACCTCGATAAGGTTCAACTCTTTGGGATACGCAACGAGAAGGGAATTAGTCCGCATACCCTTATCAGGTCAGAATCTGATCTGGGCGTTGTCTGGATTGATGCCTTTAGCTGTGTAAATGCTTTTGGTTTTAAGGAAGAACTAAGCAGCAGCGGTCAAAAAGAAATACCGCTTTACGATCAGAAAGCAGCGGGCCTGTTTCCGCCTTCCTACTATAAAAGCGGCAGCTCGTTCAACGAATTTGGGCTCTCCTACACCGCTGGCAAGGCCTATGCCAGGCTGGGCAAACTACTGACTAATAAAACTGCAAATACCGCACCTGCTCCCACTCCCGCAACGAAATCATTCACTACAAAAAAAGGGACGGAAGTGGGTGCTAAGCCAACAAAGCAAGCTCTGCTGATTGATAAACTACAGGCTGAACCACTGCTTAATAAGCAGCTTTACCTTAAAGCCAGGGTTTTACATCTGTTAAGCGAGCAGCAAGAAGCCACTTTATTATATGAGGAGCTAATAGCGCAGAACCCTGTTAGCCCATTAGCTGTATATGCAGCAATATTCCTGGAGCGCATGAGGGGAGAAAACATACCCTGCCACTGATTTACTTCTAGTAAGTTACCTGGCAGTACTGGTGTACCTGCTCTGGTAGAATATCAGCATGTTATGACAGCTTATTATTGTTTATTGCTCCCGTACTGTAGCTGGAGCAAATCAAGCATTACATGGTAGGTTTCTGTCAGCCACACATCATTTTTCAGCTCTTCTTTCATGCGGGCGTTCATTGTTTTAAGCTCCTCATCCCGTTCAAAGCGTTTTTCAGATTCCGGCAGGTTCTGTAGTTCAAACGGGGGCTTTAAGGTGCCAGCTGTTGTAATACCTTCTTCATAAAGCCTGATGAGCTGATCGTAATCCGCTTTGAAGTGGAGGGGCGACAATCTTAGCGGAAAGCCATTTTCTACTACACCAGCCAACACATTTGTACGCTCCAGCTGCCTGTTGTAAGAAGTGTCTTCCTGCAATCGCTGTTCGCTGAGGAAGCTAAGTGTTTCGGTAGGTAGTGCAGGCGCTGCATGAAAGTTAAACTTACTGTTCAGGGCATCTGCACGCAGCGCAGTAGGATAAGCAGCCTCGCGCATACCGAGCACTGACAGACCATCAGAAAGCTCAATATCCGGAATAATACCGCTGGACTGGTAACTGCTGCCAAGTGGGCCATAATATTTGGCTATGGTCATTTTTACAAAAGGCTCCTTTGGCTTAGGTTTTTTTTGCCCAGATATGGGCATGATCACCTGTACAGTAGCTTTTCCATAGGTAGGAGATCCGACCACCAGTGCCCGGTTATAGGTTTGCAGCGCCTGCGCCAGAATTTCAGAAGCAGAGGCTGAAAAACTGTTCACCAGCAAAATTACGGGGCCATCATAAATAGTGCCCTGGATCACATCCCGCAGGGTCTGGTTCTTTCGGTATTTATCACTCTCAACGCCTAGGGGGCCTTCATCTATAAACATACCCGCGAGTTTGAGTGCTTCCATGACAGAACCCCCGCCATTAAAGCGAAGATCCAGCACTATTCCTTCTACATCTGCTTCGAGCAGGCCTATAATTTCTTTGGCAACATCCGTGGCAACACCTCTTCCATAGGGTCCGTCGAGCTGTGAGTAAAACGCAGGCAAAGCGAGGTAGCCAAAGGTATGCCTGCCTTTCAAAATAAAGCTGTTAACTACATTTTCTTCTACCTGCAGTCTTTCTTTTACCAGGCTTACCTTTCTGGTGAGGCCACTTTTCTTGCGTACAATCAAATGGGCCTGCTTAAGTGACACATCGTCTAAAAGAGCATCAGCCTCTTCAACACTGGTACAGGAAAAATTTTTAACATGACCTTTTTTTGGATGTAAGCTCAGGAGTACGTCTCCTTCGTTCAGCTCTTTGCTTTTCCAGGCGGGGCCTCCGGGTATCAGGCGCGCAATTTCAATATCGCCCTGCGCATTTTCATGTAGCTGAATGCCAAAAGACTCTGTTTCTGTAGACAGGGAAGCCATGAACTGCTGCCTGGTGGTAGGCGGAAAATAATTGGTGTGCGGATCGAAAGCAGTTGACAAAGCACTTAAAAAATGTTCACCCACCTGCTCCTCTATACCGCCCTGGGCATCCATTAGCCTGCTGCGCCTGCACAAGAGCCTTTCCTGCACTTTTTTACGTAGTAAAGCTTCATTTTTAAGTTCTATAGCTCCCTCACCTGCTTCCACATAGGCCTCGTACAACAGCAGGTACCTTAGCTGCTTCTGCCAGCGCTCTGCCAGTGCTGCCTGATCTTTGGCATAACTGTGGCTTTGTGTGAGCGAGAGCTCCAACACATCGGTATCTCGTAACGCCAGTGGTTCCTGCAGCAGCCGGTTACGTAAAGAATCAACATAGCGATACTGTTGGTTAAATATTAAAATGCCAGTCTCCAGTGCACTACATTTCCCTTTTTGAATGCCTCTTTCCAGGTTTTTAAAATTCTTGCGCAGTATATCGATTGATTGCTGTGTGAAATAAAAACCTCCCGGGTCAACGTTTTGAACAAACTCCTGTAATACCCTTTCAGAAAGGAGGCTGTCGGATTGGGGCGGATCTACATGAAACAAGCGCAGGGTCTGCAACAGTTGTCGGGCAATTTTGCAGGGGGTTTGTTTGGCAGCAGCAGGCACAAGCGCAGCAAGCCCCATCATAAAGCTGGCAATCAGAAGCATACGGAATCCCTTACTCATGATCATAAAAAAAGTGGCAAATACCCGCTAAACCATCATTTGCCATACCTAAAATTAAGAAAGTGTAGCTAATTAATTAAAAGAATAGCAGACAAAATATTGATTTACTTATATAAATGCGCTGGTGAAGGCAGCAGTATCTTTATTCTTCTCATAAAAAGAGCTGCTCTTCGCTCCTTTTCTGTCAAAGCCCCAGCCATTTATAATAGTAATCTTTTATTAATAGCGCCAAAAACCTCACATGACAAACCCCTAGCAATCAAGCGCTTTAACATCAGGAAACTTTATAACTGGCTTTGCCTGCAGACATTTACAAGCAGCTGGTACCTGCTAAGATCAAAAAGCTGTTTTATTCTGGCACCGATGGTACTTTAACGGCAGCTTATCCATCTTTTTTTGTAGATTCGGCAAAAACTATTGCTATGATTTTAAGCACTGCCGACTGGCTTGTGATAGGTCTGTTCATCATTATTACCCTTGTTATAGGATTGTACTTTAGCAAGCAGGCCGGTAAAAGCATCGATAGCTTCTTTTTGGGTGGCCGCAACCTGCCCTGGTGGATTGCAGGAACCTCTATGGTGGCAACCACCTTTGCTGCCGATACACCCCTGGCGGTAACAGAACTGGTTGCTCAAAACGGCATAGCCGGTAACTGGGTGTGGTGGAATATGCTCATTGGCGGTATGCTTACTACATTTTTCTTTGCAAAATATTGGCGCAGGGCAGAGATCCTTACCGACGTTGAATTCATAGAAATGCGCTACAGTGGCAAGGCTGCTTCTTTCCTGCGTGGGTTTAAAGCCCTTTACCTGGGGGTATTTATGAATGCCCTTGTAATAGCATGGGTAAATGTAGCCCTCATGAAACTGCTGCAGATATTCTTTGGCATACCACCTGAACAAATGCTCTGGTATGTGGCGGCAGCCATGGTCCTGGTGGTGATCTATTCTTCTGTATCCGGGCTGCTTGGTGTGGCCTTTACCGATGTAATTCAGTTTATAATTGCCATGACAGGCTGTATTATACTAGCCTGGCTTGTGCTGGATGGCGAACAGGTAGGTGGTGCAAAAGGCCTCGTTGAAAAACTCCCGCCTGGCACCCTTAGCTTTTTCCCTACCATTGGCGAAGGTGGCAGTGGCATTGGTACCACGCTTGCCCTGGGCGTGAGCAGCTTTCTGGCAATCATTGGCTTTCAGTGGTGGGCCAGCTGGTACCCCGGCAACGAACCAGGGGGTGGTGGTTATATTGCCCAAAGGATGATGTCGGCCAAGGATGAAAAAAACGCTGTATATGCAACGCTATTTTTCCAGATTGCCCATTATGCACTGCGCCCCTGGCCCTGGATATTGGTAGGCCTGGCAGCGCTTGTACTCTATCCCGACCTTGCCCCTGAAGATAAGAGCCTGGGCTATGTAATGGCTATGAAAGACTTTCTGCCCGATGGTCTTCGGGGCCTGCTGCTGGTGGCTTTCTTTGCTGCTTATATGAGCACCATTTCCACCCAGCTAAACTGGGGCACCTCCTATCTTATTAATGATGTATTTAAGCGGTTTATAAAGCCGCAGGCTACCAATGCCGAGCTGGTACTGGCCAGCAGGCTTGGCACCCTGGTGCTCATGCTCATAGCCCTATGGGTTACCAGCCAGATCAACTCAATCGCAGCTGTATGGCAGTTCCTGATCGAAGCCGGCGCCGGTATTGGTCTGGTGCTGATCCTGCGCTGGTGGTGGTGGCGCCTCAACGCCTGGAGTGAAATTACGGCAACGGTTGCCCCGCTTTTTGCCTACTGGCTCACCAAGGAAGTGTTTGCTGAAAGTAATCCTGCCTGGGGATTGCCTGTATTGCAGGATCCGCGCAGTTTTCTGTTTATCATTGCCTTCACCACGGTTAGCTGGTTACTGGTTACCTTTCTTACACGTCCAACCAGTAACGAAAAACTACAGGTTTTTTACGATAAAGTAAAGCCAATTGGCAATTGGGGCCCCTACCGGAGAAGCGGAGAACGTAATCCTAACATAGCCCTCATTGTACTGGCCTGGCTAAGTGCTGTGGTAATGGCCTATGCGGTATTGTTCTTCATCGGTTACCTTATTTTCCAGAACTGGACTGCTGCCATGCTTTCCGGAGGCACCATTATCATTTCATTTATACTATTGAAGTGGTCTTCTTCTAAAGTAGAAATCTTCGGAGATGAAGCCCACGCTGCCAAACACAAACAAATTGCCTGATACTTGTAGAAAAACTAGATCCATGTCTGTGCTTATTGAAAAAAATAAAAGCCTGCAAGCCTATAATACCTTTGGTATTGATGCCACCGCGCCCTTTTTCTGTAGAGTTAAAACTATAGATGAGCTGCAGGAGGTACTGCAAATGGAGCAGTTCCGCCAGCTACCCATACTGATCCTGGGTGGCGGCAGCAACATTCTCTTTACACAAAATCCGGAGGGGCTGGTGTTGCTCAACCGCATAGCCGGCGTGCACATTGAAAAAGAAGATGATGAGCATGTGTGGGTAAAGGTTGGTGGCGGCCAGAACTGGCACGACTTTGTACTCTACACCATTGCCCAGGGATGGGCAGGATTAGAGAACCTGTCTCTGATTCCGGGTACCGTTGGCGCAGCCCCTATGCAAAACATCGGTGCTTATGGGGTTGAAATCAAAGATACCTTCAGCCAGTTGGAGGCCATAGAGCGGGAAACAGGTAAGATAAGGGTTTTTACCGACAGCGAGTGCGATTTTGGCTACCGCAGCAGCATCTTTAAAACCCACGCCAAAGACAAATACGTAATTGCTTCTGTCACGTTCAGGCTGCATAAAAAGCACACCTACAACACCAGCTACGGGGATATTCAAAAAACGCTTGCCGAACTAGGTCAGGAAGAACTTAGTCTGAAAGCAATAAGCGATGCAGTGATCAGCATACGCCAGAGCAAGCTTCCCGACCCAAAGAAAATCGGCAATGCCGGCAGCTTTTTTAAAAACCCTGTTATTAGCAGCGAGCTATTTAACAGACTGCAGCAGCAATATCCTGGCATGCCTCACTACCCTCAAAACGAAGAGTGGGTTAAGGTACCAGCAGGCTGGCTGATAGAACAAAGTGGCTGGAAAGGCCATAGAAGAGAGCAAATTGGCGTGCACGAAAGGCAGGCGCTGGTACTTGTAAATTACGGAGGTGCCAGGGGCGCCGACCTCAAGCAGCTGGCAGCAGACATTCAGGCATCAGTCGAAGAAAAATTTGGCATACAGCTAGAGACAGAAGTGAATTTTATTTAAGCATCATTTTCTGAACTTAGTATAGCTGGCAGATACTGGCAGAACGCTCATTTTACAGCTATAACCCTGACAGTCATACACATCATCAACAAATCCCTGCTTTACCTGCAGGGATTTTTGTTTTAGGTGGCAGAAGCCATCTGATTTTACACATTTAATGCAGGCGCTGCAGCTGCACTTTTGTACCGCCCTAGCTTTAATTGGCACGATGGTTGGTAATTCTCTGTTATCGGCTTTAAGCCGTAAGCTAATAACCACTAAAATACTCCATCATGCGCTACGCAAATCTATTTTTTACCTTCTGTTTTGTACTGTTTGTAGCAGTTAGCTGCTCTGCTCCTGATGAGAATGAAGAAGCATCACCAGATTTCAGCTCCATGATTACGGGCACCTACTCCTACACCACCTACAAAGGAGGAACTGCCACTGGCAGCGGCACTGCCATTATTACCAAAACCAGCAACAGCCGCATACGCATAGGCCTGCAGGATGGTGTTTCCTTCTATGCTGACGAATTACAGCGGATTGATAATGACATGGTAATGGAAGTACCCAGCCAGGAGGTTGACTATTATGGCATGAAGGCTCGTTTCAGTGGTAACCGCAGCATTAGCCGTGGCGGAAGCATGTATGAGGGTGTTTATACCGGCAGTAAGGGAGAGCTTAAGCTGAACCTGCAAATCAGCGTGGGCAGCCAAAGTGACCAGATTACGCTGGTACTGGACCGGTAAAACTCTTAAGAACAAAATTAATTAACAGCAAAGGCGGGATAGAGGTTAGTTCCTCAATCCCGCCTTTGCTTTATATTACTCCAAAGCTGTATATCAGATCATGTGGGTAACATTGCTAAGGTTGCCCCTGTAACGTTCAACCTGCACGCCAAAGCGCTGCAGAAAATCTACACCTTCTTCTAATTCTATTCCTTTGTATTCGGCATATGAGTGCAGATAAACCACCTTGCTGATGCCGGTACTGTAAATAATTCGGGCACAGGCCAGGCATGGTGCCAGGGTAACATAGAGTGTAGAATCCTCAACATTTGCGTTGTTTTTTACCGCATAAATGATCGCATTCTGCTCTGCATGCAGGGCCAGGGTGCAGCTCCCCTTCCTGTCACGCGCACAGCCTGTATCGGGCCATTCTTCGTCGCAGTTATGGGTACCTGCCGGGGGCCCGTTGTAGCCAATGGATATAATGCGGGTATCTTTTGCCAGTACTGCTCCCACATGCCGCTTAACACAATGAGAACGCTTAGCAAGGTTAACAGCAAGCTCCATGTAAATATCGTCGAACGCAGGACGGCTCATAGCAGGTTTTTGCAGATGAAAAATTTTAGTTACTTTGCTCAGAAGCTGTAAAGTAACACAAAACTACAAAGAGAGATGATAAAGAAAACGTTTTTTTACACCCTGCTGCCTCTGCTATTCTGTTTACTTGGCCAGGAAGTTATAGCCCAGGAGGCTCTGAAGCTAAGGCCCAGTCCGCTGGAAATGATTACCTTTAAGTCGCCGGAAGATACCTACGTAAAAATTACTTACGGGCGCCCCCAAAAACGCGGCCGCAATATATTTGGAGAGTTGGTTCCCTTCGGCAAGGTGTGGCGCACTGGCGCTAACGAAGCCACAGAGCTTACCACCACTGCTGATATTATGCTGGCAGGCAATCGTGTTCCTGCTGGTACTTACACTATTTTCACCATTCCTGAAAAAGATAAGTGGACTATTATCCTGAATAAGGAGCCCGGCCAGTGGGGTGCTTATCGCTATGACGACAGCAAAGACCTGCTGCGCTTTACTGTACCCACCAAACAACTGCAGACGGTATATGAGCCCTTTACCATGGAGTTTGAACAGACAGCCAATGATGTTCTGCTGAAGATGATGTGGGACCGTACCGGCGTAGATATACCAGTAACCTTTAAATAAGATAGCCTGCTGTTGAGAGCACAGTTTGTTAGCAGGCTTATATAACATCTGCAATTCTGAACCCCCTTCACAAAAAGGGGGTTCTTTTTTATATCAGGTTAAACATTTTCTGATTATGGCGAAGAAAACCGTACCACATTTCAACAGTTTGCAGGAGTTTTATCCTTATTACCTGCAGGAGCATCTCAACCCCGTCAGCCGCAGGCTGCACTTTACTGGTACAGCCCTGGTAATGCTGGTACTCATCCTGGCAGTTGTAACGCAAACATGGTGGCTACTATGGTTTATACCCCTGGTGGGGTATGGCTTTGCCTGGGTTGGCCATGCTTTCTTTGAACGCAACAAGCCTGCTACCTTCACCTACCCTTTTTATTCCCTGGCCTCAGACTTTCTGCTCTTCCGTGATTTACTCATAGGTAAAGAAAAATTTAAACACCTCCGGTAGTGCATGAGGCTGCATTATATACCTACATCATTTACACAAAAAAGCCCGGCCAATGGCCAGGCTACTATACTGATTTGGTACTTTCTGCTACGCCAGCACCAGGCTATCTAGCCACTGTTCTGCTTTTATTTGATCTGTAAAATTTTTCTTGGGCATGCTTGTCTCGCCTGAAAGCCCATCCAACTGCATCTCTGTTATCATATCTTTTTGTAACTCTGCCACCTTCAATACACCGGCCTCTATGATCATCAGCTGTGCTTCTTCATGCATTTTACGCACCGATGCCGGATGAATTTTCATGTCCCTGGCATCTGTTATCAAGGTAAATCCAGGTTTAAGCACTGCAATGGCCTTTTTCCAATGTGTTAAATAATCAGGTACCTGCTCTGGACTTCTCCAGAAGCCAATAATGCGCAAATAAGCCCTGTTTTTTTCTACTGAAACTGATAGTTCGTACTGAGGAGTTTGAGCGATGGTCATAATTGATAGATAAAATTTATTGTTCAACCATTCAATATACGTACGACAGGCAGCAGCTGGCTGGATAATGTAATATAATCCATAATAATTATCCGTTTTCAAATAGCAAGCTGTCCTAAATCTGCTTAGCTGCGGTATAATGCTTAACAGAAAAAAGAATATCATTTTGAATAATGCTTTTTTTAGTAACTTTTGCTGAAATTCTTTAAAGTCCTCTCCCATGACCAACGACCAAATTGAGCAACTTCGCTACCCGATTGGGCAGTTCCAGGCACCCTCTTCTATTTCACGAACTCAGCTAACGGGATGGATAAAAGAAATAAAGGAATTTCCTGCTAAGCTCGAGGCGCTTGTAAAGAACCTTAGTAAAGAACAATTGGATAGCCAGTACCGCCCAGGTGGCTGGAGTGTACGGCAGGTAATTCACCACCTGGCCGATAGCCACACCAACGCCTACATCCGCTGTAAATGGACGCTTACAGAAAACACACCTACCATCAAGGCCTATCATGAAGACCGGTGGGCTGATTTGTTCGACAGCCGCAGAGCACCTATAGGCCTGTCGCTAACCTACCTGCATGCGTTGCATGCAAAATGGACATATCTGCTGGAAGGCCTTACACAGGAACAGCTAAGCAGAGAATACTTTCATCCTGATTCACAGAAAACATTCAGGCTAGATACGGTAATGGGTTTATACGACTGGCACTGCCGCCACCACTACGCGCATATTCAGGGGCTGATACAGAGGAAAGCCTGGATAACGGATAAATAAAATATTAGCACTATAAAAAAGGTGCCTCTACCGGCACCTTTTTTATGTAATCGGTACAGCTTTGTATCTATTATCCCTCGTATGAAACCCGGTAAATAGCACCGGCAAAGTCATCAGAGATAAGCACAGATCCATCAGGCATGACCAACAGATCTACCGGGCGGCCCCAGGCCTCCTGCGATTCTTCGTCGAGCCAGCCGGTAATGAAAGGTTCGTAGCTGATTGCCTCGCCCTGCTCATTCAGCTTGACCGTTGTTAGCCTGTAACCGCTTTTCTTAGAGCGGTTCCAGCTGCCATGCTCTGGTATCAGGATTTGGTTCTGGTACTCCTGCGGAAACTGCTTGCCTGTGTAAAACTTCATGCCCAGGGGTGCAACGTGGTAACCTAATTTTTGTGCAGGGGCAGTGTATTTGGCACAATCGCCTGCGTTGCCAAATTCAGGATCTACAATTTCACCGGCATGGCAGAACGGATAGCCAAAGTGCATGCCCTGTTTAGGAGCACGATTCAGCTCACCGGCAGGGTGGTTATCTGTATATTCCTTTTCCTGGTCTTCCTGAATTTTACCTGCCTTTGCCATGGCGGTGCCCAGGTTATCGCCACCGTTATCGGTAAACCAAAGGGCACCGGTTTGCGGGTGCCAGTCGAAGCCTACAGAATTACGCACCCCCTTCGCATAAATCTGCGGCTCTCCACCATCAGGGTTTATGCGTGTAATGGTTGCATAGATCTCTTTTTCAGATTTACATATGTTGCAGGGTGCACCTACCGGTACATACAGCATGCCATCGGGTCCAAAGGCAATATTTTTCCAGCCGTGGTGTTTATCACTCGGGAATTGATCATACACCTCCTCTGGTTTTGGCGGGTTATCCAGCTGAGATTCTATGTTGCGGTAGCGCAGTATGCGGTTCACCTCTGCTACATACAAATCACCATCGCGAAAGGCAACACCATTGGGCATCACCAGGCCATCGGCAATCTCCCATTTCTTTTCAGCACGGCCATCGCCATCTTCGTCGCGCACGGCCCATACTTTTTCTTTATCCCTGTTGCCAATAAAAATGGTGCCCTGGTCTCCCCTGGCCAGAGAGCGGGCATCTTCAATGCCACTGGCAAATAATTCTATTTTAAAACCCTGCGGCAGTTTTAAGCGCTGCAGGCGCAGGTCTACGTCATCGGGGTTTTCTGTGGCGGCATCCGGAGAAAGTTCAGCCTCACGGTCAGAGTCATTATTACTACCACAGGCAACAGCCAGTGCCATAAAGGCACACAAATAAATTTTCTTCATTATCACTGGTGTTTGAGGAATGATCAAAGTTAAAACAACATTTCGCTATACAACTTGCAGATGCCATTTTAGGTTACAGCTTTAGCAGCCCTAATGCAGCCATATTGTTTGAAACAAGAAAAATAAAGCAATGTATCCATTCTACCATGGGCATGTTAACGCACTTCCCCTTTATCAGTGCTTCTTTATCCTCACTACCCCTACATACTATTAAAATTTCGTAAATTGCAGTATGATTTCTATTAATAATCTGTCGTATTACATTGGCGACCGTCCCCTGTATGAAGATGCCAATCTGCACATTACACCAAAAGCTAAAATTGGCCTGGTGGGCTTGAATGGCACCGGTAAATCTACCCTTTTGCGGCTCATCGATGGCGAATACCAGCCCGACGAGGGCACCATCAGCAAGAGTAACGATACCACCATTGGCTTCCTGAACCAGGACCTGCTCTCTTACCAGACGGCAGACAGCATTTTAACAGTAGCCATGGAGGCTTTTGGCAATGCCGTACAGCTTCAGCGACAGATCGAAAAAACCCTGCACCAGCTGGAAACCGACTATAGCGATTCGCTGGTGGAAAGACTTAGCCGCCAGCAGGAAGAGTTTGAACGCCTGGGGGGTTACAGCATGCAGTCGCAGGCCGAAGCCGTACTGGAAGGCATAGGCTTCCGTACCGAAGACCTGCACCGTCCGCTGAAAGAATTTAGTGGTGGCTGGCGTATGCGCGTAATGCTCTCTAAACTACTGCTGCAGAAGCCTAACCTGCTCATGCTCGATGAGCCTACCAACCACCTTGACCTGCCCTCCATCCAGTGGCTGGAAAATTATCTGAAGACCTATGAAGGGGCTTTCATCATCGTGTCGCACGACCAGGACTTTCTGAACAACACCGTAGAAATGGTGGTGGAAGTAACAAGCCAGCAGCTCATCACCTACACCGGTAATTATGATAAGTACCTGGAGGAAAAAGAGCTGCGTAGTGAACTGCAGCGCAATGCCTACGAGAACCAGCAGCAGCAAATAAAACAAACCGAACGCTTTATTGAGCGCTTCCGTGCCAAAGCATCCAAATCGCGCCAGGTGCAAAGCCGTGTAAAAGCACTGGATCGCATGGACAAGATCGATGCGGTGGTAGAGGAAAACCGCCGGGTGAACTTCCGCTTTACCATGAGCCGTCCCAGCGGCAAATCGGTGATCATGCTGGAAGACATCAGCAAGGCCTATGGTGATCTGCAAATCCTGAAAAACACAACAGCTGAAATACGGCGAGGCGATAAAATTGCCCTTATTGGTGCCAACGGCAAGGGTAAATCTACCGTGCTACGGATTATTGCCGGCTCTGAGTCTGTTCAGGAAGGCGAGCGTGCCGAAGGCCATAATGTAAATATGGCCTTTTATGCCCAGCACCAGCTGGAAAGCCTGGGTGCCGATCATGAAATTCTGGAAGAGCTAAAAGGGGCTGGAAGTCAGAAATCAGAAACAGAGCTGCGTAACCTGCTGGGCTGCTTTCTCTTTACTGATGAGGATGTATTTAAAAAAATAAAAGTGCTTTCTGGTGGTGAAAAATCACGGGTGGCACTGGCCAAAACGCTCCTTTCGGAAGCAAACTTTCTGCTGCTCGACGAACCTACCAACCACCTGGACCTGCAGTCGGTAAACATACTGATTCAGGCACTGGAGCAGTATGAAGGCAGCTACATAGTTGTATCGCACAACAGGCACTTTATTCAGTACATCGCCAATAAGATTTGGTGGATTGAAGATGGTGAAATCCGGGAGTACCCAGGCACTTACGGCGAATTTGTGGTCTGGCAGGCAAAGCAGCTGGAAAAGAAAAAAGCCGAAGAACCAACCACCAAGCAGGCCAGTGCTCCGGTTCAGGAAAAAGCTGCACCTGCTGCTAAAAAAGAGGTGAACCCCTCTAACGATAAAGAGCGCAGAAAGCTGCAGCAACAGCTGGAGGAAGTGGAAAAGCAGGTAACAGCGCTGGAAAAGCAGGAAGCATCTCTGGAAAATGAGCTGGCAAAACCTGACGTATTTGGGAATCCCGATCGTTTACAGGAGGTGAACAGCCAGTATACTGCCGTAAAAGAAAAGCTCGAAAAGGCCCAATCGCAGTGGGAAGATCTGATGATGCGGCTTGAAGAACTAGCTTAAAACAGAATGAAAAAAACTGCACTACCATTCCTGCCGCTCTGCCTGCTGGCCATCATCTGTTTAATTACCGCCTGCACGCCTGTTCCGGGCGGCAGTGGCAGCAGCGCCTCCACATCAGGCCCTTTACCTACCCTGCAAACCCTGAACAGATCGTATGTAAACAACATACGCAGTGTGCAGCTTTTTCCAGACGATGGCACTGCCAACAGCCAGCTGCTGCCGGCGGTAACCACCATTAACGGACAAAGGCAGCTGGTGCTTCATTTCGATGATTTGCAGCAGGATCGCAGGGATTATGTTGCACGTATTATACACTGTGACTATAACTGGCAGGTTTCGCGCTTAAGCACACTGGAGTACCTGAATGAGTATAACGAATATCCGATTACTGACTTCTCATTCTCTTATAATACAAGGCAGCCCTATGTACACTACCAATTTGAGTTACCGGCCGTAAAGCTAAGCGGCAATTACCTGCTGGTGGTTTACCGCAACCGCAACCCAAACGACATAGTACTTACACACCGCTTTATGGTGTATGAAAACCTTGCCCCGGTACAAACACACCTGGTGGCAGCCCCGGGTGGCGCGCGGCTGCAGCGCCAGCAAATTGACCTGGAACTCATATACAGGAACCTGCCGGGTATTGTAGATCCTACTACCCAAATCAAGGTAGTAATCAGGCAAAACCAGCGCTGGGATAATGCAGTAATTAACCTCAGGCCAACCGGCGACCGCACAGGCTCCTACCAGCTGGAGTACCAGCTGTTTGATCTTTCCAATGCATTTTTTGGAGGCAACGAATTCCGCTTTTTTGACCTGCGTACCGTTAGGGCCAATGGACAAAATGTAGGCACCATCAGGCTGGACTCGCTACGGAACCGACTGGATGCTTTTTTATTGCCAGACAAACCCAGGGGAGCAATTGCTTATTCCCAGCGGCAGGACATCAACGGCGACTTTATTATTGAAAATCAGGATTTCACCGACCCCTACATCAGTGGAGAATATGTAGATGTGCATTTTTTCCTGAAGGCCGACGCCCCCCTGCCCTCACCTGTTTATGTAGCCGGTGGTTTCAGCAACTACCTCAATTTGCCGCCCTACACCATGCAGTACGATGCTGGTTTGGGAGGTTACAGGGCCGACATTCCCCTCAAGCAGGGCTGGTATAATTATATTTACCTAACGGGCAACAAAGAAAATGCCCTCTCTCTGGAGGGCACCTTTTCCGAAACGGAAAACTTTTATGAAATCTTTGTTTATTATCGGATGAACACCAAACCTGCCGATCTGCTGGTAGGTTACAGCACCCTTCGTACAGGTCGCGGACGCTAGTCTAATCAATTCCTGCTAAGCAGGCAGCACTGCGTTTTAACTATTCGCTGTGCTGTTGCTGCTGTTGCTGCTGCGATTGTGACTGTGGTCTGGTTTTAACGCCCTCCACTTCGTAAGGCGTTGCACGCTGAGTGGGATCACTGTTGGCAATATCCAGCATACCAAAGCCTTTGTGGGTGCAGGAGCCTAAGCCATTGGAGAAGATAAATTCCTGTACCTCCCTGGCGGCATAAAGTGTGAAGGGGAAGGTATAGCCTCTTACTTCATACTTTACATCCTGATCGAACAGGGGATAAATACGGGCAAATTTCTTCTGGCCTTCGCGAATCTTGTTCAGGTAATTGCGGTCGGGCACTACCTGGAACTTATAAAAAGATGCCAGCTGCTCCTGTGTAAACCCTCCTACACTTTCCATACGCTGTATGGTAGATTCGTAGAGCATATCAGAAAACTGATCGCTTGTAGGGTTGATAAAGGATTTGGCCGTGGAGTCGTTAAACTCCGGCTTTAATAGTACCAGTGGCGAAATACAGATAAACTTCGAAGCCTCTGATATTTCAGGCATATGCTCCTGCTCAACATACTCGGGCACGATCATCAGGTTCCCAACCTCTACCTGTTCAAAGGTAAAGAGCACCTTCAGCAGGTAATCGATAAAATCCTTATCGCTGCTGGAAAGCACCAGGGTGATGCGGCTGGAGTAGTAGTGCAGGCCGTTGCGGCTAATCTTCGTTTGCCCCTTTAAGCCTGAAAAATTATAGTTAACATAGTCACGATATTTGCGATCCCCACCCTGCAGGATCAGTCCCTTGATCAACTGAGCCAGCAAATACTGGTGGTGGAACGGCACATAACCGCCTTTGTTCTTCAACAGAAAAATTATACGTACCCTCAAGGTTGTAAAAATTTATACCTCTTAATGTCCTAGTTTCTATGGCAAAAAATGTACACCAATTGTAATTGATAACGCGAGCCTACATACATTGTTTGATAAAGCCCGTCTTATTCAACTATTGGTTGAACACGATATAGCTTAAAACTATAAGTTAAAATTGTATTTACCTACACATTAAAGCGAAAATGCATGATATCTCCATCCTGAACCACATATTCTTTCCCTTCAACGCCCATCTTTCCGGCCTCTTTTATAGCAGCTTCTGTCTTAAGCTTCTGATAATCATCCAGTTTTATAACTTCTGCTCTAATAAAGCCTCTTTCAAAATCTGTATGGATTACACCAGCCGCCGCAGGTGCTTTCCAGCCCCTGCGGATAGTCCAGGCACGTACTTCTTTTTTACCGGCAGTAAAATAAGTAATCAGGTTAAGCAGCTCATATGATGCACGAATTAACCTGTGCAGGCCAGGCTCTTTCAGGCCATACTCTTCCAGGAACATTTCGCGCTCTTCGGGATCCAGCTCAGCAATCTGGGCCTCCAGTGCAGCACACACCCTTACTACCTGTGCGCCTTCCGCAGCAACATTTTCTTTCAGAGCTTTTACGTACTGGTTATCTTCGTGCAGGTGATCTTCCTCTACGTTTGCCACGTAAATAACCGGCTTAATGGTAAGCAGGTTTAGGTCGGCAACAGCAGCAAGCTCATCTTCATTAGCTTCAATAGCCCTGGCGTTTTGCCCGCTTTCCAGAAACTGCTTGAATTTCTCCAGAGCAGCCAGTTCTTTTTTAGCAGCTGCATCACCAACTTTGGCAATCTTCTGTACCCGTTGTATTTTTTTCTCTACCGATTCCAGGTCTTTCAGCTGCAGTTCGGTATCAATTACTTCTTTGTCAGACACAGGGTTAACCCTGCCTTCTACGTGTACAACATTTTCGTTTTCAAAGCAGCGCACTACATGCACAATGGCATCTACCTCCCGTATGTTGGCTAAAAACTTGTTACCCAGACCCTCGCCCTTGCTGGCTCCTTTTACAAGGCCGGCAATATCAACGAACTCTATTACCGTAGGCACCACCCGCTCTGGTGTTACCAGGTCTTCCAGTACCTTTAGCCGCTCGTCGGGTACGCTAATAACCCCTACATTAGGCTCTATGGTACAAAATGGAAAGTTTGCCGCCTCTGCTTTAGCACTCGACAGCGCATTGAATAATGTAGATTTTCCTACGTTTGGTAATCCAACTATACCTACCTGAAGCCCCATGGCTATTCTTCTTTATACTCTGAAAATTTATTTAACCCTTTAGGTTTCAGAAAGCTGCTAAACGGCATTTGCTAACTAATGCCGCTGCTTTAGCTCATGCGGGTTCCTGAAAACCTGATATTTGCTATACCCCATATAGAATTCCAGGAACGAAACCCTTATGATGGTATACACCGGCACAGCCAGAATCATTCCGATAATACTGCTGCCCAGCTGATCGCCCAGCGATGCGCCCGCAAATATAACAAGAAAAATTTCTAACGGGTGCGCCTTTACACTTTTGGAAAAGATTAAGGGCTGAATTATAATATTATCGATTAGCTGAACAGTTCCAAATACCGCCGCAATCTTGGCAATCAGGAATAAATACTCATTGATGCCCGGCAGGACTTGGGTAGTACTGATGGCAACCACTATGCCGAATGCTGCACCCAGGATTGGCCCAGCATAAGGAATGAGGTTAGCCACCGCAGCAAAAACACCTATGGTAAGGGCATATTTAATGCCGAGCAGGCTAAGGCCCAGCGATGCAATGCTAAAAACAGCAAACATCTGGAAAAAGAGCGCCAGCAGGTAGTTAGACAAGAGCTTTTCTATTTTATATACCGCTGCTATAGAAACTTCGAAATAAGGATTAGGGATAAGGGAAATAAGGTTACGGCGCAGGAGACCTTTCTCCTGCAGCAGAAAGTAGGTAATAAATAGTACTGCCATTACACCTATAAACAAGCTGCCGGTAAAACCAATCACGCTGTTGATAAGCTGCTGAACATCGAGGTGTGAAAAAATATTATTGATGTAGCGCCTAAGAGAGTTTACCATAAAGCCTGGCTCACGCTGGGTGAGGTCGTACTTACGTAAGAATTCTTCAAAGCGCAGCAGTGGTTCGGTAGCCTGGGTATAAAGCTTATCAAAATCCATAGAGCCCAGCACTTCTACCTGGTCGGAGATCAGCGGAATAAACTGCCCCACAAACAGCACCAGCACCAGCACCACAAGCAGGTAAGCAGCCAGAATGGCCAGCCCACGGGGCAGCCGTATTCCCCAAAGCTGTACGCGGCTAATGCTAATCACCAGCGGGCGCAGCAGCGTAGCAAGCACCAGTGAAATGATGAGGTAAACCAGAATATTTGAAAAGAGCCATGTAGCAAGGCCCAGCAATGCTACTACAATCAATAGCACTACCACCGAACTTTTGATCAGCTCCAGTTTTGGATTGAAATACCTCATAGGAGAATAAAAATGCCCCCGCGAATATAGCGAGCGCGAAAAGCATAAGCTACCACTAACACATCAAAAGACACAATCAGCAGGAATTCGGTTGTAACCACTATCAGGATATATCAGCAAATTTTCAGGTAATGCTTTGCGACGGCTGCTTCATGAACAGGATCCCTTTATTACCAACCTAAAGTGCTTATGCGCTGTTAAGTAATGGTGGGTGGCACCTCCGCCTGCCTAATGCAGGCTGTAAGCTGGGTGTTGAGCATAAAAAAAGCCCTTGCTGTTAGCAAGAGCTTATTCATAGTTTTTTTGGTTGACTCAATTAGTCCCACTTCAGTTCAGAATCAATTTCATTTTCTGAATTGCTCTCTTTAGAAAATTGTGAGAAATCATATTCCGGCATGAGTTCTGTTTTTACATACTCTACAGATTCTTTCAGTGCCTCTACAAACTTTTCGAAGTCTTCCTTGTAAAGAAAGATCTTGTGCTTTTCATACGTAAATCCATCGTCCTTGAACCTGCGTTTACTTTCAGTGATCGTCAGGTAATAGTCGTTGGAACGTGTAGACTTTACGTCGAAAAAGTAAGTACGCTTACCGGCACGCACACGCTGGCTATAAATTTCAGCTTTTTCTGTTTCCTTTTGCTCTTCCACGGTACTTTTGATTTATGTTCGCAAAACAATGTAACCCAACAGAACACTTTACAAGTAGAGCCACGCCAATAAAGGCTAAATCTCTACGGCTAAATATAGAGAGAATCTCTACAGCACAAAACAAAACTAAAAAATTTATAAAACAAAATGACAAAGCTCCTGTTATCCATCATTTGCTCAATTTTGCTTATTCAGGCTTGCGGGCAGGATGATTCCACCAATCAAACTACGCCTCTTAGTCCGGCAGACTCTGCCAAACATGCCTTAGATTCTGTTCTGGCTGATATTCGCGATACAAGTTATACAAATTCTACATATTTTACTAAGACTGGTCTGGCTTCGTATTATGGCACCAGATTCCATGGCCGTAAAACTGCAAATGGCGAAGTTTTTGATACGGCTGCCTACACAGCGGCACATCGTACGCTACCCTTTGGCACCACAGTGGCCGTTACCAATCCTGCTAATGACCGTACCATCCTGGTGAAAATCAATGACAGGGGGCCTCACAACAGAAACCGTATTATAGATCTATCAAAAGCTGCTGCAAGAGCTTTAGGAATTCAAAAGAAAGGTGTAGGTCGGGTAAAAATTGAAGCCCGGATTGAAAAAAAGCCCTAGTCTGAGTAAAGGGAAACAGGAGTGAGTTTTGGTACAATGTTCATAGTATCATGTATATTGAACATCAATACTTCCGTTATTAAACTTTCGAGCCACAAATTTTTGTAGCACAATCACCGCATACTTCTATGGAGTTAAACCTGCAAAACATTCGTCAGACCGGTAATTTAGACCTCTTAGCCCGCCAGCTGGTGGAGGGTTTTATTACGGGGCTTCATAAGTCGCCCTACCATGGTTTTTCTGTTGAGTTTGCCGAGCACCGGCTCTACAATGCAGGTGAAAGCACCCGCCATATTGACTGGAAAGTGTATGCCAGAAACGACAGGCTCTACACCAAAAGGTATGAAGAAGAAACTAACCTACGCTGCCGCCTGGTGGTAGATAATTCTTCTTCCATGCACTACCCTACCGAAAGCAGGGGAAAAATAACGTTCTCGCTACTTGCTGCGGCTTCTCTTGCTTACCTGCTTCAGCGGCAGCGCGATGCCGTTGGCCTTACCATTTTTTCAGATAGTATTGAGTACCAGGGGGAGGCAAAAAGTACTCCCACACACCTGCAGAAAATGCTGGTGCACATGCAGGGCCTGCTTGAGCAAACAGCCGAAAACCGCACCACCCGCTTACCGGGGGTGCTCCACCTGATTGCCGAAAGTATCCATAAACGTTCGCTGGTAGTTCTATTCTCCGATATGTTTGCAGATGCCGAAGCTGGTGATGAGCTTTTTGCAGCCCTGCAGCATTTACGTCACAATGGTCACGAAGCTATTGTTTTTCATGTAACCGACGAGGCCACTGAGCTGGAGCTGGATTTTGAAGACCGACCGCATGAATTTATTGACCTGGAAACCGGCGCACGTCTGAAGCTAAACCCGGCACAGATCCGAAAGGAGTACCGCAAGCGCATGGAGCAGTATTATGAAGGCCTGAAGCTTCGATGCCTGCAGCTTAAAATAGATTTTGTAGAGGCCGATATCAGAAAGGACCTGCAAAAGGTGCTGATGACATACCTGGTGAAAAGAAACAAGATGCGCTAGTGTTTATTTAAACCGCAGGCCGGCCCGTACATCCAAAAACTCTGCCACATGCCGGTGGGCTTTCAGATTTATACCGAAGAACAGCAGCTTTTGGGTATGGTACTCCAGCCCCCAGCGCTGGTATACCGGGTCTTTTCCTTTATGGGGTGCATATACATACAGCCCCAGTTGCTGGCTAAAGCGTATGCGCCCAATCTGCAGTTCGTGGCCTGCCAGCAGTGCACCACGCTGAAAATCCTTATCCTCACCCCTGCTCGCCAGCTCTTTTTTGATGGTGTAGTCCGCAATCCATTCAGCACCGGCTGTTATGGCACTGATCCTGCCAATTCGCTGGCTCACATAAGCAGTAACACCAACCAACGGCGCCTGCTCTTTTGGCCTGTCGGTTCTGTCGTGGCGGGAGCCAATTAATGCCAGCAGGTAGTTGCGTTTTTCTCCTTCCGTTTCGGCCCGCCCGCCCAGTTGTTCTGTAAAGCCTGCCGGCCTGATGGCATAGTTAATGCCCAGTGTAGCTGTTGGAAAGTTAATTCCCTTATTAGGCTGATTGATGCCTCCGTTTGATATATGCTGATAAGTAGCCCCTGCCCTAAGTAAGACGTAATTGTTAAGCCTGTAATTACCCATTAGGTTAGCAACCAAGGGAAAGCTAAAGCGGGTGCTGTAAAAGAGATTTTGTGGGTTTGTTTCCTCGTTGTAAGGTTTTGTAAGATAAGCGATGCCACCACCAAGCCTAAAGGATAGACTGAAGTTCTTGTGAGCCGACAAGAAAGGTTCTGCATAAAACACAAGGGAATAGGCATTTCCCAAAACATCGGGATTATCGAAATTATAATATGCCAGTGATGCCCCCAAACGAGGGTATGCCTGCAGGTACTGCCAGGCGTTAGCACTGTTGAAATGAAAGCTAAGATCTGCCTCTACACCCCAGGGGTTAGAATCTGCAACATCGCGAATGGTGCTGGAGTGCGGGATGATAAAGCCGTAATGCCCCTGTAGGCCAATGTTGATAGCAGTACGGCTGCTGACGCTGTCTGAAGCCAGCTGTGCAAAAAGGGTGCGGCTTAAGATCATCAGCAGCAGGAACAGAAAAGCTGGTAAAGATTTCAGGATACAATAATGGCTTCGGTTTCCTCTATCAAACATCATCGCCGGGAGATTGACATAATCTTTTTTTACTATACCACTACTGACTCATTATGTTACTATGCTTTTATTTGCAGTAACAAATTCCCTCATACTGCTGCTCCACTAAATCATAAGCCTGTTCAGAAAAAAAGCCCTGTGCAGTTTACCAGCAATGGTGCTGCACAGGGCCGTGATATTCGTATTGAAAGCGTATTTTACAACTCCCTGATCCAGATATTGCGGAAACTTAGCGGCTCACTGGGATCGCCATGGTCCTGTAATTTGATAGGTGATTTACCATGAGCTGTATAGCCTGGCAAACCAATGTACTGTGTAGTACCTCTTATTTCAGTATCGTTCTGGATTACAACACCATTGTGGAGCACCGTTACCCGTGCAGGTGAAAACAGGGAACCATCCTCCTTGAAGCGTGGTGCCGTAAAAATAACATCATAACTGTTCCACTCGCCTGGCTTGCGCATGGCATTCAGGAGCGGCGGATGCTGTTTATAAATACTGCCCGCCTGCCCGTTGGAGTAGGTACGGTTATTATAAGAATCGAGGATCTGTAGCTCGTAACCGGAATCTCCGCCGCCTGTAGAAGCCAGGAATAAACCACTGTTACCGCGCGATTGTCCCTGCCCGGTAATATTAGCCGGCACCTGCCACTCCAGGTGCAGCTGGTAATCCTGAAATGCCTGTTTTGTCTGAATATTCCCTGTCCCTTTTTTTACCGTAAAGGTGCCATTGGAAACAGTCCATTGTGCCGGCTTTTTAGGATCGTTCGAAGATGCCCACTGATCCAGGTTCTTACCATCGAACAGGATGACTGCATCGGCTGGAGGAGCCACATTATTGATACCGCCAGGTGCTACCACCTTTGGCTCTGGCTCCCACATCTCGGTCATTTCCGGTGTCATCTTGGGAGGTTTTGGAGCATCCTGTGCCATAGCGTTTTGATAAGTTAAGGTACCCAGGGCTAAAACTGCCAGTGCAGCATTCTGCGAAAGCAACTTTTGTATGTTCATTCTTACGTTTTATTTGGTTGCTGATATACTTGTTTGTTTTTACTTATTAAGGGAGTTAATCCAGCCTGCAATCCTGAGTGCTTCTTCCTTAGGCACTTGTGGCATCGGAGGCATTTCAGTAGCATAGTCAGGCCAGTTTTGCGGTTGAGGGTTATGAATCAGTTCAACAATCTTTGCATTGCTGTACTTACGTTTGGCTATCTCCGCAAAAGCCGGACCAATCTGACGCTTGGTTTCGTTATGGCAGGCGTTACAGGTATTCTTGGCCAGGAGTGGCTTTACATCTTCAAAGCTTGGCACCTTAGGCGCTGCTGCAGCTTTTGTACCGGCTGCACCGGCTCCTCGTGCATCGGGACTAACTAGCGTAGTGCTGCCTTGCTGTTTTTTAGCACTGGCCTTTTGTGTGGCACCAGCTTTCTTTGCCTGTTCTGCCGCAGAATTACGGGTGCTAACTCCATTCATCGACAGCTTTTGGCCATCAGGAATATTATTAAGCGTATAGTAAGCAGAAGGGTGAACGAGCGAATAAGAACCCTCTTTTGCCCGAACCCCATCCAGTGAAACATGGTGGATGTAGTACTGGCGCAGGTTGTCTACCAGCAGGCGTGCCTTCATACCATCTTCAGAAACTTTAACCCCTTTAATGACTCCGGCCTCCTGGTTTACCGGAGGGCTGCCATACACGGGGTGGTATTTATAGATAAAGCTTTCTACTGAATAAGAAGCCAGGTCTTCGGCAGATTGCTTGTCTACCGGCATGGTAAATTCTATTTCGAAACCATCGGGCATGGCGCGTACCGTTCTCATCTCGAAGGGCAGCTTGTTGTTCCACATCAGGCGTTCAAGACCTTCGTTAGCATCGCCGGCAGAGCCCCAGCCACGGTTAGTTTCGCCAACGAACAGAGAACCATCCTTTGCCCAGGCCATGCGCAACACACCGGAGCGGAAGCCGCTTCTGAAATCGATTACCGCACCCTGGTATTCTCCTTTTACTTTTTCCATCATTACACGCATGATTTTGCTCTGGCCCTGGTCGCCTACCAATAGCTGACCTTCAAAGGGTCCAAAACTCCCTTCGGGAATTTTAACAAGCTCTGAATTTGAGATGCCCATGATGCCATGCGGCAGCCATACAGCCGGCAACTGTAGTTCCGGGAATTTAGTCTTCATATCAAACGCAGTAAAGAATTCTTCATTTACCCTGTTTTCAGGCTTAACGAATTCTCCCTTCTCGTTCTTTTCCACGCGCGGATCTACCAGGGCATGAATCTGGTCAGTGCTTATTTTTACTGGCGATTCTGGTCTGTTTGCCCACTTAAGGCCGCTGGGATGACCGGAAAAAGCGCCTTTAGGCAGGTGCCAGATAGCACCAGACCCTACCCAGTCGCCCTGGTTATCAGTATAGAAGAATTCTCCATCGATCATGCCCTGGCCTGCCGGAGATCGCATACCCGTTGCCCAGGGCTCCATTTTGCCATCTTCAGTTATTTTCAAAGTCCAGCCCCGCCAGGGAACCAGGCTCTGCGCGTGCCACCAGGGGTTGGTAAACCCAAGGTTGGTGGTTACAAAAAATGAACCATCGGGGGCTATCTTAGGGCCAAAACTGTACTCATGGTAGTTACCGGTAATAGGCCAGGCATAAACAGTCTCAAAAACATCGGCTTTGCCGTCCATGTTGGTATCAGTAAGCCTGGTAAGCTCACCGCGCTGGGCCAGGTAGAGCGATCCGTCTTTATACGCCAGCCCCAGCACCTCGTGCAGGCCTGAAGCAAATTTTCTGAAATGTGGGCGGGCGCTGGTAGGGTTCTCCACAATAAATACATCACCACGGCGGGTGGTAACGCCCAAATCGCCATTGGGCAGCACTGCTAAACCACCTACCTCAAGCAAGGTGCCTTCCGGAGCGCTTAGCTTTACAATTCTGTAAAAATCTTCTTCTTTAGGCGACTCCTGTGCCAGTGCCTGTCCGCAGGTGCCCAGTAACATAGCCGCTCCCAGCAGGCAGTTCTTCGCTGTGAAAGGCTTTATTTTCTTATATAGCTTCTTCATGAAATTTCTTGGATGTTGATCAGAATATAATGGAGTACACAAGCTTGTTTCGCACCGGAACCAACAGTTCCTGGCGGCCTCCACTGTTGCGTAGCTGCGCTTTGGCGCCTCCCGCATCTTCAAGCTGCAGGTAATAGGTTTTGCCATCTACCAGGTACCTGCCTTTTTCCTGCGCTTCTATAGAATTTCCCTCGGCTATTTTTACCCACAGTCCATCGGCAGCATTTTGCAGCTGCAGCTCTCTGCGCAGTCCCTGCCCTTTTTCCAGGGGCCTGATGGCATCCTGCACTGTTGTGCCCCATGCCTGGTAACGAAATGTTGGCATGCCGCTGGCATCGAGTGTATAACCCCTGGGGCGAAAGCCGCTACCGGTTGTATCGCTAACCCATGCGGCTTGTGGAGAAGAAAGTTTTGCCAGTGACAGCTCTGGCGTAGCCAGCTGCTGAACAGCGCCTGTAGGACGAGAAGATCCATCGCCCCTGTCGTGCCACATAGGTGTAGCATCCAGAAAGCCTCCGCGCCATACCTGCACCAGGGTGCCGTGGTCAAGGTCGTAGGTATAATGTACCTGCTCCTGGCTGCCTACGTTTATGGCATGGGTAACGCGGTAGCCCCCTTCTTTACCATTCAATGGGATATCCATAAAGCTGCGTAAAACAGGTATGTCGGAAGCCTGCACCAATATTGGATCTACAGGTGTACCCCTACTGGTTACTTCATCGCTGATGATGTACTCACGTATACCTGGTCCGGCTACAGACAACCCAAGGGCTGGTGCATCCCAATCTACATATTTGGTATATACCATTTCAAAAGGCATTTCGCCAGCAGGGAGGGTAATAGCACCGCCCGGATTCCAGCGGGTGAGCGGTACGGCATACTTATCGCCCACTTTTACATAACCAGCACCGCCGGGCACCTGCATACGAAAGCGGTATTCGCCCGGCTCCTGTATTTTTAAAGTGCCCCTGTACCTGATGAGGAACTTCTTGGGAAGATCGGTAAGGTTCGACGTCAGCACCACAGAGCTGCCTTCGGCCTCTGGTGGCAGGCTGTCATATAGTGGCTCCGTTTCGAAAGTACCTTCATAAACACTATACTTCAAGTCTGTTAGCTCCGGGCGGGGTTTATCATAATTGTTGAGCACAATATTGCGGAAAGCAACAGGCCCATGATCACCCTGAAAGCGTAGAGGGCCTTTTGCGCGCTCTTCGGTGCTAATGGCACCACGGGTTGGCCCCAGCAGCTCTACATTTTCATGAATAAGCACACCATTCAGCACCACCTGCAACAGCCTGGCATTTTCAATTTTGTTACCGCTGGAATCGAAGCGCGGTGCCTGAAAGGAAACCTTAAGATGCTGCCAGAGGCCTGGTGCTTTGCTTACATTCTGACGAGGCGCATATCCCTGGTAGCCCTGCTGCCCTTTTGGACGTGTTTCGTCCCAGCGCTCGTAGATACCACCGTTATTTGCGGGGGTGGGTACTTTTACACCCCAGCTGTCTTCCAGCTGCACTTCGTATAAACCCTGCAGATAAATACCGGAGTTAGAACCCGGCGCCATCATAAAATCCAGCTCCAGGTCAAGATCTGAATGTTCAAGATTGGTAAAAAGGTCTTTACCCTTGTTCTTTTTATCGGGCTGGTTTACCAGAATACCCGTTCCGGAAGATGGGTTAAGCTTTTGTGGCTTATTTAAATCAGCACTTACCTCTCCTGCTATTTGCCAGCTTTTTGCCGGGTCGCGAAAAGCAGACAGATCTTTGAGTGGCATTGGAGTTTGTGCGGCAGCACCCTGTGAGAGAACTATACAGACCAGCAGGAGTAGGCTAAGTTTCTTTTCAAGAGAACCGTTAAGCCTGCTACTAAATTTTTGTACCATAGAGCGTAAGAAAACAAAATAAATGGTGAAAGCAGCATTTCATCCGTTTGCTGCATTCCTAAAAGTAGTGTTTTTTAATAAAACTGGAAAAGGTAAACAGCTGATTAACCGCTTCTATGGGGGATCATTTTTGTATATTAAGGGTATATTTGGTTAACAAGGTGGTAAAGCAGTAGCCTAAAAGCCCTCTCAGGGGCACATGCCGTAAATCAGCAATATAGATACTCCGGAAGAGTCTTTCGGCACTGGCATCAATAAAATCTCTTCTTTATAAAAAGGGCATCATCAGAACATCCACAAAATTACCTGCAGTGGTGCTTTATATTATGCCATTAGTACTGAATCAAAAAGGCCCGTTCCTGTTGTAGGAGCGGGCCTTTTTATTGTTTCTGATTTATTGCTATTCGTTATGCATCCAGGCTTTCTTAGCCAACAGCTCTTCTTCAGCTTCTACATAGTCAGGATCTGGCACACAGCAGTCAACCGGGCAAACGGCAGCACACTGCGGCTCCTCATGAAAGCCCATGCATTCTGTACACTTACCACTTACGATATAATAAAACTCGTCTGAAAGCGGAGGCTGCGGCGCCTGGGCATCTACGTTTGAGCCATCTTCCAGTTCAACCTGATCTAAACTTGTTCCACCTGCCCAGGTCCATTCAATTCCACCTTCGTAGATCGCAGTGTTTGGGCACTCTGGTTCGCATGCACCACAGTTGATGCATTCGTCCGTTATCATTATAGCCATTCTAAATCTATCTTTATGCGTTCTCGTTCTGAATAACAAACATAATTGGTTTATGTTTGTAGTCAAAAATTCGCACAAATAAAGATAGCATTAAGCATGAAACTGGCAGACAGGATACAGGCATTTGTTTCATTAGGCACCTACTTACAGGAATTAACAGCTGAAGAAACAGATCGGCTAAGCAGGCAGGCACAGGGGCGCAATGGCTGGTTTACCCCATCAAACGTGCGTTTTGCCTTAAAGGCCTGGGCCAATTTGCTGCAGGCACAAAACATACATACATGGCTAAGTGCATATACCATTCCTGATAAACAGGAATCGCCTAAGCATGTGGGCCTGGTAATGGCTGGCAATATCCCCCTTGTAGGCTTTCATGACCTGATGTGTGTGCTCATAAGCGGGCACCACCTGCATGCAAAACCAAGTTCATCAGACCCCCTGCCGGAGCTGCTCACTAAAAAATTACTGGAAATAGAGCCCCGCTTTGCCCCCTTTGTTGACTTCCGGGAGCAGCTAAAGGGCATGGATGTCTATATTGCCACCGGCAGCGACAATACATTCCGCTATTTTGAATACTATTTTAGAAATACACCCAGCATTATCCGTAAAAACCGCAGCTCCTGTGCCGTACTCACTGGCAGGGAATCAGAAGATGAGCTGAAAGCACTGGGACGTGACATGCTGCAGTACTGGGGCCTGGGTTGCCGCAGTGTAAATAAGCTGTTTGTGCCCGAAGGTTATGATTTCCCCCAGCTCTTCAGGTCGCTGGAGGTATGGTCTGATGTGCAGAACCACCACAAGTGGAGCAATAACTATGATTACTACAAATCGATATTCCTGGTAAACGGAGAGCAGCACCTGGATACAGGCTTTTTGCTCTTTAAAGAAGCAGAAGCCCTGGCCTCGCCTGTTTCTGTTATCTACTACCAGTATTATAAAGATGTGCAGGAGGCAGCACAGCTGATAGAAGAACACCGCGAAAAGCTGCAGTGCATTGTAGGAGAAGAAAACACCCCCGCTACCACGGCTTTCGGACAGGCACAAAGGCCGCAGCTGTGGGATTATGCCGATGGTATTGATACCTTATCCTTCCTGCTAAAATTGTAAGCGGCCGCATGAAGAGCAGCACCTTTGGCGAATACCTGCGCAAAGCCCTTCCGGCACCTTTTACCATTGCCCTGTTGCTAACACTGGCAGCCTGTGTGCTGCCAATTGTTTTTGTACCAGAGCAGCCTTCCGTTTCGGAGGTGCTTGGCTATTGGTACCAGGGCTTTTGGGAGCTGCTGGGCTTTTCCATGCAAATGGTGCTAATCCTGGTGCTGGGGCATACCCTTGCGCTCACACCACTGGCCGAAAGCTTTACAGATAAGCTTACCGGCCTCTTTGCCTCCTCCCCCGCCCGTGCAGCTGCCTGCACAGGTCTGGCAGCGCTACTGGCAGGTTTTATCAACTGGGGCCTATGCCTGGTTTTTGGCGCAATACTGGCGCGTAAAGTAGCCGAAAGAGCCAAATTAAAAGGAACCCCTCTGAATTATCCTTTAGTGGCAGCAGCTGGCTATAGCGGCATGATGGTGTGGCACGGCGGCTTAAGCGGCTCTGCACCCCTGGTGGTAGCCGGAGAGGATCATTTTCTGGAAAGCCTGATAGGCATTGTTCCAGTAAGCCAAACCCTCTTCTCCAGTCTTAACCTGTGGGTAAGCCTTAGCCTGCTGGTGGTAGTTCCTGCAGGACTTTACCTGGTGGGGAAAACAGCTCCTGCCACCCCTGCGCTACTCCCTGAACTAAAAGAAGCTACCAACACCGCAGCGCAGTCTTCTCCTGTAAGTGGTGCCGAGCGTCTTGATCTATCTCCAATTACAGGCTTTTTAGCTGGTTTGCTGATACTGGGCTATAGTGTATATCTGGCTGTTACCAGTGAAGGAGGATTAGCTTTCCTGGACCTTAACTACATTAACTTTCTGCTGTTTGGACTATGCCTGCTGCTGCATGGCAGCATTAACCGCTTGCTGATGGCGGTGCAGGAAGCTGTGGGTGGTGCTTCGGGCATAATTATTCAGTTTCCCCTCTATGCAGGCATCATGGGTATTATGAAGTACAGCGGTCTGATTGTAGTATTCGCCAATGCCTTTATCAACAACGCCTCCCCGGCACTTCTACCCTTTCTTACCTTCATCAGTGCAGGTCTCATCAATATTTTTGTACCCAGCGGCGGTGGCCAGTGGGCAGTTCAAGGTCCCATTGTAAGTCAGGCTGCTATTGGTTTGGGGGTGCCGGTAGAATGGGTCATCATGGCCCTGGCCTACGGCGACGGCCTCACCAATATGCTCCAACCCTTTTGGGCCCTCCCCCTCCTGGGCATCACCGGCCTACAGGCACGGGATATTTTGCCTTATACGCTGTTTCTCCTGCTGCTTGGTTTTGTAGTGTATGGAGTTTTCCTGGTGTTTTGGGTGTAATCAGCGCTATTAATTAATGCACTTTGCTTACTTAGCCACATATGAAGCCTGCGGACATCTTTCTTAAATTGCTTTCACATAAATCGGTCATTGTTTCACGAAACCAGCTCCTGAACTAACTTGTCAATTTCGGCTAAGGCGGGCATTCCATTATAGGAGAAAGTGCTTACATCTTTCCTGATTTCTACTTCGTTACAATGGGGAAAAGAACTGTGATTTAAACTTTTCATCTTTTTTAACAGCCCTGCCCACTACTTTGTAACAAAGGATTTTCTCTTCGATTGTTAAACATGCACTTCAAGCACAAACAAAAAAAGGCCCGTAACTATACAGCTACGGGCCTTTTCTATTCTGAAACTTAGTTAGGATTTGCGCCTCTTCTGATTTCGAGCCAGCCCTTGAGCTGACCGGCTTCGTTGTTTGGCATTTTAATACTGTAGAAGTAAATGCCATCTACCAATGAGCCACCATCCCAGTCGTTTTGGTAATCCTTATTCTCGTACACCACTTTACCCCAGCGGTTGGAGATGATCAGGTGTGAGCGTGGTGCTTTATTACGGATGTAGAACACTTCGTTTTTACCGTCACCGTTAGGCGTAATGATGTTTGGCACAAAGATATTGGTGTCATAATCGATAGTCTCTGTGATAACTACACTACAACCTTTTGAGTCCACTACTGTGAGTTCATATACACCCGGAGGCAGGTTGTTGTAAGTAGAGATGTACAGACCGTTGGAAGCTGGCACCTCATCACCTAATGATTCAAACATCCAGTTTTCCTGTCCTTCAATCCTATCAACCCAAACAAGGCTTGAGGTATAAGGAGCAGTACCACTGCCGGTTGCCACCTGGAATGTAAGTGTACCGGTAGCCCTTTCAGGGAACGAAACAGTAGTCTCTTTGATCGTGGCTGCCAGTTTAGGCGACGGATCTTCTATTCTGATCACCGCTGACTTCTGCGACTTTTCGTTTCTGGAACAGATGTTCTGGTTCTGCTCAATCCATACACGATAACCACCTTTGATCAGGCCTGATACATCCCAGTACCCATTGATCTTGTATATCATTTCATAGTCAGTGCGGCTGATCACTCCTCCTTCGATCGGCATTTGCTCACCTTCCAGATTTTCTACATAGATCTGGTATTCGGTGTTGGGATAGCCCTGCAGGTTTGTGATCCGTACTCCACCAATTGAGCCATCGCAGTAGCTGTGGATTGGTTCTGCCTGGAAGGTGATTGGCACCGGCACCTCAGATCCTTCAATAGTGAAGATTCTGTTTTCAGGACAACCCTGTCCGCTGCTTGCGCTGATCACCACCTGGTAACGGCCACGCTCCAGGTAGAACTTCGTCATTTCGTCAATGAAACGCTCTGGCTCACCCAACTGCTGCGGATTACCGGCATCATCAAACTTATAGAAGGTAGCCAGGTAAGGACCTTCTACCTGCGTAATGGCAGCATCCATTTTCAGGTAAATGCCATTGCGCAGTTCAGAGAAGTCGCAGCTGAAAGGACGTACCGCACTGCTTTCGTCCAGGGCAATTAAGCCTGGTGAAGGCACCACAACCGTTTTGCTCACCTGGCAGTTACCATTGGCAATTACCAGCGTATGGCGACCACGGGTCAGGCCTGTAAACGACAAGGGCATACCAGGTGTAAAGTCCAGCCAGCTATCCTGGTCTGCCAGCTTCACCCTGAAGCCATTAGACTGCATGCCGCCTGTGATGTTATTCAGTGTAAATGCACCCACATTATCGTTACAGTTTGCCTCCTGGGTAATGCTTGTCTCAATTTCTATGGGCTGGCTTAGGTTGAAGATATCAACAGAAGCAACAGCCGGACAGGTATCCTGCGCATCATCCCATACCAGCACATTAATGCTACCGGCAGGAAGTTCAGTGAAATTGATCACATTTCCATTCAGTGCTTTCACCTCTCCACCGTCGAGCTGGTACAGGTAAGGAGCATTGCCACCAGTTACCATGAGCCTTGCCTTTCCACTTAGTTCACCGTAGCAGAGTATATCACCATCAGCTGTTTTCTGAAAATCAATTTCCAGCTTAGGTTCTGACTCCATCACGATCGTCAGGCTACAGGTTTTTCCATTTCTGTCTGTTATTGTGATACCTACTTCACCAGCAGGTATTCTTTCTATTTTAAGCTCCTTGTTCGACGCATCCAGTACAACATCTGTCGTTTCAGCACCAATAGTGTAGGTGATAAAGAAAGATGGAGCCTCGCCGGTGATAGTATAATATAATGCACCATTGCGCTCACCGCAGCTAGGACGAACAAAGCTGGTTAGCTCTGCACCAAACACACCGCAGTTGATACTTCCCGGATCTGTTGGATCAGTAGGATCTGTTGGATCAGTAGGATCTGTTGGATCAGTAGGATCTGTTGGATCAGTAGGATCTGTTGGATCGGTAGGATCTGTTGGATCGGTAGGATCTGTCGGATCTGTCGGATCTGTAGGATCGGTAGGATCAGTCGGATCAGTCGGATCTGTCGGATCAGTCGGATCTGTTGGATCGGTAGGATCGGTAGGATCTGTTGGATCAGTAGGATCTGTTGGATCGGTAGGATCTGTTGGATCGGTAGGATCTGTCGGATCTGTAGGATCGGTAGGATCAGTCGGATCAGTCGGATCTGTCGGATCTGTCGGATCAGTAGGATCGGTAGGATCTGTTGGATCGGTAGGATCGGTAGGATCTGTTGGATCAGTCGGATCGGTAGGATCTGTCGGATCAGTAGGATCGGTAGGATCAGTCGGATCAGTCGGATCTGTAGGATCGGTAGGATCGGTAGGATCGGTAGGATCTGTTGGATCTGTTGGATCAGTCGGATCGGTAGGATCTGTCGGATCAGTAGGATCGGTAGGATCAGTCGGATCAGTCGGATCTGTAGGATCGGTAGGATCGGTAGGATCGGTAGGATCTGTTGGATCTGTTGGATCTGTTGGATCGGTAGGATCAGTCGGATCAGTCGGATCGGTAGGATCTGTTGGATCTGTAGGATCTGTTGGATCGGTAGGATCGGTAGGATCTGTTGGATCAGTCGGATCGGTAGGATCTGTTGGATCGGTCGGATCAGTAGGATCGGTAGGATCAGTCGGATCTGTAGGATCGGTAGGATCTGTTGGATCAGTAGGATCTGTCGGATCTGTAGGATCAGTAGGATCTGTCGGATCTGTTGGATCGGTAGGATCTGTTGGATCAGTAGGATCTGTAGGATCGGTAGGATCGGTAGGATCTGTAGGATCTGTAGGATCGGTAGGATCGGTTGGATCTGTAGGATCAGTCGGATCAGTCGGATCGGTAGGATCGGTAGGATCTGTTGGATCGGTAGGATCGGTAGGATCTGTTGGATCGGTAGGATCTGTTGGATCTGTCGGATCAGTAGGATCTGTTGGATCTGTCGGATCAGTAGGATCTGTCGGATCGGTAGGATCGGTAGGATCTGTTGGATCTGTTGGATCAGTAGGATCTGTTGGATCGGTAGGATCAGTCGGATCAGTAGGATCTGTTGGATCTGTAGGATCTGTTGGATCTGTCGGATCAGTAGGATCTGTTGGATCTGTCGGATCAGTAGGATCTGTTGGATCTGTCGGATCAGTAGGATCTGTTGGATCGGTAGGATCAGTAGGATCTGTTGGATCGGTAGGATCAGTAGGATCTGTCGGATCGGTTATGATACAATCTTCACGCTCAACTGAAAGTGTGACGTTTCCTATTTCAGATACTGTTGTTTCGCCGCAGCTGTTGGTGGCTGTTACACGATAGTAGTAAACCACACCACGCTCAACACCACTCACTGCCTGAGTTGTAGCAGTTGTAGGTGCCATTGACGAAAGGGAGTTAGCATCAGTTCCAAATTCTACAGTGTAATTTGATGCGCCGCTAACAGCTCCCCAGCTTAGAATAAAGCTATCGCAAACAGCCATATCTTCACTGGCTGAAACTAATGGGTTTGTGGCAGGCGCTGATATTACATTAACATCAGCTGATGCCGGTAATGCTGTAGCTGTACAGTTTGCATCCAGCAGGCTCACAACTGAGTAGGTTGTAGTAGCCGTTGGCGCCACTGCAATAGTATAACTGGTTGTGGTGATGTTCTCAACAGTATAATCGTTAGTGCCGTCGCTGTATACTAAAGTATAAGGAGCACTACCTGTAAAGTTGAATTGCAGGCTGGCTTTGTTTTCCTCACCAGGGCAAATAGTATCATCGCCTGTAACCTCCAGCGCTACTGTAGGACGTTGCATCACGTATACTGTATCTGTATCAAAATCTCCTTCGTTGCTTATACATAAAGTAGTTGCAGGATCTTTGGATACTCTTACTTCTACACTTAACAATGTGCCACTAATGTTTTCTGCAGTATAAGTGCTAAGGTTATGGCCACTGATAACACTGCCATTTACTATCCATTCAAATACAGGATTGTCTCCAGCGTTATATGTCTCGGTATTAAATACTACCGATTCGCCGGCACAAGCCTCATTATCAACCGGAATAAGTATCACTGTTGGGGCTGCAGCAGGTGTAACTGTTATTTCCCTTCTTTCTTCGCCAGAACATCCATTCTGTGTGACACTATATAATATAGTATACTTTCCGGCGGCACTTGCGGAGAACACGCCAGTTACAGGATCTACGGTTGCACCTTTCGTTTCTACCAGACCAAAAGTACCCCCACTCACGACTGGATTGAAGTCAGCTGTATTAGTTATACAAACTGTAGCCGGACCACTAAAAGCAGCACTAACTTCTTTAAGCGCTACTGTAGCTTTAGCGGATGGTACTGATGTCTGACTGCCAGGGCACCCAATAGTTGGGTCCTGCACCACCTCTACCCATACCTCGTCGTTAGCCTTAGGATCGGCTAAAGTAAAGGCTGACAGATTTTCGCCAACATGATTTCCATTCAGGAACCACTGGTAAGTTGGTACAGCACCTGGATTGGTAACACTAGCAGTATAGTTTATTGGTACGCCCGGGCAAACCTCAGATGTTAGTGGTGATAAACTTACAGATAATTGTTCTGTAGGATTTACCGTAATGGTAACAGCACTATTTAAGGTCTGCACACAGCCATTAGCATCAGAAATACTAGTGAGTGTATACGTAGTTGTTTGCTCGGGTCTAACAGCAAAAGTATTTTCACCTGCAGCAAGACTGATTGTCTGAGACACACTACCATTGCTGTATACCAGGCTAAAAGGAGCTGTACCACTGCTCAGCGCTACCTCCATAACCTGACTTGTACCATAACAGATGCTTTGAGCTGTCGTGGTCCATGCTGCAGCAGGTAGCGGGTTTACTTTGATATTCTCAATGGTGTTAGAGCGAGCAATGTTCTTGTTGCCACACAGCAATTCGCCCTGGGTAAGAAGCAGCTGTACATCATCACCATCGGCAAGGCTGGTGGTTGTGAATGTTTCTGCTGTAGAAGCTTGCACACCATTTACCAACCATGAATATGAAGGATTTATACCTCCATTGGTAATATTTACCACAGAGAAAGTGTTGCTTTCTCCGGCACAAATAGTCGCAGGTCCCTGGATAGTTGCTTCAGCATCCAGCATCGGCGTTACTTCCACCTCTACGCTTACACTGGCAGAGCAATCCTTGTTGTTGGTATAGGTGTAGGTGATGGTATGTTTACCAACACCTGCAGTGGTAGGATTAAAAGAATAGTTGTTTCCTACTTTTATTACTCCATTACCTGTAAATACCCCTTTGTTGCCAGATGGTGTACCTGTAATAGAAACAGCCGCATCATTCAGACAGAAAATAGTTTTTGCCATGTTAAAGGTAACGTTTGGCAAAGGCAGCACTTCAATCTTAGAAACCGCAGAAGTATTGATACATCCTGTTGTGGCATCGGTGTACCGATAAGAAATATCGTATGTTGCAGGATCATGCAGTAAAATACTTGACTGCGCTACGCCATTTACCAGAAATACACCACCGGCAGGAGATACTGTTGCATAATCCTCCAGTTTTATTTCAGTATTATCTCTGCAAAACTCGCTTTTTGAAAGCGCAAGTGTTACAACTGGCAGCGCAGTTACTTTAACAGTAACCTCCTCAGTTAATGTCTGGATACAGTTATTGGTATCAGATACAGACTTTAGAATTATATTCCTATCAGCTGTAAGTTTTCCTAATGCAATAGTATGCGTACTGGCATTGATGCCATTCACCACAACATCGGCACCCCCGGCATTATAGGTAAAGCTGTAAGGAGCAGTACCGGCAGTAAAATTCACTACTACATTAGCATCATCCTGGTTATAGCAAACAGATAGTTCTTTATTGGCAAAAGTGGCATTGGCAAGAGGGTTAACTACTACATTTACAATTGCAGGTTCACTTTTACAACCTTCATTATTTTGTACTATATAATAAGTATAAGTACGTGCTGTGTTTTTATCGAATTGTGGATCGGAATCAGGATCAAAGCTCATTCCTGTTAATGCAACAGAACTGCTTAGTGCAGCGTCCCGAAACACCTCAAGGGTATATGCGTTACTGGATGCGGTGATGGTAATAGCATCTACATCACCGCCCACACAAATGGGAGCAGGAGAAGAAACATATGGTGCATCTGGTTTTTCTTGTACCTGAAGCACAATTATACCTTCAGTAGTACAACCGTTCACTTCATAAACAACTTTTATGCTGTGAGAACCAGGTCCTGCAACTGTTGCACTAAAGTTATTACCGCTTATTGCTGCACTTGTAGTTGCATTGGAACTTGTAAATGTATAAGTGCCCCGTGCTACATTCGGTGTTACAGCTTCTACTAAATTGTAGGTATTTTCTGTCTGGCAAAGAGATGCAGCGGAAGTCTCTATTGATAATTCATCTTTTATAGTATAAGTGCCAGTTGCTGAACACACTGAGTTTTCATCAGAAATCTGAATGGTATAGTCTCCTTCATTCAGACCAGTAAATGTTACTATTGTACTATTGTCATTCGTAGTTTGCGAATCAGGCATACTATTTACTCCATTCAGTAAATAGGAGTATTGCTTTGTTCCTCCGCTCACCGTAAGAGTTATACTACCATTGGCCATACCAGTACAGGAATTATCCTTTGTATCGGCGTCATCAATCACAACGCCAGTGGTAGGATCAACAGTAACCCAAACACTTTTACTTCTACCAGCTCCATCTCGTACTACAACCAATATACTTTCTGCCTTTACCCCGTCAATAAGGAATGGCTCATTCAATGAAATGGCTTCGTTGTTAACGAAAACACTTTCACCAAAAGCAAATATTAAAAGTTCTGGTTGTCCACTGGTAACTACCACTTCAAACGATCCATTTTCCAGTCCATCACATTCAGCTTTTTTCTTCTGGACATAAAAATTAACCTGAGCAGTAGCCGTTAAAGCTGTGCAAAGGAATAAAGCTGTTAAAAGAATATATTTGTAGAGTTCTCTCATAACCAGTTTCATTTAACAGTTAAGGAATGTGAAACAGAACAACCATTTTTATCCCGTACAACAACCATATATGATCCAGCAGACATAACCGTCTGCTTTGTTAAGCTGGAGGATTTAGGATCTAATCCCTCGCCAAACCAGAAGTACTGATATGGTGCTTTTCCACCTGATGCTTGTATAGTAATGCTTGTGGTACTGCCAGTTTTTTCCTGATGTAGGTTTGCTGTAAGTTCTGTGGGAAGCTGGGGTAAAACAATCTGCTTTTTTATAACTTTCCCTTCCGAGTCTCTAACGGTACATATATAAGTTCCCCCTTTGAGATCCTTACGCAACCTACCGGTCTGACCATCATTCCAGTTGTAGATATAGGGAGCCTTACCACCGTTTGCCTCCACTACTATAACATGTGGGTTTGCAGCACAACCAGACTCGCTGACATTAGCTGTGAGTTGTAACCCCCTTGCATTTTGCGCTATTACGCCTGTCACTGCGAATAATAGCATAAACATAAGCATCAAGTATTTCATAGTTGTATTTTTTGGCCCACTTGCCATAAACCTGCTGGTAATCATCATAATGCAGTTGTGATCAAGGCTATTACACCTTTTCAGATAGTAAAGATGTTTGTTATAAACCGTCTAAAAAATTGAATAATACTGAAATTACTACATCTGAAATCTTGCCCTAGCCTTTCACAAATGCGGAATCTGCAACAGAGAGGTAAAAAAAATGGGGGAAAAATGATAAAAAAATCTCCTGCTTTGATTTTTAAGTTTAAGACTTACGCTATAACTGATTGTTAAACAAAGTTTTAAAAACAAAATATTAGTTAAGCAATCACACAGTTCCTTTCTGGGCATGCTTCCAACTAAATAGCCAGCTTTTGCGTCAGTCAAAGCTTTAATAATATAACAATATTATTTTATTGTTGCATTTTTCTTGATTGATGTAAGAAATGGAATTAAAAAATGATTAAGCTGCTTTTATACTTAAATGGGTAGTTTTCGCTTCTCGTTTTTATATTAGACAAAATTTTTAACTTTGCCGCCACAGCAACTGTTAGTTGTTTATAAGGTATAGAACTAAACTTTTCGTACTACAATGGCTTTTGACATAGACATGATCAAAGCGGTGTACGGCCAAATGGGCGATAGAATCTCCAAAGCCCGCAAAATTGTCGGCAGGCCGCTTACACTCGCAGAAAAAATTCTTTATTCCCACCTTTATCAGGGAGACCCAACTGAAGCATTCGGCCGCGGCAAATCTTATGTAGAATTTGCCCCCGACCGTGTTGCCATGCAGGATGCGACTGCTCAGATGGCCCTGCTACAATTTATGCAGGCAGGTAAAAAAACAGTGGCTGTACCCTCTACCGTTCACTGCGACCACCTGATACAGGCAGAAATTGGTGCTGCACAAGACTTGCAGAAAGCAAATACTAACAACAAAGAAGTATACGACTTCCTGGCCTCGGTATCTAATAAGTATGGTATTGGCTTCTGGAAGCCAGGTGCCGGTATTATTCACCAGGTGGTGCTGGAAAACTACGCCTTCCCGGGCGGTATGATGATCGGTACCGACTCCCATACGCCAAATGCTGGCGGCCTTGGCATGATTGCCATTGGTGTGGGTGGTGCCGATGCCGTAGACGTAATGGCAGGCATGGCATGGGAGCTTAAATTCCCTAAGCTGATCGGTGTAAAACTAACGGGCAAACTAAGTGGCTGGACTGCTGCCAAAGATGTTATTCTTAAAGTAGCTGGTATTCTTACCGTAAAAGGTGGTACCGGTTATGTTGTAGAATATTTTGGCGATGGCGCCGATGCCATCAGCTGTACCGGTAAATCTACCATCTGTAACATGGGTGCGGAGATTGGTGCTACTACTTCCCTGTTCGCCTATGGCGACACCATGCGTGCGTACCTGGAAATGACAGAACGTGCCGATGTTGCCGCCGCAGCTGAAGGTGTTCGTGAGCACCTGCGTGCTGATGATGAGGTATACGCCGATCCGGAGAAATTCTACGACCAGGTAATTGAAATTAACCTCAGTGAGCTGGAACCGCATATTAATGGTCCGTTTACGCCTGATGCTGCCTGGCCAATTTCTGAATTTGCCGCTGCCGTAAAAGAGCATGGCTGGCCAGAGGAGCTTGAAGTAGGCCTTATCGGTTCCTGCACCAACTCAAGCTACGAAGATATTACCCGTGCTGCTTCTGTTGCGCAACAGGCAATAGACAAGAGACTTAAGGTTCAGTCTGAATTTACCGTAACCCCAGGTTCAGAGCTGGTAAGGTTTACCACAGAGCGTGATGGCCTGCTGGTACCTTTCACTGAAATTGGCGGTGTGGTGCTGGCAAATGCCTGCGGTCCTTGCATAGGCCAGTGGGCACGCCACATGAAAGACCCAAGCCGCAAGAATTCTATCATCACTTCCTTTAACAGGAACTTTGCGAAGCGAAATGATGGTAATCCCAACACCCATGCGTTTGTGGCCTCTCCTGAAATAGTTACCGCCATGACTATTGCAGGCGACCTTACCTTTAACCCGCTTAAAGATAAACTCCGCAATGCCGATGGCGAAGAGGTTATGCTGGATGAGCCTATGGGTATTGAGCTGCCGCCTAAGGGCTTTGCAGTAGAAGATGCCGGTTACCTTGCCCCTGCCGAAGATGGCAGCCAGGTTCAGGTGGTGGTTGATCCTGCTTCTGACCGTCTGCAGCTTCTCGATCCGTTTAAGCCAAACAAGCCAGCTGATTTCCGTGGCCTGCGCCTCCTGATTAAAGCTAAAGGCAAATGTACCACTGACCATATTTCTATGGCCGGTCCGTGGTTGAAATACCGTGGCCACCTGGACAACATTTCCAATAACATGCTGATTGGTGCGGTAAACTTCTACAACGAAGCCACCAACAAAGTGAAAAATGTACTGACTGGTGAGTCTGGCGAAGTGCCTGCTACAGCCCGTGCATACAAGCGCGAAGGTGTTGGTACCGTTGTGGTGGGAGATGATAACTATGGCGAAGGCTCCAGCCGTGAGCACGCTGCCATGGAGCCACGTCACCTGGGTGTACGTGCCATACTGGTAAAATCTTTTGCCCGTATTCATGAAACCAACCTGAAGAAGCAGGGTATGCTTGCCATTACCTTTGCCGATCCTTCTGATTACAACAAGGTGCAGGAAGACGATACCATCGACATCATTGGCATAGACAACTTTAAGCCGGAAACACAGCTTTCAGTTAAACTAAGCCATACCGATGGTTCAATGGATGAGTTTAAGGTGAACCACACCTATAACGAGGGCCAGATTGCCTGGTTCTGGGCCGGTTCTGCCCTAAACCTGATTAAACAAAAAGAAGGTGCCGTATAAAGGCACAAGCCAGTAATAGTAAAGCCAGCGCAAGAGCGCTGGCTTTTTTGTATTTTAACAGTCCCGGAATTGCTAGTGAAACAGCACCTGACTACTACCCTTTTTCCACAAAGTGTTTTTTCACCAGGCCATCGGCGTCTGATGGCCTTACATGGCCCAGCCATTCATTCCCCACAATCACCACGGGGGCTTCTTTGCAGCGTCCCGTGCACTTGGTTTTAATTACCTTGCTTACTTTCTTAAGCTTATTCTTATCCAGCGCCTCTTTAAAAGACTTCTGAAGTGACTTGCTATCCGGCTTGCAATCTGAGCCAGTGCAGACAAACACAAAATCCTGTATGTGGCTATAATCTTTCTTTCCCATGCTAATTCATTAACTGTAAAGCAACAGTTAGTAGTACGCTAAAGTTCTAACCGATAATACCTGCCATCCATTGCATTAGCAGGCCACAAATATAGGCACCATAGGTGCCCAGCGCATAGCCTAAAACAGCCAGCAGCACCCCTACAGGCGCAAGAGATTCATGAAATGCCGAAGCTACCACCGGAGCAGAAGCCGCTCCGCCTATATTGGCCTGGCTGCCTACTGCCGTAAAAAAGAAAGGAGCTTTAATTAGGTAAGCAACAAACAGCATTACACTCACATGTACCAGCATCCAGATGATGCCCACCACGAATATTCCCGGATTATCTGCAATGGCTTTTATATCCATGTGCAAACCAATGGTGGCCACCAGGATGTAAATCATCACACTGCCCAGGCGCGATGCGCCCGCCCCTTCCAGCTTTCTGGCCGATGTAAAGGAAAGCAATAGCCCAATGGTGGTGGCAACCACTACAATCCAGAAAAAACCGCTTGTTAAACTAAAGTCAGTAAGCCACTTGTATGGCTGTGTATATGCTTCGCCCACACTTACAGCTTCTGTGCTGGGTGCTACGGTATATACCCTTGTTTCAGATATTTCCAGTAACCAGGGTGCTACCAGGTCGGCCACTAAATGCGAGAGGCCCACCACACTAAATCCTACACTTAAAATAATGATGGTATCTGTAAGGCTCGGCATTCTTGCAATGCTCAGGCGGTATTCTTCTATACGCTTGCGTACATCCACTATGGCAGATGCATCAGCCCTGAATAAACGATCTACACGCTTTGAACGGCCTGCACCAAACAGCAAAAAGGCCATCCAGATGTTGGCAACAATAACATCCACCGTTGCCATGATGCTGAATATACCTGCTCCAAATTTATCTACCTCAAATAATTCTTTCATGGCTGCCTGGTTGGCACCACCGCCAATCCAGCTTCCGGCTATGGTAGACAGGCCACGCCAGATGGCATCCCCCCTTACAATATCGGGATTAAAGATAGAGACAACCCACATGGCAATAGGTCCGCCCAATATAATCCCCAGGGTGCCTGCCAGAAACATAATTACAGCCTTGGGGCCCAGTTGTATAATGCCTTTAAAATCTATGCTGATGGTAAGCAATACCAGGGCCCCCGGTAATAAATAACGTGAGGATACAAAGTACAAATTCGACTCGTGCGGATCTACAATGCCGAAGGTATTCAGCAGCGAAGGCAGAAAGTAACAGAGCAGCAGGGCCGGCACAACGCCATAAAATTTTAGCCAGAACGGATGCCGGCTTTTTGCCGTATAGAAAATAATGCCTAGCAGGGCCATTAATATGCCAAATACTACAGCATCATTCGTAATTAAAGCTTCAGACTCCATAAAAGATGGTCCTAGTGGTTCTAAAAGCCGGAAAGATAAGTAAAATTTCCTGCCATACCCTAAAACATCAGACTCGTAAGTTTAAATAAGAGATTGTTTGCCTTTACCATTTGCGTTGCAGATTACTTCAACATTCATGCATACCCTTAATCCCTTAAATGATCTTGTAAGGGTAGGGCTGAAAATTTAGATTTGTGATATGTCAGAAACCAAATTGACCAAAGCTGGCAATCTGCATGTAATAGGCTTTGGATCTTCCGCAGGGGGCCTCGAAACACTGCAGGAGCTATTATCCAAACTGCCTGCAGATCTTGGCTTTGCTTTTGTGATCGTACAGCACCTCTCACCCAATCATACCAGCTTAATGCACGAGCTGCTGGCCAGCCATACAGGCATGCCCGTTCTGGTGGTAGAGGAAAAAATACAGCTACGCTCCAACCATATATATCTTATTTCTAAAGACTGGGATCTGGCGTTACACAACTCCTACCTGGTTCCGCTGGTTAAAAAGCAGAACAGCTCACCTAAAAGCCCTATTGACCGCTTCCTGATCTCAATGGCCTCCTCCATGGAAGAAAGGTCTGTTGGCATTATTCTTTCTGGCACCGGTACAGATGGTACCCATGGGGTAAGAGCTATTAAGGCAAAGGGAGGTATCGTCATCGTGCAAAAGCCCGGATCTGCCAAATTTGATGGCATGCCCCAGGCAGCATTGGATACAGGCACGGCAGACTTTGTACTGGATGTTCCCGATATTGCCGAACGCCTGAAATTACTGGCACAGCAGCTGCGCGAAGGCAGAATTCTTGGTGAGAATGAAGGAAACCAGGTACTGGAAAAAATACTGCAGCACCTGAAGAGCAGTATCAACATAAATTTTACCTATTACCGCACCCCCACCCTGCTGCGCCGCATCGATAAACGCTGCAAGATTGTAAACGTATGCACGCTTGAGGATTACTACCAATACCTAATAAAAGAAGATAACGAATCACACCTGTTAGCACAGGAATTCCTGATAGGAGTATCCAGCTTTTTCCGTGATGAATTTGTGTGGCGAAGCCTCGAAAAAAATGTAATACCCCAGCTTTTTGAAGGCAAGCAGACTGGAGAACAGCTACGTGTGTGGGTTGGAGGCTGCTCTACCGGCGAGGAAGCCTATACCCTTGCAATACTGCTGAACGAGTACAAGATCCGTTCACAAAAGCAGGTTGATTTTAAAATATTTGCCTCTGACCTGGATAATACTGCTATAAAAATAGCCTCCAAAGGTTTATACGGAACAGATATTGTGCAGCAGGTGCCCTACCTCCTGCTTAACCGTTATTTTGAACGCGAAGAAAAAGGTTATCGCATTGAAGCCAGCTTGCGCGATAAGGTTGTTTTCGCCCAGCACAACCTGATATCAGATCCACCTTTTATCAGGATGGACCTGATCAGCTGCCGGAATACACTTATTTACTTTACACCTGCAAGCCAGCAAAAGCTGATCAGCAAGTTTCATTTTGCACTTAACACAGGAGGTTTTCTGCTGTTGGGAAGTAGTGAAAGCCTGGGGTCTGCCGCAGAATTATTTCGTTCTGTAGACAAGGGCACTAACATTTTTCAAAATATAGAAGAACGGAAACGGCAGGACTTTATAAGCGACCACCGTGCTACAACCACAATATTGAAAGATCGTAGAAGAAATGTAATGTTGCCCGATACCTCCTCCGATTCTGATTCCTCCTACGTATCTGATAACTTTGCTGCAATACTGGCAAAGGAGCATGCGCCTACCAGTATCTTTATCAACGAGCAGTTTGATGTTTTATACATCCATTGCGATGCCGACAAGTACCTAAGCCTACCCAAACGCTCCTTAAAGCTGAACCTGCTTAAAATGCTGAATACCAGTGAGCAGCTCATCATCCGGAAAGGTATAGAAAAGGCTGAACAGGAAAAAATTACTGCTTTCAAAGAGGTTAGCCTGAATAAAGGAAAAACTCAGCACCTGGTTGACCTGCGCTTTAAAGAAGTGTGGGTAGAGGCACAAAAAAGTAAGACTTATCTTATTGAGATATTCAGGCGGGAAAACGAAAGCAGCAAATCCGAATCGACACCTGTGCTGAACCCAGACAGACTGTTGCTGCTGGAAAGAGAGCTGGCAGAAAAAGACAGACAGCTTAAGTTTTTAAAGGAAAAGCTGGAAACCAGCAGCGAACAGCTTCAGGCAAGCAACGAAGAATTACATACCAGTAACCATGAACTACAAAGTGCAAACGAAGAGCTGCAGTCGGTAAATGAGGAGCTGCACACACTCAACTCGGAACTTAAACAAAAGATTGAAGAGGTAACAGCCTCCAATACTGATATTGATAACCTGTTTACCAGCACCAACATTGCAACCTTGTTCCTGGACCAGGATTTAAAAATCAGGAAGCATACACCGCGACTGCGTGAGCTTATCAGGATCACAGAAAATGATGTTGGCCGCTCCATTGCCGACTTTAACACCAGTTTCAGGAATTATAATATTGAAGATGATGCCCAGGAAGTGTTAAGAACACAGCAGACCCTGGAACGGGAGGTGATCACTAAAAATGGAAAATATTTCCTTAGCCGGATTTCTCTTTATCGCCAGCAGGATGGCTCTTCCAAAGGCGTAGTAGTCTTGTACATTGATCTTACCGAAAAACACAAGGTTGAGACGGAGGTTAAAGAAACAGCCGACAGATTGTCGCTGGTACTGGAGACCTCAAAAACCGGCTATGTAGAACTGCACCTGGCAACGAACAAACTATTCTACGATAAGCAGTATGCCCAGATCATGGGCCTGGCGCCTGGTGAACAAAAAAGTTTTGAGCAGCTCATGGAAAGGGTTCATCCGGATGATAAGGAAATGCTGGAAAAACAGCTTAAAAACTCCATTGAAAACGGTGAAAATATTCTGACAGAGTACAGAACTATACTACCAAAGACAATGGAAGTTCGCTACCTGTATAGCCACGCCAGGGCAATCAGGAATGAAAAGGGTGAGGTAGTTAAGCTGGTGGGTGCCATACAGGACCAGACGGATCGAATACAACAGGAACAGGAATCACTCTGGTACTGGAAGCTACTGCAGGAATCACAGAACGAAATCTATATTTTCGATGCCAGAAGTTTAAGATTCATCACCGTAAATTATGGTGCACAGAAAAATATTGGCTACACAGCAGAAGAATTTAAACAGCTTACAGCCATCAACATCAAACCAGATTTCAGCTGGAATGAGTTTGAAGAACTGTTGACTCCACTGCGAACAGGCCAGACAAAATTGCTGCGCTACCATACCACGCATCAGCGTAAAGACCGCAGCACCTACCCGGTACTGGCAAACCTGCAGCTGGGTAATTATCAGGGCAGAGACGTTTACATAGCCATCATTCAGGATATTACCGAGCTTGTAAAGGTACAGGAGGAGCTTAAAGCAATTAACGAACGTTACGACTTTGCCATTCGTGGCACCAGCGACGGTATCTGGGACTGGCCGGATATCAACACTAGCCAGCTCTACTGGTCGCCTCGTATCTATGAGCTGTATGGCATGAAGCCTGGTGAGGTAGAACCCACCATGGAAAACCTGATGTCACTGATACATCCTGATGATGTTGAACGTACCCGCCTGGCGGTGAAGGCACACCTGGAACATGAAACACCTTATGATATTGAGGTTAGAATGCATCATAAAACCAGGGGCTATCGCTGGTTCAGGGCAAGAGGACAGTCTGTGCGCAACAAAGAATGTATGATTTATCGTATGGCAGGTTCTTTAACTGATGTGCATCAGCGCAAGCAGGATGAACTTGAACTGCGGGAGATTAACCGCCGCCTGGAGCTCGCCAATAATTACCTTGATAATTTTGTTTATACCGCTGCACACGACCTGCGGGCACCGGTCTCAAACCTGCGTACCCTTATCGGCATGCTGCAGTCGGATGAGAAGCTTAGCGAAAATGTAAACTTTATGCGGGTTGTGCAGTCGGCTAACAGGCTTGAAGACACGCTGCAGGGCATGGTACGCATACTGGAAATTCAGCGCAACGATAGCCCCGAAGTATCATCCCTGAACATAGCAGAGATCTTTAGACTCATCAGGAGCGAGCTGGCAGAGGAGGAAAAAGAAGCAAAAGCCAGCATTGTTACCACCTTTCGGGTACAGGAGATTAATTATGTTAAGCCTTTTTTGCAGAGTATTTTACGCAACCTGCTAAGTAACGCGCTTAAATACCGAAGCAACGATAGAGACCTGGTGATAGAAGTAAGCACCAAACAGGCTGGTGAATATGTGCTGCTGGAGGTAAAAGACAATGGAATAGGCCTGGATGTAAAGCGCTATGGCAAAAAGCTGTTCAAACCTTTTGAACGATTAACCAAGCAGGCTGAGGGGCAGGGTTTAGGCCTGCACCTCGTTAAAACCATGCTGGAACGCAACGGGGGCAGCATTAAAGTAGAGGGTGAGACAAACAAAGGCCTGCACTTTAAACTCTACCTGAAGCCCTACCTGCTGGATAATAGCATACCTGTTAACACAGATGCCTGAGTAAGTTATGGCCGTACCTCCATGCTATTTACAAGGCTTACAAACTCGCTTAAAATCATAGCGGTAGCACCCCAAACCACCCGTTCTTCTACCGGGTAGTAGGGTGTTCTGATCTTGTAGAGGCTGCCGGGCGGCGAGTTTGTAAATTTTATAAAGTTTTCCTCCAGCAGGTCGGGCAGCGGCACTTCCAGTACCTGCTCTACCTCTGCGGGGTCGGGCTTAAATTCAGGAGCAGCAGGCATGTAGCCCACAACCGGCAGCACCACAAAGTTACTGGGGGGGATGTACAGTTCAGACAGGGTTCCCAATATCTGTACCCCCAGCCGGGGTATGCCCATTTCTTCTTCGGTTTCGCGCAGCGCCGTATAGATGCGGTCCGGATCTTCGGGCTCCGCTTTTCCCCCAGGCAGGCTAACCTGTCCACTGTGGTGGCCTTCGTATTGTGGCCGCTGCATGAGTGGTAACCAGATTGTGTTTTGCCTGGGGTAGAGCAGTAGCAGCACACTCCCCTGCCGCGCATTGGGGCGTGGCATTATTTTAAACCGCACATCCTGTTCGAGCTGCGGCGACATAAGTGCCTGTGCTTTAACACCAGGCAAGGGCTGCTGCAAACGATCTTTCAGTGCTTGTATAAACTTTTCCATCATTGATTAAAAACAAAAAAAGCTTCCACTGTTTGGTGGAAGCTTCTCTTTAGCAAGAGAAGTTACAGCTTCTCTTTAGCAAGAACAGATTCTCTTTAACAAAGAAGTAAGAACTTCTCTCTTGTAAGAGATTTATTCTCCGGTCTCGTTCTTGTCGTAGCTTATTTTAGAGATCTGCTTATCGATCATATAGCGGCCAACGCCTTCTTCTCCAATCGTATCGAAGAGCTCCAGTGCGCGGCGTGCTATGAATTCCTCTTCGATCTGCTCGTTAAGGAACCACTGCAGGAAGGTAACAGTTGTGAAATCCTGCACCTGATAGCATTTGGCTACAATGCGGTTAATAGACTGGGTAATGGCGATCTCCTGCTCCAGTGCCTGCTCAAACACAGCCCTGAAAGAATCATAATCCTGCTGAATACCGGTTATTTCCGGAGATACAGCATTACCACCTACATCCAGTATATATTTGAATATCCTCATCATGTGGCCGCGTTCTTCTGAAGATTGTTTGTAGAAGAAGTTGGCGCTGTTTTCAAACCCATGCTGATCGCACCAGGATCCCATGGCCAGGTAAACAGCAGATGAATGTGCTTCGCGTTTTATCTGCTCGTTAAGAGCGGTTTCTATTTCTTCTGTAAGAGATGTCTTACGTCTTAATAAATCTTTCATATCTAAAATTACTTGTGCGTCTCTTTCTTATACTGACGAAAATACATCTAAGTTGCCTTATTGCAATATCCCAAGCAGAATTTGGAACTGTTCTAAATCTGAATAAGAGAGAAATAAAATACAAAATGGCGTGTATCAGCAGTTTTACACCTTTCTGGCTTCCAGGCTGGCAGGTGTATGCTCAATATTTACATGGTTTACATAAACCGACTGCCTAGCTGCAGTTGTTTCTATTACGTACCTGGGGCGGGCTTTAATCTCTGCATACATTTTACCGATGTATTCACCAATAATGCCCAGGCAAATCATCTGTATACCGCCAAATACAGCTATAGGAATGAGAATGGAAAACCAGCCCGGAATAACAAGACCCAGAACATAGCAATAGACAGCCCAGCCAATGAGCGCGCAGGAAAATAAAAATGTAGATAAACCCAGCAACAACACCATACGCATGGGCTTTACAGAAAACGAAGTAACACCTTCCCAGGCAAAAGTGAGCATTTTGCGGAAAGGGTACTTACTCTCCCCTAACAGCCTCTCTTTGCGCTGGTAAAAAACTGTAGCAGTACGTAAACCAATTAAAGGAAAGATCCCTCTCATAAAAAGGTTTACTTCCTTAAACTGTAAGAACTGTGCCAGTGCAAAGTTAGTTACCAGCCTGAAATCTGCATGGTTATTTACCGTTTTAACACCCAGTGACTGCATGAGCTGATAAAAAGCTTCTGCAGTTTTTCTTTTGAACCAGGAGTCTGTTTTCCTGTCGTTTCTTATGCCGTATACAATAGCGGCACCTTCTTTATGCTTTTGTAACATCTCCCAGACTACCTCAATATCATCCTGCAGATCTGCATCAATAGAAATATAAACATCAAACTGGTTGAACTGGGATTCCAGACCGGCCAGCAAAGCATACTGATGCCCAAAGTTCCTCGCTAATTTAATGCCCCGTACCAGATTACATTTATTACAAAGCTCCTGTATTATGGCCCAGGTGTTATCTCTGCTGCCATCATCTACAAAGCATATTTTGCTGTCTTCAGCTATTTCATTGTTTAGAATAAGCTTCTTGAATAAACCCTCTAAAGAAGCATAGGTACTCTTAAGAATTTCTTCTTCATTATAACAGGGTACAATCAGCGCCAGCTTTTTCATGTAGGGAAATCGTTTTCTGACAGGAAATACTAAAACTTCAAAAGTGCCCGTAGTAGGATGTTGTACGCATGTATGCCCTGCTTTATAATAATACCTATTTCATGCTTTTAGAGAAAACCTATAGCTGCACCGTAGCTAAACTAATTAAATAAATATATTTTTAATAATTTAATCTTGTAAAGAAAAAATAATATTTTGCGATGAATATCATGGCTCCTTACTATCTGGTATATGCTTTCGCAAAAAAACCTTAACCTGTTATGGGCATTATTTTTTCTCTGCCTGATATGCATTCCTATCTTTTTACACCTCGATTGGTTGCCTGTCAGGCTGTGGGATGAATCAAGGGTTGCCATAAATGCGATGGAAATGTACCAGAATGGTGATTACCTGGTGACCCATTATGAAGGCAAACCCGAAATGTGGAATACCAAGCCACCCCTTATGAACTGGGCTCAAGTAGTATGCATGAAGCTGGTTGGCACCAACGAACTCGCCTTAAGATTACCCTCGGCAATAGCTGCTTTATTCACCTGCCTGTTAATGGTGTACTTCTCCTTTAAGGCATTCAGGAATTATACATTGGGCATTATTGCAGCGCTGGTGCTGGTAACAGCAAATGGTTACATACAGGAACATGTAAGCCGCACCGGCGAATACGATGCGCTGCTTACCTTTTTTACTACAGCTTTTTGCCTGTGCTTTTTCCTTTTTTTGCAGCAGGGAAAAACTGTATTTCTTCACCTGTTTTTTGCAGCACTTGCATTGGCTGTACTTACCAAAAGCATTCAGGGTTTAATATTTTTGCCAGCCATCGGCATTTTTGTGTTATTCCAGAAAAAGCTCTTAAACCTGATAAGGAATAGGTGGCTGTACATAGATTTAACATTATTTCTGCTGGTTGTTGCTGCATTTTATCTTGGCCGCGAGTGGTATAATCCTGGTTATCTGCAGGCCGTGTGGGATTATGAATGGGGCGGCAGGTATGTAGTAGCACAGGAAAATAATGGTGGTGAATATTGGTACTACCTGAAGAATTTTCTCTGGCCTCACTTTACCTATTGGATATGGTTAGTACCAGTAGGCTTCTTTATCGGTTTCCGATCCAATGAAGGCAGCATTAGGGCATTTTCACTTTACAGCCTGCTGCTCCTGGCGCTGTACTTACTGATCATCTCCACAGCCAAAACAAAGCTTCAATGGTATGATGCTCCCACCTATCCTTTTTTAGGTTTCATGGTTGCCATACCGTTGTACCACATATACCTGCAGCTTAAAAATTTAGAAAATGGAACACTAGTCCGTAGCCTTTACCCCTATGCCTTTCTGATTGTTGTGTTTTTTTATCCCTATTTCCAGATAACAAACAAGTCTTACAGACCGGTGGAAGAATGGTGGGAATGGGATACTTATTCCATCAGCTATGTTTTACAGGATGCATACAGATCCGGTAAGCCTCTGTCAGATTACTTCATCTGCTTTGAGAATTACAATGCACACATCCTGATCTACACAAAGTTTATGCAGCATAAGGGCAGCAGCATAGGACTTAAATCTTATAAAGAGATTGCGGCCGGAGATAAGATCATTGCAAATGAACCCAGTGTAATTGCCTACATTGAGCAAAATTATATGCACAGGGTGACAAGGGAATTCTACAGCGCCAAAGTATACCAGATCATCGACAAAAAAGAGCCATCGCAATTAATGCAGGCAGCAGTACGGGCAAATTGAACTATGGCAGTACTTTAACCTGTAGGGAGCAGACTTTGGATAAGACTCATAAATTAATTAAGATCACCTGAAGGCATCCGGAAATCCGGTGGGGCAATAAGTAATTCCCAGGAAGAAAACTTCTACCCTCTTCTCTAGCAGAAAGAAGCAGAACGGCGAAGACGCTCGTGGAGAATTGAGTTAAGCTCCATCATGGCCCTGGTACCATTCAGGAGGTCCTGAAACTCCAGCACATCCATTACGGTGAGTACAAAACAGCGATCGCAACCACAGGGAGTCAGGATTTCCACATCATGAGAGCGGCTTGTATTAGTGAGCAACTGTTCTACGTCAATATTGGCGGCCAGCTTTTTCAGTGAAAAATAACAAGGTAATTTCAGCAGGGAGCGTCTACCGTACCACTCTAACACCAGCACACTACGCAGGTTATCCTGGTAAATGCAGCCGTTTAGCGTGCGGTATAATTCCTTAAGTTGCTGATCTTGCATAGTTCTAAAACTTCGGTAGCACAAAGATGTTGGTTATTTAGAACAAATCCAAATAAATATAAGTAAGTAATGTACCTATAACTTTTTAGGCAGGGGGCTGTTTATTTGTTTAAACAACTGATACGATCATGAAACATTTTTCCTTTATTATAACCTTATTCTCCCTTGTTGTAGCATTACAAAGCTGTGCTCCCACCAACCTCACCTATCACGAAGCGCAGCAACGTAACCTTCGAAAACTGGAAACTGAAGCCCAGCGTCAGGACTCTGATTTTCTGGTAGAGGCTGCAAATTATGACCTTCTGTTTACCGACATCTCCAGCAGAGCCATGCAGGAGGGTTATGCACGCGTGGTAACAGACTTTGCCAATACCGCCAATACAGACTATCAACGTATGCATGAAGATCTTAAGAAGCTGGCTAAAGACAAGAAAATGTCGCTGCCTACCAGCATGAGCGACCGCTTTGAGCAAACATCAAGAGAGCTGGTTACGACCGACAGAAGAGCTTTCGATAAGAACTACCTCAACACCATGGAAACTTTGCACGAAAGAGCCATCAGACTTTACGAGGATGCGGCCCTTAGAGCAAATGACAGCGATATCCGCGCATTTGCCGCCGCTAAACTCGATATAATCCGTGCGCATGAAAGAAGGGCAGACGAACTGGAAAACCAGCTGCTTTAGTCAGCAGAGATTCAGCAATAATCAGAAGTAATTACTGCTTTAGTTGTTAAATAATCCATAAAAAAACAGCCCTGAAATCTAATTCAGGGCTTTTTTTTAGTCTTACTGAAGTCCCCAATCTTATTGCCAGATCCATTACTGACACAATTCCTGGAGAGCCTGAATGCCTGAGGGCTCATCTTTTTCGGCAGATCTTTTCCAGGCGGTGCAGGCTTTATCGAACTGGTTCTGACGGTAATAGAGCTCCCCGAGATAATAGTTTATCTCATCCAGAAAAGGATCTTTCTGGGCTGCTTTCTGCAGAAACTTTTCTGCCTGCTCAAACTGCTCACGGTACAGTAAAAGAATTCCCTTGTTGCGGTATCCCCAGGCATTGGCAGAGTCTATCTGCAGGCTTGCATCTATGTCGCTGCCCGCTTCTTTATACTTCTCGAGTTGGGTAAGCACAAAACCCCTGTTGTTAAGAAAATAAGGATTTTTAGGCTGAAGTCGCACAGCCTTGTTAATCACCTTCAGGGCTTCATCAAACTTTTTCTGTTCAATCAGCAGCATGGCCAGGGCATTGTAGGCATTGGCCTCTTTGCTATCCAGCCTGATGGCTGTTTCAAGGTCAGTACGGGCACCGGTAAAATCAAGCTGATCCATTTTAACGATGCCTCTGTTCACATATGCTTCTGCATTTTTAGGATCAAGCGATAGGGCCCTGTCAAACGCCATAAGTGCAGAATCTCTTTCCTGAAGATGGTTGTAGGCCAGCCCTTTTGCAAAATATACATAAGCTGAATCCTGGTACTCATTAGATACCTCTTTCAGGTCCTGCAGGGCCTGGCTCCAGCCCCCGGTTTCGAGATACACATTTGCCCGGTTAAAACGGGCGTCGGTATACTCAGGGCTTATTTGCAGGGCGGCTCCGTAATCTTCCAGGGCCTGATCATACTGTGCTGATTTGAAATAGGCGATTCCCCGGTTGTTATACGCATCTGCATACTTAGGATTGTGCTTCAATGCCTGAGTGTACAGACGTATGGCTTCGGGATATTGTGCCTGCTGCAGATAGGTGTTTCCTTCCTGTAGCAGTTCGTAGGCTTTTTCTTCATTGCTGGGGTTACAAGCCAGCACCAGTAAAAAAAGCAGTAGAAAGTAGGTGTACTTTTTCATTTCCACCACAAATATAGAACCCACTACCCATACGTTCATACTTTAGCAACAAAAAGAAAACGGAACGCCTACTATTTGGCTACAGACAGCCTTGATGGCTTATGTTTTTTAGCTGATTTGATGAAAAACCAGGTTTTCCAGGTGAAGATCCTTATTTATTTGCGAGCATGGCCTGATCTAAGACTGTTAAGTTTTTTTCTTGTCCTTTTCTTTCCCGCTGTCTTCCTTATCTTCCACTTCTTTATCTGCCTTCAGTGGAGGTTTTTCCCCCTCATCGGTAAGGCGGGGTGTATCATAATTGTTATCAAGCACCTCTTTTACTTTTTCGCTCTGTACTTTCACATACTCAGCTTCTCCTTTTTGTGAGATGCGCCGGTAATACTCATATATGGGTACTGCATAGTGTTTTGGTTCTATTCGATGTCCATAGCGCTTCGCCCAGACCGCTGTGAAGGCCGCCCCTAAAAAGAAAATAAGGCTGGCATAGGAGGTCCAGAGCAGGATGAGAATAATGGAGCTTGCAGCACCATAGGCAGAAGCAGGATCGGCAATACCTATATACCTGGCGATTAGGGCTTTCCCTAAAAGAAATAAAAGTGATGTTACAAAAGCACCGATCCAAACATCGCTCCAGGATACATTGGCATCAGGTAACACTTTATATATTGTAGCAAACAGCAGCGTAATAACTGTTACCGACATCACAAAATTGACCAGGTCGATTATATAGGTTGAATAATTTGAATAAATATCGATATGGTCTGTCATGTAGCCGCTGACAGCCGTTACAACAGAAGACACAATTAGGGATGTCAGTAACAAAAAGCCTACCACCAGCACCATCCCAAAAGAAAAAAGACGGTCCAGGATCAGTTGCTTAAAAGCCCGTTCAGGTATTACCTTCAACTCCCATATATCATTAAGGCTTATTTTAAGATGAAAGAATACTCCTGTTGCAGCATAAACTAGGGATGCAATACCTATGATGGTTGCTATGGTACTACGCTGGGCTTCACTTGCTGCCAATATTGTATTCTCTACCTGGCGGGCACCTTCAGTACCAAGAATATTACTAAGTTCACTATAAACCTGGCCTCTTACTGTTACACCGCTAAAAAACTGCCCGGTTACGTAGAATATCACCACAAATAAACCTGGCATTGAAAAAATTGAATAATAAGCAATAACGGCACTCAAACGGAATGGGTCGTTCTCCATCCACTTGGTGTAGGTGGCCTTTAGGACTGACCAAACAGTTACAGCGCGCCGTTTTACTCTTTTCATCCGCCTACTACCTCGCCACCATTTATATGAACGATCTGGCTGGTCATATAAGATCCATCTGCAGATGCCAGGAATACATAAGCGGGACCAACTTCACTGGGTTGTCCAGGCCGGTTCAGGGGCACTTTTTTACCGAACTCATCCACATTATCCTTGGTGCTGGGTATCAGGGGGGTCCAGATAGGCCCTGGGGCTACGCCATTCACCCTTATTTTTTTCTCTGCCAGATTTGCACCCAGGCTCCTGGTAAAAGCCGTTATGGCACCTTTGGTAGAGGAGTAATCGAGTAGATGCCAGCTGCCCCTGTAGGCTGTTACACTGGTTGTATTAATAATGCAATCTCCCTCCTGCAGATGCTCAAGGGCTGGCTTGGTTAAGTAAAACATAGAGAAGATGTTTGTGCGGAAAGTTTTCTCCATCAGATCCAGATCAAGCTCTTCCATGTCATCAGCCGGATGCTGCTCGGCCGCATTGTTCACCAGTATGTTTAGTTTACCAAACTCCTCCACTGTTTTCTTAACACATTGTGCAGCAAAATCACGGTCACCAAGGTCTCCGCGCAGCAGCAGGCATTTCCGCCCTTCTTCTTCCACCATGCGTTTGGTTTTATTGGCATCTGCATCTTCGCTGAGGTATACGATTGCTACATCAGCTCCCTCCCTTGCATAATGCACAGCCACAGACTTGCCAATACCGCTGTCTCCACCCGTAATCAGCGCAACTTTGCCTTTGAGCTTATCACTGCCTTTGTAATCGTCCCTGATTACCTGCGGCTCTGGCTGCATTTTAGATTCATGCCCAGGTGTTTTCTGTGACTGGTCTTTGATTTTCTCTGACTTTTGATCCGGTTTATTATTCATAATCTTTAAGAGCTAATTGTGGTATTGTTTAAACGCTGGAAAAAGGGAAAGTGCAAGGGTTTTGCCGCACCTACACCTGCACAACTACCAATGCTGTTGCAGACTGGCTGGAAAATATACTTTATTCAGCCCTGCTTACTTCGCTTTCAAGTTTCAGTACCTCACTTCCATCTTCCTGCCTGATGAGCAGCGCCTTATTGCCTGCCTCTCCTTTTCTGGTAATTTCAGAGCCTTTGATTGTTCGTTTAACCTCATGATCAAAAGTTTCCTGTACTTTACCCTCGGCCGTACCCGAACCCCAGTTCCATTTTACATTAGTCCCTTTTCGTATCATAACAGTACAGTTGATAAATTTTGAAACACAGAGTTTAAACAAAGCTTTCCGGCTTATGTTTCTGTATTACGAGCGAAACTGTACACCTGCCAAACAAAACAAGGTTTAACACACCGGCCATATCCATTTCGGTATTTTTTTCACCATCGGAATGGCTGCAACTGGCTTTATGCTGAAAGAAAACATCTTTGCCCTTTGTGCCCATCAGGTGTGGGGTGCAAGGTTGTTTCCCTATATTCAGATAGTATAAAAATAACCAACTCTTAACCGCATGTTTCGTAGGCTATACAGTGAGCATCGTATATTTTTTTGACCATTAAATTTTTTAAACACGATGGCTTACAACATTTACACAAATCTATTTTACGGACAAACTTTATCAAGAAGACCTATGAGTGAATCAAAAAAAACAACAGATAAAGAAACCATTAGAAGCTGGGCAGAAGCCCGTAATGGTGTTCCGGCATTTGTAAAAGGAACAGAGAGCAACAATAGTGGTGTACTACGCATCCATTTCCCTGAGGCCAGTAACAACGATAACCAATTCGATAAAATCAGCTGGGATAACTTCTTCGATCAGTTCGAAAAGAATAAACTGGCAATGGTATACCAGGATAAAAAAGACAGTGGTGAAACAAGCACCTTTTATAAAATGGTGAGCCGGGACGATAAGTAACACTGGTTTGTGTGTAGCCTTTTGGCTTACGCATTCTTGTAAAATAAAAGGCAGCCCCTGAAAACAGGCGCTGCCTTTTATTTTTTCTCTTGATAGAATGGCTCTTGAATACTAATTAAGAGCTTGTTTAAATTTTGCTTTTGTTGGCGAAAATTGTTAGCACAGGGTTCTGATAAAGATATTTTTTTGAGGCATAATGGTATTATGTTGAGGAAAAATATCTTTATCAGGTTTCTGTAATGGCAATTTGCAGTGCAAAGGGCAAAGTTTAAACATGCTCTAAGGATGCAGGATGATTTTACCTATGTTTTGCTGCTGCTCCAGCATTAATTGCGCTTTACCTGCGTCCAGGAGAGGCAATCGCGCATGAATCACAGGTTTGATTTTTCCATCGGCCAGTAAATTAATCAGATTCTCCATGGACCGGCGCAGCAAAGGCCTGTTTTGGATTATGCTGAATAAATGAAAAACACTCACGGTGTGGCTGGGTGCTGGATTACGGGCAAAGGTTTTCAGGATATTGGTACGAGGCATTCCGCCACTGATACCGAACCAGATAATCTGCCCGAGTGTGTTAAGCATTCTAAAGTTATCTTTAAAACCTTCGCCGCCTACAGAATCCAGGATCAGGTCTGCACCCTGGCCACGGGTATAATCCATTACGCTGCTTAATACATTTTCTGTTTTGTAATTGATAACCTGCCAGCAGCCAGCCTCACGTAAAAACCGGGCCTTTTCATCGGTGCTGGTTAATCCTATTACCCTGGCACCTGCCAGCTTTGCAAGTTGTAAAACAGCGGTGCCAACACCTCCGGCAGCAGCATATAACAGTATGGTCTCCCCCTCGCGCACCCTGCGCATGGTATGCAGCATGTGCCAGGCTGCCAGGTAAGTAACGGGCAGTGCTGCAGCCTCATCTAAGTCTACCCCGGGCGGAATAGGAAAAATCCTTTCCTTGCTCACAGCCAGAAAACTACTGTAGCAGGGTTTGCCAAATACCAGCACAGGCTGCCCTGCGGTATAATTTTCGACACCAGGACCAACCCTTTCAATGTAACCTGCACATTCGGCGCCAGGTGTTGCAGGAAAATCAGGCATATAAGGGTAGTGCCCCCTGCGCACCAGGATATCTGCAAAATTTATGCTGATGCTCTTTATTTTAACAAGCACCTGCCCTTCTCTGGGCACCGGCTTATGCATTTGTTCCAGCTCCAGCACATCCGTGCCGCCTGTTTTATACATTCTGATCGCCTGCATGGTTTCGGTCATAAAAAGTTGGGTTTACATAAAAAACTGAAAATTCAGAAATCAACCACAGCTTAAACTACTGAATATATGAAAATTAGCTGAAACATTACAAATACCGCTTTTGCATTAATTCCAGAACTGAACAATTCAGAGAGAATGAGTACTTTCGCAGCATGTTTTTCTTTCTCTCCAAAACCCTCGGCCTGCTGCTAAATCCGCTGGTATTGCTGGTAATTTTATTGCTCACAGGCCTGTTTTTGAAAAAGCAATTACTGAAGCGCCTTTTCCTGAGTGCTTTTGCCTTTTTCTTTATTCTTTTTACCAGCCCGGTAATTACAAATGAGGTAATGGAATGGTGGGAAGTGCCCCCGGTACCTTTTAGGGAGCTAACAAAGCCTTACGAAACCGCAATAGTGCTTTCGGGGGTAACGGTATCAGACAAAGCCCCGTATGATCGTATTTATTTTTCTAAAGGTGCCGATAGGGTAATGCATGCCGTACAGCTTTATAAAACAGGTAAAGTACGCAACCTGCTGCTAAGCGGCGGCTCCGGCTCCCTGGAGGCCGATAGTGTAACGGAAGCCGAGCGGATGCGGCGGGTAATGCTGCTCTCCGGAGTACCCGATTCTGTAATTATGCTTGAGGGAAAGAGCAGAAACACACACGAGAACGCCCTATTTACAAGGCAAATGCTGGACAGCCTGGGGCAGCATAAGCACTACCTGCTGGTAACATCGGCCTTTCATATGCGGCGCGCACAGGCCTGTTTTGCGCATGAAGGGCTGCAAACTGATGCCTTCACCACTGATTTTTACAGCTCCGACACGCCCTATGAATTAGACAGCTTTCTGCTGCCACGGGCGGAGGCCATTGTTGCCTGGGACAAGCTGATCAGGGAATGGGTGGGCATGCTGATGTATAAAATATCAGGCTACATATAAAAAGAAAGAGAGCAGGCTACTGCTACTCTCCTACCCATATTGTTTTCTGGTTCAGAAACTCGTACAGGCCAACATCAGAAAGCTCACGGCCATAGCCGGAATGTTTTACACCTCCGAAGGGCACTGCAGGGTCGCTGGCCATCATTTTGTTTACATATACAGCGCCACTTTCAATGCGGCGGGCCAGGGCAATACCACGCTCCTCATCTTTGGTCCATACAGAACCACCCAGGCCATACACAGAACTATTAGCTAATTCAACTGCCTCATCTTCATCCATTACCCTGAATACGGAAGCAACCGGTCCGAAGAGCTCCTCCTTATGCGGGGGGGTGCCCTTGGGTATATCGGCCAGTATGGTGGGTGTAAAGAATGCTCCATCCCGATCGGGCCTTTCGCCACCCATTACCAGTGTAGCGCCTTTCTTCAGGGTCTTCTGTACCTGTTCCAGCAGGTCTTCTGCAAGATCTTCGCGGGCCATAGGGCCATAGTCCACGTCATCGTCTGTAGGATCTCCTATTTTCAGCGCAGCCATTTTTTCGCTGAACTTTGCCAGAAACTCATCGTGAATCCTGTCCAGCACAATAAAACGCTTGGCAGCAATACAGCTTTGCCCCAGGTTTATCATACGGCTTTTCACAGCCCATTCGGCAGCTTTGTCCAGATCTGCATCATCGAGCACCACAAAAGGATCGCTGCCACCCAGCTCAAGCACTGTTTTTTTGAGGCGCTTACCCGCACGTGCAGCCACAATACCACCGGCCCTTTCGCTGCCCGTAAGGGTAACTGCTCTGATAGCTTTATGATCGATGAGCTTTTCGGTTTTCTTGCCACCTATCAGCACAGACTGAAACACACCACCCGGAAAGCCTGCTCTCTGAAAGATTTCCTCCAGCGCCAGTGCCACCTGGGGTACATTGGAGGCATGTTTTAAAATCCCGACATTGCCCGCCATAATATTTGGCGCTGCAAAGCGGATCACTTGCCAGTATGGAAAATTCCAGGGCATGATGGCCAGAACAGTTCCAATAGGTTCATAGGAAACAAAGGCTCTGCCCTTCTTTACGTTCAGCGGCCTGTCCTGCAAAAGCACTTCTGCATGTTCGGCATAGTAGCGGCAGGCATCTGCGCATTTCTGAATTTCAGCTCTTGCTTCCTTTAAGGTTTTGCCCATCTCAAGGGTCATCAGGTGGGCATAATGTTCAATATCATCTTCCATGATCTGTGCGGCCGCATTCATACACTCCACACGCTCACTAAAAGGTGCGGTGCGCCAGTGACGGGAAGCATCCTGAGAGAGTTCAATTACTCTTTTTATATCACTGTCAGAGGCCTCGTTAAATTGACGGATCGTCTGGTTATTAAATGGATTTACTGATCGTATACTCATGGTTTAAAAAACTGCCTAATCTGTAAGATGTTTGCAAATGGCTTTGGTGCCCGGTTGAATTTTATGACTCGCTATGAGAGCTGCTATTGCCGTTAAAGCAAAATCAGCCTTGCTCCTATAGCTAATACTCATTACAACGATTTATACCTCTAGTTGTCACCAGGTTTTTGAAAACTTCAGGAAGTAAATATAAGTGATGCCCTATTATGGGTTGTAAAACATTAAGCAGATTATAGTGGGGTTAAAATATCTGCAGCCAGGAAAAGCTAAATTGCATGTAGGATATGTAGCTCTAATCAGTAGGAAACTTAACTTTCTGCCTATATTTTTGAAGAATCATCAAACAACATTATGAAACAACCACCCTTACGCTTTCTTGAAGTTATTTCTTCCCTATTGGCTCTGCTTGCTGTTTGTGTACTGGTTGCACTGGTAGTAGTTATACAACTTCCCAGACCGGCAGAGAACGGTGCAACCGGTTTGCAAACTGCCCAGGCAAGTGCCGCCCCTGCCTATGACGAGCAAAAGGCTATTGCCGCCGGCCTGCAACCCAGCCCTACCGGTAAGCAACTATTCAACAACAACTGTAAGCAGTGCCATGCTATTGATGCGATTGTAGTAGGACCCGCCCTTGGAAATGTAACCAACAGAAGAAGCACAGAATGGATCCATGCTTTTATAAGAAACTCCAGTAAGGTAATTCAGAGTGGCGATCCTGTTGCAAAAGAGCTGTATGAGCAATTTAATAAGACCCAGATGCCTGGCTTTAACTTCAACGACGAAGAGCTAAATGCACTGATCGATCATATTAAGTTTGAAACCAGCGCTTACGGAATGTAGAAGCGGGAAACATCAGCAATAAATCTATGCCGCATTAGAAACCTGCTACAGAATAGCCCTCCTGCATAAGGTGGTGGAGGCCGCCCTGCAGGTAGTAAACCTGTGTAAAACCAGCCTTTTGCATCTGCTGCAGTGCTTCTACACTCGTTAAACCATCGTGGCAATAGAGGTAATAAACATTGCGCCGGTTAAGGTGATTAATGGTTCTTTTGAATGACTCCGGATTATCGAATGCCAGGTTCAGTGAATTTGGAAGATGCTCCTTAGTCCATTCCGCATTGGCGCGTACATCTATGAGCTGCCCTGGTTGCTGCTGCAGGTTATAGACAAAAATATTTGGGGAAAGGCTGTAGTCTGTAGGATGCGAACAGGCATACAGACTTGCGATGATCAGATAAAACGCAAACCTATAGTAATACTGCCCCTGCATATCAAATCCTCCACAAAACTTATACAAAATAAAAGCGAAACAACGGTAAATTGTTTCGCTTTTTTCTTATAAATCAGGGCAAATTTTTCCTGCAAATGCCTTACTGAAACAGGCAACATGCTACTCTGCGAATAGATGTAGCTAAGTCAGCTGAATATAATCTTTTATGGCCTCTCCCAAGTCGTAAACCCTGGTATTATTCATTGCATTTTCCAAAATGCTGAAAGCTACCGCCGAGCGATAGCCGGCACCACAATGTACCACCACAGGTTTATCGGTGGGTACCTCAGCTGTACGCTCCCGCAGCTGGTGTAAAGGTATGGATATGGCATGTTCAAATACCTTTCCCTGCTTTACTTCTGATTTGTTGCGTACATCTACCACCGTATAGTTTTGAGGTGCTGCTTTAAAGTGCTCCAGGATAAGAAAAAAGTCATGTTCCTCGCCTGGTACAGGGTTCACTACGGCACCTTTTATGTTGCTTTCGTAGCCAATCCTGGCAGTCTTTCTAATAAGCCTTTCCAGCTTTTCTGCATCTTCAGCAATCAGGTAAAAGGGCTCTTCTGGTCCTACAATACTACCCAGCCAGGTCTCAAACTTTGGCCCATCCATCAGGTTGAGGGCACCTTTTATATGTCGGTTTTTAAACTTAAGCTGATCTCTTGTGTCTATCACCAAAACACCTGTTTCCAGCTGGTCTTCTGCGCTTAGGCGCGGTACTTTGCTGATGCTCTCCTCAAAATCGGGAGCTCCCTGTTTGTTTAAAGCAACTCCTCTGCTGAAATACCTGGGAATATAAGGCTGGTCTGCCAGCAGTTTAGCAACGAACTCTTGTTCAGACATCTCCTGCAGGGCATAATTTTGTTCCAGCTCCCTGCCAATTGTGCTGGTATGCTGTTCGCTTATATTTTTGGCACACAAAGAACCTGCCCCATGTGAGGGGTATACCAGCACTTCGCGCTCCAGCTGCATGATTACCTCACGGGTACTTTGGTACATTTGCTTTGCCAGGTATTCACGCTTTGTTTCAGGGTCTTGATCTGTTTCACGTAGATCGGGTCTGCCAACATCTCCTGCAAAAAGCGTATCGCCGGTAAATACAGAGTGCTGCCGGCCATCTTCATCAATGAGCAATACAGTGATGCTGTCAGGCGAGTGGCCGGGCGTGTTAAATGCCTTAAGCTTTACATTACCCAACTGAATTTCATCGCCACTATCAAAGCCGGTATGCGGATATTCAGCTTCTGCCCTACTGCTAATATATATGGTTGCACCTGTTTTTTTATGCAGCTCCAGGTGAGCGCTTATAAAATCTGCATGCGGATGAGTCTCTACAACTGCAACTATTTCTGCTCTATACTCGCCTGCATAGTCGGTATAAGGTTTTGGGTCACGGCAGGGATCTATCACTGCCATTTTGCCGCCACTTAGCACGGCGTATGAGGCATGGGCGAGTCCCTCATCATAAAATTGTTTTATCTTCAGCATAAAAATTTGGTTTAGCTGGCTTAAAAGATAAACACAACCGGTCAGAATTGTTTTGCAAACTATAGTAAAGCAATCCAAAACTGAAGGCAATTTTATAATTCAAAGCAAATAAAAAAAGGAGGCCTGCAGGCCTCCTCAATACTATTTGTATAGCTGGATAAATAACTATTTAAGCCAATTTCTCACCAGCAGGTAATCCACGAAATAAGTCATTTTAAGAGAAAAAGTCTGTGCATGCGGCTTTCTTAAAAAATGATTCACGTTTTCGGAAAAGCCAGGGCTGTAGCCCTCGCGCCAATCCTGCGATGCATCTTTCCAGGCAAAGGTTACGAAGCTGCCCGGCGCTATCTGCCAGCTATAGAACAGATCAATGTTAAAGCTATTGAAATTTACATCAGGGTCCATAACTCCATTACTGTCTTCATCTGCCAGGTAATCGGTTGGTCTTGTGCTGCCGTCTTCCTGCAGGCTGAAGAACTCACTATCATACCGCACACGGCTCCAGTAATAGCGGGCGCGTATGTTCAGCCCCATTTTATTGTTGAAGGTAAGGTTAAACCTAAGAGAAGGCTCCAGGGTTTGTATGTGCCTGTTACCGAAAATAATTGCCTCCAGCCCGCCGTTTTCCTGCTCAAGGGTAGACACATATCCTCTCTCATTTCTGGCCTTCGAATAGTTAAGGCCTGCATTTACAGATAAATTGTTGCTTAGCCTGTAACGTGGTTCAAACCATAAGCCCCAGTCGCGTGCATCCCAGGCTTTGCGGGTAAACCGCCATAGCTCAACGCCTGCTGCAAAACGTTTTCTGCGGTCTGTGCCAACATAAACAAACTCATGGTGGCTTGGCAAACGGGTAAAGTAGTAGCCTTCTACCCGGGGCTCAAAGTAATCGTGGCTGTTAAAGGGAGTTTGGCTCTGGCCAACAGACAGGTCCCAGAAATTCTTAAACTGTACCCAGCCATTGATGTTGCCGCCTGTACTGGTATAAGTAGCGGGTTTGTAGAGCCGTTCGTATGACAGGTTAACATTTATACCTCCCTGATTGATGATCCAGAAGGGTTCAAAAACCTGGTACCCCAGCCACAGATAGTGGTTAACCTCATTCGGAGCCTGTAACATACCAAGGTCGTTAATATCATAGCGGTCACTCTCCACATTACGGCTAAACCTGAACTGAAAATTGCCACTGATCTTTCCGGCAGAGAGTGAATAGCGGTGGCCATCGTTTCGCTGCCGAAGCCCGGTTTGAGGATCGGCATTGTTCCATACATAGCTAAGCGCACCAAAGCCTTCAATCTCATACATGTTTTTTTTGTTACGAAGCCTGAACTCAGTGGCCGTTACATTGGCATCACGTCCTCCTTTCTGGCGTGTAACATTGGTGTTGAGCAGCGAAATATTGGAGTTATTGGGCAGGTTCTGGTCTACTACCAAAATATTAAAGTTTGTAACCGGGTCTATGAGGAGCTTTCTTCTTTGCAACGCGTAGCCCACCTCATGGTGGCGTATGGTATCCTCAATTTCCAGGAAGGTCTCGTTGGTAACTGCATTGAAAAAACCTATGCCAAGACCTTTGTGGGTGCGGCCCGATATTTTAGTGGCATTGATCAGCTTGGCATTGGCTGGTGATCCGACAACTGCTGCTGTTTCCGGCACTTCCTGCTCAAAAGTATTAAAAACCTGGCCTACTCTTCTGCTGTAAAAAAGTCCACTTTTGTTAAATAACTCGGTTCCTTCTGTAAAGAAAGGGCGGTTTTCGTCGTACTGCACCTCGTAAGGAGAAAGGTTGAGCACCTGGTTATCTGACTGTACCTGGCTGAAATCAGGTATCAGGGCCATATCCAGTGTAAAACTTTCACTGATGCCCCATTTAACATCCATACCGCCACCAAAGTTAGTAGACGCAGTGCGGCTGGCCCTGTCGTAGCCGGCTATGGCACTAACATAGGGAAACAACTGCAGCCGCAGGGGTGGGTCTATGTTATTAATACCGCTAAGTGTACCAGACTGATTCACCAGGCCTGCATTGGAGGCATCTACAGGACTCCAGAAAGACTCATCGTTCTGGCTGCGTACAATACGCATAAAATTTAGGCCCCACAGCTGTTCGGGGCGTTTGGCAAAGCGTATGGCCGACCAGGGAATTTCCAGTTCAGCCACCCAGCCACCATCTGTTAGCTGAACCGCACTATTCCAGACAGCATCCCAAGAAACATCTTCGTTATTAGGCGTAATGTAGAGATCGAGCTGAACCCCTGCTGAGGTAACTCCAAAATAAAAGGCATTTTGCCCCTGGTTATAGGTATCGAGCACAATGCCAAATCTATCGGCAACACTTTCAAAATCATCGCGCAGGCCCAGCTCTCTGGCAACAGATTTCGGAGCAGGATCGCGCATATAGGCTAAAATATAGAGGGCATAGTCGGTATAGCCAGCTTTTATCTCTGTGGTATAGGGAGAGGTCTCAAGATTTTTAGGGCTGATCTGGGTGAAATTACCTGTAAAGGCCATAGGTATGTGCTGCCACACCTCATCATCTCCTGCACCGTCTATCTTTGGTTTTTCAGGCAGGGCAATGGCCTGCATATGCCTTTTTACAGGTGTTAGTTTTTGCTCCTTTTTATCTTTTTCTGATGCTTTTTTTTGCGCCCGTTCAGACTGAGCAAAGCTGCTGAACGACATCAGTATCAGCAGATAAAGTAAAGCACTTACACGCATGAAAAGAAATATTGTTTTTTTTGCTGCGGCACCACGATTTCGTTACGCTGGAATGGTTTTTTCTGCTGAAGGAGCGCTTTGTATAGCTATTTACAAATATACTTTATAAAAGATGTATTGACTAACGAATCTACCCGCTGCCCTTGTAACTTTAGCCTTAACTATTGCGTGAAGTAAATAGCATTATGAAGAAAAAAGTATTTCGCTATTTAGGCCGCTCGGCCAATAAATTGGATTATTATCGGTTCCGTTTCAAGCAACGCACAGGCCTGCTTGGCCAGCCACGTATATTACCCTTCAGGGGATTTGGAAACGATACTAAAGCCATTATCAGGGGCCTTGTGCTCGAGGATAAAGGCCACCAGACTTTACCGGACTCCCCCAACCGCTGGCACAATGCCTCTGCGCTTTTTAAACGCTACATCAGCAGCGAAACACCACGGGTGCAGCTTCGAGCCCATTTTCAGGGACAACACAAAACCGTACAGACTGATTCAGAAGGATATTTCTACCTTTCTTTTGATGTAGATAAACTCCCAAAAATTACTGAACCCTGGGAAAGCGTGCGTCTGGAGCTGTTAGACAAGGTTACCTACGACCAGGGGCCTGTACGATCTACCGGCGAGATTCTGCTCTCCGGAGGGGATAATCAGGTAGGCGTAATTTCCGATGTTGATGACACCATACTGGTATCCAGGGCCACAAATGCCTATAAGAAGATACGGCTCATGCTTTTTCAGAATGCCCAGACCCGTTTACCTTTTGAGGGCGTTGCAGCCTTTTACCGTGCACTGCACCGTGGTTACCACCAGGAGCGCTTTACCCCTATCTTCTATGTGAGCAGCAGTAGCTGGAAGCTGTATGATATGCTGGCAGAGTTTTGCCATGTGCAGAACATTCCGAAAGGGCCACTATTGTTACGCGACAGCCGGCTGGACAGGTTCAGGTTTATGGCATCGCTGCATGAGGGTCATAAACTGGCACAGGTAAAATCCATTATGCAGATGTACCCACAAAAATCTTTTATTCTGATTGGGGACAGTGGTCAGAAAGACCCCGAAATATACCGTGAGGTTGTGTACCGCTATCCGGATCGGGTAAAAGCCATTTACATACGTGATGTATGCCGGCCCCACCGCCACGAGGAAATTGCAGCAATAGTGCAGGAGCTGCGAAGTAAGGCAGGTGTTGAAATGCTGCTGGTGAAAAACACCGTTGAAGCTGCCGAACACGCTGCCAGCCACCAATGGATAGAAGCCAATGCCCTGCCTGAAATACGCGGAGAACAGTTAAAAGACCAGGAAGCAGAACAACTGGTAGAAGCCTGATTTGTCTGGCATTTCGTATATGGACAATATGATCTAAGATCCTGCAATATTCACTCATTAATCACTCACTCACTGAGAAATAAAAAAGGCCACCCTTGGGGTAGCCTTTCTTTGATTTTGGTGGTTGTGGAATGGAGAAATCTCCTAAAACATCACTTCCTTTATCTTATAATTACGTCCGCGGAAACTAAAGCTCTGGCCAGGCTCCTTGCCCTCCATTGCTTCGTAAATTGGCGTTTGGGTTGAGATGATAAAATACTTCTGGCCGTCCAGTTCAAAATCTCCTAAGCTGGCGGCAATAAAAAAGTTCATCTTATCAGTAATCACCAGTGATCCGAAACCGATACCTGTACCCTTGCGAACGCCCTTAACACGCTCTAGTATTGTAAGCACTCCGGTAGCTTCATGCATGCGGCGGGCATACATGCTCTGTTCATTCTGACACTGGGCAGTAAAACTGTCTGTCATTTCTTCATTGCTGCGCTCAGCTAGCGCACTTTCCTGAATGGATACCATGGCCTCCCGGGCCGTCTGCACCATTTGTTGCTGTTTTTCGATGCAGGCATCCAGCAAACTATTCTTTAATGATTTATGATCAACTGCTTCCATTGTAGTCTGTAGGTGTGGCTTTTTAACGCAAACGATTTCTTTTAGTTCTATTTTACGGATATAAAATTTAGTGGTTATTTTACAACATTACCATTTTTCGTTTTTACATGAGCAATTTGCGCAATTATGCATTTGGAACTGCTGCACTACTGTTGAGCCTTGGAGGTTGCCAGTCTGGCCAGACCGGCAGCGAAACACAGGAGGTAGCAATTGACACCACCCGGATTCCTTCTGTGAGGGCCTCTGTTAATCTAGAAAAAAAACTTGATAAGTACACCCAGGTGCGCTTAACTTCTGATTTAAGTCAGTTATCGGATAAGCAGAAGCGCATGATTCCGCTGCTGATCGAGGCAGCCGACATTATGAACCAGCTGTTCTGGTATGAGGCCTATGGCGACCCTACTGTGTTGTTAAGTGGTGTTGAAAACGACTCCCTTAGGCGCTACATCAACATTAATTATGGCCCCTGGGACAGGCTGGAAAACAATGCACCTTTTGTAGAAGGTGTAGGCCCCAAGCCTGCGGGTGCTAACTTCTATCCTGCAGACATCACCAAAGAGGAGTTTGAAGCAGCAAACATCCCGGACAAAACCAGCCAGTATACTTTTATCAGGCGCAACCCCGACAGAAGCCTGATTGCCGTTCCTTACCACGAAGTGTTTGCACCCCAGGTAAAAAGAGTAGCCGAGCTGCTTAGGCAGGCGGCAGGTCTTGCCGAAGATCCCGGCTTTAAGAAATACCTGGAGCTGCGGGCAGAGGCCCTGCTTACTGATAATTATCAGCCCAGCGACCTTGCCTGGATGGACATGAAGAATAATATGATTGATGTTGTGATTGGTCCTATAGAAACCTATGAAGACCACCTCTATGGCTATAAAGCTGCCCATGAGGCCTACATCCTTATCAAAGACATGGACTGGAGCCAGCGCCTGGCGAAATATGCCTCTTTCCTGCCGGAGCTGCAGCGTAACCTGCCCGTAGATGCGCGCTATAAAACAGAAACCCCCGGCACTGACTCTGACCTGAACGCATACGACGTAGTATACTATGCCGGCGATGCCAATGCAGGCTCTAAAACCATTGCCATTAACCTGCCCAACGACGAGGAAGTGCAGCTGCAGAAAGGTACACGCCGCCTGCAGCTCAAAAATGCCATGCGGGCTAAATTTGATGAAATTCTGATACCCATTGCAGAAGAGCTTATCGCAGAGGATCAGCGGAAATACGTCACTTTTGATGCTTTCTTTGCCAATACCATGTTCCATGAGGTGGCGCACGGGCTGGGCATCAAAAACACCATCAACAACAAGGGCACCGTACGCGAAGCTCTTAAGGAGCATGCCTCTGCCCTGGAAGAAGGTAAGGCGGATGTGCTGGGCCTCTACATGGTTACCCAGCTATTGAACAAAAAAGAGCTGGACGGCCAACTGCAGGACTACTACACCACTTTCCTTGCCTCTATATTCAGGAGCATACGCTTTGGTGCCAGCAGTGCGCATGGCAGGGCCAATATGGTTCGCTTTAACTACTTTGCTGAAAAAGGAGCATTTGAACGAGATGCCGCCACAGGTACGTATAGGGTTAACTACGAAAAAATGAAGCAGGCCATGAATGATCTAAGCCGGGACATACTGGTAATGCAGGGCGAAGGCGACTACAGTGCCGTAAGCCAGCTGGTAGCAGAAAAAGGCAACATCACCGAGCAGCTACAGGCCGACCTTAACCGCCTTTCAGCCAAAAGCATACCGGTAGATGTAGTATTTGAGCAGGGCGTGGAAACATTGGGTTTGAAGTAGTCGTAAAGAGTTTTCTAAACTTAGAAGACTCACATATGACTTTATTCATAGAATTTCCAATGATGGTGATCAGTGACTATAATGGTGCCGATGGTGTTAACGAAACACTCGACGATCACATCACAGACTTGGTGCTACAACCTTTTGAAGAAAGGGATATAGAAGCAAAGCTGGTAAAAATAGACTTTGTGGATCCTGTACCAAATGCAAATGATGAACTGGTACGCTACGAAATCGAGGCTGATATTGAAGCAAAAGATTTCAGAGCAAACTGGTTTCAGCAGGCATTTGAAGCAGAAGGGTATGAAAAAGGGCTGACCATAAAAGATCACCATGGCGAAAGCCTTTACCACGATGAAGACACTGCTGACATAGTTTTACGAAGAAAAGTAAAAATGAAATAAAGCGCTGCTTTATCGTCTGCTCCATTATGATCAGGGGCCATGGTTTTAAAACCATGGCCCCTGCTTTTTTTTGACACAAGCCTCCTGTTCACAAAACAAGAAAGCTGTAGAGACACTTATTAATGAAGCATACAAACATAATTAGGCTTAGCAATCTTCTAGTATCAACATGGATAACCCGATTGGAAAAAAGAAATGGGCAATTGCCGAAGGATATATCCCGGGCTGGAGTAATGGCCCCGAGCCGGAATTCTTAAGTCATGAAACAGCCTGTATTCTCAATGCAGGAGAGCAGGATGCACATGTAGTATTAACAGTATTTTTTTCTGACAGAGAACCAGCCGGCCCTTACCGTTTTACTGTGCCTGCACGCAGAACAAAGCACCTGCGCTTTAACGAGCTGAAAGATCCGGAACCAGTGCCTACAGGAAAGGACTATGCCAGCCTTATAGAATCCGATATTCCCATTGTTGTACAACATACCCGCCTGGACTCCCGGCAATCTGAAAATGCACTGATATCAACCATTGCCTATTCACAAAACGACTGAAGCACCTTCCAGAGACAAGCAATTTAAGCAGGCTTTTATCTGCTGCGCACTGGTACAAAAAGAAAAAGCCCGCCTCCTATAGAAGCGGGCTTTAAGACGGGTGTGGTATTTAGAAGCTAACCACACCTTCCACTACTACCCCATTGAACTGGCCACCATTTCTGATATCAGTGGCGGCGAAGCCTTTATATTGTTGTTTTACATATTCACCTTTGAGCAGGATGTTTTTGGTTAAGAACCAGCCCATGCCTGCCTGTACTCTGTTGATGGTGGGCTCTATGCCACCCTGCAGCTCACCGCTTACGGTGTTGTAGCGGCCGGCTACATATACCTGCTCGTACATGGGCAGGCGGTATACCACTTCGGCTGCCAGCTGATTCCAGGTGCGGTTCTCCGGCTCACCCCAGGCAGAACCTGTCGCTCTTTCCAGCGTAGCGAAGATCTCCAGACCACCTACTTTCACAAAGGGGTTGATCATGAGGGCTGTGATCTCATTGGTCATACCAGGGTTGAAACGACCTGATGTAAAGTTACCGTTGGTGGTTGCCAGGGTGTTTTCCATCACCAGGTAGTACCTGGAGCCGGTACGGTCGCCACCATACAGGGTGTTTCTCACAGAGTTTTTGGTGGTGTACACAGAGCCGGTCAGGCGAAGCCTTACATCTTCGTTGAGCTGTTTGTCGTAGCCCACTTTACCAAGCACCACAGGAGATCTTTTCCTGTCTGTTACTTTGTTGATGCCCCCCTGGATCTCACCTCCGGTTACCCCTGCCACTGCCAGAAAGCCGCTGGGGTGCTGGTAGATAAGCTCACCACCAATCTCTGTGGTAAAGGCATCCATGATCAGGTTACCCACCAGCGGGTTGTAAATGGCACTACCGTTGTCTGTTCTGCGGAAGTGGGCATCACCATAGTTCACCTCATAGTGACCGGCACGGATGCTTACATTCTGCATGATCCTGTCCAGCAGGGGGCTGTTGAGCATGGGCAGCTTGTCCACCTGCACATAACCACCTTTCACCCAGGTCTCCTGGTGGTGACGGCTGGAGAGGTAAGTCTGCAGGCTTACACGTATACCATCAGCTAATTGTGCATCGATGTTCAGGTTGGCAGTGGCCAGGT